>Ga0265593_1000489_pt1 | contig 21973 bp, 18 predicted proteins | sample saktaG_8_FD_190136 | JGI IMG/M metagenome (GOLD analysis project Ga0265593, IMG submission 190136) | Saline water microbial communities from Sakinaw Lake, British Columbia, Canada - sak_2011_5_24_36m | ecosystem: Environmental > Aquatic > Non-marine Saline and Alkaline > Saline ...
CATAAATCTTGGAGAAATAGCGGAATTTAAGAATGGCTTAAATTTCAATAGGGACCAATATGGTCAAGGTGTAAAGTATATTTCAGTTGCAGACTTCCAGGATTATTTTTCTGCTAAAATGGATGGATTGGCTGAACTTAAAGGAGATTTTGTCAATCCAAGTTATTTTCTCAAAAACGGAGATATTCTTTTTGTTCGTTCAAATGGGAATAAGGAACTTGTAGGTAGAAATTTGTATATTCAAAATGTCATTGAGCCGCTTACTTTCTCTGGATTTTGTATTAGGGCCCGATTTATCCGAAATGATATATTCCCGAAATTTTTTGCATATTTATTTAAATCAAAGTTTTTCAGACAAACTCTATCTGCAAATGCTGGAGGCACAAATATCAATAATCTTAATCAGGGTATCTTATCGAGTCTCGTTGTCCCACTCCCCCCACTCAATATACAAATCCTCATTGCTTCCATCTTATCAGCCTATGATGATTTGATTGAAAACAATTCGAGGCGGATTAAATTGTTGGAGGAGAAATCGTATTTGAGTTATCAGGGGATAGTGAAGAGTGCGAAGCTGGTGGAGTTTACTATTAAAGAAGTATGTGATACATTGGGTGGTGGAACACCTGCTACTGGGAATAGGCAGTTTTGGGACGAAGGAGAAATAATCTGGTTTTCTCCAAGCGATTTGACAAAGCACAATTCAATTGTTTTGTTGGATAGCGAAAAAATGATTACGGAATTAGGATTACAAAAAAGTTCAGCAAAACTGGTCCCTCCCAAAACAATATTAATGACAAGTCGAGCAAGTATTGGTTATTTCGGATTGATAAACAAACCAGCGTCTACAAACCAAGGTTTTATAAATATAATCCCTTTTAAAGAATACCATAGGGCTTTTATACTTTTCGATTTGAAAAGTCGGAAAGAAGAGATCATTGGGAATGCAAATGGTTCAACTTTTTTAGAGATTTCAAAAGGTAAATTCAGACAAATGAAAATCAATCTGCCGCAAGATGAAAATGTCCTGATTGACTTTGAAAAAGAATTTGAACTCACATTTAACCTCATCGAGAACCTATTAAAACAAAATATGAAGCTTCGGGAATCAAGGAATATTTTATTGCCGAGGTTGATGAGTGGAGAGATAGAGGTGTGAGAATGTCTGAACTGGGATTTTTGGATTAATAGAATTAATATGGCAGATTTCAAACATAGTACACTTTATTACAGCGAGTTTAAAAGACAAGTTTCGTGGCGAAAAGACCATATCAAATCTAAGGAATATGGTTTTCAGTTTATTGATAAAGTAACAGGAGAACCGGTAAAGTTGTCTCACATCGTACCATTTGAAATTTGGCTCGAAACGGTTTGGGAAGGTATTCGTGAAGAACTGAATAGCTATATCTCTCAGCCCGAGAAGGAAATACACACGCACGATGGAACTCATAATCTGTTGAGCTCGTGGGTGCTTTGTGTCAATCTGTATTTTCCTGCGCGAACAAATTCTGGTTTTAGGGCTTTAATGAAAGAATTTCTTAAAGAAAATGTTTCAGATAAAGTTTCGTCTATCGAGGATGTTGAACTTGAATTTGCTTTCCCTGAAGATGATTTTCTTCATCCCAAGTCACTCTTAGGAGAAACCAGCGGAAGTCGTGGAAAAAAACAAACGTCTCCTGATATTGCTTTTCTTGTAAGAACTAATGATGGAAATGATGGCATAATACTAACTGAAAGTAAATATACGGAACTTCATTTTTATCCTTGTTCCACAAACCCTGAAAATGATAAATATAAAAACAGAAATTTAAATCCTGATTTCTCAAGATGTATGAAACCGGCAAAGGGTTATGATTACAAATCTATATGCCATCAAACAAATGCCTGGGATAGAAAATACATGAATTTGCTAAACTTTTCTGAACAAGCAGAAAATGCTCTTAATAATTGTCCGGCAGCTACGGATGGTTACCAATTGTTCCGACAACAAGCGCTTGCTGAAGGGATAGCGAACAGCGGAAGATTTGAATTGGTTGTCTCTTCTGTAGCATTTGATGGCCGAAATACAGATTTGATACATTGCCTAAAATCAACTGGAGCAAACGACTTTCAATCTGACTGGGCTCCATTATTTACAGGAGAAACCGTTTTTAAAACCTGGACACATCAGGAATGGGTGCAATTTGTCAGGGATAATCAGAAAAACAATGAGTTTACTTCCTGGTTAGAGTATCTAAATGAAAGGTATGGATACTGAAAAATGAATAGATTCTGAGAGCCCCGTAATGTCTTGTTGCCAAGGCTGATGAATGGGGAGGTAGAAGTATAACTATTTTTAACTTTTATGACTGGATAAAATGTTTGTCGAAATAAAAAAGTATGCAAATTATGGCCATTTCATCTTTAAGAAAGGGGACAGATTGGCGAAGGTAAGCAAAGGAGTTCCGGAATTGCCCGGAGTTTATTATTTTATACGACTAGCAAATGGGATGAAAAATTTGGTATATATTGGGAAATCTGGAACTATTAAGCAGGACGGAACATTTCAGGACCAATTGTTAAGAGGAAGAATTAACAATAAACAGGCAGATAAAAAACGGCAGGTATTTTTTGATGAAAAAATCGAGGAGGAAATGATAGATGAATTGGATATTTTTTGGTTTGTGACCATGGATAAAGAAAATGGCGATTTACCCGGGTTCGTTGAAGGTATGCTGATGCAAAGGTTTTTTGAGATGCATGGGAAATTACCAATTTGGAACAAAGATTATTGAGATAAAAAGTCCGGATATTGTCAAACCCGGGAATTATTATAGTTCAGGTTGGTGTATAGAGATAAAACAGCGTTAAATAATATAATACTAATAATAATATCGAGCATGTCAAATTCAATCAAACTTTACTCAATCAGCGAACTTTTAGGGAGGAAATTTTTCATCCCTTCCTATCAAAGAGGATATCGATGGGACAAACAACAAGTGGAAGATTTGTTGAATGACCTACTGGCTTTTGCTTCAAAAAAACATAAGACAGAAAAAGAGTTTTATTGTTTACAACCAATTGTTGTTAAAAGATGTGATCAAGAGACTTTATCACAACATAATTTACTCCAGGATGACAACAATAATGTCTGGTATGAGGTGATTGATGGTCAGCAAAGACTTACAACAATTCGGATTCTGATGACCTACCTGGTGAAAGAACTTTATGGCGGTAAATCTTTATATGAGGCTCATAAAAAAAATCTGTATTTGTTGAAATATGAAACAAGGCCAGACAGTAGTTCATTCCTTGACAGCATACACCCGAATGATGAATATATAGATTACTATTTTATTTCAGAAGCCAATGCGACGATAGCGAATTGGTTTGAACATCAAAACAATCCGCAAAAGGTTAAAGAAAAAATAAGGAATACATTGATAGATACCAGGGAGGAAAAGGGTGAAGATGGAATCGTACAGGTGATCTGGTATGAGATTGAAGATAACCCTGAAAACAGGGCAAATGCCATTGATACTTTTATCCGCATCAATTTAGGTAAAATACCGCTCACCAGTTCCGAACTGATTAAAGCCCTGTTCTTACAGGAACGTAACTTTTATAAGGCAAATGAAAAGGAAAATGAGATTGCCAAACTTAAACAACTACAAATAGCCACAGAATGGGATAAGATTGAAAGTGCATTACAGAATGATGATTTTTGGTGGTTTATCAATGAAAGTGAGAATAAAATTCCTGCCAGGATAGATTTTATATATAAGTTGATAAAAGATGTTAAGATCAGCAAGGATCCGGAACTTGCTATTAGAAAATCACTTAATCCTGGTCAAATTGAATTGAGACGGATAACCACCCCCACAATTGAAGAGAGAATCGGGAAAGATTCTTATGCCACGTTCCGATATTTCTACCACGAATTTGACAAGCAAATAGACTTTGCAACATTAAAAGGAGAATGGGATACCATAAAACATTACTACCTTACAATTGAAGAATGGTACAATAACCCTGTCTGGTACCATTATATTGGGTTCCTGATCTTTTGCGGTGTTAGCGTTTTGGAAATTTACAATCTAACGAAGTACGATTTCGAAACGAAGGAAGAAATAGTCACAAAAAAAGGGATTACCGCCTCCTTAAAGAAAAAGATTAAAAACAACCTGAAGAATATTAAATGGGAATTGGACGCTGATAACACCATGTTTCTCGATATTTCTTACAATGGTGAGGACAAAAAGTTTTTAAGAGAATTTCTGCTTTTATACAACATTGAATACATCGTGAAGCAATGTGAAGCAAAGACTCTGATATACAAATTTCCGTTTAAAACCTTCAAGGAAATAAAGAATTTAGATGGAAATAAAATGAGTTGGGATTTAGAGCATATTGATTCATTTAATTCCAATAAACTTCCGAATCGGGATACAAGAGTCGTTTGGTTGCAATTTGCATTGGAAGAAATTACGGATAAAACAAACAATGAAGAATTAATTTCAAAGATAAATGATTATATACAGAATGAGAGAACCAATCAAAATTTTGAATATCTTCATCAACAGGTTATTGATTTATTAAGTGAAGATCAGAATGATGAAGACCTTAAAAATAACATTGGCAACCTTACATTGCTGGATGCAGGTACGAATAGGGGTTATGGCAATGCACTTTTCCCAACGAAAAGAAAAAAAATAATTGGCAAAGACAAGTTGGGCATATTTATTCCAATATGCACAAAGAATGTATTTTTAAAATACTTTGATTCAACGGGCCATGGAAATGCACAATGGAGTGACAAAGATATTGCAAATTACAGAAAAGATATTGCAGAAACGCTTAATGAGTTTTTACCAGTTAAACCATTAAATTCGAATGATTTATGAATAAATACAATTTAATAGACATATTGACGAAGGAAGTTGAATTTGAAGAGATGAAATACAAGTTCAATGGTATTCAAATCCCTATGATACAGCGTGATTATGCTCAAGGTCGTGAAGGGGAATCGGAAATAAGAAAAAGGTTCCTTCGGGCAATTTTTAACGCATTGGAAAACGATGAAACACTTGAATTGGACTTTATTTATGGTGCAAAAAAGGACCTTGATGATAAATCGCTTTTTATTCCGTTGGATGGCCAGCAACGATTAACCACCTTGTACTTGTTATACTGGTATATTGGAAACAGAGAATTGGATGCTGACCGGAAAATTGAATTATTTGAAACATTGACAAAATTCAGTTATGCAACAAGGCCGACTTCAGATACATTCTGTGAAACACTATCAAGGCTAACGATCAGTTTTACTGCCACACCTAGTGAGGAAATCAGAAATGCATCCTGGTTTTTTGACTCGTTTAAGCTAGATCCAACTGTTCAGTCGATGTTACTAATGCTAGATGCAATCCATGCAGCCTATGGCAATGAAAAAAAGAATTTATTCCCAGCCCTTAATAAAATTGTGTTTTACGTTCTTCCTCTGGATGGATTTGATCTATCGGATGAGTTGTATATTAAAATGAATGCCAGGGGGAAGCAACTTACATATTTTGAGAACTTTAAGGCCGATTTAATTAAATGGATGAAGGATGAAGCCAATCCATATAAAGCTGAATTTCAGAAGAATGAAAAATATGATGGTCGGACAGTTAAATACCACTTGTATTTTGAATTGAAATTGGATAATTCATGGACAAATTTGTTCTGGAAAATTTCTAAGAAAAATGAAAAGCCGGTTAAGAAGCTTGTTGACCCTTATATGTTGCAATTTTGGAACAGATATTTATTAAATTCATATTTAATAAATAACGGTTTAAATCAAGATGTAATTGAAGATGATAGTATTTTCAAAGAGTTGTATGGGAATCAAGGTGATGATTCAGGTATCAGATACTATAATTTTGATGTTTACAAAACACTTTTAGAAAGATATAACAGGATTAAAAGCATTGAAAAAGTATTTGAGAGTTTATCTTCAAACATTGAAGAAGTAAATAGAATAATAAAACCAGGCTGGAAAATAGATGATGATTGGTTCATGTTTTCGGAAACCATCAACCAACGTCAAAGAATTTTATTTTTTGCAGTGACAGCTTATTTGGAAACAAATTTCTATGATCCAATAAAATTTAAAAATTGGATAAGAATTGTTTGGAACATTATTGTAGATCCAAAATTAAGAAGTGTGCCGGCTATGGTAGGAGCCATGAGGTTTATTAATCAATTGGCAGAACATGCAAATGATATATACGAATATTTAAAAGATGTCAATACTGTTTTATTTATAGGTAATATCACTTATGCGGAACAAATAGAAGAAGAGCATGTCAAAGCAAGCCTGATTAAAAACGGTCAAGAGTGGGAATCCTTGATAGTGGAAGCTGAATCTCATCGACTTTTTCAGGGCAAAATAAGTTTTTTACTTCCAGATGGTGCAAATACAAATATTGAAACTTTCCGAAAAAATAAAAACATAGCATTTGATATTCTGCACGAGAATGATTTAACTGATCGACCCGAAAATTATTTATGGATTAGAGCATTACTGGCAAAAAGTGCAGATATCCAATTACCAATAATATTGTCAAACGGTCATTTTAGTAATTGGCGCTATTTAATTAATGATCCTTTGATGAAGGCAATGAGATTTTTAATTGATGACATTTCAAAGAATAATAAACCATCTTTGGAATGTATGAAGGATATCTGTGCAGTATATCAAAAAGATTACTCGCAAATCTGGCTTTTTCCTTTAGTAAATTGGATAGGAATAAACGGAGAAACATTACTTGGGAACTATTCTGAAACAAGAAAAGTTCAAAAGTATGATAATTATGGTAATGACCCAGAGGAGGTTTATTTATACAACCAAACAAGATGGACAGAAGGCAATATATTGTTGTCAAATAACAGAAATGAAATAATCAGTGAGTTACTAAAATCTTTTCCAGAGATAAAACATTTAGGAGTTTGGAGTAATATTTACAGTACGTTCTTCAGAGGTTGGAATATTCAACTTGAAAGACAAACAAGTAATTTTATTTTCATTTATGTTTTTGACAGAGAGGATGTCAGAATTGGAATTAAATCAAATCCTGAATTAGATGAACAGTTTAAAGAGTTTAGTTTTAATGAAGACGAAAAGGAACCGGGTTGGATTTGCAGAAAAAAATACAGTTATCATCAGATAGAAAATGATAGGATCAAAGCATTATTTGAAAAAATTGAAAGTGAAGTATTTGATAAAGCCAATCCCTTTAGTTTAGTAAATAAAATAGAAAGTGGGAAATGACCTGGGAATACTCCGAAGATAACCTCATAGAACAAACCGCAATCGATTTGTTTTTCCATAAATTGGGATGGAATACTCTATTCGCCTACAACAAGGAGGGCTTTGGTGAAGGTAGTACGTTGGGCCGGCTAAATAAGAAAGAGGTTATCATCAAGCGAATATTTTTCGAGAAACTAAAAGACTTTAATCCCGGCCTACCACAAAAGGCATATGAAGATGCTTATACAAAACTTACCGAAGAGAGCAGCATCAAATCGTTGGCTGAGATCAATTTTGAGAAACATAAGCTGCTGCGGGATGGGATTCCCATTGATTTTATCAACGACAAGGGTGAGCAGGTTAAGAATAAAACTCTTAAGGTTTTCGATTTCGAAGAAGCAGGAAATAATGATTTCCTGGCCGTCCGACAGTTATGGATTCAGGGAAAGAGTAACCGTGAACGAAGGCCAGATATCATTGGTTTTGTAAATGGCATTCCTTTGGTCTTTATAGAATTGAAAGCGGCTCACCGGAAACTGGAAAACGCTTACAACGATAACTTCACCGATTACCGGGATGTCATTCCCAAACTCTTTTATTACAACGCGTTTGTGATTCTGAGCAATGGAATCGAAAGCCGCATCGGAAGCGTTACTGGGAAATTTCAGCATTTCCACGAATGGAAACGCATCACCGAGGAGGACGAAGGCATTGTGGCGTTGGACAGAATTATCATCGGTGTTTGCGAAAAGCAGCGCTTATTGGACCTGTTTGAAAATTTTATTCTGTTTGATAATTCGATGGGGAAAGTTTTAAAATTGATTGCCCGGAACCATCAGTACATCGGGGTAAACAAGGCCATCGAAAACATCAAACACAAGGATCAGCTTTGTAAACTCGGCAAAATTAGTCTGGAGGAAAAGCAGAAACTGGGTGTATTCTGGCATACGCAGGGAAGCGGAAAATCCTATTCCATGGTTTTCATGAGCCAGAAGATTCATCGAAAGTTTACCGGTAGTTATACCTTTTTGATAGTAACCGATCGAAATGAGCTGGATACCCAAATTTATGGAACATTCAGCGGGGTGGGAGCTATCCCGCAAATAAAAGCAGGCGCCAAAAACTCACTGAAAGCAAACAGCGGACGACATTTAAAAGATTTGCTGGGTTCAGAACACCGTTACTTATTTACCCTCATCCACAAATTCAACTTCGAGGAAGAAATCACGCAGCGGGATAACATCATTGTAATTTCAGATGAAGCACACCGAACACAAGGCGGTCAACTGGCAATGAATCTGCGAAACGCACTGCCAAATGCTTCATTCATAGGATTTACCGGCACCCCATTGTTTAAAGATGATGAATTAACACGGCGGATTTTTGGTGATTATGTTTCCCGGTATGATTTTAAACGAAGTGTGGATGATGGTGCAACTGTTCCGCTTTACTATGAAAACAGGGGTGCATATCTTGGTTTGAAAAATCCGGTGATAAATGAACAGATCAGAGCTGTAATTGATTCGGAAGGTGAAGACCTGGATAGTGACCAGCGAAGCAGGGTAGAACAACTGTTTGCAAGGGAATATCCGATACTTACAGCTAGAAAAAGGCTGGAAGCCATAGCAAAGGATGTCGTTTGGCATTTCTGTAACAGAGGTTATAAAGGCAAAGGAATGTTTATCGCGCTGGACAAAATCACCGCCGTAAGGATGTATGATTTTATCTCGTATCATTGGAAACTTCAGATTGAGCAGTTGGAAAATGAGATTAAGAGGGGCAGGTATGGTGATCAGGAGATGTTGGAAAAAAGCCGGGAACTTCAATGGATAAAAGAAACAGAAATCTGTGTTGTGATCAGTCCGGAACAGAACGAAATTCAAAAATTCAGGCAATGGGATTTGGATATTGAGCCCCATCGCGAAAAAATGAATACCCAGGATCTTGAAATAAGGTTCAAATCAGAAGATGACCCGTTCCGTTTTGTAATTGTATGTGCCATGTGGATTACGGGCTTTGATGTACCTACGCTCTCCTCCCTATACCTTGATAAACCATTGAAATCACATACATTGATGCAGGCCATTGCACGAGCTAACCGCATCTCAGAAGGTAAAAACAATGGGTTAATCGTTGACTACATTGAAACTTATACTTCTTTGCTTGATGCATTAGCAATTTATGGTACCGGTGGTGATGAAGGCGGGACCGGAAGTGAAACCCCTGAACCCCCAGTAAAGCCAAAAGAAGAATTGATTCTTAAATTGGAAGAGACATTGGTAAATACTGAAACCTTTTTGCTGGATGAAGTTGGATTTAACCTTAATGAACTGATCAAAGCAACTGGTCTGGAAAAATTGGCGGCAATGGAAAAAGGCGTAAATGCAGTTTATACTAACGACGAAACAAAAAGCAAATTTCAAATTTTGGCCCGCGAAGTTTTCAAGAAATACAAAGCGCTGCAACCAGATAAGGTTCTGAATCAATATTCACCCAGGAAGAATGCAATCGATGTAATTTATACAGCCATTGAAGAAAATGTTGAAAGCGCTGATGTAGCAGAGATTATGAGGAAAATACAGGAAATTGTAGATGAGTCAATTGCAAATATGGTAGCCGAGCCTACACATGACTATGGAAAAATTATTGACCTGAGTGGATTGAACTTTTCATTGTTGGAACAGTATTTTCTGAAAACGCCAAATAAAAACACAGTTGTACAATCATTAAAAGACAAAATTGAGAATCAGTTGAAACAAATGGTCGACCAAAATCCACTGCGAGTGGATTATTATAAACGATATCAGGAAATCATTGACGAGTACAATCGAGGCAAAGATGCTGTTACCATTGAGGAAACCTTCAAAAAACTGATAGAGTTTGTGAACTCCTTGTCAGACGAAGAAGCCGACACCAAAAGAGAGGGACTCACCGAAGAGCAAAAAGCAATTTTTGACATCCTCCGCAAACCTGACTTATCGGCATCGGACAAGAAGAAGATTAAAGAAATCGCCATTGAACTCCTGGATGAACTGAAAAAAGACAAATTGAAAGTTGAGCAATGGGCCGACAAATCTGTAACAGCTGCAGCCGTTTTTAATACAGTAAACAAAACCCTGTTTGAAGCATTACCTTACCCCACCTATCACACCAACGATATTGACCTGCGGACAAATCTAATTTATGAACATCTCAAGCATCAATATTATGGAGGAGGCTTGAGTGTTTATGGAAAGTATTAGATTCCGGCAATCTTTACCTGAAGACCTGGGAAAAAGGTTTTTGTCCAGATCATTATCATTCATCTCTAAAACGAGCAACCAAATCGCTGCCGACATTTTGGATTCATTGTTGCTAACAAAATAGAGTTCTCCTTTTTATCAGGACGTCATATATTGACTTAGTCAGTTTTTATTTTTGCCATAAATCAAAATGGCGTCCATCTCGAATGTTTGTTCCTGAGATTGGAATGCCAACACGGTCTTTCACATAATAACCATCAATCTTATATCTCATTTGAAGTTCGTTACACTCGATGTCAAAACGGCTAATTCCGATCCTTCCAGCATTTGCGAGATTGGAATCGGTATGTTTGAAAACGAAATTCTTGTTGCCACCCATGTAGAATACATCGATCCCGAAACTTTGTTTGATCCGTTTTATACAGAAAAAATTCATGGTATTTCTGAAGAGTGGTTGAAATACTGGTTTTCAATAGATATATCTTACGATGAAATCAGGGATTTATTGATAAACAACATCGTTGCGCATCACTCTCAGCCAGTATATAAAGGGTTTTTGAAAGCGCTGGATAAATATGATTTGAAACCATTTCCTGTTTTTTGGCTTGATACAGAAAAAGTTGCGAGGATTACCTGGGATGTATTTTCAGAAGAGGGATGCAGTTTGAAAGAATTAGCTGCTTTTCTGGGCATTGAAATTGGATATCCTGACGCTGTAAGCTGTTCTGTAGCCATTGGAAAGATTGTGATTGAAGCATGCAGGAAATCAGGAATTGGCGTTCCAGAATTATTATCCCGGGTTAAAATCACAACGACATAAATTGTCGCTATTCCTTTCTAATATTGTAGCCATAAATAGTATACCAATGGCTGGAACAACAAGAAAACAGAAGCATATTCTTGAAAGCATCCTCTTCATAACGGAAAAGTCTAAAGATTGCAGACTTTCCAGGATGTTTTTTAATAAAGTCAAGTCATCCGTAAATGATGTATCAAAATATTTTCATTGTTCAATGACACAAGCCTTTCTAATGGCAAACATCTTTGATTATAATTTTAAAAATGGGATAGCCGGAATGGATAGTCTGGCCGCACTTTTCAACTGTACTCCCGTGCAAATCATGCGGTACAAAAAGGATGTCGATGTTTTGGTTAAAAAGGGATTGCTGTTAAAAGATAAAAAACCTGTTGCAGGGAGTGTTTACAGGGGACCATACATAGACTCCTATTATCTGCCGGATAAGGTATTCAGCGCTGTTATTGAGAATACACCAGTCCCGGACAATTTATTTCCAAAATATCAGTATCTGATTGAGTTGCTTGATAAGATGTATACTCTGGGATTTGAGCGGAAAGAAGAAAGAATTTCCACCAACGAACTTCTGAAAACAGCAAAAAATCTAATCTCGCATAATACGGGTTTCCAATTGGTTCACAAAATCGGGGCTTTTAATCTTTCTGATGAGGATCAATACGTGCTTTACTATTTGTGTGCGAAATATATTTACGGGGTTACGGAGGTTGATCTCGAGACTATGGCAAACGGAATTTTTGACAATCCTCAAAAACGGTTTGAGTACAGAAATAAGCTATTGTTCAATCAACACCCGCTTATTCTGCAAGGATTGGTCGGGATTGAAAACCTACGAGTTATCAAAGATGCCGTGATAAAGTTGAAGAACAAGGCCATTGATCTGTTGGTCGCCGATGGATTGGGTTCATTGGCCGAGGCACAAAAAAAGGTTAATATCATCATCTCTTCAGGAATCCAGCACAAAGAACTGATCTTTAACCAAAATGAATCGGCACAAATCAACCAGCTGACCCACTCTCTTGCAGAGGATAAATTTCAGGAAATTCAGCAACGGATGAAACAAAAGGGGCTCCCACATGGGGTTACCGTTTTGCTTTTCGGCGCTCCCGGAACCGGGAAGACGGAATCGGTGTATCAATTGGCCCGGGAAACCCATCGTGAAATCATGCTTGTCGATTTGAGCCAATCAAAATCAATGTGGTTCGGGGAAAGTGAAAAGATTGTCAAGAAAATTTTCACCGACTATGCTGCTTACTCCGGGGATTGTAAAACCACGCCGATCCTGTTGTTCAATGAAGCAGATGGTATTTTTTCGAAAAGAAGAGATGTGGAGAGCTCGAATATTGCCAAGACTGAAAATACGATTCAAAACATCATTCTTCAGGAGCTTGAAAATTTTTCAGGAATATTGATTGCCACAACTAACCTGGTTGCTAACTTTGACAAGGCCTTTGAAAGAAGGTTCTTATATAAAATCGGATTGTCAAAACCCGACATCTCTGCCAGGGCAAATATCTGGAAGACGAAACTGCCCTCACTGCCTGCGGGCGATTGTGATATTCTTGGCGAACAGTTTGATTTTTCGGGTGGTCAGATCGACAATATTGTCCGTAAATTTGAGATTGTTTCCATTTTGAATGGCCGCAATCCTGATTTAGCTGAATTGATTGCCTTTTGCAAGGAAGAGTTGCTGGAGAACACACATTATACAAAAATCGGTTTTACAATGTCCAAATCATAACGTATGTCGAAACACGAAACCCTGTTACGTCACCAGAAGATCATGAGCAAGCTGAAAACCAATAAGGAAGCTACTTTTGAGGAGATGTCAGATTATCTGAAGAACCAGTCGGAGCTTCTGGAATATGATCTGGTTATTTCGCAGCGGACATTCCAGCGTGACCTGATCGAGATCCGGTCACTTTACAATGTGGATATTCAGTTTGATCGTTCGCGAAAGGTCTATTTTATTGAAGAGGATGAGAATCCCGACCTGAATAACCGGATGATGGAGGCCTTTGACTTTATATCGGCGGTTAAGATGTCGGAAGATCTGACCCAATTTATCTATTTTGAAAAACGGAAGCCGCAAGGGACCCATCATTTCTATGGACTGTTACATGCTGTAAGGAACCGTTTGGTCATTGACCTGAGCCATCATAAGTTTGAATTTGATGAGCCCACAAGGAGATTGGTGGAGCCTTACGGGTTGAAAGAATCAAAAGGAAGATGGTATTTGTTAGCCAAAGAAGTTGGCAAGGACAAGGTAAAGACCTTCGGCCTGGACCGAATTGTTGATTTTGACATCACCCGAAAACATTTTTCGCCACCTGCAGCCTACAATGCCAATGAGGACTTCAAATACTGTTTCGGTGTGATCAATGATTCGGAAATTAAACCTCAGGAAATCATCCTGTCTTTTGACACGGACCAGGGTAAATACCTGAAAAGTTTTCCGCTTCACGAGAGCCAATCCATTCTAATCGACAACGAAGAAGAATTGAGGATCAGATTATTTATGCTGATCACACATGACCTGGTGATGGAGATCCTTTCGTATGCTGACAGCGTAACCGTTATTTCTCCAAAGAGTTTGATCAGGGAGGTACAGCAGCGTCACGAAAACGCATTCATGCAATATCCGAAAAAATGAGATTCTACTCACTCGATGTCGAAACTGCCAATCCGGATCAATCTACGATTTGTCAGATTGGGGTTGGGGTATTCGAAGATGGAAGGTTGGTTGATACCTGGAAGTCTTATATCGACCCACAGGATTATTTTCACTGGCGTTTCATCGAAATTCATGGAATTACCCCCAAGATGGTAAAAAGAAAGCCAACCTTCCCAAACGTATATCCTGTCCTCCGGGAGATGTTTGAACACAACATCGTTGTTCACCATTCGCCGTTTGACCGGGTAGCGTTTCGGAAAGCATTTGATAGATATGGGCTGGAGCCTTTTGACGTGCTTTGGTTGGATTCTGTTCGGGTGGCCCGGCATACCTGGGAGGAGTTTGCTGATGGCGGATACAACCTGGCCCATCTTGCCTATCAGCTGGATATTGAATTCCAGCACCATGATGCGTTGGAGGATGCAGTTGCATGCGGGAAGATTGTGGTAGCGGCCAGCAAGAAAACTTCACTTGATATAGTCGAATGGGTGCAAAAATTCAAATAAAAATTACTATTACGTTGCATTCCAAAGGGGAAATTCGAATTTTTACTACCTTTGTATTAAAGCATTGATTATGACAACCAAAGACCTTAGAAAAGAGATTAATCGTGTGATTCAAGAGGTTCCTGAAAATTTCCTGGAGGATATTTTATCGTATCTGAGGAATATTGAGAAGAGATCAAAACAGGACATTGAAGCTTTAAGTGACCTCAAGCGGATTTTCAAAGAGGACCAGGAATTACTTGAAAAACTTGCGAAATGATCAAGGTGGAGTTGGTCATTGCCATTCATGAATTGCTGATCGAAAAATACGGGGGCACTCAGGGAATCAGAGATTCTAAAGGACTTGAATCTGCGATTACAAGGCCATTTATGACATTTGATCAGCACGAACTCTATCCAACCCCTGTATTAAAAGCCGCAGCCCTGATCGAAAGCCTGATCAAAAACCATCCCTTCCTTGACGGGAATAAACGAATCGGGTATGTCATGATGCGGTTCTTCCTGCTGCAGCATAAAATGGATATCAAAGCCACCCAATCAGAAAAATACGTTTTTGTGATGAGCATTGCCAATGGACTAATTCAATTCGATCAGATATCAGAATGGCTCGAAGAAAAGGCAATTGGTATTTAGGTTAAGAAATTTGGTTAATCAGATAATTTGGTCGCATTCTGGATTATCAATGTCACATCAATCCACATATCCTCTATATCCACAATATCCTGGTATGAAAGAATAGTATGATCGATCAGATCATGAAAAAGCCAGCAATGACAAAAACTATTGAGTGGAAGTCCCTCACGGATGTGTTCCGTATGGTCGACATTAAAGATCCATTCTTTATGGAGAATAATTTCCGATTCTGATTTGCCTTCTGTTTTAGAAAACAATAACGGATCGTACTCGAAAAACGGATTGCCCTCCAGATCGGGGATATGGGCATACTTTTTTTCAGCAAAAAAGCTGATGTTAAATTCTATTTCATAGTCGGTAACAAACGGGTCATGATTCTGCTTCAGGTTCAACACATAATTTTCCAGCTTTTCAGACTCCTGATAAACTGACACCTCTTTTTCAGCTAACAAGCTGTTTATCTCGCTCAGCCGTTTGACATTGGCCTCAGAAAAAACAAACTTTTTGTTGAGTTGATGTTTCCGCCGAAATAAAGCATCATATTGTTCTTTCCAATTGTATTTCCTTGAAAAGTTTTTATAGCCCAACATGGCCTGTTCTAAAAATAGTTTGTCGGATTTGTTCATAAAATTGAAGCATTTGAATTATTTTTTGTTATAGGTCCAACCTTCATTAAGGATCGTGGCGTTTGCAATTAGAGAGACTAAATTTCCTTCAAGTTCTCTTATATCAGCATATTCTTTTGCTGCTAATTCAGTTAAAATTATTTCGGGGATATCAATTGCACACTGACGGGCCTTTTTTTTAAGAATTTCGAATATCGTTTGAGATTTTGGTGCGTTTAATTTCACAAGCAAGCCGTTTGATATTCGTGATAATAAAGCATTGTCCAGCCCCATAATGTCTTTCGGTAAAATTTTAGTGGAAAAAATCACTTGCTTTCCATTGTATAGATAGTGGTCCATTATCTCAATCAGTAATTGTTGAGTTTGACCCTTTGTTTCCAGGTAATGTAAATCATCGATTATTAAAGTATCCTGTTCATAGAGGTACTTTAAGAAATCAGGAGTCCTGTTATTTCTGATTGAATGGACGAATTGCAAACAAAAAGTTTCACATCGAAAATAAATAGCTTTATACTCTGGTTTGTTATGCCTTAGATCATTAAAAATTGATTGCAGTAAATGTGTCTTTCCTAAGCCATTAGCACCGCAGACGATGAATGGATTGAACATTGATTCTCCCGGTTTTTCAGCTACTGATATAGCACATAAACGTGCAAGTTTGTTACAATCTCCCTCTACGAAAGTATCAAATACGTAATTTGAATTGACATGTTCTTCTGTAACAAGGAATGACTGTTCTGTGGCAACGAAATAATTCGAAAGCTGGATAAGTTCATTGTCAATTCTCTCCAAATCTTTTATAACGTGATTAAATATTAGCGAGAGGTCCCGAATTTTATCGATTGTTGCCTGTATATTTATTTGATGGTTTTTTTCCATAGCTATTTACTCGAAAACAGTGGATGTCGTCAGTTGATTTTTTCAACATCGAAGTAGGATTGTGACACCAGGTTTTTGCAATCAATGCCATACTTGCGTAGTAAAGCCTGCCGCACGAGTTCCTTTCCCTGAGGATAGCCAAGTGGCGGATTAACGAAAGATACTTCGACACTCATCCCTTTTTCCAGTCTAATTCCGCCCCAGGAACCAGATCGTTTTGCTGTGATTTTATAAAGACCCATATTATCAATGTTGATGTTTTGCCTACTCTTTTCGGTTTTCGGCTTCCCCGGTTTATTGCAAATGTATATTGGCGATACGTCAGAATGTGTCGCGGGAATGATTAAATTCAGTTATCAATGAAAAAACAGGTAATCAAAATTTATTGAAAACCGTTTGTGCCAAGAAGTCTTGATTTTTAGGCTTACTTAAACATTAATATTAACCTCACCTTACCATGTAAACCTGGCACCAATTTCGCCAGCCGAAGCCGACTTTGAGTAATTCGTAATATCTTCCCCTGACTGTGCGAAGATGCCTAATTGATGGCTTCTTTTGTTTCCAGGATCAAAATCAAGGATTATGGTGAATGTCTTGTTTTGTGATTTATCTCTGTTACATTTGCCTTTGATATTGGTTCTCGTTCACAATAATTCTGAAACCATGAACATCTTGAAAATCAACAACGGCAAGGTAGAACTTCGCAAAGACAATGGATCTTTGGTGAGAACCATTGGGAATGGCGATGCCATTTCGGCCGACCTCAACAGCGATCAAACGTTGGTGGTCATCACGACCAATAAAGGAAAGGTTGAAATACGAAAGGAAAACGGTTCACTTGTGAGAACTATTGGGAACAATGATGCCACGAATGCCAAGTGGTATGGGAATGAAATTGCTGTAACCACCGTTAAAGGCAAAACCGAACTCAGGAAAGAAAACGGGAGTTTGATACGCACGATATAAGGCTAGTTTAGGAGAATTAAGAATGAAAAAAATTATCATTTTATCATTTTTTCTTTTGCTTTTCGTGTTTTCTTTTGCCCAACAGGAGGCTACCACCACCGATGGCAAGAAAATTCTCATTTACCCCGACGGAACCTGGCAGCCCGCCCGGATTGAAACAGTATCAGAAATTCACCCGTCATCCATTGAGCATCTTGAACTTCCCAGGCCCAATCCCTACGGCCAGATCATCATGCATACCGGTTACACCCTTTCATACAACCCCGCCTTTCGCATTGCCAACTGGGTTGCCTACGAACTCAAGGCTGAAGAGACCGTTGCGGTGGTTAAGCGCAATGACAAGTTTATTCCGGACCCTCTTCTTTCATCCGGTCCGGTTTCAAATTCCGACTACAAAGGATCAGGCTATGACCGGGGGCACTTGGCTCCATCGGCCGATATGTGCTATTCATACCAAACCATGGCCGAATCGTTCTACCTTTCAAATATGGCACCCCAGAATCCGGGTTTCAACCGGGGAATCTGGTCGAAACTTGAAGCACAGGTAAGGCAGTGGGCGGTCGATGATAAGGCGGTTTATGTGGTCACCGGGACGGTTTTGACAAAAGGGCTCCCCACCATTGGAAATAACAGGATAACCGTTCCTGCGCTTTTCTACAAGGTTATACTGGATTATACGGAGCCTGACATCAAGGGCATTGCGTTTATTATGCCCAACGAGGGTTCCCAGGAACCATTGCAGCATTATGTTGTAACCATTGACAGCGTGGAGCGGGTGACGGGCACCGATTTCTTTTACCAGTTGCCGGATGAGCAGGAAAAGATTATTGAACGTGCTGTGGATTTGAGCAAGTGGAGCTGGACAGCGACAAAAGCCCAATCAAAGAAAGATGGTTCCGGGTCAGTTCAATGCAAAGGGGAAACAAAGGCTGGGAAACAATGCAAGAATAAAACCACCAATCCCAATGGATATTGCTATCTTCATCAGAGTCAGGAGGGAGGAGTGCAGACGCAAGACAATCAAATCAAGCGTGCCAGCATCAAACTAACAACATCGGTTCAATGTTCTGCAACCACAAAAAAGGGTAAGCAATGTTCACGGATGACCTATAGTCCGAATGGGAAGTGCTGGCAGCACGGGGGAGATTGAAAATATAGAGCTGCTCATTTTATTCAGGCGTGTTGTGCAAACTTATAAATCTGCTGAACCTAACTTAAAAGCCAATGATTCGCTGCTTCATTATTCGAAAATACTTCAAGGGTATAGTTCGAATTTCCCAAATATAGTTTAACCATCATAACGTATGCCGTAACCGCTGGGTCACTGGTTACTATCGCGTGTTTTACGGAATCAAAATGCAATGTATTTTCAAGTAGCTTGTCCTTGAGTGTTTTTAGCCGATCAACATCCGAATTAATGAGGAACGCAGTTGCATGTTCAAGAATTTTGAGGTTTTGCGGTAATTTTTTTTCCTGAATGACCCTATACGATTCAAATGCTAAGTTCTGAAAGGAAATACCTCCAGTATTATCAATACATAATATTTGATCTGCTTCGTTAAAATGAAGTACAAGCATTGTTGATCAAAATTAATCCCAAGGTTTTAATAATCTATTTGTGTAAATGTAATGTTAAAGATCAATAAAATCACGTCCCTTATAATCTGATTTTCGAGAAGTACATAATTCCTGTCAGTTTCATGGATGATCTTACTCATAGAATGCAACTTTAAAACAAATCAAAGAGTCGAACATCGAAGATTTTATCCATATTTGCATGCCAAATATCTCCGTAACACCTGATTAACCAACTAACCCTCAATCAAAATGAAAAAAGCAGAAATTGTAGCAGAAATCGTCAAAGCCACAGGGCTGGAGAAAGTGGTTGTTGAAGCTACTGTTGAAGCCATCATGGCCACCATAAAGGAATCGATGGCGAACGGGGAGAACATATACCTCCGGGAATTTGGGACATTCCTGCTAAAAAAGCGGGCGGAAAAGACCGGCAGAAACATTACCAAGGGTACCAGCATGAAAATTCCTGCTCATTTTATTCCGGCGTTTAAGCCGGCAAAGGAGTTTGCCCGGGAGGTTAGTACAAAGGTGAATGTGAAATAACATCACTTTCGCAGGGCATACCGTAATCTGATCTCCCGCTCCCGGCTTTTATCTGAAATGTAAACTACCGTCCGGCCATCGTCAAGGAGTATGGGGAATTTATCTGCCACTGAACCGGATGAAAGTTTTGACTTGGGAACTTTAACCTGATGGTTTGAGATCTCCATCTTGTTGTCCAGAGCGTCACCTTTCGTTATATGTCGAATGTTCTTCATGATACCAAAGCATTAATTGCACCGATAAAAGTAATGGGCATTCATGGTCATGGGATGCAAGCGTGGTTTGATTTATGAACAATAACCGGTGATAAATATTTTTCTGGGTGAAATTGAAAAAAATGATATTCAAATAAGTGAAAAATTGTAAGGTGGAGAAGCCTGTAGAGTAAACCATCCCAGGCCTGACGTAATGGACCAGCTTAGATGTTTTATTATCAGATATTTAGCGTGGCAGGTTAAAATCGGCGCAAGGTGGTCAGATGCACCGGCTTTTCCACTTATTTCCCCAAATCCCACGAAATATATCTCTATCTCACTTCGTCAAGAAGACTTGCATGTTATCCAAATAAAAAACCTGTTTATCCGGATTCCAGACGTATATTTTTAGAACATCTTCAGGAGATTTAAATTCAGGCAACCGTGCACTAAGAAAAACCCTGTTCCATTCGTTATGCTTAAATTTCTGACCATTCAGATTTAATGAAATGTAGCTGTATGACTCATTGTTATGTTCAACTGACATAACCAATAAAGAATTTGAGGGCTTTATGGGCTTTAACAGATAAACATACAGAACTACTTCAATTCCTTTAGCCTCAATCACCTGTCCGGAAGAATCACGCTGCTTAATCTGCAGATCCTTTACCTGCTGGGAAAATCCGGGACTGAACGTCGTTTTCTCATCCATCCTGAATGAAAATTTGCCAGTATGTACCGTGTCTTTTGACAATAACAAGGGATTCCCGACATCTGTGGGCTGATCAAATGAGTTAACCAATAGTGTTTTTAGCTTGTGTTCAGCTACCAAAGCATCATTCAATGAATCCCGGATGGCATAATTATCATACCTGGGATTGCCACTACACGTAATAAATACCATACAGCAATATGATTTTTCACCAGAGGGAATGGCCATGTTGCTTGGATAAAAGGATTTTATCAGCTTCATGCGGGGATGGCTGAAAATGGAATCTAAAGGGATTTTGGATTCGTTGTTGCCAAAACGGGATTCCCACAGTACGACTGACCCTTCATCAATGATGTTGAGCCAGACACATTCGTATATCAGCTTCCCTTTTGGCGGATTATTGAAAAAGGGATTGATCCGCAGCACATAGGGTGTTGTTAAATCGGTAAAAAATTGTAGGTTATTGACATAGGGAGAATCTTTCACCCACCGGGAGGCACGAAAAATTGTCTCCTCCTCCGATGATTGCTGATAAGGAATTGGATAGAGACGGAAAGATGAATAAATAACCAGAAGGACAAACACCCCTGAGATAATATTTCGTAGAAGTTTCGATATTCTTAAATACTGGAATAATGCAGCCAAACCCTTAAGGGATAGGATCACGGCCAACGGAGTCACACCAGCCATAACCCTTGTAAGGCCGACCGATGCTCCCAATGCCTGCCAGTAGAGAAACGAGTGCAGGGAAAGATAAAAAAGAAAAGGAAACAACGACAATAAGCATAGGATTACCGAACTATTCCTAAGCGTACGATCCCTTGAAAATATTTCTTTTAATACCTGCAGCGTACCTATTATAAACAATATGGCAAGCGGAAGTCCTATTATTTCATCATAATATTTTACAAAATGGAACAGTTCGCCATGTATGTTATACAACCCATGGTGAACCTGATAGGGGAATTGAGTAAAAACCCAAAAAAAGTCTTTATAATGATACCAGCCAACCAGGCTGAAAAAAAGTGTGCCCATTGCCAGCAATGGGATTGGTTTATATTTCTTTACATACAGCAGGGCCAGGAAATAAAAGAATAAAATGAAAAACCCTTCACTTCGGGCAAACGGGAGGAATGATATTACAATTGCTGAAGCATAATAATGGCCACTTAAGAACAAATAGCAGGAGAAAACCAGTACAAAGCTGAAAAGAATTTCTGTCAGCGCAGTGGGCATCATGATAAAATACATCGGAGTAAAACAGACAAAGACGATCACTGGCAGGGCTGGATGGATATTCAGGAGCTTTGCAATCCTATAACAATAATAGGCAGTTGCC
>Ga0265593_1000491_pt1 | contig 21826 bp, 13 predicted proteins | sample saktaG_8_FD_190136 | JGI IMG/M metagenome (GOLD analysis project Ga0265593, IMG submission 190136) | Saline water microbial communities from Sakinaw Lake, British Columbia, Canada - sak_2011_5_24_36m | ecosystem: Environmental > Aquatic > Non-marine Saline and Alkaline > Saline ...
TTACGGTAAATCCCCGGCCCTTGCCGACCCTTGCCGGCGCTTCGAATTTATGCGTGAATTCAGGCAACTATTATTATACCACCGAATCAGGAATGAGCAATTATACCTGGATGATTTCTTCCGGAGGGCTTATCTTCAGCGGCAACGGCAGCAATACGGTCGAAGCCGGCTGGAACCAGTCAGGGGCGCAATGGGTGAGTGTTGCCTATACGAACCAGGCGGGATGCAATCCTGCTGCGCCAAAAGTGCTTGCAGTAAACGTGAACCCCCTTCCCGCACCTGCCGGGACCATCAGCGGAACTTCCGGACTTTGCGCCGGCACAAGCGGTATAGCGTATTCCATAAATCCTGTGCCGGATGCCGCAACCTATATATGGACCCTGCCTCCGGGCGCGGTAATTGTTTCCGGGCAAACGACTTCTTCCATCACGGTCGGGTTTTCAGTTTCAGCCCTGTCGGGGAACATCTTCGTTGCCGGAAATAATAACTGCGGAAACGGAATCCCCTCTCCCGGGTTTCAGGTCCTTGTCAACCCGGTTCCCGGAACGCCGGTCATTGTTCAACAGGGCGATTATCTGATTTCCGATGCCCTGGAGGGAAATCAGTGGTATGATATCAACGGGATGATTGCCGGAGCGGATGCCCAGATCTTTTCTCCTCCCGCCAATGGATTATACCGCGATATTGTAAGCATCCTCGGATGCAGTTCTTTTCCTTCCGAATGGTTCCCGTTTGTGATGACCGGTATGGAAAACGAATCCTTGCTTCCGTTCAGGGTTTATCCCAATCCGGCCCAGGGGCTCCTTCACCTGGAAACGAAGCTTGAAAAGCCCTGCAACATCCGGGCGGAACTATATAATCCTTCCGGACTTCCGGTTAAAATAGCCGACTGGGGTTTTTGTCCTGCGGGTTTCTTCCATCAAATCATTCCCTGCGATGAAATAAGCAGCGGGATATATTTTCTGAAGATCCGTTGCGAAGCGGAAACGAAGGTTTATAAAGTGATCATCAATGGGCGGAGGGAACCCTGACCCCGTTGACATATTTTGCAATAAAGACGCCCCTGAGTCCGCGGGCTTTCAGTTTTTTCAGCAGGATTTCAGCGCCTTTCCAGCTGTTAAAGGGGCCGATCGTAAAGCGGTACCAGTCTTCCGAAAATTCCTTGCCTACCTTCATGGGGAGTTTGAGGTTCTTCTGGATGCTTTCGGAAGTATGGGCAGGGTCATGCGATGCGAAGACCTGTACCCGGTATGTGGTTCCCTCGGCAAAAACTTCCGTATTCCGGAATGAAGAAGTGTCTTTCGTTGCGGGAGGATTGACAAGATATTTTTGTACTGCAGGGGTCGGTTCTTTCAACGGTTTAACCGCGGGCGGGGGTTGAATGGCTGGCTTTTCGACTTCTGTTTTCTCCTTTGCCGCCGGCGGTATTTCAGAAACAGGAGGCTTGGGAAGCAGGGTGCCCGGAGGGGCTGAATACTGGGCGGATTTCAGTTTGCCTGAATTCCGCTTGTTGAAGTTATAGGTAAGCGTCAGGGATAAAAAAGAGTACATGTCGTAGGGGAATCCGCCCACGGTGGCGTCGAGCTTATCGGAATTGAGTCCGCGCAGGGTCCATTCCAGGCCAAGGTTTACTTTGTCGGCAATGCTGTAATAGGCGCCCAGTCCGGCAGGAACGACGATTTCCGTGGTCCAGTTCGAGGCGGATCCGCTTCCCCCGATCGTGGCATGGGTGGTCAGATCTTTCTTTTTGGTGATCCAGTTGGAAAGTCCGGCGCCTACGGTTCCGTAGATGAAAAATTTCCGCTCGGGCTTATACCTGAAAAACAGATTGGTGAAATTGATGGTGGCGTTGAGGTTATATTCAAAAATATTTCCTTCAAAATAGAGATTGGCCGGGTCGCCGCTTTTGTAATTTCTTTTTGTGCCTGCAATTTCTCCGTAGAGCACCTGGGCGCGTAGGGCAAAAACATGGCTTAGCTGACGGTTCAGTGAAAAACTTCCGGCATATCTCCATTCATTCATATTGGTATTTGCAGGGAAAAACCGATGCACTTTCAGGTCTCCAAAAAAGATATTCGGACCTCCGCTGGCCGTGACGGACCAGTTACTGAAGAACCTTTTCCCCAGGACTCCCTGGGTTTGTGCAAGGACGGAAGAATGAAAGGTTAAGAAAACGAGGATGAGTACAAGGGAATATAATTTTCTCATGAACCGTCGGGTAACGATGAATTTGCGGTAAAGATATACCGTCGCCCCATGGCCTGTATCCCTCTATATGGTTCTTTATTAACAACGGATTGTTATTAGCTTTTCAGGAAAGGCGGGATGGGGCAAATGAAAAGAAATGCGGCGGGGAGGGGTTGGAAAAGATTAATTTTCGGTGAAAGTATTGGAAAGCTCAAGACTTTTTGTAATTTTGCCCTCCCAAATTCCTCCTTAGCTCAGTTGGTTAGAGCATCTGACTGTTAATCAGAGGGTCGCAAGTTCAAGTCTTGCAGGGGGAGCTTCAAAATCAACCACTTACATCGATCCGTAAGTGGTTTTTTTATGTCCACGCCAGAAATGCGCCAGAATCAGGAGAAAAACAGACACACCATTCGATTTTTCCACTTGCTTACCGTTAATAACGTATCGAGTCTTCAGCCATTTCTGTTACAACTTCATTTTCAAAATTGTAAAGTTTTACCAGGGTTTGAGTAGAAGGTTCAACGCTCTGTGGTGTGATGACGACAAAATTCATTGTGGTTTTGTTTGGATTATCGTCAATCCATGTTCCTGAATTCGCATAAATACATTTCTGATTGTTATAATTTATAGGTGCATCCATTATAGGTACATGTGTATGACCAAATACAACAATTCTTTTATCTGAGTCAGGATTCATAAAGTACTGCAGATTTGCTTGACGATCGGTCTCGGTACTTGAATTTACAGAATCGATTGCTTCAGTAACTGTAATGTGTATCGCCACATTATTGTAGGTTTGTCTTGTTTCCCAATTATCCTGTATCCCTTTATAAATAAACAAATCTATCAATCCACCTGGAGATAATTGAAAAGGGACAAGATCATCAACTGAATAATTACCCGTGAATCCATTTACGTTTGTTTGAATGATTTTCTCATCAAATCTGTTTTCAATATGGAACATTTTGAATGTCGTTTCCCATAGCTTCCAATACCGGAATAGTAAATCCTGGCTTTCATCCCCTCCTGTATTTTGGGTAACAACGGGCAGGGTATCTCCCGGTGAGGGGTCATTTTGTATCACACAGAGCGCAGCTATTCTTGTAAAAAAGTAACCGGGAGGCAATATGGTCCCCGGAGCAATATCCTGATTTGAAATCGGGTCAGGTGCACAGAAGAAATTGTAGCGGTGACCATGCTCAATAGCTATTTTGGGATTGTCAACCGGGGAGTAAGTGCCTAAACCCAGCACCTCATCCCGTGCCTGATTTACCCCCGGAAGGATACTTTCAATATTTGCTGCCGTAATTGTTAAATCATGATTTCCGGGCACATAGGTAACTAAGATGTTCCCTTCTCGAATGATACTGTTTATTGCATCAAATACGCCTTTGTTGGCTGTCGCAAGACGCTTCACAAAATCAGCCTGATCCTTTCCCTGATAAGTATCTGTTGTAGCGGGCACAAACCATTCATCAGCCAAATCTCCGGCAATAACAAGTTCTTTCACATTTGGAGCTGCTTTTATCTGTTTAAGCAATTTTTCAAGAGGCCCTAGGTTATCTTTGCACTCAGCATAAGTGAGATCGGCACCAAGATGCAGATCGCTGATAACAACAATCATATTCCTCTCATTCCCGCCATTGCTGAATGGGTTTATTTCAGAATCTGTTGGATTTGACTTTTCGCATGAAGCAAATACACTTAAGACCAGCATCACAAAAAATGGACTTAATAATCTCAGAATCGTTTTCATAATATATTCGTTTTATATTTCCTGTCTGGAAAAGCCGGTGCATCTGATAACCTTGCGCCGATTTTTGTTGAACACATCAACTTATTAACAATCAATTTTTAGGCGTGGTAAACTTATATCGGTTTATGATGATCAAAGCTATCGGCACGTCCAATTTGAATCAATCAAATTTGAGAATAGTAAACTGTTCCATCATGGAATTTGTAATTTCTGTTGGCTGAAAAGGATCGAAAGTTCCAGCTTCACCAATTTTTGTATATTTTTTGATGACAAAGGGTAATCCACTCGACATAAGTAACTCTTGTTTGTCACAGATCTGGAAATGGAGGTGTGGTTCTGTAGAATTCCCCGAATTGCCCAGCAATCCAATCGGGTCACCCTCCTTAACCACATCCCCTTGTTTTACTAAAAATGAATTTGGAACACAATGGCAATAAACAGCAAACCGTTCGCTTCCCATGCTGAGAATAACATAATTTCCCCCATATTCATCAATAGAATTGAATTGCACATCCCTTGCATCACCCGAGTTTTCAGGCCGACCGTCTTTAAGTGACACAATTGTACCATCTGCTACTGAAAATAATGTATCCTTATAATTAAAATAGGATTCGTTTATTTTCGGATCACCAACATGTGTTACCTGGTCTTCGTTCAACTGCAAGTTGTCAAATGCATATCTTTCTGCGGTCCCTATTATACCCTGGGCAAAAAACATTGCATTAAAATGATAACCAAGGGTAGACTGGTTTATAAACAACCAGTTTGTTCCTTTTACCGGCGAGGAAATTGCGATAGGAGTTTCGTTTTTTCTGGGAGAAAACAGTCCTCCTTCCACTATAACCTCTTTGTTCTGTATGGTATCTTTAAAGACAAACCGATGCGAAACATTGGTTGGAACGGGTTGTCCCAACAGGATTGGAAGTTGTATTGAAAGGTAATAACTGGTTATTTTATCATACGTAAGAAAGGGAATTCCAGACAAGGGGTCATGATAGATTAGCAGGTTATCCGTTCCCTCGATTTTCAATAATTCAGTTTTTGTGTCGTCATCCAGTACAACGATCTGCTGCAATTCAAGACCATCTTTTGTGAATTCCCATGTTTTCAGGGTGTAACCGATGCGTAAATATTTTTCAGTTTGATAAGGAACATCGTTGATAATCACTTCCAGTTTATTCGGTTGAGGTTCAATCGGTTTATCCTTTTTACATCCTAAGCTAAGGATGGATAAAAGCACCAATATGCCAAACAAAATTTTTGTTTTCATACCAGGATTCGGTTTAATTGTGGCACAAATCTACCACTGTTTTATATGATTTCAATCGAAATATTTTTAAACCATAATCACTCTTCTTTTCCTCGTATGAGTGCAAAAAACTTCTAAAAAATGTTGTTAAAAAAATTTGTCGATTAACCTTCTAAACTAATCATTGCCCTTAATTTTAAACACCCTGGATCCTTAATGGTTTGACTTTTTATATTTTAAACCCCACTAATCCAACACTTTAGTTCTACAGATAGGAAGTTAGCCAGTTGCAAATTGAGCAGTAAGGGGAGCTTCAAAATTCAGAATTTTAAAGTTACAGATTCTTATTTACATAAAATTGATACATTTACAGGTTGTAAATAGTGTTCAATGTCAAAAAGAATAGACGACAGAATAGATGAAATTGGGGACCAGAATACTTATGCTGATTCCGCTTCATTAAAGATCCCATTCCGGATGCTAAAAAGCCATCTCAATATCAAAGCAATGACGTTACTTTTGGTTATTGTCATGATGCTGGGCGGCGGCTGCAAAAGCAAATCGGAGCAACCTGCAGGATCAGGTGAAACCCTTCGTTTCATCTTCATGGCCGACTGCCGCGGTAAATCACCTGCGGATCAGGTAAACTACCCGGTGCTGAACGCCATCATCGGTCAGATCGGTGCCTTGTCGCCCAAGCCCTCCTTTGTGATGTTCGGTGGAGACATGTCCTACAGTGGCTATATCAATTCCACTTATACCTTCCAGGCATGGAAAGACCTGTTCACACCCCTGACCGGAAATGGAATAACCTTGTACACGGTCCTTGGCAATCATGAGCTGTATTTAGAGAGCTCTGATTCCGGTTTCAATCTCGGAAACCAGCAGGCGTTCCAGCAGGTGTTTTCCGGGAACCCTTCCAACGGGCCTGCCGGTTATGAGCAACTGGCTTATTCCTTCACCTCCCCGGAAGGTAACTCCTTTTTCGTTGTGTTGGATGCCTACTACCTGACCCACAGCTTCAAAGACACGACCATGGGGGGTAACATCGATTCTACCCAGATGACATGGTTAAAAGCACAGGTAGCCCAAACCAGGGCGACACACAAATTCTTTTTCATTCATTCACCTTATTATTATGTCAACTACGACCCGGAAGAGCCATCCGCAGCAAACAAATCCTATACAGAACTCTGGGGTTTCCTTGACGCCAACAAGTTCGATATGTATGCCTGCGGACATTCACATCTCTATGCCCGCAAGACCATCGACCCCAGCGTACTCCCGAATCCACAGACCACACCACCGACACCCCCGTGGCAGAACAATGTTGTTCAGCTTCTAAATGGAACCTGCGGCACCCACATTGAGACAACCCACATCGATCCTGCTATCAGAACCGCCTGGAATGTGCATAATGACAGCCTGACCTATTACTTCAGCGTTATCGACATCTCCGGCAGTACCGTAACCGTCAACAGTTACCGTGGCAATACAGGGGCCTACACCGTGTTCGATACCTTCACCATTAATAAGTAAGAACACATACTGGCAGTTTGTCCTGTACGTTGGAGTCTGCCATTGTCTAAAAATTATCATGTACTTTTATAGACTCATTGGTATCATCATTGTACGTCATTCTCACAATATATTGGATACAGTTAAATTGAATCACCGCGAGCGCATTCCCCGTAGCTTGCGGGGTTAGCAAGCAAAAATATTAATTCCTATTTGATCGAAGAATCCTCCTGCTTGCGAGGTTCTTCAATTTCGGGCGTTGAATTTTGAAGCCACTCTGAAAAGTGGACAAAACGGATTATCTGACCATCCGATTCCGACTCTCGTTGAACGACATATCTACTTAACAATCAACAAGATGATAGCGTCAAATTGCTCCGTCAGGGATTGGTCAAAGCGAGCGGTCTTCCCCCCGAACCAACCCATTAATCCCTACCTCGAAACGTTCGGATCGATCATCGATACACCAATTCTTTCACCTTCTTTGATCACAGTTTCATAACCCTTTAAAGTATTGATCAATAAATCTTCATCGATGCGAATTTTGTTTTTTTCAAACAACAGCACAACCGTGGAACCCCCAAATTTGAAATACCCTTTCTCTTCTCCTTTTTTTACAAAATTCCCTGTATAAGTCTGTACGATACTTCCTGCCATGGTTGCACCTACTTCAGTCATCACAACCTCTCCAAACAAGGGGTTTGAAATGATGGCAAATTCCCTTTTGTTCAGGCAGAATATTTCAGTCATTTTGCGCAAAGCAAGGGGGTTAACTGAGTAATAATCACCGTCAATCCGCGTGATGGGTGATACACTTCCGCCAATGGGAAAATGGAAACGATGGTAATCAAAAGGGGCAAGCCGGATGATCACCAGGCTGCCATCCACGTAATTTTGAGCAAGGCGGGCATTATTCAAAAACGAAAAAATATCGAATCGGGTTCCTTTGATGATAAAATCGCTGTTGCTGATATTGGCGTAGGCCAATATTTTTCCATCGGCAGGCGACACAGTAACGTTTGAGTTGGTATCCACCGGTCTGGCATTATTCTTTAGTTTCCGGGTAAAAAAGTCGTTGAAAGAGTTGAACTCCTGTTTTTGGGCGGTACGCATGTCGATATCAAATTCATCAACAAAGGGTTTTATTTTTTTGGTCGATGAAGGACGATCCATGCTATTTCCATAAACAGACGAAACCACCTTTCTTTTGGCCAGCGCCCACAATGTTGCTTCGCCAACCGGATTATGATACAGCCACACCAACCACTTTTCGCCAGCCACTTTTTCCGTTTTCAACAAGCCACTTTGCCGATCGTAATATTGGATGGGAGCTTGTGGCGGCGACGGATATAAAGCCAGTATAGCAATGACAGCAAGCAATAACAAAATGAGGCCCCACCTCTTTTTGGTTTTTGAAATGTTCATCTGTTTTTATTTGTTATCATGTTTGCTTTGTTTGCCTTGATTTAGCAAATATAGTGCAACGCTCTTTAACCCTTTCAATTCAATTTTTCATATTACGATTGAAAAAAATATCGTATTTTTGTTCAAACGGTTTCAATATATGCTTGATTCTGAAAGAAATAAGATCATTGTTGATTATCTCCAAGCGTACAATCCTGTAAAAATCGGGATATTCGGTTCTTACGAGAGGAATGAATACAGGCCGGACAGTGATCTTGATATCCTGATTAACCTAAATACAGCAATCTCGCTATTTCGTTGGTCGGGATTCAGCGTGAATTGTCTGAATTATTAGGCGTCAAAGTCGATCTCGTTTCTGAAGGCGCCATTAAAAATTAAAAACCACGAAATTACATTGATGCTGATCTTAAAATCATTTTTCCGTTATGAAGGATGACTCCATTTATCTTGAACACATTGAAACTAATCTGAAGAGGATCATATGATACTCTTCAAGGATTAGCAAGGAGAATTTTCCGAACAATATTCAACTTCAGGATGCCTGCATCAGGCAGATTGAAATCATGGGTGAAGCGACAAAAAGGATTTCCGAAACCTTCAAAGAAAAACATCCCGAAGTGCCCTGGAAAGACATGGCAGGAATGCGTGATTAACGCATTCATGATTACATGGATATAGATCTAAATATTGTTTATCAAACAGTTGCTGTTGACATTCCCAACCTCCTGCCTGTAATTGAGAAGATCTTAGGCTAACCTATCATAAAAGACTCATCCAGTATCAACTTTGAGCAGTAAGGGGAGCCATCACTGAACAAGCTGGCAGAAATGTCGGCTTTTTCATTTCAGCCACACTCAAAATCCTTGATAATTGTGTAATGCCAGATTTGCGGCAAATAAAGAAATAAATTTTCTAAAAAGTTCATAAAGAAATGATTAAATATTCTATGAACCGAAAATTTAATTTTAAATTTACATTTCTTATTTGTAATAAATGACTTACAATTATTTACGGTTAACTAATTCTGAATGGAGGCAGATGTTATCATGAAACTGACAAGAAGACAAATGCTCAAAATATCAGGAGCTTCTGTTGGAGGACTCCTGCTTGGGAATCCAATGAACAGCATGGGATCCCCATTAAATTCAGCAGGGTCCGATCCATCACAAAAGAATTCATTGTTTGATGCATTGCCTGTTTTTACTCCCGGAACACCTTTGGGTGAAAATGAGATGCGCATCACTTTCCTGGGGACATCATGCATCCCCCGACTGTCGCAGGAATGTAACAGTATTTATGTTGAAGTTGGCAGTGGGGACCAGTTTGTTTTTGACTGTGGAACGGGAGTCGTTGCGAAGTACAATGCCCTGGGTATTCCCATGAGTAAAATGAACAAGATCTTTTTTACCCATTTGCATGGGGATCATACAAGCGATCTCATTCACATTTACGCTTTCGGCCCGGCCGAAGATCGCAAATCTCCGCTTTTCATCTGGGGCCCTCAAAATTCGGGATGGACCTATCACGATCCAAATGGGAATACCCGCGGGCCTTATGAAGATGGAACACGGACCTTTTGTGAGAATTTCAGAAACTTAATGCGCTGGCATACCGAAAGTTTCAGTTTTGGGCCCACCAGATATACCGACGAAAGCGTGAATCCGCCTCCTGACCAAATCCAGTCAGCATGGGGATTGATGGATCTTCCCGTCAAAGTAGGTGATGATGATGATACGGATGGTTTTGCGATCTACCCCATCGAACTCGACTGGTCATTAAATGGGGCAACTGCCGGCGACAACATTGCTTACTACAATGACAAAACCAATGTAACCATAAAACATTTTCCGGCGATCCATACCCGCAGGGGGGCTATGAGCTACAAACTGGAATGGAATGGATTATCGATGATCTTCAGCGGTGACACAAAGCCAAATACAAATATGATAAGCCAGGCAGGCGGTGTGGATGTGCTGATCCACGAGATGGTGATGCCGGCATATGATTGGGCCTTTAAGAATTCGGGATTTGAACCCGGAACTGTGAATTTCAATCTGGCCTTGAATTATGCAACCGAAGTCCAAAACAGTTCCCATACCCCGCAGGGGGCATTCGGATACCTGTTAAGCCAGATGAAACCTCCACCCAGACTGGCTGTTGCAACGCATTTCCAGGCGGCTGACGATTCCATTGCCTCTGCCATGCGGAGCGTCCGGAATCACTATCCGGCAGGAGAGATTACCTTTGCTGCTGACCTGATGGTAATAACGGTCTCACCATCCGGGATACGCCAGGAAAGAGCCGTTGTTTCAGATTTTGCTTTTTACCCTCAAAGTCCGATCAACCCGGAAACACCGACAAACGCTCCTACTTTGTACTGGAAGTGGAATAATCCCGTGCTCCATGACTATCCGGTACCTGATCCTACAGCCCAGGTGGACCTTGCCACTGAGGTTCAGCCTAACGATCCAAATACAAATAAATTTAATTACCGGGCTGATGGATATTGATACTTTTTCAGCCATTTTGTTTGTCATGTTGTTTTACAATAACTCCTCAAATCTCCTGGCAAATGTTAAAACCTTCTTTCTTTTTAATATGGATGTTGAGCTCCATGGTCCTTTTTGGGCAAAATCTCAAAATGACATTTACCGCTACCGGCGCATCCGATAAAGTCGACAGTGTTAAAGCCATAAATCTCAGAACCAATGAGAATGTCTCCCTACCGGGCCAGGATACACTATACCTGGCGCTGAATACCGGGATCAACGATTTCATTGATCATGCCTGTCAGGGATTTGCATACCCGAATCCTTTCCGGGGCAGGACCACCGTCTTGGTTTACATCAATCACGCTCAAACAGTCACGCTGGGAATATATACCCTTTCCGGACAACTGGTTGCCACCGGACGGATGATTGTTCAACAAGGGAGCAACGCTTTTTCCATTTCATTAAGCAGGACAGGAGTTTATTTGATCAGTCTTTCAACAGATAGGGGAACAACCAGCAGTAAAGTCATCTGCACTGAGCCAGACGGCACGGGCAATTGGATAAAGCATTCTGGGATAACCAACGGGACAGAAACCCCACTTTGGAAAGCCACAACCATTTATTCTCTGGGGTATTCTGAGGGCGATATTATCCTTTACCGTTGCAGGGGAGGTATTCATACCACAATCATAACGGATTCTCCCCGCAATTCAAAAAATTATCCTGTAGAGTTTGTGCCCTGTATTGACCCTGAGGGAAAGAGCTATGCCATCGTAAAAATAGACACCCAGACCTGGATGGCTGAGAACTTAGCCTGGTTGCCCGTGGTCAGAAAATCAAACGAAGGTTCGGATTCTTTGCCTTATTATTATGTCTATGGTTATGAGGGCAGTATAGTGACCGTGGCAAAAAATACAATGGAATATAAAAAGTACGGCGTTCTTTATAACTGGTCGGCAACAATGAATCCAAGTGATGTAAAATCAACCATGCCAGGAAAAAACAGCGCTGTTTGTCCCGCAGGATGGCATATGCCTGATGATAATGAATGGAAGGTACTGGAAATGGCACTTGGCATGAAACAGACCGATGCCGATACACTTTATTGGCGCATCTCGGGTGAGGTTGGGAAAAAGCTGAAATCCTCAGTTGGTTGGGTTGATGCAGGCAATGGAAGCAATGCCAATGGTTTTACTGCATTGCCAGGTGGTTACCGAAATATTCACGGGGGCTTTTGGAATGAGGGCAGCTATTCACTTTTCTGGACCGCCACAGTCATTGACACCACATCATGGTACCGTAGTCTGAGCGCCATCGATTCAGGTGTCTACCGGATTTCGACTTACCGGAGCAATGGATTATCGGTAAGGTGTATAAAAAATGTCCCATGAGGTTTAACAGACAACTAAAGTAGAAAGGTCGGCCTGAATGACCAGACGCTGCCGGTCTTTGTTTGTCATTATTTCTACTTAACAATCAATTACCTGGTCTGGCATAATGGCACTGGCGAAAAGAGTCAAATCCATCATTTCCTCCAATAATATTTTATTTCTTGCATATTTTGGAGGTGGACGATCCTGTTGCAACTTCGAGCATTCAGTCCTTACACTTCAGGCTGTAAATCCGCATCCTTTATCATCACTCTTTCCGGATCTTTAACATGTAGTTGATGGTGTTCAGATCCAGGGCATTGAAGATAGATTCAACCTGGTTGGTATACTGGGCATCATGGCCGATGATAGCGTCCTTGATGAGAAAAGCCGCATAGTCATAGTTATCAGCATCCATGTATGTTGCCAGGACGCATCCGACCGAACTCAACCCGCATAGAAACAGCGTATTGATGTTTTTTTCTTTGAGTAAATTGTTGAGATCTGTCTTGTTGAATGCACTTGGGTAGGTTTTAATCACCTTCGGGTCCGATTGTTCGATTTTCAGTGAGTCGTAGAATTCAAAACCAGGCGAATCCGGCTTTGGTCCCCACTTTTCGCTGGTGTGATAAACCCGTATGACTGGTAATCCATATTGCCTGAAGAGCCAGATGGACCAATTCATCATTTCGAGGGCTCTGTCTTGGTCTTCTTTGGACATTAAGGGCAGGAATTGTTTTTGAACATCAATCACCAGCAAGGCAGGTTTCATGAGAACCTTTTCCGGTTCGCCCGCCTGTGCATAAGCACATTGAAATGCGAGCAATAGTGCAAGCAGGGTAAAAATCTTTTTCATGGGACAAGCATTTGTACAAAAATATTGAAGACCAGCCTTTAAGTCAATAATGATCGGTAAAATGGGTAGTATACCTGTCAAAAGATACAATTTTAAGGGGTTATAAAATATGGGAAGATACCGGATGGTTGCAACTTTAAGCAGCAAGGGGGAGCCGGAAGTCAGTGAAAAGTGAATAATGAAGAGTGAAGAACTTTTCGTTGGTCACTTTTCTTTTTTCATTCAACCCTGTTCGCTGTTCACGGTGCATTGAATCCCCGCGAGCGCATTCCCCGCTTGCGGCGGGGTTAGCGAGCAAAAATATAAATTCCTATGGGATCGAAGAATCCTCGCGGCTTGTCGCGAGGTTCTTCAATAACCTTCCTTTTAATTTAACACATAGTTGAGTTCGGTGTATTCTCCCACAAAAGGCAGGATACGAGAGAGAAGTATGCCCAAACGCAAATGATGTATTTTCGTATGTCATTGATATACAGTTAAAAAAACTGGTAAAGTAAAAATTTGGTTTTAGTAAATCAATGCCATACCTTCATCGACCTATTAACCGGGATCAAACCAGTTCATAAAGGTGTCCCTAAGGAATAGTTCGGATATTTTCATCTTTCATCCGTAAATAATTCTTTAGTAAAAATTGGGAGGGAACATCCATGATGCTGATTTAATTTCAATGGGTTAAATACACTTGCTAATTCTGCCATAGTTCGTTAATTTTGGGTTTCCAAATCCTGATCCCATGAAAACGCTGAAACTTATTGCCGGCCTGATCCTGTTGGCCGGGCTGTTTGTGTCCTGCTCGAAAAACAATCCGTGTTATAAACCCGTTAGCCAGGCTGAGGGAGGCAGGCTTTACCGTTCTTCGGCAGGCATGTTCTATGTGGTTGAACTGAACGGCACTTTCAAACAGATGGGCAGACAATACGGACTGCTGATGGGTCGGCACATCAGGGGATACTACGATACGGTCGTGAACCGGTATATGATAGGGGAGAAAGGGATGGCATATGCCGATCTCGCCGACGCGGGCCTGGCCAACTTCAACGCTTATCCGCAGACCTTCCGGGATTATTATGAAGGGATGGCTGAAACCTGCGGACTTACTCGTGAACAGGTGCTCCTGCTCTCGGCTTCGTTCATGGATCTTTATACCATCGGATGCAGCAGTTTGTCGGCATGGGGGGATTATACCACCGACGGAAATGCGGTTGCAGGGCGCAACCTGGATCTTCTGGCGCCAGGCATTAAGAAATTCGGAAAATATTTCCAGGTAGTGATATGGAATCCTACGGGCTACCCGGCTTCGGTGGCGAATATCGACCTGATGGGAAGCATCTTTTACCAGACCTCCATGAACAGCAAAGGAATTTTCCTGGAACTTCAGAACGGTCAGAACTGTGATACCCTGAATCCTCCGGGGAGGGATAACACCAACAACATCCTGCTGGAAAGCCTTTTCAGGAATACCACCCCGGCTGAAGTTGACAAATGGTTCCATTCCACTTTACCTGAAGTCGGACTCATCATGAATGCCACGTTCCCGGCACATGCAACGATCTATGAATGGGCTACCTTCAGGGTGACAGGGCGCAGCGGGAACGGACTGGTTTCGGCCTCGAACGATTTCATCGACCCCTCCTGGCATTCTTATCCCATCGTATTTTTTGACACCACCAACGAGGGGATCGGGAAGACTGTCACCAGGAGGCAAAATCTGCTTAAACTCGGCGAGCAATATAAAGGCCGGATTGATCCATACCGGATGATGCAGATATTTGACCGTACGATACCCGACGGGGGCGCAACTTTCCCGGATGATGGCCTGATAAGCACCATTTATTCGGTTGTAGTGAAACCTGCGGATCTGAAGATCTGGTTAAAGGTAAGAGGAGTCTCGGGATGGGAGGAAATTGATCTGAAACCAAGGTTTGGACGGTGAGGATCAAAAAAGATCTTCATCAGACCCTGGGTTAAAATTCATTCGTTTGTACCGCCTTCATGCCCTTTTTCTTTGATTTCCGCGCCTTGCGATACTTCATTCCGCCATATGCGACTCCCATGGCCATCAGGATGCCAAGTCCGCCATCGATCGGGCTGCCAACAGGACCGCCGCCGGTGCCCGGGTCGCCCGGAGGAGGAGGAGGTCCGGGACCATCGGCCAATACAGCCATGCTTAAACATATGAAAAATGCGATCAGTGAGAAATAAATATATTTTTTCATGGATTGAATTTTTTACCGGTTGATGACTTTGGTTGCAAAATTATGATCCCCCGAGCCGGGTCTACAAGGAAGTTGATAATGTTGGACATGGTCTTGTATTCATGTGTATTGATATTTCTGATAGTGAATCGATTAAAGCCAATTCCATTAATGAATAAATCCCCGGGCCGTACAGGTCTTCCCTCCGGCGGTCAGCCTTACAATGACCATTCCTTCAATTGCGGAACTGATTCTGGTGAGATTTTCAAGGTGAACACGAACGGAGTACAGTTTCTGTCCGGGCAGGTTGAAGACCTCCACGAGGGCTTCCTGCCCCAGAAGATCTCCCGGATTGATATATATTGAACGGCCGGCGATCCAGATCTTACCATCGTTTGTACCATCTGCTTTAATCCCGTTAGGATAGCCAAACACAAGGCTGAACCTTTTTTCACTGCTGGAGGGATCATGGCTAAAGATGTACCTGCTGTTCTGCCTCAGGTCGGTCATTGAGCCGTTGAGATGGTCCTCAAGCCGCAATGGAAGAGAAGGATCAAAGCTGTCCACTCCCGAGAAATCCAGAATTACCTGTCCGGTATAGCTTGTTTTAAAATCCAGGGGAACGACCAACGCTCCTTCCGGAGCAAGGAGCTTGTTGATACTCAACCGTGACGCTCCTTTTTCGGTCCACAGCTGGGGCGCCTCTTCCAGCCCCCAGAGTTTGAAGCCATCGAGCTGGGGGTCGAACTCCGAACCGGCATCATTATCGAAGCCCACAAAAGTCTCATCATAGTAATTATTGGATTGAGCGGAGATCCTGAGCGTGTTGGTCCGGGTAGATTTATAGAAGGCCTGCGTACTGTGGACACAGGCACTATTGTTGACCGTGAGAGTGGGAGAACCGCTGGTCATAACAATAAAAGACTGTCCGACAGGTATATTATAATTGTTGCTTGCGGTTATAGTCGTATAGTTCCCCGCACCTGCAGGCCAGATATAAGCGGTAGCCCCGATGTTGCTTTTTACCCATCCTCCCGATGCCCCCCAGTTGATGGCCGAGGGATAGGGATTGGGAATCAGGTTAAAAGTATAAGTGCCCCCATAGGAAACCGTGGGGCTGAAGGAGCCGGTGTTCAGGTTCCCGGTGAAAGTATAGGTGTTTGAGGCAGCAGGATAATAGATCATATAACCCATATTACAGGATAGCGGAGTGGTGGTGGAATTTCCTAGGTTTATCCAAAGTCCGTAGTAGTTGGAATTACCGGGATCAATTTGTGCCGGGTCCAGTTTGTACAAATAGGATCCCAGAAAGAGATTGGAAGTCGGGCTGCCATAGTTGACAGGGATGGAGACGAAATGATACATATTGGCCGAGAGGGAGGCGCTTCCCGTGATATACCTTTGCACCGTAGCCCCTACCGAAGAAGAGCCCTGGATGAGCGATCCGGTTCCCGTGCCATCGCTGCTGATTACCAGACCGCTGTTGCCGGCGCTGTTGGTGAAAGTGCCGTTGACCGTGAGGGCTTTACCGGGATCAATGGTCAAAACAGCGCTTGCACCGATGGTTAAATTATTGCAGACTGCTGGGGATTCTACTGCAGCGGTAACATGCGGCTGCCTTGCAATGGCAGGTATACTCACGTTTGTTGAGGATGTTGGGACACTGGAGGAACTCCAGTTACTTGCCACACTCCAGTCATTATCAGTATTACCATTCCAGGTGATGGTGTTGCTTTGCTCCCATGCTCCCATTTCCGGTGAAGTAACAGAACGAGTGCTTCCGCCGTAATCAGTGGTGATTCCCGTTCCAGTGACGGCGGTCATCGCTGTTGACGGTATATAATCGGTGGCACTCGTTCCTCCCGCACTGGCAAAAGAGGGATCTGTGTTAAGGCTGTGGGAATCCCTGCTGGTAGCGTTTTGCCATTGCAATAAAGTAGTTTGGTCTCCGCTGTAATATCCCAGAACGCCTCCTGTACCAGAAGCCAGATAATCGTTATAATCCATGGTGGTGGGTACCCCGGCAATATAGATGGCGTAATGTTTAGCTGACCCACCACCATTGGATCTTGCGTTGAAGAAGATATTATTCCTGAAATCCCGGGCGCTTCCCCCGCCGGCATTGTATAAAGCATAACTGTTGCATGAGCCGCTTGGGGGAGAACCATTCAGATACACTGTATTAAAATAGATGTTACTGGTTCCCGAAGATCCAGCTTCATAGATGCCATTCAGGGTTGTCGCTGTATTTCCACCCAGCGTAATGATGTTGTTTGAATAGGTAGCTATGCCACCTCCGATCTTGATGCCATGGATGTTGGCCGAGGTACTGCCAGAATTGACACTGAGACCGTAAATTAGGTTCTTTGAAACGGAACTCGCTGTTGATCCTCCCCAATAAAAGAGGCCGGCAATATGTCCGGTAAACGTGGAGTATGAATTTGAAATATTGTAAATAGTATTGCCTGAGATGGTTTGTGCCGTATTACTGAAATTTGCCAAAACGACACCGGCTGCCGAAAGTGAACCGTTTCTCCAGTTTTGATCAGAAAATGTGTTGTTATTTGCATTTGAAATAGTCAGGTCATGCACAAGATTCCCAGAAATTGTGCTGCTACTTTGAAAAATGGCTATTCCATAAATCCAACCCTGAACTGAAGTAGTAGCGTTTGTTGTCCCATTGGTCAGATTTGCCACCGTATTGTTACTGATGCTGATGGACGCAGTCGATGAATTCCCTTCGAGTAAAATTCCGGCTACCTTCTGGATGCCAGAACCGTCAGACGCAGTTGAGGCTGAAAGGGCATACACACCATTGGCAGTTGTAGTACTGCCAATAGTATTGTTGCTGACCGAATAGTTTAACGAGTTATTGGTATTTAAATATATTCCGTAAAAATTTACACCATATTGCTGATCAGTTTTGTTGGTGGTAATAGACCCTATACTATTGTTCTGAATTTGAACATTTCCACTGCTTTGGACGTAAATCCCTGTAAAGTTGGTAGTTTGATATCCGTCTGCTGTAAAAAGTATGGAGCCTGTGCCGGACGATCCGCCAATGCAATTGCCAGCGGTGGTCCCGATATTGACATCTCCCGACCCAACACCTATCGCTGTCCATGAATTAGACCCCTCATTTGTATAATTGAAGTTTTTAATCGTATTTCCCTGGATATTGCTTGCCGTTCCTGTTCCAGCATTGAGGCTGATGGCATTGAAAGAATTGTTTTTTCTGGTTTTAATCCATGTCCCTCCACAAAGTGGGGTGCTTCCTCCAAGGTAATTGTTTGAAATATTGAAACCGGTACCAGCCTGGGCATTAATATAAATGATATTGATGTTCTGATTTGCAGGATCAATGGGTACGTATTCAATTGTCTGATAGAAACTGTTTCCATTGATTGTCCATCCTGAATTGTAAGCATTTCCACCATCATTACCTTCAGAAAGGTTTATGGCATAGGTATGTGTCCATAAAATATTCCAAACATCATAGATGTTATTATTGCTGATGGTGTTCGAACTGTTCGGATTGCCAGTGGTTCCATTTGAGAAAATGGCATTAAAAGGTGGCAGGCCATTTGCATTGGTGATCGCATTATTGTCGACTGTGTTATTGCTGTTCCCAACACCCGCAGTTGTTCCAAAACACAGAATCCCCGATGTTCCATGACAGGTAGAACCTTGTATCTTGCAGTATTTTATGGTGTTATTGGTGGCACCATTAATAAACCGGATGGTCGAGGTATAATTGTCCCAGGAAGTATTTGAATTGCTGATGACCAGGTCAACGGTAAGACCCGTGGCATTAACCCGACCGTCTACAGTCACATTATCGGCGCCGTCAAAGTCAATCATAGGGGCATTTCGATTCCCCAAAACATTTACTCCGCTTACAATAGGATAAATATTTATCGATGTATAATTGCTTGTGCCATTGTAACCGCTGTAATACAATTTAGCTGTTGTATTACCTTCGTTTGTACTCGCTGTCAGGGTGATCGTGATGACACCCTGGTGGGTTCCGTTGTTGATGTTGGCAAATGCCGCCCCCAGGGTTGTATAGCTTCCGGTGGTAGTTCCTGAAGTGGCCGTAAGGCTTACCTGTGCGTTTAACGCCATGGTCCCGCTTAGCAGGAAAATCAGAACGAGTAAAGTTCTCTGTTTCATTTTTGCTGAATTTAAATGGCCGAAGTTAGGAGGCATCCATTGGTCACATCCAAAAGTATCAATTTTAAGTAACTGAAAATGACAAATGAATTAATAATTCTTTCAATGGTTTTATCAGTATCATTTTATTGATTATCTGAATATTTTATGTTCGACCGCCAATCCAGTTTGAATTGTATTTTGATTTCATAGGGAGATTTTCCTTTATTTTCCCGAAGAATGAAGTAAGGGAAAAGGGTGAATTTTTTGGGCGGGGTAGCGAATCTAAAAAAATAAGTACATGCATCAAAGATTGTATTTGAACAATATAGATGTAGTCAGTTTAAATCAGGCAAGGGGGTCATCTGCTCCTGTTTTTCCAGCGGTGTCAATTTTTTACCAGCGAAAAATACATCCTGTCCCGGGGTGTTACGCTGACCCTCATCCGGTCCCCTTTATGTTTGATCACAAAAGTTACAGTTTTTAGGTCTTTTTGCATGTATGGCTTATACTTGAGGTTCGACATGATGAATAAATACCGCAAACCATTGTTGTTTCCATGCAGAAGGTAGGTCCATTGATCCTTGCCTGCATCAGCGTATTTATCCGGGACTTTGGAATTGAATATATTAATGATCTCATCCCCTTTCTGTATCCCGGCATTGGCGGCAGGCGAGCCGGGGATCACATCTCCAACCGTCCGCATATCGTTCAGGTCATAAATGATCCCGGTATAGGAATAATGCAAAATCAGGTAATATTCTGAATTGGGGATCCACACGGTAGGGAACTGGTAAAGCAGGAGCGCAAACAGGTCGCCGCTTTTGTCGACCAGGTTGCTTTTTGTATTCGAAGCCTGGGACACGGAGCCCGACCATATCACTGGCGGCAATTTGCTTTTCCCGATCTTATGGGCATCCATGAATTTCAGGGAGATGGTGTAAAGATAAGTCACCTCGGTATAACCTCCCTGGGTGGTGGATTCGGTGATCGGTATGGGCACAAAGCCCCAGTACCAGTCGAATGCTGTGCTGATGCGTGTGCTGATGATCTGCTGGGGAGGGTTGTAATGCTCTTTCGAACCTGAATAGTAACTCATCACGATCAGGATATCCGGATTGTTCTGTGATCTTCTCAAGCCTCTGTTATTTAACTGGTCTGCAAGCTCCTTGAAAATTTCCTTTTCGAGCAGGGGATCCTGGACGGAGGTATATTCAAAATCATAGGACCTGTAATTGAATATATTGATGTCTTCATCATCGAGGACCGCCATGGACGATTGCACCATTTGCCTGTGCTCGGAATAGTCATTCGTATAGATTCTTGTTGTCAGTTCTCCTTCGGTGATATAGTTGCTTCCCCCGGATAAGGGAACCGAAATCCGGGGGACGTTTTTTTCCAACGGACCTCCGGTTCCATAATGGTTGATGGTAAGTTTCACATAGGTGCCGGGAACGCCCCTGACCCGGCTGACCGGGTTCCCGATCTCCCTCACACTCACCCCGTCGATGCCGATGATATGGTCGCCGGCTTTTAATCCGGCCACATCTGCAGGCGAACCCTGGAAAACCCTGTTAACCTTTATAAACTGTCGGTCACTGCTCACCTGGAGCATGCAACCGATACCTCCGGTGGAAGATCCTTCTTCCTGAGAAACACAAACTGTAATATTGAACAGAACTGCCAATATTACAAAGATTAATTTTTTCATCTGTTTGAAAATATTTGATTTCCGAAAAGTCAGGACATCAGTCTCCTTATTTTCGAACCATTTAAAATTAGGAAATATTATGATTTACACGGCATTCCCGAAAAATATTTATAGTCATCCGGTTGCAACTTTGAGGAGCAAGGGGATGAAAAACCGGTTAAACCGATCCTGGAAATCGCTTCGGGAATTTACCTGACCAGGGTAAATGTACCCCTCATTTTCTTTATTTCACCGGAGTCAATTCTGTAAGTGAGGACATAGGCATACACTCCGGAAGGAGCCGGGGTCCCTTCCATGGTACCGTTCCATCCCTGGCCGATATCTTGAGTTTCAAAGACGGTTCCTCCCCATTGGTCGGCAATAAGCATATGAAACGAAGTAATCCTATCGGGCTGGACCACGGGGCGGAACAAATCGTTTTTACCGTCATTGTTTGGCGTGAATGCATTGGGCATTCTCAGGGGCAGAAAACAATACAGCATCATCACCGAATCCGTTGCATAGCAGGTTCCCGCATTGTCTATGGTGACGATGTACCATCCTTCGTCAGCGACCTGGATGGAAGAAGTCCGATCGCCGGTGTTCCACAAATAATGATCATACCCTTGCGCAACATTCAGCTGAACCTGTTCATCGAAGTACAAGGTGTCGCGCCCCCTGTTTTCATCGCAGGGAGAACTGAGGGTAAAATGAATTTCAGGAACTGAGAATATCTCTATCGCTTTTGTGATTGTATCCGGACAACCACCATCGCAGGAAGCAATCAGGGTCACGTTATAATTTCCAACAGCACCATAAGCATGCAAGGGATTCTGAATATTTATGACAGGCGGGGAGCCGTCTCCGAAGTCCCATTTCCAGTTTGCTGTAACATTTGGAGTTGTTGTACCGGAATCATGAAATTGAACATTGGTA
>Ga0265593_1000492_pt1 | contig 21781 bp, 34 predicted proteins | sample saktaG_8_FD_190136 | JGI IMG/M metagenome (GOLD analysis project Ga0265593, IMG submission 190136) | Saline water microbial communities from Sakinaw Lake, British Columbia, Canada - sak_2011_5_24_36m | ecosystem: Environmental > Aquatic > Non-marine Saline and Alkaline > Saline ...
AAAAATAAACCCAGAATAATTAAATTAGCACCATTAGTCTGTTCGTTTCCGTTCGTTACCACACTTAAGTGGATTTATAAATGACCATTCCTCACTGGGTAGTAAATACCTTCGCATTTATTGGATTCTTTTTTACTTATTGCATATTCATTGGCATTGCTGCTAGTCGTTTATGCAAATTCATGAAGGAAGATGACTGTGGAAACTAATCTTTTTGAATATATTGGAACATCTGACAAGCTTAAAAATGCCGTAGTCACCATCGAGCGCGAAACAGATAAAAGCTTCTTTATAAACTTCAGACCAAATGGGGGGGGGGCAGCTGGAAACTTGTCGAGTTTCAAAAACCAATCTAAAACCTCATCAAAGCATGTTGGGAATTTAGCATGAAAACCAACGTGAAAGACAGCTCACTCGATAGCTACTTAGATTTAAAACAATCATCTACCCTGCAAGATCAGCAGCGAAAAATTATCAGTGTAATGAAGCCAAATGTCACTTACACGCGCAGATTTTTAGCGATGTTATCAGGCATTGAAACATCAACTGTTTCAGCTCGAGTTAACGCAATGCTCGGTACTCATATTTTAGTCGTCGGTAAGATGAAAGACCCAGTTACCAATAAAAATGTAGAAGCTTTGATGTTGAAGGAGTTGCATAGATGCACTACTACAAACGTAATTTAGGCGATTACGCAAAAAAAGCTGGAAGATTATCGATGTTACAACACGGTTCGTACACGCTCTTGATAGATGCGTGCTATGACCGTGAACAATTCCCAACGCTAGAAGAGGCTATTGAATGGACGTGGGCAAGCAACACAGAGGAAATAGAGGCTGTTACCTTTGTTTTACGTAAGTTTTTCACGCTTGAGAACGGTGTTTATATTCAAAATCGTATCAAAGAAGAGATTGATGAGTTCCATAGTAAGGCTGAAACAAACAAGCGTATTGCTAACGAAAGAGAAACGAAGCGTAAAGAAAACAACACGAACCGTGTACGAACCGTTAACGAAAAGTTAAAAAAAGATAACGAAGCGCCACCTAACCATAAACCAATAACCATAAACCATAAACCAATTAAAAACATAACACCACTCGCGATGCTCGTTTCTATGGGTATTGATGAATCTCTTGCTAAAGATTGGCTTGCAGTACGCAAGTTAAAAAAATCAGCACCAACTCAAACGGCTTTTAACGCAATAAAGAAACATGCTGAATCTCATGGATATACATTTTTGCAAGCGGTTGAAATATCCGTTTCTAAAAGCTGGTCTGGGTTTGATGTTTCTTGGTTGCAGCAGGAAATGACAAATTCACAAAGCATTACCAATGCTGCCAGTTCGGTTTTCAAAGAAAAATACATCAAAGAACAAACTCAACAACCATTGGAGGTCGAGCATGAACCAGTTAAACAAATTGCCTGATGAATGGATTGAACGAATTTTTATGCGTTTGCATGGGCGTTTTGGAAATACATTTTTCAATAAATTCAAAATTGGAAAACTTAACAACGATGGTGAAGATGTTGGCATTGTGAATGCTAAAGCTACATGGGCTTATGAGTTGCGATCTGTGACCTCAACGAGAATTAAAGCTGGTCTTGATGCTGATTATGACAGAGCGCCTGATTGTGATTTATTCAAATCAAAATGCGTTTTAGAGCATGTTATTGAGGATTACAAGGCTATTCCTAAACAACTTACTGAAGAAGAAAACGAAATTAATCGCAAAAAAATTGAAAAAATTAGCAACGATTTAACCAAAAAATCTAGCCGTGATTGGGTGAAATATTGGAACTCAATTTTGGATAATCCTAAAGGTGAAAAAGAAATTACCTTGGATGGTGCGCGAGAGGCTTTGATTAATTTAGGGCATCCATATCGAGCAATAAATGGCTGATGAGAAATGCGAGCAATGTCCAAAGCCTGGCACATTCAACATGAATTGCCGTCAATGCGTAATCAAACATTTGCGTATGGTACCGAAGCATCATGCCAAAGAATATTTACGCAACTATCGCACAAAGCATGGTGAAGATGCGATGTTAAAACTCATTGCAGAGGTGAAATCTGATGTCTGAAATCATGCTTGTAAAACTTCCTGACGGTAAATTAGAAGGTTTGAGTGATGCTGACAAATTGGCATACAAGAGATTTAAGTCACGGCTGCATAACCTTGAAGCTGGTGAGCTTTGCACCATCGATGCCAAGTTACCGCGTAACAGCAAATATCACCGCAGATTCTTCGCAATGCTCAATCTAGGTTACGAAGCATGGGAACCAAAGCGCCAGCATAAATCTTACAAAGGCGAGCCAGTCACTAAGAACTTTGAAAGATTCCGCAGTGATTGCCTAATCATGGCTGGGCATTACGAGCAAACCTTCAGCCTCGATGGAAAATTAAAACTTGAGGCTAAATCAATCAGTTTCGCATCAATTAACCAACCAGAGTTTGAAGAGATTTACAACAGCGTTCTCGATGTGCTGCTAGCAAAAGTTTTAAAAACTTATGCGGGTCGTGAAGAAGTAAATGACGTTGTTGAAAAGATGACGAGGTTTATATGAGAACTTGGACCCAAGCACAAGACGACATGATTCGTGAGTTCTATCCTGACCACAGCATGAAAGAGCTAATGCAAATGTTAGGCCGTACAGCATGTGCGATTTATGGCAGAGCAGATCTGTTTGGAGTGAAGAAAAGTGAGGAATATCTATCCAGTCCAGCTGCAGCGGGTTTTGACGCTTATCGCTATAAGAAAGGATAACACCATGAACTATGCAGCCTTACTTTCAAAATCACTAGAGCTATATCCTGACAGTTTAGAGATGCGTTTGCAGTGGCGAAAATGGACAGAATATCTTTATCAATCGGGCAAGCACGTCTTGCTCACAGGCAATTACCCAAAGGAAAACAAAAATGCGTGAGTCGTTAATAGAAGAGTACCTAGTCGAACAAGTGAAGCTTTCAGGCGGCGAGTGTCGCAAGGTGAAGTGGATAGGCAGACGCGGCGCGCCTGATCGTCTAGTCATGCTGCCTTTTGTTTCTCACTTTAGGCCGACATCGGTATGGGTAGAACTTAAAGCCCCGGGGCAAAATGTAGAGCCGCACCAGGCGCGTGAACACGCTCGCATGATGGATATGGGACAGTACGTAGACGTTATCGATTCGTTTGAAGCCGTTGATGCTTTGCTGGGGAACGTATGAAAACTCAATTAAAAAAAGATATTAAAAAATTAAAAGCATTATTAAATAAGGCGGGTTTGATTGGAGCTGAATACGAAGATATTGATCAGTATTTAGTAAATATGATTGAGGAATTAATAGTAAAAATTGAAGCAACCATCACTATTTTTAACGAAACATTAGCGGACTGCTAGGGGTTGGTATGACTAAAAGCCTAAACAAGATAGCCAAAAAGGTTAAATGGACGCATGAGATGGATGCCGTGATTACCTCTCGTTACTCAGATATTAAATCCGCTTTAATCGCAGAGCAACTAGGTATTAGCCTCCATGCTGTATATAACCGAGCATTTAGATTAGGCATACAAAAATCAGAAGCTTTTAAAGCCAGCCTTGATGCTTGCAGACTTAGACGTGGTGACAATATTGGTGCTGATTATAGATTTAAAAAAGGACAGGTGCCATTCAATAAAGGAATCAAAGGTATTAATTACCCTGGCTGCGTATCTACTCAATTCAAAAAAGGATTAGTGCCAGCAAACTATAAGCCAGTCGGCACAATCCGCATTAATAGCGATGGTTACACAGACATTAAAGTGGGCGAAGGCTTGCGCCAATGGAAGTTATTGCATCGGATTAACTGGGAGAAAGTACACGGCCCAATTGCTAAAGGCATGGTGCTTATTTTCAAAGATAACAACAAACAAAATGTTGAGGTGGATAACTTAGAGATTTTAACTAAGGCGCAAAACATGAAGCGCAACACAGTTCACAACTACCCACCTGAAATAGTTCACCTGGTACAACTTAAAGCAGCAATCAATCGACAAATCAACAAAAAGGAGAAACAACATGAGCAACATTGACACACTAAGAGAGCATTTATTTGCAACATTGCAAGGCGTAAAAGATGGTTCAATTAATATCGAAAAAGCAAAAGTCATTGGTGATATTAGCCAGGTATTAATTAACACGGCAAAAGTTGAATGTGACTTCATTAAAGCAAATGGTGGTGGAAACTCTGTTTTCTTTAACACAGATACGAATAAGAAAATAAGCAACACCATGACAGGGTTAAAAGTGATTGAAGGCAACGTAACCACCCACAAGATGCGCGGCTAATGAACAAGACTGAATCTAATCACATCATGAGAGTTAAAAACCTATCATGCGGTGTATGTAGTGCTAGTGCTCCTAGTGACGCTCACCATATTTTAGAAAACAGTCGTCGTATCAGTAACTTTGCAGTAATTCCGCTATGCAAATCATGTCATCAAGACAATCACAACGGCATACATGGCCGCAAAGCTATGTGGAAGATTATGAAAAAAACTGAATTATCAGTATTGGCTGAAACTATAGAAAGGTTAATGTAATGGCACGTAAGCATTCCGATCAAGATTTAAGAAGGCTGGAAAGTTACAACAAAATACTCCAGACATGCAAAGGTAAACAGCTAAATTTTACAAGGATTGGTCAGCTTATAACCAACATATCAATTTCAAGTATTGTTAGACACTGTAATTTTTTAGCTTCAACTGGCTATTTAAGCACTACGGAAATGCCAGCCGGCAAACATAATAAAATAGTTGATTTTTACACGACTGTAATTGATCAATATTTACTCGATGACTTAGAGTCAATTTCTGAAAAGATTAGGTTTACAAAGATTGTAAACGGAACAATTACAAAAGCATCTACAGAAGTTGCTGTGAAAGAAATTAATCCAAATCTCAGGAAAATAAATGTACAAACTGACAAAGACCTTCAGGCAAAACATAAGCAGCAGGATGAGTTAAACAGAAAAGCGCAAAAATCACCAAAGAACTATATCAGCGGTTCAATCTTGAGTGCTGCAGTATGAAACGCATATTAACTTTGCCTTACCCTGATAAATCACTAAATCCTAATCGTAAAAGCGGTAAGCACTGGGCAACGACTAAGAAAGTTAAAGATGCTGCATTTGAAGCTGCTTTCTACATGGCAAGAATGGCTTATGCCAGCATTACTGTACCAGATCAAGCTTTACCATTGGTTATTACATTTGTACGCAAGGATAAGCGCTACGTTGACCTTGACAATCTATTGAGTGCAAGTAAATCAACTTTAGACGGAATCGCGCAAGGTATGAAACTGGATGATAAATTCTTTGAGCCTATCACAATCAAGCGTGGACACGACAAAGAGCAAAGTTACATGAAAGTTGAGATTGGATGAAGGCTAGATCACTTGAATGCAGACAATCATCACCAAAGTCACCTGAAGAGCTTATGAAATGGAAAAGTGAAGCTTGGAACGAAACACCAGGGAGCAGGCACTTTGTATTGAGCAACGAGCAAATGGTTAAGTTAAGCAACAAAGAGTTTGAAACAATCACAACAATAGGCAATCGTATTTATCCGAAAAAGGGGCAATAAAAATGGCAAATAAAAGAGAACCTGACTTAATTAAAAACTTCGTTCAAGAGGACTTTCTCTACTGGTTAAAAACAAGGTGCAAATATGCGCCATCAATTCCAGTTGGCATATTGGCATCGATGCAGCCAAGTAAGAATGGTGTGGAGAGAGACTATTTAAACAATCCATTAGCAAGTGCATTTAATGCTGCAATCATGTTGCAAAAAGAATTAATGGGATTAGATAGCTATCGCGCATTTCTGTTGGTTTATTTCAAAGAAGCAGCAACCAGATATTTCCGCTCAATAGACGACCCAATTATCAATGTAAAAATGCAAGCTGATCTTTTAGGTGTGACGAAAGACACGGTTTATGACATGGCACACAAGTTTGTTTTTACCTCATACAACATGGCAGTAGCAAACTGTAATTTAAATTGCAAAATGCAAACTATGAGACTTGATAACTATTCATTTGTGGATCAATTCACTCCAATTGAGAAGCTCCACAAATTTTAAATATAAGGGTATATTACTGCAAACGTGAGATTAAAGACCTTACAGTTTAAGCCTCGTCAAAAGCGGGGCTTTTTGCATTTATACACATAACACTTAGCAATTTGACGCGCTCAACATGAGTGCGACACCCGACAATCGCCCATTAATGCGTCCAGTTGGCAGCTAGTGCCGAGGTTGAAAGTGATTGTATCTTGTGAAAAACCAAGAAGCAGACAACTTTAAAACGTGGAGACTCACTCATAACCCTTTATAGCCCATTGCATAGTGGGCTTTTTTTATTTTTAGGAGTCAACATGCTTTCGTCACTTGTCGGTGATTATTGGACAGTTAATTCAAATTCACGCAATGCAAATTGGTTTGTGGATGCGCGTGATAATAATTGGTTAGTGAATGTAAGAAATAGTAACTGGGTAGTTGATTTAAGAGAGGGAGCATTTAAAGTTGCTGCCCGTGTTCAAAATTGGATAGTTGATAAGAGGTAATGAATGTCGCAAGTTCTAGATAAACGAACGGCAGATAACCGACTATTTGATATTGATTGCTCAAAGCTTCTGCAAGCTGGCGAAACAATCACATCGATCACTTCGGTATTAGCTGATCAAGGCGGATTAGTATTCACTTCTCCAACAGTCAATTCAGTGCCGATCACTTACCCTGATGGCCGAGTCGTTCCGATTGGCCAAGTATGCCAGGTGCTAATAAGTGGTGGAGCAATACCGTCAACTACTTATCATTTGAACTGCACAATCAGAGCACTATTTGTAACAAGTATTAACCTGGCATTAGAAGCAACTGTTGTACTTCGATTAATCAATACACCGTAATTAACAGACAAGCTAATAGTGCCTTATAACATTAGCAAGTCGCGATGACTTCTCTCCTTCCCTTCCTCAGAAGGTTTTTTGCAAGGTCAGGCGCGACTGATTTATTTTCACATGGAGCAATTATGGCGCTAACAGCAAAACAGCGCCGTTTCGTCGATGAATACCTGATAGATCTTAATGCGACGCAAGCGGCTATCAGGTCTGGATTTTCTATAAAAAGAGCCTCAGAAATAGGCTATCAACTACTACAGAAAACTACAGTTCAAGAGTTCATTGTTATTCGCATGAAAGAGCGCGAACAGCGAACAGAAATTACTCAAGACAAAATACTTGCTGACATCGAAAAAGTTAAACAGCATGCGATGAAAACAGGCTATGACGCTCAAGGCAATGAGGTGATGAATAATTATCCATCTGCACTTAAGGCTTCTGAGTTACAAGGTAAGCATCTTGGCATGTGGGTGGAAAAACAAAGTATTGAAGTCACTGGTAAAAATGGTGGCTCTATTAATGCGGTATTAAACACAATGACGGAAGCTCAATATAAGATTGCTTTGAAAGAAGCCTTAAACGAGTTGTAATTATGGCAAGCGCGATAGAAAAGCGCGTCGCTATAGTCAAAGCTTCGTCCGATGATTTATATACATTCTCACGCTTTATGTTTAAGGAGCGTCGTGGCTATTCTTGGCTATGTGCAGAACATCATGAAACAATATGTGATGCATTGATGAAAGTATATCGAGGCGACACTACTCGATTAATCATTAACATTGCGCCTAGATACTCAAAAACAGAATTAGCCGTTATTAACTTCATGGCATGGGCTTTAGGCAATGCACCTAATGCTGAATTTATACACACTAGCTATTCAAGTGTTCTTGCGGCTAACAATGCATGGCAGACACGTGAAATGGTTCAGCATGAATCATACAAAGAGATATTCCCGAACGTTCAATTAAGAACGGATAGTGCTGCCAAGAGTGAATGGCGTACGACTGATGGTGGTATCGTTTATGCCACTGGTGCTGGCGGTACAATTACAGGTTATGGCGCTGGCAAGCATCGTGAAGGCTTTGGTGGTGCGATTATTATCGATGACCCGCATAAAGCTGATGAAGCCAGAAGTGATGTAATGCGAAACAATGTGATTGAGTGGTTTCAGAACACTCTTGAATCACGCAAGAACTCACCACAAACACCAATCATTCTAATCATGCAGCGATTGCATGAAAGTGATTTGGCTGGCTGGCTGCTGAATGGTGGAAATGGTGAAAATTGGGAACACATCAAGCTTGAAACCTTGAAAGATGACGGAACGGCTTTATGGCCTGCTAAGCATGATGTAGAAACACTGCGCCGCATGCGTGATTCTAATCCATATGTTTTCTCAGGACAGTATCAGCAATCACCAACCACCCCACAAGGTAACGTGATTAAGCCTGATGCAATGCCTGTTATAGAAGCTATTCCTTCTGATTTATCCATTCAATGGGTTCGTAAGTGGGATTTAGCCGCAACAATGCCTAAGGTTGGCAATGACCCAGACTGGACGGTTGGCGCAAGAATTGGCAAAGACCGTGATGGAAGGTTCTATATTACTGACATCGTTCGTATGCGTGGTTTGGCTGATGAAGTCGAAAGCGCCATTGTTAACACTGCTGCACGTGATGGTCGTTCTGTACGGATTGCAATATCTCAAGACCCTGGACAAGCTGGTAAGTCTCAAGTGTTGTATTTAACACGTAAATTAGCTGGTTATAACGTGGTTTCAAGCCCTGAAACGGGTGATAAGGTAACTCGCGCAGAACCAATGGCTGCGCAAATTAACGTAGGCAATGTCAGCATAATAAAATCGCCATGGAATGATGCGCTTATATCTGAAATGCGAATGTTTCCGAATGGCTCTCATGATGACCAAGTTGATGCTTGCTCAGGAGCCTTTAATGAGCTAATTGGTAACCAAGCCATGCAACGAATAAAACTTATAGGACTGTAATGATTAAACCCGATACCCAACACAGCGATTACGCCAAAGCGCAAACTCGCTGGACTAAGTGCCGAGACGTTATAGACGGTGAAGACTCCGTTCATAAGGCAGGTGAATCATACTTACCTAAACTTACTGAGCAGACGGATGCTGATTACAAAGCCTATGTGCTAAGAACGCCATTCTATAACGCAACGGCTCGTACGATTGATGGACTTGTTGGGATGTTGTTTCGTAAAGAGCCAGTTCTCAATATTCCAACAACATTACAACCAATTATTGATGATATTACGTTAACGAATTGTGACTTTAACGAGCTATCAGAGATTGTTGCACGTGAAGTGATTGGTGTTGGTCGCGTTGGCCTGCTAGTTGAATATCCTCAAGTTGAAACTAAAGGAATTACCAAGGCGCAAGCATCATCACAAAACTTGCGCCCATACGTCACAACATACAAAGCAGAAAGCATTAATAATTGGCGTGCGGAACGTATCAATAACGCAATGCAATTGGTTATGGCAACTCTTATGGAAGTTGCAACCGAATGGGTTAACGAATTTGAATCAAAACAAATTCAGCAAATTAGAGCATTGTTGCTTGAAGAAGGAAAATACTTACAACGTGTCTATCGTAAGAATATCAGGGATGAGTGGGAGCAATTCAACGAGGATATTATTCCCCTGATGAATGGCAAGCCTTTAACTTACATTCCATTCGTTATATTTGGCCCATTCCACAATGATGTCAGCACTCAGAAGCCACCAGTGTATGACTTGGTTACATTAAATTTAAGTCATTACCGTAGCACGGCAGATTTAGAACATGGCGCACACTTCACTGGATTGCCAACAGCGGTTATTACTGGTTATCAGTCATTAGATGGTGAAAAGTTGAGTATCGGAAGTGCAACAGCTTGGGTATTTCCTGAACCAACGGCTAAAGCTACTTATTTGGAATTCACCGGGCAAGGTTTAAGTTCATTAGAGAACAGGCTTAAAGCTAAAGAGGCTGGAATGGCTGCTATCGGTGCCAGAATGCTTGCTCCTGAGAAGTCATCAGCAGAGGCTGAGAGAACTGTCCAAATGCGACATGCTGGCGAAGGTGCTGTACTTGGCGTTATTGGTGACATGATTGAACATGGCTTTGACCGTATATTAAAAATTATTGCTGATTGGGAAGGTGTCAAAGAAGAAGTAAGCACAGAATTTAATGATGACTTCATTGATTCCGTAATGACATCACAAGATGTTCTTGCATTAGTTCAAGCATGGCAAGCAGGTGCGATCTCATTTGATTCGCTTTTCTGGAATCTTAAGCAAGGTGAACTTGTTGAAGGCGACAAAACTGCCGATGAAGAAAAAGTGCTAATCAAGGCTTATAAACCAGCCCCAGTTACTGAAACAATCATCGCATAACAAATTAAAGATTTAACCGAAACCGCCTTTCTGTGATTGGCGGTTTTTTTATGGACTGTGTCCACCCGCAACTGGTCTGTGACCAACGTTATTAAGGCTGTGCCTTAGAAAGAAGCTACCATGAAATTAGAAGATTTAACGCAAGAAAAACTAGATGAAGTATTAGCATCAGTTGAAGCAATGACAGCCAGTAATCAAGGATTAAAAGCAGATTTAGCCAAAGCGAAAGCAAAAGCAAAAGGTGCTGATATTGATCCTGAAGTCCATGCTGGATTGCAAACCCAAGTAGAAGAATTAACTACTAAGTTAGACAAGTTAACTAGAGATAGCACCAAGCAAATTGAAACTCTCAATAAAACTTTGGGTGATAAAGATGGTGCAATTAATAAATACTTAGTTGAATCTCAGTTAACTGATGCACTAGCAAAAGCAGGCGTAAAACCTGAGTTTATGGATGCAAGCAAGGCACTCCTTAAGTCACAAGCTACCATCAAATCAGAAAACGGTGAGTACAAAGCACTGATTGGCGACAAAGCGTTATCTGACCACGTAAAAGAGTGGGCAACTGGTGAGCAAGGCAAACATTTTGTAGCAGCAGCTGAAAATAACGGCGGCGGCTCTCAAGGTGGTGGCAATAAAGGAACTGGCAAAACAATGACAAGAGCAGAGCATGACCAGAAGTCAGCAGCTGGCGACAGAACCCTTCAAGCCTTCTTTAGAGAAGGCGGAACTCTAGTTGACTAGCTAAATAATTAGTAAACATAGCCCGCTAAATGCGGGTTTTTTCATTTTAGGAATAAAAATCATGGCAAATACGCTTACCAACCTTATACCCTACATGTACGAAGGCGCGGACGTTGTTTCACGTGAGCTTGTTGGATTTATCCCAGCAGTAACGCGCGATACTAAATCAGAAGGTGCTGCATTAGGTCAAGTAATCAACATCCCAGTAGTGGGCGCGGTAACAGGTGGTAACGTAACACCTGGTTCATTTCCTCCTGATGATGGTGACTTTGCTCCTGCAAATACCACAATGACCATCAGCAAGTCACGTTACTGGCCTATTCGCTGGTCTGGTGAAGATATTAAAGGCGTAGATCAAACAGATATTTATGGTCACGTTAATTCACAACGCTTTGCCCAGGCAATGCGTGCTGCTGTAAATGAAATTGAAACCGATCTAGCTAACCTTTACCAATTTACATCACGTGCTTACGGTACGGTTGGTACAACACCATTCGGTGTTGCTGGTGACCTTTCAGACGCTTCACTTGTTCGTCAGATTCTTGAAGATAACGGTGCGCCTACCGGCGATTTACAAATGGTTCTTGGCTCAAGCGCAACGGCAAACATACGCGGCAAACAAACTATTCTTCTGAAAGCAAATGAAGGTGGTGACGTTCGATTGATGCGAGATGGCTCTATCTCTGCTTTACCTGTTGATGGTTTCAACCTTCACTTATCAGGTCTAGTAACAGCACCTGCCGTTGGTAACAACACTGGCGGTTACACATCATCTGCGGCAGGTTTTGCAGCTGGCTCAACAACCATTGCGGTTATTACAGGTACAGGTACCATCCTTGCAGGTGACATCATCACATTTGCAGGTGACACCAATAAATATGTTGTAGCAACAGGCGTTGCGGCGGCGGGTAATCTGGTAATTGCAGAGCCTGGCCTACGTCAAGTACTACCAGCATCAGCCACAGCAATCACCATTATTGCATCAGCAAAACGAAACATGGCGTTCAGTAAGTCAGCCATCGCACTGATCACTCGTGCTCCTGCACTTCCTTCAGGCGGTGATATGGCAACTGATCAAGTTCAAATTACTGACCCGTTCAGCGGCATGACATTTACGATCTCAGAGTACAAGCAATACAAGCGCGTTAAATACGAGCTTGCAATTGCATGGGGTGTTAAAGTTATTGCTCCTCGTCATACGGCAATCTTAATCGGTTAATTGACTGATAAGGTAATTCAAGCCACTTCTCACGAGGTGGCTTCTGTAACCGTAAGTCATTTTCTTTAATAGGAGTTAATTATGTCTGAATATACAACTGAAACTATTTTCGTTACTGATGCTGACCATCCTGATGGCTATTTAATAAATAAAGAAGATTTTAACGAAGCCATTCATACAAAAGCTGTTGAAGAGAAGCCAAAGAGCAAAAAATCTTAATCAGTAAGTCAATTTAATTTAGGGTAAAAAATGGCTTTAACTAATGCACAAAAAGTAGATGTCCGCAGGTGGATTGGTTACGGCATGATTGCCGATGGCAACATCATTGACACTAGCGACTTTGCTTATGGCATGAGGTCACCAGCCGTTATTACAACACTGGTGCATCGATTAAACACAATGCAGACAGAAGAAGAAGCTGTTTTAACTAGCGTTTACTTGACACCACTTACCGTGATGGAGGCTGCTATACCAGGTATCGGAGCAAACCTAGACACTGATGAAGCCGCCGTATGGAAGCATAATAAAAACGAGTTAAATGATAGACGTGCGCTGTTTAATTCTGTTCGACGTGATTTATGTGGGTTCTTAGGATTTCCTCCCGGGCCATATTTAACATCTTCTAACTCTGTCTCGCTATCGAGGGCATAATGGACGGCCCAACCATACAGGCTCGAGTTTACGCAGGATATGCGAAGGCTGCTAACGTTATTGGCTTACCTTATCAGCAATACAGACCATTATCTGCAAATGCTCCGTTAAGCAATTTAATTTCAACAATTAAAGCCGCATTCGATTCAACACCAAACTATAAATTTACAACACCGAATGAATATGGTGACCCTTCATGGTTTGGTCTGATAAACGATGCTTCTGTGTTAACGGGTGATTATCTTATTAGCACCAATGATATTAAATTCATAGCAGGTAAACAGTTCCTTTTACCAGTTATTGCAGTTGATTGTAATCGTAAAGTTAAAATCGTAAGACAGTCTGTTGAGAACAATGTTGGTGCAGTTTCATATGGCGGCATGATTCCTGCTAAAGAAGTTGAGATACTCGGCACGACTAATAACTTCTGGCCAGCCTCAATTTTAGTCGGTGGCAAGAGTCAAACTGGCGTTAAATTACCAGGCGATACTAAGCAAGCTGGATGGCGTGTGCTATTACCACCAAGCGTGCCGGTTACTTTAAATTATGGCGACATTATCATTGATGATCTTGATCGTAGATACGTGATTGAATCAGCAGAATTTACTGATTTAGGCTGGCGTATTGGTGCTGTAGAGCAACATTCATAATGGCAAACATAACTGATGTATGTAATGCGCTAGTATCAAAGATTGCTAATGCACTCTATCCAAACGGTACTGGTCAAGAATCAGTTGCAGGGTTCGGTGTGCGCGTATTTGAAGGATGGCCTAATCCGCAAGGACTTGATGCTGATTTGCTCGCAGGTATTGCGAATGTGTCTGTTTTTCCAACGGCTAATGAGCGCAATACAAGTCGTTATCCAAAAGATTGGCAACAATACTCGATTAACACTGTGACATTAACTGCCACGATACTGAATAAAACAATTACGATTGGCGGCACGATCACCACACCACAAAACGTGAGTGCAATCATCAATAATAAGGCGTTTATCTATGCGGTACAGGCTGGTGATTCGTTAACAAGCGTAGCAACAGGATTAACGGCTTTAATTGTTGCAAGTATTGCTGGCGTTACAAGTTCCGGTTCTGTAATTACGGTACCGACAGGCATGACTATTCAGTCATCACGTGTAGGCGTTACAGGTACCAACATTCGAGAAATACGCAGACAAGAGCGTGTAGTGCAAATCACCATCTGGGCAAATGCTCCACAAAGCATTGATTTAGTTGCAAACCCAGTTGATATTGCCCTGGCTAATTCTAATTTTCTGATACTTTCAGATGGTATGGCTGCGCGTCTGGTTTATAAAAATAGTCAGATGGTTGATACATTTCAAAAATCAAAGCTATATCGTCGTGATTTTAACTACTCGATTGAGTATGCAACCACTGAAGTTGAGACAGATACGCAAATTCTCGTATTGCAAGAGAACGTTTCACCGCAAGTCAGTGGCACATCCGCACCAATTACCACATCAACCACACAAATTAACACTTAGGAATCACCATGGCTAAATACAAATCTGAATATGAGCTAGTCGTAATTGAGAACTTCGGCAATTACGTCAAAGGTCAAATTATCACCGACGACAAAGAAATTGCTGATTTAGTGGATTCTGAATGGCAAGCTAATTTCGTGAAAAAACCAGTAACGGTTAAAATAACTTAATCAACTAATCATTAAATAGTCACAATGCCACTTTCGAGTGGCTTTTTTTATGGAGATCCACTATGCCAGTAGTTCAACAAGGCTCAATTAATACAACCGCCCTAATCGTACCTGATTTGTATGTTCAGATCGTGCCACCAAGCATTTCATTGCTTAACGGCTTACCAACTAACGTACTTGGCGTTGTCGGTACAGCACAATGGGGCCCAGTTAACGCGCCTACTATCATTGGTGATATGGGTGCTTATTCTCGCCAATTTGGTGCAATTCAAGCGCGTAAATTTGACATGGGTACAGCGATTGCCGCTGCCGTTCTGCAAGGTGCTAATAACTTCCGCTGCGTTCGTGTAACAGACGGTACGGACATTGCCGCATTTATTGCGGTACTGACTAACTGTATTACTTTCACAAGTAAATACACCGGTACGCTAGGCAACACAGCAAGCGTGACAGTTTCACCTGGCACACAAACAGGTACATTCAAAGCGGTTGTTGCAATGCCTGGTCTAGTGGCTGAGGCATTCGATAATATCGGCTTCGGTTTAACTGCCAATGCAATCTGGGTAGCGATGGCCAATGCAATCAACAACGGTCAATCTGGCTTACGTGGCCCATCACAATTAATCGTTGCTTCTGCTGGTGTTGGTGTGACTACCCCAGCTTCAGCAACATACACATTGGTTGGTGGTACTGATGGTACAACTACAATCACAGGCACGACTTTAATCGGTGTTGATACCGTGCCGCGTAAAGGTATGTATGCCTTGCGTAATACAGGCGCATCTATCGGCGTATTGGCTGATGATGACGATACAACAACTTTCACCAATCAAGTGTCTTTCGGTTTATCCGAAGGTTTATACATGATCGGCGTTTCACCTGCTGGCGATTCAATCAGCACAGCGGTAACCAATAAAGCTTCTGCTGGTATTGATAGTTATGCCTTCAAATATCTATTGGGCGATTGGGTTTACTTCAATGATACGGTGAACGGTGGCATTCGCTTAATCTCACCTCAAGGCTTTATCGCTGGTCGCCTAGCTAACCTTTCACCAGAACAATCAAGTTTAAATAAGCCCCTGTACGGCATTGTCGGCACGCAAAAGTCTTATCAAAACTTGGTTTACTCAGGCGCCGAACTTCAATCTCTTGGCTTGGCAGGTATCGATGTAATTACCAATCCAGTACCAGGCGGAAATTACTTCGGTGCTAGATTTGGTCATAACTCAAGTTCAAATGCTGTGACGAATGGCGACAACTATACCCGCATGACGAATTACATTGCTTACACGCTTAATGCAGGTATGGGCTTGTTTATAGGTCAACTACAAAGCAAGACTGTTCGTCGTAATGCAGCCGCTACGATTAGCGCTTTCCTAGAAGGCATGAGCAATCAAGGCATGATCGGTAATGCTCAAGGCTCAACGCCGTACAGCGTTCAGATTGATGATAACAACAACATTCCATCGCGTGTGGCATTAGGTTACATGCAAGCAGATGTGAAGGTTCAATATTTGAGCGTAATTGAGAAATTCTTAATTAACGTTGAAGGTGGCCAGTCTGTATTAATTAATCGCCAATCAGTCGCTTTAGCCTAATCCGATCATCGAAATACCTACAACCCGCCAAGTGCGGGTTTTCTCATTTATGGAGATAACAAATGTCATCAAGCAATCAATTCAATATCGGCAAGGACGTTAAGCTCGATGTTATCGGCCCTAATGGCCCATTACGTTTTAACATCATCACAGGGTTTGAATCAAAGCCCGGTTATAAATCAGTAGATAGCAAAGGTTTAGATGGCTTAGACCGCTTTGACGACTTACCAGCTGGTTGGTCTGGTTCATTTTCTATTGATCGAGCAGATAGTACGGTCGATGACTTCTTTGCGCAAAAAGAAGCTAACTTCTATGCTGGTTTAAGTGCCACACCTAGCACGATCACAGAAACGATCACAGAGGTAAGTGGCGCTATTTCACAATATCGTTATACAGGCGTTGCGCTCACATTCCAGAACGCTGGCAGTAAATCAGCAGATAACAAAATCATGCAAACTGTTGGCTTCCGCGCAGCTCGTAGAATTAAAGTTAGTTAATCATGGCCGACGTTAAAGTAAAGCTGAATGATGTGCCAAGTGATGATGTTGTTGCTAAACAGAATCAATCATTTGTGGTGACTGATGCAAAAGGTAGAGCAATCACTCTTAAAAAGCCTGGTGTACTTTCTCAATTCAGATTGATTGAAGCCCTTGGCGATACAGCTAAGAATTCTGTTTATACATCTATGGTGCTGCCTATCATCTTTGTAACAGACATCGATGGCGACCCCATTCCACAGCCTCAAAGCAAGCGTGAAATTGAAGCATTGATTCAACGTCTTGATGATGAAGGTATTGAAGCCGTAAGTAATGGTGTAATGGCTAACTTTGGAGCTTCAAGTCCAGAAGCTGACAAGGACGCACTAAAAAACTCGTAAAGGCTGTGCCAATTCGTGAATGTCTGTGGTTAATTAAAAATGGCATTCCATTTGATACAGCCTTTGCAATTGATGATGTGACCAGGGCTGGTTGGGCGATCATCTTTTCAGAAATGGAAGGTAATACGTTCGACTTTGACACTATGTCATTCAAGGACACTTAATCATGCGCGAGTTTCATAGCCTAGAAAGTTTTGCAATACATCTTGCAGAAGCAGCCGTTGCGGTTGTAATTGCAGAGCAAAAAGCGCTTGAAAGAGCCGCAATACTCATTGAGAAAGACGCAAAAAACAGAATTGGTGAATATCAAGGTTCTGTTGGGCCGTTCCAAGATTGGGCGCCATTGGCTGACAGTACCGAGGCTGAAAAATCACGATTAGGTTATGCGCTTGATGCGCCATTACTTCGTGAAGGTGATTTGCGTGACAGCATCGAGCATGAAATAGAACGTGGCGAGGCTGTTATCGGCTCTAAGCTAGATATTGCAGCTTATCAAGAATTTGGTACTGACAAAATACCGCCTAGACCGTTCATTGGACCAGCAGCATTTGCCAATAAAGACAAGATAGAAAGATTGATTGGAAATGCCGCGATTGAAGGCTTAACGCTTGGCGAAGTGATACACCACTCGTTAGGTTATGACATTGATATTTAAGCAGTGATTACTGCCCAGGTAATCCAGAGAATTACGGCCGCTATGATGGCTGCCAGCATCAAACCTGCGATACCCACAACAAATAATAAATAACGCTTCCAAAACGGCATTTGATGCTTAAAAAACGGCTTTTGTATGCCAACAACATCTGGGTATTGAACCCAACTAATATTATCTGCAGCCCATTCATGAGCGCGAGTTAAAAGAGGTCTTTTCATGTTCGATGCCTATAAAGTTGCCGTAAAGCTATCGCTAGTTAATGGCGTAAGCTCTGGTTTAGCTGCACTGGCTTTAGAATTTAAAGCCTTGAATCAACATGTTAACACTACTCAACAGAGTGTAACAATGCTTGAGCGCAAGATGAAAGAAATTAAGACCATGGGCATGGTTGGCGGTGCTATGGCAATGGCTGGCGGCTTTGGTCTTTCACTATTCAGCGCCCCTTTAGAAGAGGCTAAAAAGTTTCAGACAGAAGTTGCTAAATTCTCATCACTCGGCTTTGGTGACAATGTTAATCGTCAGGCCGTAAGCTTTGCTAATGGAATGCAAACGATCGGAACAAGTGCCAGAGATAACATGGCCATTGTGGGTGATGCAATGGCTGTGTTCAAAGATTTAGGCGATGCCAAGATGGCCGCTCCTTGGATGGCAAAGATGAAGTTTGCCAACGAAGCTATTTATGGCGCCGGTGGTGGTGACCGCGATAAAAAGTTAATGGACATGATGAAGGTTGCCGAGTTTAGAGGCGGCACTAAATCACCAGAAGAATTTGCACGACAAGTGAATTTTGCACAACAAGCAATTTCAGGCAGCCGTAACCGCGTAGATGCCTCATCTATGTTGCAAGCACTTAAAACAGGTGGCGTTGCATTATCTCAGCGTTCTAATCAAGCTTTCTATCTTGGCGCAGAGCCTTTGATTCAAGAATTCGGTGGAAATCGTTACGGTACTGCAGCAATGAGCATTTATCAAAACTTAGTGCAATCACGCGGTACGATCACAGCTCAACAAGAGTTATTCAGATTGGGATTGCTAGACCCTAGCATGGTGCAATTTAACAAACTTGGTATGCTAAAGAAAGCTTTACCTGGCTCTTTTAAAGGTTCCAGCACATTAGAGAGTGACGGCGAACTAGCGTTACTTGAAAAGGTTCTTTTACCTGCTTTCGCGGCTAAAGGCGTTACCAGTGACGAAGGCGTGATTCGTGAATTAGGCATGATACTTGGCAATAGAACAGGTTCAAGTTTAATGGCCAGAATCTACCAACAACGCACAAAATTGCACATGCAAACTGATGCTAACTTACATGCTGAGAATTTAGACCAAGCGAGTGCCAGAGCTGCCAATACCCTAGCAGGTAAAGAACTTGATTTACATGCTAAATGGGCAACAGTCATGAAAGAACTCGGCACAACAATCTTGCCAGTTGCAATTAAAGCTGTTGAAGGTTTGACTAGCATGCTCAAGGGCGTGATTAATTTTGCTCGCGAGTTTCCAGTTTTAACAAAAGGGCTAGTTATTGCTTTTGGTGTTTTATCTGGAATGGTTGCAACTGGAGGTGTTGTATTAATGGCGACTGCAGCATTCAAAGCGCTAGGTCTTGCAATGGCATTCAATAGTGTTGGTGGCGCTGTCGGCATTGCCAGAACTGCTACCTCATTAATCACATTATCAGGTGGAATATCGGCTGTTGTGGGTGCCGTATCACTTTATGCTGGTTATAAAGTTGGCGGTGCTAGTGTTGAATGGTGGAATAAAACTCTTGCACCTAAAGGTTATGATGGTTTAGCAGATTGGTGGGTTGATAAAGGCGGTAATGGTAAACATACCTCTGCATTTATCGCAGCTCAAAAGAAAATGAATGGCGGCGGCAATGGCGACATTTACATGGATGGTAAGAAAGTTGGTGAAATCGTCAGTGGACATCAAGCCAAAGCCGCACACAAACCATTTAACGGACAATCAGCATTTGATATGAGCATGTCACCATTACCAGCAGGCATGAGGTTCGCTAAATGACAGTTCTAAAAGTAACCTTAGGTGACTTCGTATTTCAAGGCCTAGAGATACCAGAAAGCATTCCATACGGTGGTTCTCAAAAACTGGCCACTCATGAATTAGTCGGTGGAGTTCGTGTAGTTGATGCAATGGGCCGCTCAGATATGCCATTGGTATGGTCTGGGCTTCTACTCGGGCAAGAGGCTAATAATCGTGCACGCTATCTGAATAATTTACGGATTTCTGGCAAAGTTTTATCACTCACATGGCATGAAATGTCATTTAATGTGATTGTTCAAGAGTTCACGGCTAATTTTCAACGCTACTATGAAGTGCCTTATTCTATCCATTGCCAAGTTGTCGAGGATTTAACCACGCCGATTGTCGGATTTATCGATGACGGTGTTGATTCATTGGTCGATGCTGATATGACGAATGCAAATAGCATTGGCGGTGATATTGGTGACAGCGCCCTATCAACTACATTGAGCACGCTGAACGATGCTATTGCACAAGTAAGTAACTTTGCCAAAGCAACACAATCAACTATTAACAGCGTGTTAGTTCCTTTGGCAGCCGTTCAAGCTCGCGTAAGAATATTGATTGATAGCGTTGGTGGCGTAATTAACAATGTGACAACATTAGGCGGAATTTTGCCAAATAATACGATTGCACAAAATGCAGCCAATATTATGAATCAAGTGGTTTCAATGACAAACATGGCCAAGCTATACGATTTGCAATCTGTACTAGGTCGCATGGGTGGAAATCTTGGCACTATTGGCGGTGGTGGTATTTCAGTATCGTCTGCAGGTGGTAATCTTTACGGCATGGCCTCTGAATATTATGGTGACCCAACTGCATGGACAACCATTGCAAACGCTAATAACTTGAGTGACCCGCAATTGACAGGCTTGCAAACTCTTTCAGTTCCATTGTTGCCAGATAACTTTGGCGGCGTTCTAACCAAATAGACCATTTATGATTAATCAAATACCAGCCATAGCAGAAGGCAGGCAGCCTCGCGCTATTATCAAGCTAAACGGTGTTGCGGTAGATGGCTGGATAAATTGGGAAGTACAGAACAATAGTTTTTACCAAGCCGATACATTCTCAGTAAGTTTCGCGGCTTCTTTGCTATCAAATGCTTATAGCGTTGATTGGTTCTCGGCTCAAACCGTGATTGCTGTGGAGATATTCGCAGGCTTTCCGATCAATGTAGATAGCTTCACTCAAGCAGAATTAACCAGCTTGATTTATGGCAATGTGGACAGCGTGAGCTATAACCCTGTCAATACAATTATCGAGCTATCAGGGCGCGACTTAACTTATAAGTTAATTGATGAAAAGACCACACAGAAATATGCGAACCAAACATCATCAGAAATAGCGACGAGTATTGCAAAAGCACATGGATTAACGCCAATTGTCACTAAAACTAGTGTCAGATCTGGCACATATTATCAAATAGATCATGCCAGGTTAAATGACAGTAATAGTGATTGGGATTTACTCACTTACCTTGCTAACGAAGAAGGCTATCGTGTTTATGTCAAAGGGCAGTCACTTTACTTTGAGCCTGACACTAGCGCCACGGCAGAGCCATATATCTTGCACTGGCAATTGCCTACTCAAGATAACGCATATCCTGTATTTAATGGTGTATCAGTTGATTTCTCACGCAATTTGAATATCGCTAAAGGTTCAGTGGTCACGGTTAGAAGCTGGAATAGTAAGCAAAAGAAAGCGTTTACAACTAGCTATCCAACAAAATCAGCAAAAGGTATTGCACCAGGTAAAGCTTCTGCACCAGCTCAAGTTTATAGCTATACGATTGCAGGACTATCGCCAGAACAAGCTTTGCAACGCGCGCAAACGCTCTATAAAAATATCGTGCAGCATGAAATGAAAATTCAGGTGTCATTACCTGCTGACAATATCTTAATGCCTACGAGCGTGATTAAATTTGAAGGTAGCAATACAAGTTTCGACCAGCTTTACTACCCTGAATCAGTGACTAGAAGCATGTCAATTGATGAAG
>Ga0265593_1000494_pt1 | contig 21630 bp, 15 predicted proteins | sample saktaG_8_FD_190136 | JGI IMG/M metagenome (GOLD analysis project Ga0265593, IMG submission 190136) | Saline water microbial communities from Sakinaw Lake, British Columbia, Canada - sak_2011_5_24_36m | ecosystem: Environmental > Aquatic > Non-marine Saline and Alkaline > Saline ...
GCCATTGTTTAAAAAAATCGGCTTTACTTAAAGGGCCATGACAGTTATGGTCTGTATTAGTTTTGTGATATCTGGCATGGTTTTTCAGGTATCGTTCGTAAGCATCATCACCAGACAGACACCTTATAAATCGCCAGAATGCTTTAAGTTTGGTTGACATTAATCCCTAACCCAATCTTCGACTAAACGGCTTGGAATATGCGCCGACTCGGTTAAGGGTAATACGGGTTTTCCGGATAGGTACCGAGAACAAACACGCAGCATATCAAAAATAATCAACCATAGTAAGCTAACAAAAAACAACGTTAGCCATGCATCTAAATGTAGATTGAATATCAATTGAGGAGCAATAGATGCTTTTTCTGGTGGTAAAAGACCACTCGCCAGTTTATGAGTTAAATCATTGGCGGCGGAAAAAAAACCGATACGGATATCGTCACTGGTAATTTTTTGCCATGCAGCTGAACTGGTAATGGTAATTAGCCAGATAAGCGGTAAACCAGTAACCCAAGCATATTTTAATTTACCGGATTTTACTAAAATGCCTGTTGCTACAGAAAGTGCTATTGCTGCCAGCATTTGATTTGCAATTCCAAATAATGGCCATAAGATATTGACGCCACCATTTGGATCTATCACACCGATATAAAGAAAATAACCCCAACCTGATACTACAATAGCACTGGTAAATATAACAGAAGGCCTCCAGGAGGTTTCTCCCATTTTGGGCCAGATATTACCTAGCATATCCTGTAACATGAAACGGCCAACACGTGTTCCTGCATCTAAAGTTGTTAAGATAAAGATAGCTTCAAACATTATGGCAAAGTGATACCACAAAGCCAGTAGACTCTCTCCAAATGCGCTGCCGAAAATACTTGCCATTCCAACTGCCAATGAGGGTGCGCCTCCTGTACGAGCAAACAAAGTGGCTTCGCCCATTTGATGAGCAAGGTTTTGCATTTGCTCTACAGTCACCGGATAGCCCCAAGAAGATATTTTGGCGACTGCATTAATAGCATCGGAACCAACGACACCTGCAGAACTGTTAATGGCAAAAAACACACCGGGATCCAGCACGGTAGCAGCAATCATTGCCATCATGGCAACAAATGACTCCAATAACATACCACCATAGCCAATCATACGTATATCGCGTTCATTACTCAGTAGTTTGGGTGTGGTTCCTGAAGCAATCAGTGCGTGAAAGCCTGAAATAGCGCCGCACGCGATGGTTATAAAGACAAATGGAAATAATTTACCCCCAAAAATAGGCCCTGTGCCGTCTACAAACTGAGTGATTGCCGGCATTTTTATGTTGGGTTGTAGCATGATAATAGCCACAGCCAAGAGGGAAATGGTGCCTAGTTTCATGTAAGTCGATAAGTAATCACGAGGGGCTAATAACAACCAGACGGGTAAAATTGCTGCGGCAAAACCGTATGCCATTACCCACCAAGCCAATGTCAAACCCTCGTGATTGAAAAGTAAACGTAAGGTTTCATGTTGATCGATAAATCGACCGCCCACTACAGATAACAATAATAATATAACCCCTAAAGCTGATGCTTCAAGGACTTGGCCTGGACGAATAAAACGCATGTAAACGCCCACAATCATGGCAATTGGAATGGTTGCAGATACGGTAAACGTGGCCCATGGGCTATGTTTCATTGCATTTACTACCACTAGTCCGAGTACGGCAATGAGGATAATCATAATGGCAAACGTGCCTATTAAGGCTGCCGTTCCGCCGAGCGGTCCCAATTCTTCGCGTGCCATTTGTCCCAAGCTTTTGGCATCACGTCGGGTAGATAAAAATAACGTCACCATATCTTGAACACAGCCGCCTAGTACTGCGCCAAATAATATCCAAAGTGTTCCGGGCAGATAACCAAACTGTGCAGCCAGTGTCGGTCCTACTAAAGGACCGGGGCCTGCGATGGCTGCGAAATGGTGGCCAAATACTATCCATTTGTGGGTGGGCACAAAATCATGACCGTTATCAAGGCGCTCTGCTGGCGTAGATCTTGTATCATCAATCATTAGAACGGTAGTAGCAATCCAGCTTGCGTAAAAGCGGTATGCAATTGCATAAACACAAAGAGCTGCGGCTATGAACCAAAGCGCGTTAATATTTTCTCCACGAGTGATTGCAATGCCACCGATTGAAGAAGCACCAATGATAGCAATTAGAATCCAGATAGCATTTTTTAGTGTTTTATTCATGATTTAATTCTTTAAGGTCATTAATTGTTTTTTAACGCGATTGATAGTATCTGTGATTTGTTCAGGGGCATAAGGAATGGCGGTAAATTTCCCCCAGATTGGCGCAGGCCAGGCTATGTCGTTTTGGTAGCGAACGACATGATGGATGTGAAGTTGTGGAACCAAGTTACCTATTGCAGCAATATTCATTTTATCTGCGTTATAAAGTGTTGCCAGATTTTCTGCAAGATAATTTGATTCTTCGCATAGGGTTAGGCGATCAGTATTGGTTAGCTGATATATTTCTTTGATATTGTCAATTTGAGGAACAAGGATAAACCACGGATATTGGCTATCATTCATTATTAATAATTGGCACAAATCGAAGCGACCAAGGCTTATGCAATCTTGATTTAACTTGGCATGTAATTGAAATAATGTCTTCATATTTTTTTAATAAAATAGTTCAGAGTAATTTATCTTCTGTTTTAAAATATAACAACTATAAACGAGAGGATACCTTCATGTCAGCACACATCCTTATAAATCAAGAAGTACCCATTGAAAATAAGTTGACGGTCTCATTTAGGGTCTTATTGAGCTTGTATGCCATTATTCCATTATGCTTTCTTTTACAAATAGCTGATGTTTTGTTTTGGCATGGTTTTTTAAGAGAAAATTTACCCACTAAACCTACCCATTTTTTATTATTTCAGATTTTGTTTGGAACGCCACATATTCTCGCCAGCACATTTGTATTGATAGGCAGCATAGACTATTTGAAATACTATCAGCGTAATCTTATGGCAATGACTATTGCTATAGCTATTGTATTTGGCCTTGGGAGTTTATTTATTCCTTATCAAGTCTTTTATATTTTTGTTGCGGCTTGGACAGTATATCATGTGCTTAAACAGCAGCATGGAGTTGTTAGAGGTATTTGTCGCCTGCCAAACTGGGCATTTTATCTTTTATTAGTGTTAAGCGTGGCTGCAGGTTTATGTGTTTATATTGGTATTTTTCTAAAAAACAGTCTTGAGCCCCAGCAAGCAGAATGGATTAAACAAAGTGCAACTTTATTATGTTTAAGTCTGATATTAAGTGCATTTTATTGTCAGCGTTATGTAAACAATAACTTCGGTAAATGGTTTCTATGGTCCAATATTTTGCTGGTTATAAGCAGTTTTTATTTTTTTGTACAGCACTATTATTTTTTGGCCATTCTTGTGCCGAGATTGGTGCATGATGCAACGGCCTATTCATTTTATATAACCCATGATTACAACAAGCATCATAAACATCCTCAAAATTTTCTTTATCGTTATGCTGCACGATTAAATATCAGCGTGTTTATTGTGCTGCCATTGTGTTCATTTGTTTTGGCCTTTGTTTTACAGGCTTATGGCGATAATCTGGTTAGCGCATTAACAGAATACTTGTTTGGCATCGATATTCGCAAAGCGATAACGCTAGGCTTATTGGGTTATCTGGCTTTAATGCACTATTACACTGAGTCTATAACTTGGAAGGGTGAGTCACCTTATCGTCGCTTTATTGCCTTTTCAAAATAAAAAGTAAGATTGGTCTAGATAAACTTAAATCACACTAGAAGTGAATGGCCTTTTGATCGCTAACGACAAGTTCCAATTGGAATAAATGAAACTGAAATACTTATATTACGTTTAAGTAGGGCATTAAAAAGTTTGAGTTTGATTGTTGTGAATAACACAACGAGCCAAAGTCGTTTAGGTTTAGTCAGCTAACAAGGCTATTAATAGGTTTATTTTTTTGTTTTGATAAAATTATATTTTGGAACAATTCATGCTAACACTATTACATGTAGCTTATTAATTCAACGCAGTTGTTGAGAAAAGCCAAACTAACCATCGGGCAATAGGAAAACTGATTATGACCATACGTGTCGCCATTCGTCACAAAACGATATACAACTTTGATAGACCTGTGTCTTTGTCCCCTCATGTCTTTAGACTTCGTCCGGCAGTTCATAGTCGTACGCCTATTAAGGCCTATGCGTTGCGTATTGAACCAAAAAATCATTTTATTAATTGGCAACAAGATCCTTTTGGTAATATTGTTGCGCGGGTTGTTTTTCCTGATAAATGCCAAAAACTTAGCGTTGAAGTAGAAGTCATTGCTGATATGACAGTGATAAATCCGTTTGATTTTTTTGTTGAGGAATATGCTGAGAACTATCCATTTACTTACGATTCACTGACTCTAAAAGAGCTACAACCCTATCTTGAGTTATCTGAAAAAGGCCCTTTATTAACAGAATGGGTAAAAGAATTAGATACCAGTAAGCGTTCTATAAACGATTTTTTGGTTTATATTAATCGCATTGTTTTTGAAGCAATAAGCTATAACATCCGTATGGAAGTGGGTGTCCAAAGTGCTGAAGAAACACTTAAAATACGCAGTGGTTCATGTCGTGATTCAGCATGGCTTTTGGTGCAGGCACTGAGACATCTTGGTTTGGCTGCACGTTTTGTATCCGGGTATCTGGTTCAGTTGACGGCAGATATAAAGTCACTGGATGGACCGTCCGGTCCGGAACAGGACTTTACTGATTTACATGCGTGGACAGAAGTTTATGTGCCTGGTGCTGGTTGGATTGGGCTAGATCCAACCTCTGGTTTATTGGCTGGTGAGGGTCATATTCCTCTGGCTTGTACGCCTGATCCAATTAGTGCCGCACCAGTAACCGGAGGCACAGATAAATGTGAAGTAGAATTTGAATTTAGCAACGCAGTAGATCGTTTGCACGAAGATCCTAGAGTAACCAAGCCTTATACTGATGAACAGTGGTTCCACATTGATGCACTTGGAAAAGCGGTTGATAAACGTTTGTTGGAGGATGATGTTCGCCTGACGATGGGAGGAGAGCCCACCTTTGTTTCGGTTGATGACATGGAGGGCGACGAATGGAATACGCACGCTGATGGTGCAAATAAGCGTGAGCGTGCACAACAATTGACCATTCGTCTGAGAGATGTGTTTGCAAAAGGAGCCATGCTCCATTATGGCCAAGGTAAATGGTATCCGGGAGAGCCTTTGCCACGCTGGCAATATGGTATTTTTTGGAGAAAAGACGGTACGTCTATTTGGCGGAACCCGGCGTTACTGGCCGACATTAATAAAGATTATGGTCATACGATAAAACAGGCGCAAAAATTTATCTATCAAATTAGCCAGCGTTTGGGTGTTAAATCTAAGTACATAGTGACTGCTTTTGAAGATACTTTTTATTATTTATGGCAAGAAGGCACCTTACCGACAAACATTGATCCTTTAAAAAGTAATTTAAAAGATTCTATTGAACGTAAAACCTTAACCAAGTTATTGGATGTTGGGTTAGATCAACCGGTAGGCTTTACTTTGCCGATTAAGTGGAATTGGTCTGAACAAGTTTGGAAAAGTGGTCCTTGGGATTTTAGACGAGACGCAATGTTTCTGATCCCCGGGAATTCCCCGATGGGCATGCGTTTACCTTTAGAGAGCCTGCCGTGGGTTGCACCTGACAAACGTGACTCTCAAGAGCCTCAAAGTCTCTTTGGCGAATTACCGGAATTGGGCGATTATTATGGTGAAGTCACACGTAGATACAGCCATATTGAGCCTAAAATTAATGAACACCCTGAAATTATTGGACAGGAAATTGGTGACGATTTACCTGAAGAGGTAGAGGTTCCGCACACTGCTATGTGTATAGAAGCTCGAGAAGGTCGTTTGTATGTTTTTATGCCGCCGTTGGCTACACTCGAGCATTATCTTGAACTGGTCGCTGCTATTGAAGCTACCGCAGAAAGTCTTGCTTTACCGGTCGTGCTTGAAGGTTATGAACCGCCTCGGGATTATCGGATTGAACGCTTAATGGTTACGCCTGATCCTGGCGTAATTGAAGTCAATATTCACCCATCTAAAACGTGGGAAGAGTTGGTTGAAAAAAATACCATCATTTACGAACAAGCGCATCTTACCAGACTGGGTACTGAAAAGTTTATGCAGGATGGTCGCCACACTGGCACTGGCGGAGGTAATCATATTACCATGGGTGCGGAAATGCCGGTTGACAGTCCGCTTTTACGTCGCCCCGATTTATTACGTAGTTTGATTACTTATTGGCAGCATCACCCGGGTTTGTCTTATTTGTTTTCGGGTATGTTTATAGGGCCTACCAGTCAAGCACCCCGAGTAGATGAAGGTCGTGATGAAAAACTATATGAGCTGGAAATTGCCTTTCAACAAATGCCTGAAGGTGAAGTTCCAGAGCCTTGGCTGGTTGACCGATTGCTACGTCATTTGCTGACAGATATAACCGGGAATACTCATCGCTCCGAATTTTGTGTTGATAAGTTATATTCACCAGATAGTTCAACAGGAAGGCTTGGCATTCTGGAATTGCGTTCTTTTGAAATGCCACCACATGCTCAGATGTCGTTGGTACAAATTGTGTTGCTGCGTTCTTTAATTGCCTGGTTTTGGCGTGAACCTTATAAGCACGATTTAGTCCGTTGGGGAACTGAATTGCATGACCAATTTATGTTGCCACATTATGTTCATGAAGACATGAAACAAGTGACTAAAGACCTTCAGCGTGCAGGTTTTGGTTTTGATCTGGAATGGCTGGCACCGTTTTTCGAGTTTCGTTTTCCCCGCTATGGCAATGCCTTGATTGACGGTATTGATTTGGAATTGCGTTTCGCGATTGAGCCTTGGCATGTTCTGGGCGAAGAAGTTAGCAGTACTGGCACTGCGCGATATGTGGATTCATCCGTCGAGCGTGTACAAGTACTGGTAACGGGATATACTGAGGGACGTTATGTCATAACCTGTAATGGCAGGCGTTTACCGATGCGTAATACGGGACGCAAAGGAGAATTTGTTGCCGGCGTGCGTTACCGGGCATGGCAACCACCTTCAGCATTGCATCCAACTATCGCTCCACATGTGCCTTTGGTATTTGATGTAATTGATACTTGGAATGGCCGTTCTGTGGGTGGGTGCACCTATTATGTTGCTCATCCTGGTGGTCGTAGTTACGATGATTTTCCTGTCAATGATTATGCAGCGGAAACTCGACGCATGACACGGTTTTGGGATTATGGACATACGCCAGGGGTTATAATTAGGCCACCATTAGCGACATCTCGGGTTGCGGCATCTGATAAACCGTTGCTGGCAAAGTTCAGTATCAGTGATGAAGCTCCCAGAGCTATGGCGCCTCCTGTGGAAGAATTGAGTACAGAATATCCATTTACCTTGGATTTACGTCATCGGAATCGCTAATCAACTAAAGCTATCAGCCGGGTTATGTTTTTTGCCTAACCCGGTGTCCAATAAGTCAATCATAGAGTATTAACAATACTTTGCCAGGAGATCTATTTAAATGAGCGATAAATTAAAACTGTTAAATCCAGCTACCTTAATACTAGACGATAAGAGCTATTCATTGCCAACATATATGGGTGTTGAAGGTGAAAAAGCTATTGATATTACCAAATTACGTACCCAAACCGGCTATGTAACCTTGGATGATGGTTATGGTAATACCGGTGCCTGTGAAAGCGCGATCACTTATATAGATGGTGAAAAAGGTATATTGCGGTATCGTGGTTATCCGATAGAAGAATTGGCTGAACATTCCCGATTTGTAGAAGTTTCTTATTTGCTGCTTTATGGTGAATTGCCGACCTCTGATCAATTGTTAAGTTTTTCGACACGTCTTAATGAGTCTTCAATTATTCATGAAGATATGCATCATTTTTTTAATGGCTTTCCTCGTGGTTCACATCCTATGGGGATACTTACCACCATGGTTGCTTCATTGTCGACTTTTTATCCAGTACCTGATCGATTGGATGAAACGACTGAAATACAAATTGTGGCTAATTTGGTTTCTCAAGTACGGACTATCGCTGCATTTTCGTATAAAAAATCAATTGGTGAACCATTGGTATATCCTTCTATCAAGTACAAATATACCAGTAACTTTATGAATATGATGTTTTCATCGCCTGTACGTGATTATCAACTGGATACTGATATCGTGCGTGCAATTGATATGCTGTTGATACTGCATGCGGATCATGAGCAGAACTGCAGTACTTCTTCTGTGCGAACTGCCGGTTCAAGTATGGCAAATGTTTATGCGGTTATTACTGCAGGAATTGCTGCTCTTTGGGGGCCTCGTCATGGTGGAGCCAACCAAGAGGTGATCAAAATGCTCGAACAGATTCATGCTGAAGGGGGGGATGGAACAGAATTTATTAATCAGGCTAAAGATAAGAATTCGGGGTGTCGGTTAATGGGCTTTGGTCATCGTGTTTATAAAAACTTTGATCCACGAGCTCAAGTATTAAAGCAGCATTGTGACAAGCTACTTAATAAACCCGGCATCAATGACCCCTTGTTGGATATTGCGAGACGAATTGAAGAAATAGCGCTGAAAGATGATTATTTTATATCCAGAAAATTATATCCTAATGTTGATTTTTACTCTGGATTGATTTTACGTGCAGCCGGTATTCCCACCAACATGTTTACTGTTTTGTTTGCAATTGGTCGTATGCCTGGATGGCTGGCTCATTGGCGCGAAATGATTCATGGCGAACAAGTTACTATTTATAGGCCACGCCAAATTTATACAGGTGAGAAAATGCGACACTATCAAGAAATTAGTCAAAGAACTTATTAGGTTAAACTTGATGAAAGATGAAAGAAATGTTGGATTAAAAAATAACCTGCTTTAATTTAAAACCTATCCTAAAAGACCGAGGTAGCCTTTTTTAAATTGATGGCATCAAGTCGGTAATCGTGAAGGAAGCCCTAGGTAAAGGGCAAGACACTCGATAATGAATAAGGTATAAGGAAAAATACGTGCGTAATAATAATAGTTCTGCCGAAGATATTGGAGCGCAATATTACGCGACACAACTTGGCATATACGATGAAATGTATGCTACTAAAAATAAAGCGTTGCCTTATTGGGAGCGCTTTATGGCTGCGCTTGACAGTATGGGCATCGAGAAGCTTGAACTACGACGGAGGGAAGCACAGCGGTTATTGCGCGAAAATGGTGTTACTTACAATGTTTACGGTGATTCACAAAATCTTACCAGACCCTGGCGGCTTGATCCCGTTCCTCTGTTAATCAGTAGTGAAGAATGGTCGGTTATTGAAGCGGGTCTGAAACAACGAGCTGACTTACTCGATTTAATACTTAAAGATGTCTATGGTAAACAAACTTTACTTAAAAAAGGTTTGCTGCCTCCTGAGTTAATATTCGGCCATGAAGGGTTTTTACAGCCTTGTATGGATGCTTTGCAAAATCAAAAGCGCCATTTAACTATTTATTCAGCAAATCTTGCTCGCGGTCCGAATGGCCGTATGTGGGTGTTGGATGACCGGACACAGGCACCCTCAGGTTCAGGCTATGCGTTGGAAAATCGTACAGTGATGACGCGGGTTTTGCCTGATATTTTCCGGGAAACACAAGTGCATCGTTTATCCGGTTTTTTTAAGTCGCTTCATAAGGGACTTGTTGATATAGCACCGCACAATAAAGAAGATCCCAGAATAGTTATCCTGACACCAGGCCCGCTTAATGAAACCTATTTTGAACATGCCTATTTAGCTGCTTATCATGGTTATACCTTAGTTCAAGGTGGTGATTTGACGGTTCGTGATGGTCGTGTATGGCTTAAATCACTGGAGGGTCTTCAGGCTGTTGATGTTATTTTACGGCGAGTCGATGATTCATTTTGTGATCCTTTGGAAATGCGTAGTGGATCAAAGCTTGGTATTGCCGGATTGTTAGAGGTTGTTCGACGAGGAAATGTTGCAATTGCCAACCCCTTAGGGAGTAGTATTCTTGAAAATCCAGCTTTGCTGGCTTTTTTGCCCAGACTCGCCCGGTATTATTTAAATCAAGAACTTAAGCTGCCTTCCATTGCCACTTGGTGGTGCGGTCAACGCCGTGAACGTGATTTTGTATTGCAACATATTGATAATATGGTTATTAAACCTATTAATAGAGGCTCTGGAAATTATGCTGTTTTTGGTGGTGAGTTAAGTATTAAAGAAAAAGAACTTTTGCGAAGTCAAATTTTAGCCAAGCCACATTTGTTTGTTGGCCAGGAACAAGTTAGTTTCTCAACTTTACCAGCGTTTGTTGATCATCAGATTGAACCACGTAATGCAGTGTTACGGAGCTTTGTTGTCGCAAGCGGTGATGGTTATGAGGTAATGCCCGGAGGACTTACCCGTGTTGCCCGCCAAAAAGATAACTTTATTGTTTCAAATCAAGCCGGAGGAATCAGTAAAGACACGTGGGTATTAGCATCTGAGCCCGATAAAACAATCAGTTTATGGACTCAGCCGAAACGTAATCAATTGATTAATGCGGTTACAGAGCCATTGACCAGTCGAGCTGCGGACAATCTTTTTTGGGTAGGAAGGCATCTCGAACGAACTGAAGCCGTTACCCGATTATTGCGTACTGTATTGCAAAAATCCAGAGAAACACTGGAATTTAAAGATCCAGTTGATAATGAATGTTTAAAAGTTTTACTCCGTACTTTAACTCAAGTGACTGGCACTTATCCGGGCTTTGTAAAGTGCGATGATCAACTCCTGAAAACACCTGATATTGAATTGCTATCGTTAGTTAAAGATAGCAATCGGCACGGTTCGTTGAGTTCGAATATTCAGGCTTTTTTTCAAGCGGCGTTTAGTATTCGTGATTTTTGGTCGCAAGATACTTGGCGAAGTGTTGATAATATTCAACGTAGATGGCAACAACGGATAATAAATACGGATTTAAAAATCGAGCAATTGCAGAATAATCTGGATGATTTAATTACTGGTATTGTCGCATTTACTGGTTTAACCAATGAAAGTATGACCCGTGAAGCTGCTTGGTTAATGCTGGATAGTGGTCGCCGGCTTGAGCGTGCGTTAGCTCTTATTGCCTTACTTCGTTCTACTTTGGCTCTGCGACATGAAGACGCTTTGCAAAATCAGGTGCTTGAGGAGGTTTTGATTTCAACCGATAGTTTAATCATCTATCAGCGACGATACCGTTCTTATATCCAGTTGCCTTTGGTGTTGGAGTTACTGCTATTAGATGAAACTCATCCCCGTTCAGTTGCGTATCAACTGCATAATTTATCGATTCATGTGAGTGCATTACCAAAAGGAAAAGGCAAAAGTCATTTAAGTGAAGAGGAGCGTTTGATTTTAAAAGCATACACCAGTTTGCGCTTGTGTAACTTGCATGAATTAACCCAAGTGAATGAAGATGATGGTATTTATACTGATTTTGAGATGTTGCTTTCGAATATAACTGATCTTTTATGGCGACTTGCAGAGGTGATTGCCGAAGCCTATTTTAGCCATTCTCAAACTTCTCAGTTGATGGTGCTTAATGCATCAGAGGACGAACTTTGAAATATCGAATTACACATAGTACTTTTTATCACTATAGTCAGTCGGTAGGGTTATGCCAAAATGAGGCCAGATTACAGCCGCGCAATTTTTGGCGTCAGCATTGTGACAGTAGTCTTTTTGACATTACGCCTTCACCGATGGATTTTCGAGAGCGCATTGATTTTTTTGGCAATCGTGTTGTTTATTTCGCAGTACAGCAACCACATAGTAAGTTAATTGTAACAGCGGTGAGCGAAGTCACAATATTTCCAAGGCAAAATAACCTGGATTTGTTTAACCAAATTCCATGGGAACAGGTTCGTAATCTTTTACAGAGTACAACTTTGCATGGACAATCACAAAGTCAGCAGAGTCAAATTCAATCGCAAGATCAGGAGCGTATCCTTGAGATGTTGGATGCCAAACAATATCTTCTTGATTCGCCTATGGTAACCGTGACACCAGCTCTTGCTGACTTTGCTCAACATTCATTCCTGCCGGGGCGAGCGCTCGTGGATGTTGTGCATGATTTAATGGGGCGTATATACAAAGACTTTACATACGACCCAACCTTTACCACTATTGCTACACCTTTGGCAGAAGTACTCAGCTTTCGCAGAGGTGTGTGTCAGGATTTTGCGCATTTAGCCATTGGTTGTTTACGTGCTTATGGAATAGCCGCCCGCTACATAAGCGGCTATGTTGAAACTTTACCCGAACCTGGCAAAACCCGTCTTGTTGGTGCAGATGCATCTCATGCCTGGTTTTCAGTTTATATTCCTGGCACTGGTTGGTTGGATTTTGATCCAACCAACAATACCGTGCCGCTTGATCAACATATTACCTTGGCATGGGGGCGTGATTATGCAGATGTCACTCCGCTCAAAGGTATCGCTTTTGGTGGAGGACAGCATACGCTTTCGGTGTCGGTCGATGTATTGAGACTGGAATGACTTAAGTACCAAGGAAAGAGTTACAGTCCTTGCTTAATCTTAGACTTGCGTCTTTCTTAACATCTAATTAATTTAACTTAAAGGGGTTTATATGGCTACTATTCATCTAATAGGCGGCGAAAAAGGCGGTGTAGGAAAATCTGTTGTTGCCCGGCTATTGGCGCAATATATGATTGATCATGACTTACCATTTATTGGTTTTGATACTGATAAATCACATGGATCATTACTGCGATTTTATGCTGACTATGCCTCGCCAACAATTATTGATAATTATCAGAGTCTAGATTCCATTATGGAGGCAGCTTCGGAGCAACCTGAGCAGCGCATTTTGGTTGATTTGGCGGCACAAACACATCATCCTTTAGCGAAGTGGATAAATGAATCAGGTGTTTTGGAGTTGGCAGAAGAACTTGGAATTACCATTTATTACTGGAATGTGATGGATTCAGGTAAAGATTCAGTAGATTTGCTTAATAAATTACTCACACAATTTGGTACACGTTTAAATTATGTCTTGGTACAAAACCAGTTACGTGATGAGCATTTTAATATCCTGGAGTTTTCCGGTGTAAAAGAACGAGCTTTAGCTTTTGATGCAAAAGTTATGACTTTAAAGCGTCTTCATGCGCCTGTAATGACTAAAATAGATAGTAATAGTTATAGTTTTTGGGCAGCAAAAAATAAAGATGCAGAAAGTCTTGATGCCTTGGGCTTACTAGAAAGACAGCGGGTTAAAATTTGGTTAAATCATGCATATAAAGAGATTGAGTCTTTAGGTATTTAAGATGATCGTGAGCCCAAAGATTCACAATTGTCCAGGCAAGTCTTTCTAAGATGAAATTAAGGGTAAGTTGCAGTCTTCGTTTTCATATTCTTGAAGCGAGCGTATTAATTTTAATGCTACGCCCGTTTAGAGGCATTCAACAATGGATTAATCGCGAGGTTTATATCATAAAGCCGGTTATACCTATGATTGAGAGTACTGATAGTTTTGGTAATTCGTTACAGCGTTTAATGGTGCCAATGGGTAATTTTTTGATATATACCTCAACAGATGTCATTGTTGCAGACAATATTGATGTTGCTCCAGGAAAGTATTTTGTGGAAATACAACACCTTCCAAACAATGTTCTACCCTTTTTATTACCTAGTCGCTATTGTGAATCTGATCGGTTTGGCGATCTTGCCAGAGAAATAACAAATAACACTCAGCCAGGTTACGATCAAGTAAGCAAAATAAACGAGTGGGTCCAAGATTCTATACAGTATATCCCGGGCTCTAGTGATTTTCCCTTGTCGGCGGTTGAAGTTCATCTGTGTGGGCATGGAGTCTGTAGAGATCTTGCTCAAGTGGCGATAGCACTATGCCGAAGTATCAGTATACCTGCAAGACTGGTAGTTGGATATTTATATGGACTTCAGCCTATGGATTTACATGCTTGGTTTGAGGCTTATATTGGTGATCGTTGGTATACTTTTGACCCTACACAAATTGAACCACGTGGAGGAAGGGTTATAATTGCCTTTGGCCGCGATGCGGCAGATGTTGCCATATTTCATCAGTTCGGTTCTGGTTGTTTGCTGAATAGCATGGACGTTCACGTCGATTTGCTGGATAATTAGCGGATTAATTTTTATTAACACTGATTAAACGTCTATGACTTATTGTATTGCAGCTTCTATTGACGAAGGACTAATTCTCGTTTCTGATTCAAGAACCAATGCCGGTATTGATAATGTAAGTACACACGGCAAAATGCATGCATTTGATACTTTAAGCGACCGAAAGATAGTGTTGCTTTGCGCGGGCAATCTTGCAACTACACAAGCGGTTTTGGAGCAATTACACCGCGATAAAATGAAGAATGCAGAAGTCAATCTGAATACAGTAGAAAGTTTGTTTGAAGCAGCTGATTATTTAGGACATGTCAGCGTAGAAAAACAAAAACAACACAAAAGTTCTCAGGGTCAATCAGCTTTTAATCCTACTGCCAGCTTTATATTAGCGGGTCAAATCGGTTCTGATCCGCATGGTGCTTATATGGTTTATGCTGAAGGTAATAGCATAACCAGTTCAGCCAGTACACCTTTTTTACAAATAGGTGAAAGTAAGTACGGTAAGCCTATTTTAGATCGGTTTCTTAAGTTAAATACCTCTATTGACGAAGCTGCACGTTGTTGTTTGGTTTCAATGGATTCAACTATCCGCAGTAATGCAAGCGTTGGCTCGCCTGTTGAAATGTTGGTTTATCGAAAAAACAGCTTTAGCCTTGAAGAGTATTATTGCTTTGATGATGATGATGATTATATGGTGCAGTTAAGGCGTAGTTGGGAAGCTAAACTACGTGAAGCAATTGGTGCCCTGCCTTCGTTGGATAAGACATTGATAAAACCTATGCGAGTAAACTTATAGAGTCACCGCTGGCTTTATTGGTGGCTTGCTAGATGGGTTTCAGTTAAAACTGCTCCCCATCTTCGGCTTAATGATAGTTTTTGATAGCCTTTAATTACTTAAAAACCAGTTATCAGCTATTTTATTATGAAACGCTCCTAGTTTATTTTGTAAATCATCCAATATTCCACGTAATTGTTCTTGAGTGGTTTGTCGGGTATCGATTGCTTTTACATATTCTTCCAACTCAATAAGAACTAGTGGCAAGTCATCGTTATTAGGAAGCCTACTAATACAATCTGACAGTTCAGAAATACAGCAGCTTACTGAACGTGGCAACGTGTTATCCTGCAACAGAAAATTAAGAACATCATCACCGTTGACACTGCTATGCATTTGTTGACGATATATTAGCAAGGCGTTAAGCGCCTTTAAAATATTCATCCACAGAATGGTTTCATATTGCCTAACCTCATCACTACGTGATTCTGATAGCAGTAATGACGCCAAATCTAAAATTCGACTGGTCATGTCAGCACGTTCAATGTTTCTGCCCAAGCGAATAAATCGATAAGGGGCATTATGGCTCATATAACCGGATAATAAACCGGTAAAGCGTTGACAGCCTTTTAAAATCTCATTAAGAAATAGTACACGATGACGCCTGTTAGCAACCGTTTCCAGGTTGTTTTTTGCGTACAAATACATCTCGTTGACTTGTTCCCAAGCCTCATCAGGTAATAATTCTCTTGAAGTACGTATATTTTCCCTTGCAGCACTTAGTGACGAAATTAAAGAGCCAGAATAACTTTCATCAGCCAATAAGAATCGAGTAATATTACGCTCGTTGGCGACAGTATTTTTTTTGTAGAACTCTTCTTGCGATGCATTAATCAAAATAAGTTGGCGCCAACTCATTTCAACACCTTTCGGTAAGTCCATTAATAAATTCATGTGCACATTAACCAGTCTTGCTATGTTTTCTGTACGTTCCAGATAACGAGCCAGCCAATAAAGGCGTTCTGCTGAGCGAGATAACATTAGCTTTCCTCCATGTTAATAATCCATGTATCTTTACTGCCACCACCCTGAGAAGAATTCACGACTAAAGACCCTTTTTTAAGTGCCACGCGGGTTAAACCACCTGCCGTTACAAAAGTATTTTCACCTTGTAATATAAAAGGCCGCAAATCAATATGACGCGGCTCCAGCTTACCCTTGCACAGAGTTGGTGCGGTTGAAATTGACAAAGTAGGTTGCGCAATATAATTGCGAGGATCTTTTTGAATAATTTGACGGAAATTTTCTACTTCTTTTGCTGTTGCATGGGGGCCAACGAGCATTCCATAACCACCTGATTCATTAGCTGGTTTTACTACCAGCTCGGCCAAGTGTTCCAAAACATACGCCAGATCATCTTCATTGCCACACAAATAGGTAGGTACATTGGGCAATATGGGTTCTTCATTTAAATAGTATCGGATCATTTCCGGTACATAAGCATAGACAACTTTATCATCCGCAACACCAGCTCCGGGCGCATTAGCCAAAGCCACATTGCCAGCTTTCCATGCACGCATCAATCCCCGAACGCCAAGAGTTGAATCCGGGCGGAACACTTCAGGGTCAAGAAAATCATCATCAATACGGCGGTATATGACATCAACTTTTTCAAGTCCGTTAATAGTTCGCATATAGACACAGTCATCATCGTTGACGACCAGATCACTACCTTCAACCAACTGCGCACCAATTTGTTGTGCTAAATAGGCATGTTCAAAATAAGCTGAGTTATAAATGCCCGGAGTTAATAAAGCGCAGGTGACTTGCCCATTTTGGTGCGGAGCAATTGACGTTAGCATTTCATGCAAATGAGTTGGGTAATCATCAATAGGCAAAATATCAATATCTTGCAATAGTTCAGGAAATACTCGTTTGGTGATAATCCGATTTTCAAGCATATAAGAAACGCCCGAGGGAACCCTTAAGTTATCTTCCAATACATACATGATGCCATCTTTGTCTCGCACCAAATCAGTGCCACATATATTGGCCCAAGTATTATGACGGGGCTTCATGCCGATGCATTCTTTACGAAAATTCTTGGAGCTATTGATGATTTCTCCAGGCATTTTTCCGTCCTTAATAAAGGCCTGCTCGTTATAAACATCACTTATAAAGCAGTTAAGAGCGGTTAAGCGTTGTTTTAAACCTTTTTCTATAATTCGCCATTCTTTAGCATCAATAATGCGAGGAATAATGTCGAAAGGCCATGCTCTATCGATGTTTCCTTCATCGCTGTAGACAGTAAAACTAATACCCATTTCCATAATTGCCAGTTCTGCAGCTATTTTTCTTTTATCTATATCCTCTTTTTTAAGCGAATCTAAATATTGACATAGTCTGTGACTAACTGCGCGTGATTGAAACTCTGAATACATCAGTTCATCGTAGGCAATGTCAGTTTTATAGTTTTTCCAGATTGATTTCATGTGACTTTAGCTATGTGATGTTTAGTTTTACTAAATATAAAGCATTAATAATGCCAGCTATGGCAATTATTAGCCGAGTCGTGCATTTTTTAAAATCGAATGATTATGTTCTTTTAATAGAGTCTTATTGGTTTGAAAAAATTAAAACTGTTTTTGAATCTTAACATCCATTTACATTAAATTGTTTATGGATATAGAATTATTTATGCTGGGATTAAGTTTACCCAACTTAGTATAGCTGTGCGAAAATGACTTTAAATTAAAGTCAGGCAATTTTTTGGGGTGATAGCTATTTTATTTGCCTTCATTGCATTAAATAGCTTCGTTGAACAAGTAAATACCAATAGTTAAATGAATATAAAAATCACTAACCCACAGAGCTTTAATTCACTCAGTAGAAAATTCTGCGTTGCCCCCATGCTCGACTGGACAGATAGACATTGCCGCTATTTTCATGGGTTAATTACTCAACATGCTTTGTTATATACAGAAATGGTTACGACTGGGGCATTGATTCATGGAGATCATCATCGATTTTTAGAACACCTGCCTATGAAAAATCCGGTTGCTTTTCAATTGGGTGGGAGTAACCCCAAGGATTTGGCTATCTGTGCCAAGATGGTTGAAGACTATGCTTATGCAGAAGTTAATTTGAATGTGGGTTGTCCTAGTGATCGCGTTCAAAATGGGCGTTTTGGGGCCTGTTTAATGGCAGAACCACAGTTGGTCGCTGATTGCGTAGTGGCCATGTCACAGGCAGTTTCTATTCCCATTACCATTAAATCGAGAATTGGTATTGATGATCTTGATTCTTATGAGGAACTTGTAAATTTTGTCGCCACGATTGCCAGTGCCGGCTGTAAAACGTTTATTGTTCATGCCAGAAAAGCCTGGTTAAGCGGTTTGTCGCCCAAGCAAAACAGAGAAGTGCCGCCGTTACGTTATGATTGGGTCTATCAATTAAAAAAAGAATTTCCACAATTAGAGATTATTATTAATGGCGGCATTACTACATTAGATCACTCAGAAGAGCTACTTAAGCATGTTGATGGCGTTATGATGGGGCGAGAAGCTTATCAAAATCCTTATATCATGTCTGAAGTGGATAAGCGCTTTTTTGGTGCTGCTAATGAACCTTTGTCACGTCAGATGATTGTGAAAGAATTAGTTACTTATACTCAGGAACAACTTAAATCTGAGGTAAGATTGAATAGCGTGTCACGGCATATTTTAGGGCTTTTTCATGGTAAACCCGGTGCCAGAGGCTGGCGAAGATATATTAGCGAGAATGTCAGCAAACCGGGGGCAGACGAAAATGTAATACTACAGGCTTTGTCATATACCTGTCTTTAATGCTCAAAGACCTTAAATTAAATACAATTTTCTAAAAAAACAACTCAGTTCTAAATGTGGCAGTAACATTAAGGGTAGTGCTATACTTCCGACTATTTATTATATACATGAGACATAAAACCATGGAAGAACATTTCGCCAACATTATTAAAGCAGTCGGTGAGGATTTGAATCGTGAAGGACTGATTGATACACCCAAACGAGCTGCCAAAGCATTTAAATTTCTCAACAACGGTTATGATAAAACCTTGGAAGAAGTTCTGAATGGTGCAATTTTTACTGCTGATACAGAAGATATGGTTATCGTGAAGGATATTGAACTCTATTCATTGTGTGAGCATCATTTGCTACCTTTTATTGGTAAGTGTCATATTGGTTATTTGCCGCAAGGTAAAGTGCTAGGCCTGTCCAAAGTGGCTCGTATCATCGATATGTATGCTCGTCGCTTACAAATTCAGGAAAAGCTAACCAAGCAAATTGCAGATGCCATTGAGCTCTCCATTGGCGCTCGAGGCGTTGCTGTTGTTATTGAAGCCAAGCATTTATGTATGATGATGCGGGGTGTTGAAAAACAAAATTCAGTAATGACCACCTCTGTGATGACGGGTATTTTCCGTAAAGAAATCAGTACGCGTTCAGAGTTTTTAAACCTGATTAACCGATAGACTTATATGACGACTAAAAAAACAGGTGTATTACTGGCAAATTTGGGTTCGCCCACTGCGCCTACAACAAAAGCAGTCAGACGGTTTTTAGCGGATTTTTTATGGGATCCCCGCGTTGTTAATTTACCTCGACCTCTGTGGTGGATGATACTGAATTTTTTTGTATTACCTTTTAGACCCAGTAAATCGGCAAAAGCGTATCAAAAAGTTTGGCATGAAAAAGGCTCGCCTTTAACTTACATGACTCGGGAATTAACCGAAAAGTTGGCAGAAAAGCTTACGCCAAAAGGAATTGTGACAAATTATGCGATGCGTTATGGTGAGCCGTCTATTGCTAATCAATTAAAAGCATTTAAAGCTGACGGTGTGACTGATGTTATTGTTTTGCCGCTCTATCCACAGTATTCATCAACTACGACCGCTTCTATTTACGATGATCTGGTTAAAGAGCTAAATCAATGGCGCCATCTTCCCAGTTTTCAATTTATCAGTGATTATCATCAAGATGATCATTATATCGCAGCGGTAGCTGAATCTATTGAGCAAGCTTGGCGTGAACAGGACAAAAACGAACTGTTAATTATGTCTTTTCATGGCTTGCCCGCAGTTTTGACTAAATGGGGTGATCCTTATTTCCATCAATGCCATAAAACAGCGGCTTTGATCGCTGAAAAGTTAGGTCTTAATGAAAAAGAATGGATGATTGTATTTCAATCCCGTTTTGGCAAGGCAGAATGGCTAAAACCTTATTGCGTTGACACCTTGGAAGAACTTCCGGGGCAAGGTATTAAAAAAGTTGATGTGGTGTGTCCGGGATTTGCGGTGGATTGTCTTGAAACACTTGAAGAAATAGCCATGGAAAATAAATCCATATTTATGGAAGCCGGTGGAACTGATTATAGATATATTTCAGCGCTAAATAATTCAGAATCACATGTTTCCGCTATTATTAACTTAATTGAGAAAAAACTATAATTATTTAATAAATATTATGCCTGTTTTCTTAAGTTAATCAGTAATAACACACAACGTTTTTTAGTGAAACCAGTATCTTTTGATTACCTCGGTCTTTTAAGAGTTAAAAATAATGAAAGAAACAATATTGCAAGGCTGGCAAAGTGCTTGGCCGACCGTCAAATCCAGCAAACCTTTAGCTACCGGGGTTGGTGTTATAGACGAAAGTGCGCTTAATACGATTGAAGTCGATAAGGTGTTTGATGCCGTCAATTATGCGTCTACTAACATTGGACAGGCAGTTTTATATCGTTCTTTAATTCAACCGCTTGATGATATCGATGAAATTAAAGCCAAGCAGGAAGCGCTAAAAGAATTGCGCAATAATTCTGCACTTAAAGATAAGCTCGAACATATCATTGAATCTGCAACCCGACACGAAAAAAGCTTTTACTTGCTCTTGTTTGGAGAATTTCTAGGTTCTTTGGGAACCGCTAGAGAAGAACACGAAATTGAAGGTTACGGTTATAGTCAGTATAAACGTGGTATTCGTTTTATGCTCGATTTGGTCGCTGACATTCAAGATACAGATACACCACAAAGCCTATATTTAAAAGCGTTGTTTGAAAAGATTAAAGCATTTGCAGAAACGCGCGCTTATTCCTTAATGGAAGGGCCGGCTTATATTTCTGAAAGTGGCATACTATCCAAGCAGGAGAGAAAAGATTCATTTTCTCCGGCTATTATCTTTAGGCCACGGTTATTTAAACCCTTATTAATCGCTTTGTTATTTGGGTTTGTCTGGGCAATAGCACATTTTTTTCCAACGGATATGTTTAACGTGTCCATTGAAGCAATTCCGACAGCGACAATATTCTTTGTGCCACTGTTGTTGGCTTATTACCCCGTCATTGGCAGCTTTGATCGCGATAGTTGTATTATCCCGTTAAGGAATGTTTATAAAAACGCACCCGAAGTAGCTGAAACGCTGGATGCCTTAGGTCAGTTAGATGAATTACTGTCTTTTCTAAAGTTTGCTGATTCCTTTGCCAGTCCGGTTGTGTTGCCGGATTTGATAGAGAGTAATCATCATCGAATCAATCTGGTTGATGCAAAAAATCCGGTTTTGGGTAAGGATAATCCAGATTACGTGGGTAATGACT
>Ga0265593_1000496_pt1 | contig 21596 bp, 22 predicted proteins | sample saktaG_8_FD_190136 | JGI IMG/M metagenome (GOLD analysis project Ga0265593, IMG submission 190136) | Saline water microbial communities from Sakinaw Lake, British Columbia, Canada - sak_2011_5_24_36m | ecosystem: Environmental > Aquatic > Non-marine Saline and Alkaline > Saline ...
AGATATACTGTCTCGTTTGCGGATCCAGCCCCAGAGTAGGTTCATCCAGAAAAAATACCTTCGGTTCATGCAGGAGCCCTCTGGCAATCTCCAGCCTTCTTCTCATCCCGCCGGAATATTTTTTAACAATATCATATTTTCTTTTTTGCAAATCGACCAGGTCCAGCACGGTATCAATTTTTTTGTCTATACTTTTCCAGGGCAGGTTGTACATAAGAGCGTGCAGTTTTAAATTCTCATAGCCCGTGAGGAGCGTATCCGAACTTGGGTCCTGAAAAACCATCCCGATGGATTCTCTGACTTTATCAGGGTCCGCGACAACATTATACCCGTTTACAATAGCCGTCCCCGAAGTGGGCTTTAAAAGCGTAGAGAGCATCATGAGCGTAGTAGTCTTCCCCGCTCCATTCGGCCCCAGCAGCCCAAAAATCTCCCCTTCATTAATAGTAAGATTAATCCCATCCACCGCCGTTACTTTCTCATACTTCTTAGTCAACCCACTTATCTGTATAATTTCCATATCCACCCGCCTATTCCAATTATCCTAACCTTTTACCCTTCTACGTCCCTTACTTCCCCACGCTATTATCAGCAACCTTTCACTTACTTCCCCACGTTCTTACCTGCAACATTTCCTTTATTTCCACAAGTTCTTATCTGTGACATCTCTCTTTTTCATCTGTGACATCAGACCCGATTTTCGGGTCTATTATATCAATATTCCCCCAAAACCCCCACACTATAATTACTTTTCCCCTTTTATCAAAACCGCAACATAAGAATAATCTTTTGTAGGAAAGATCTTTTTTATTGTCCAGCCCGTGCCCTTCAATATTTCCTTTAATTCTTTTCCCGAAACTCTAATATAATCAAACCAGTCGGATTCATACACGCCGTAAGAAAGTTTCACTCTGAACGAGCCCGGATGCCTGCCCTTTTTTCTGTTAAATTCACGGTACCCCCGCAGTACAAAAGTATTGGAATCATAGCTCTCAGTTATTATTCTCGCGCCCGGCGGTGTTATTTTGTAAAACCTTTTAAGGAGTTTCTTGGCTCGCTTCTCCGTTCCAAACAAACCAAAATTATTGCACATCATGAGAATTACATCAAAACAACCGGTTTTTTCGTTAACATCTTCAATAGCTATAACTTTTGCTTTCTTTAGCCCACGGAGTTTACAAACCTTAATAGTCAAGGGCGAGTTATCAATACCCGTTACATCTATTTCTTTGTTTTGCAGATATAAAGCGTGTCTGCCTGCGCCGCAACCGATATCAAGCACCTTATCGGTTTTTTTAATAAACTTAAGCGCTCTTTTTTCCCTGACAGGCCATTTCTCATAAGTATCAAAATATACTTTAACGCCGCCCGCATCGGAAACCAGCCCGTCATCCCTTTTCGCCAAAAGAAAGTTAATTTTTTTAGTGTGGTAGGCGTAAAGCGCTCTCCCAAAGGCATCTTTGCTTTTATGCATTATTATCTTCCGTACTCTTTCGCAAGTTTTTCGTCGTACGGCGCCGTTCTATTCTTGCAAACATCCCGCGGACAGAGCCTGCAGGTAGCAAAATCCACTTCTGTAGGATAAAGCAGTCCTGATACAGTTTTATTGGGAAGCATGAGACAGCTTTCGGTAAGTCTGACCCCGATAAGTTTTTCTACATCGCCGAAAACCGAGAAGAGTTCTTTTTGCTGCTCTATCGGCCAAATATCCGCAGCGCCCGAGCCCGGACTCATATTGGAAGACTTTTTAATGCCAAATCTCCTGCTTATAAAATCCTTAAAATATTTTCGCGCAGAAAAAAGCGCCGCTTCTTTGATGGCATCCAGCCAGAATTCCTGCAGAAAATCCCCGACCGGAACCTTGACCTGTCCCAATTCTGCGCCACAGGTAATGATATAAGGAAAGACTCTTTCCACCTTCTCGAGATTTTTACTTAGCACGCTGCTCGTAAAGACGGCTTTGCCAAAATCCACACTGTCTTCCTCTCTGGCTTTTACATAAAGAATATCATAAATAACCTTAGGCGCCGCAACTTTTACCGCCGAAGAAAGCAGCTTCTCAAAATCCCGCGCATCCTCACTCTCCGCTTCAAGATGAAGAGTTTTCAATAACTCCCGTAAACTATATTCAAACGGAATATCCTTCAATATCTCCATATAACCCCCGATAAACACAGTCAGTTTCCTATTTAGAAACCCCGTCCCTTCTGCTATAATACCTATATTCTAGCACATCCTAAAATTCCGGGGTAGTGTAATGGTAACACAGCGGCCTTTGACGTCGCCCTTCGTGGTTCGAGTCCACGCCCCGGAGCATAATTTGCTCGAGCAAATTATGCAGAGCAATCGAAAACCGATAATAGATAGAGGTTCGATTGCGGTCTATTCTCTATTTTCTATTTTCAAAAACTATTTTCCCTTTCTACCTTTTCTTTCCCAACAAAAAAAGGCGGAGCCTTTTTTCCCCTCCGCCTTTTCCTTTTTCTTTCCTTCCTCAATAACTCTTGGTCATCAACTCCGCGTAGATGGTGGTGGCGGCAATTATATCTTTGCCGGTTGTGTATTCGTCGTCAGCGTGATATTTCGCGCCGCTTACTCCGTAGGCCACCGTTGGTTTTTTCAGGACTTGGGAAAAATAAGCTGAGTCCAGCCGGCCCCCTGTCATAAGCATTATGGGCTTTTCACCGTAATACTCTTTAAGAATACCGCCCAGTAATTTGCAAATCGGTGCATCTTCTTCTATACTGGAGTGTGTTGCTTCCGAGGCCTCTATTTTTACTTTGAAAGTACCGTCTTCCTTGACCACTTTATTTATCAGGTCTATTATTTCTTTTTTTGCTTTTTTCATGCTCTCTTCTGCTATTACCCGCCGGTCTATCGTGAACATGAATTTGTCCGGCACGGAGTTGCTCTTCAAACCGCCGCCGGCCAGCCCGCCTATCATCATGGTTGCGACTCTGGAAATCGGCACTTTGGCAAAATATTTTGATTTTCTTTTTTCCAGTATTTTCCTAAATTTTTCCAGTTCATTTACCAACTTTACAGCTTTAAGAAAAGCATTAACGCCTTTGGTATGCAGCGCAGCGTGTATGGCTTTTCCGATAACTGTTACCCGGAAACCCACAATACCCCTGTGGGCCACGGTCAGATAATTTCCTCCGCCGCCGTCACCTTCAATTACCACATCCCCGCAGGCAATTTTTTTATGGCAAATGTAACCGGAACCCGTGTAACCACCTATTTCTTCATCCGGTACAAAGGAAAATTCAAGGTTCCACGCCGGTTTAATTTTAAGTTTATCCAGCGCCCGCACCGCTCCCAGCATTGCGACTATTCCGGATTTCATATCCGCCGCACCCCGGGCCATGATTTTATCCCCTTTTATGTTCAACTTAAAAGGATCCTTGGAAAATCCCAAAGAGGCAGGCACCACATCATAATGCCCATTAAAATGAAGAGTTTTCTTCGCCCCCGCATTCCGGTAAGCCATCAATATATATCGCGGGTATTTCCTGCACTCCTCTTTCAAACTATTAATATACTTCTTCCCCGTCACCTTTATAATTTTAGTTTTGAGTCCGTTTCTTTTGCATTCCTTTTCCAACACCTTAACAAACTCTAAATAATTTACCCCCGGCTCCGAAATAGTAGGAATAGCCACCAGTTTCCCCAGCAGCCCGACAAGATGTGACCTGTCAGCAGCAACAGTTTTTTTAATTACTTTTAGCACAGGAGCTCCTCGCCTTAATAAATAAATATTTCTTGGGCGAAGACCTTTTTTCGCCCACCTTAAATCGTCAATCGTAAATCGTAAATTTTCAATTTTATTTATTTTTAGCTAAAATATCGTATTTAAGACTTCCCTTATATACCTCGCCCCCGTTACCTGTATCTTATCTTTCATAACCAGCCCGTTCATATTGGACTGGGGCACGATACACCTGCTAAAACCCAGGCGCGCAGCTTCCTTAATTCTTTCCGTGACCTGCGAGACCGCGCGAATTTCCCCGCCCAGCCCCACCTCGCCGAAACAAACGGTCTTGGAGTCAGTAGGAATATCTCTTATACTCGAGGCAATAGCAATAACAACTCCCAGGTCTGCCGCGGGTTCATCCACAGAAACGCCTCCCGCCACATTTACAAATATATCCTGGTTCGCAAGATTAAAACCGCCTCTCTTTTCCAGCACCGCCGCAAGCAAAGTGAACCTGTTGTAATCTACACCGCTCGCTCTTCTCTGGGGCATACCGAAATAGGAGGGCGAGACGAGCGCCTGGATCTCCACAAGAAAAGGTCTGGTTCCTTCCATAGCCGAGATAATTACAGAACCGGAAGCATCCGCCGTTCTTTCCGCCAGAAATAAAGCGGAAGGATTCTCCACTTCTTTAAGCCCGCCTTCCGCCATTTCAAAAACAGCGATTTCATTGGCCGGCCCGAACCTGTTCTTGTAGGAGCGGAGTATCCTGAAATTATGATTTTTATCCCCTTCGAAGTAAAGCACAGTATCCACAAGATGTTCCAGCACCCGCGGGCCGGCGATAGAACCGTCTTTTGTGACATGCCCGACTAGAAAAATAGAAATCCCGCTGCCCTTACTGATATACATTAGTTTTGTGGCGTTTTCCCGCACCTGGGAAACACTTCCCGGCGCCGAAGGAATATCTTCATTAAAGATGGTCTGAATGGAATCAATAATTACCACTCTGGGTTTTGTCTCATAGATATGCTTTTCAATAACTTTAATATTTGTCTCGGAGACCAAAAATATATCTTTTGAGACCGCCTTCAACCGGTTCGCCCGCATTTTTATCTGCGAGATGGATTCTTCCCCTGAGATATAAAGCACCGTACCGTACTTTTTGCTTAGTTCATTGCACATCTGCAGAACCAGCGTGGACTTGCCGATACCCGGCTCCCCGCCGATTAAAACGAGCGACCCGATTACAAGCCCGCCGCCGAGTACTTTATTCAATTCATTTATCCCGGTATTATACCTGTCCTCTTCCCGCCCTTCGATATCTGTTATCGCCGAAACCTTGCTGGTTTTCCCCGCTTCAAAAGTGTACTTCTGACTCTTCTCAGTTATCATCTTCTCTTCAACAAAAGAGTTCCAGCTGTTGCACTCGGAACACTTCCCCAGCCACCGCGCCGATTCATACCCGCAATGCTGACAAACAAACTTAACCTTAGCTTTCATATCTTTTTCCTATGTTATTATATTTTATCTAAATCCGGCGGAGCTTCCCCCGCCCTCCATAAATCGTCACTCGTCAATCGTCAATCGTCAATTCTTTCTCTTTCTCTTGCCCTTTTCCATCCGGCGGAGCTTCCCCGCCTTCCATAAATAGTCAATAGTCACTAGTCATTAGTACTTGCTATTTTCTATTTCTTCCAAAGAATTTTCCAAGGATTTTCCTTAATATCCTTTACAAATTCCTTGAGATCTTCCGCCATTTTTTTATCATTCAGCAGAACCGCCAGCGTGCCGTCACCTTTATCTATTTTCTTGGCAGCAGAGTCCAGCGAGGTGACCGTTTCGTCCAGCTTGACCGAAATTTTATTCAAATTATCAAGGGTCTTGGGCAGATCGCTTTTATTTACATTTTTTATTATCGTATTCAGCTGTCCGGTAAGTTCCTGTAGGTTTTTTGTCGCGACCGCCAGTTCTCTTGAGGACCTTTCAAAATTATCCACGGACCGGTTTATCGCCGGCGCACTTTTTTCTACAAGGCCTTTTGTAGCTTTGGTAAGGTCATTTACATTCTGCATGGAGCTGGCCAGTGAACTTTCCACCCCGCTTACCATCTTGTTCAGGGAGCCCAAAACATCTTTAAATTCCGCAGAAACCTGATTAATACTGTCCACCGCAGCGTCAATACCCCCGCTGGTTTTGCCGATAAGTGTTTCCTCTGGCTCTGCAATCGGTGAGCCGGCAGTGCCGCCGGAAATATTTATATACTTTTCCCCCATTACCCCGGAAGAGTAAACTCTGATATCACTGTCCCGGTATATCTTTTCATTTTTATCAATAAAGAGTTCCACACATATTTTTCTTTCTTCATTAACAAAAAGCCGCTTAACCTGGCCGATGTTCACGCCGCCGCCATACTTTACTTTTGACCTCGCCTTTAATTCCGGCGCAGAATCAAAAACAACTTTCACTTTGTACCCGGGTTTGAAAACAGTAAAGCCGCCCACATAAAAAGTGAAAACGAGCAGCGCCGCTAAAGCTATCGTAACAAATATCCCCACCTTAACTTCATTTGTCACCGCCATACCGCCCCCTTTGTTTCTCAATCATCCTTTCGCTCTTACCAACCCTCAAACCCTCTGACCATCCAACCTTCCATCTCTCTATTTATCCCAACACCTGTATCGGTCCCACCGAACTTCCGGTAATAAACTGCTTTACCACCGCACTTTTAGTCCCCTGTATCTGTTCGGGAGTTCCCTCTTCCAATATTTTTCCTTCATACATCACAGCTATTCTGTCCGCTATCCGGTAAGCGCTCTTCATATCGTGGGTCACCACGACACTCGTCATTTTTAGTTTACTCTGCAAATTCGCTATAAGTTCATTTATCACATCCGACATAATGGGATCCAGTCCCGTGGTCGGCTCATCGTAAAGCATTATCTCCGGGTCCATCGCAATAGCTCTCGCCAGCCCGACTCTTTTTTTCATCCCGCCCGAGAGTTCCGACGGTTTTTTATCTTCCACATTTTCCAGCCCGACCAGCGCCAGCTTTTCCTTTACTGTTTTTTTAATTTCCGCCGGCGTTTTCTTCGAAAAACGGGAGAGCGCAAAGCCGACATTTTCTTCCACTGTGAGGGAGTCAAACAGTGCGGCCCCCTGGAAGAGCATCCCCATTTTTATTCTTATCTTGTTCATTTCTCTTTCGCCCAGTCCGGAAATATCCTGCCCATTGATAAGCACTTTCCCGCTATCCGGTTTTATTATTCCGATAATATGTTTTAAGAGGACACTTTTCCCGCAGCCGCTCCGCCCGATTATTACCAGTGTCTGCTTTTCGGGTATTTCCAGGTCCAGGGAATCCATAACCTTCTGGTTCCCGAAGCTTTTTGAGACCTTTTCAATTTTTATCATTTTTCCTTTACCAGAGAAACGCAGTTAAAATATAGTCGGTCACCAGGATCAGCATAGAAGAAATAACAACAGAAGAGGTAGTTGCCTTGCCGACGCCTTCCGCCCCGCCCTCAGTTTCAAAACCTCTCTGACAGCCCACAACGGCAATTATAGCGCCAAAAAATACTGTTTTAAAAAGCCCTTTATAAACATCCCCGGTCAGCAGATAAGAAGTAAGACTTTCCAGGAACCCCGCGGAAGTCCCTTCAAAAGTGTTTAAGCTTACTACCAAGCCGCCGAAAGTGCCGAGCACATCCGCATAAATGGTCAACACCGGAAGCATTAAAATAGCGGCAAGAAACCGCGGAACACCGAGATATTTTACGGGGTTGGCCGCCATCGTCTTTAGTGCGTCCACCTGTTCCGTAACCTCCATCGTCCCGATTTCCGCCGCAATAGCCGAGCCAATCTTTCCCGCCATCACGAGCCCGATAAGTACGGGCGCCAGTTCCCTCGTGAGCGCGAGCGAAACCACACCCCCGAGCATATTTGCCGCACCGGAAATCTTTCTTTCCAGAGCAGTCCCGGTCTGGAGCGCCAGGATCATCCCTGTGGAAATGGAAGTAATCGTAACCACGCCGAAAGATTTATTGCCTATCAGGATCATCTGCTGCAGGACCATTTTGCCGTCAAAAGGCTTTTGAAAGGACAAGCGGATTATCTGCCCGAAGAGCGAAGCCAGCTTGCCGGCTTCGGATAAAAATAAGAGAACTTTTTTTCCTATATAAGCAAAAGTTTTTTCCACTAAAAGATCCCCTTTAAGAGAACAATTTCTTTTTTCTCTCCGGCGCTTTTTATGGCCACGGCGTCAAACCTGATTTTTTCGTTACCCAGTTTGTTTTCTGTGATATACTGCGCCGCCGAATTTTCTATATGCTCGATCTTTTTAGCGCTGATAGTGTCAAAAGGCGATTCCGCCTCAGCTTTTTCTATGGTTTTTACTTCGATAAAACACCAGGTGTTTTTTTCCCTGGCAATTATATCTATTTCCCCGTACCGGCACCGGTAATTCCGCGTTATTATTTTGTAACCGTTTTTCTTAAGGAATTTAGCCGCGGCGTCTTCACCGCTCTGCCCTAAAAGTTTTTTCCAAAACATTGTCTGTGTATCCTGCACCTGCCAAATTTTCTTATCGCGGCAATATGTTCTTTCGTCCCGTACCCCTTGTGCTTGGCGAAACCATACATAGGAAATTCCTTATCGTATGCCACCATTATAGCATCTCTTTTGACTTTTGCAATAATGGAAGCAGCGGCAATTACAAAGGATTTCGCATCCCCGCCGATAATGGCCTGCTGGGGCAGAGCTGACTTGATTTCATATTGCCCGTCAATTAAAACGGCGTCCGGCAGGGTTTTAAGGGAGGCCACCGCTATTTCCATGGCCTTTAAGGAAGCGCGCAGAATGTTAATTTTATCTATCTCTTTTTCGTCTATAACGCCAAAAGCATAACTCTCGGCCCGGGCCATTATTATTTCTGAAAGTTTTTCACGGAGGGCGGGTTTTACTTTTTTTGAATCATTTAAACCGCAATAAAGAGAAAGGTCGTTTAGTTTTTCGGGGCTGAAAGCTACGGCGGCGGCAATTACGGGGCCGGCCAGCGGCCCCCTGCCTACTTCATCAACTCCCGCCAGGATCCTTTTTCCGGACTCAAAGAGGGAGTCTTCAATTTTTAATAACAGCTTTAAGCGTTTCTGTTCACTTGGGTGCATCTGCAACAGGAGCAGCTACAGAAGGGGCGGCCACAGGAGCGGCTACCTTGGGTTCCGCCGCCGGAAGCGCTGTAAGCGTAAGATCTTCTTTAAGCTTCGAGCCCTTGCCGACTTTATCGCGGAGATAAAAGAGCTTGGCTCTTCTGGTCCTGCCGCTTTTTAATACTTTTACGGTAGCAACTGCGTGCGAGTGGAAAAGGAAAGTTCTTTCCACGCCGATACCGGCAGCCATCTTTCTGACTTTAAAGGTCTTGTTAAGCCCTTCGCCTCTGATGCTTAGAACCAGGCCTTCAAAGGACTGTATTCTTTCTTTGTCGCCTTCTCTAACGCGAACACCGAGTTTTATTTCGTCGCCGACCCGGAATTCCAGGTGGTCTTTTCTTTTAAATTTTTCCTGCCAATTCATTTTACACTTCCCCCTTCAAATATTTTTCGTTCTCTTTAACAAATCAGGTCTTTTTTCTTTTGTAAGTTTCAGCGCTTCTTCGCTTCTCCACCTGGCTATCTTTTCGTGGTTTCCCGAAAGAAGAACTTCCGGTACTTTTTTTCCTTTATACTCCGCCGGGCGCGTATAGTGCGGGTAGTCCAGCAGCCCTTCCATAAAAGATTCGTTCTTCGCAGAGTCCTCGTTCCCGAGCACGCCGGGGAGCAGCCGCATAACAGCATCTACAATAAGCATCGCCGGTATTTCCCCGCCGGTCAGCACATAATCTCCGATGGATATTTCCTCGTCGATATATTCCCTGACCCGCTCGTCAAACCCTTCATAATGCCCGCAAACAAAGATCAAATTTTTCTTTTTAGCCAGTTTTTTTGCCAGGGCCTGGTCAAACGTTTTACCGGCCGGCGTTAAGAGAATTTTGAAACCTTTCTTCTTTTTCTCAACACTTTTCAGGCATTTTGCTATCGGCTCTACCTTCATCACCATTCCCGCCCCGCCGCCGTACGGTGCGTCATCGGTAGTATTGTGTTTATCTTCCGCGTAATCTCTTAAGTTGTGGACTGTTACTTCAAGCTTCCCCTTTTCTATCGCTCTTTTAAGAATGCTGGAACCGAGCACCGAGTCAAACATAGAGGGGAATATTGTGATTATGTCGACATGCATTTAAGCTGGTTTAGTATTCTTAAGAAGCTTCATTACGGTGTTGGACAGTCTCGCGCCTTTCTTTACCCACTCTTCGACTTTTACTCTGTCAACTATCAAACCCTTAACTCTGTCAAAAGGGTTGTAGCTTCCAAGAATTTCAATATTTCTTCCGTCTCTCGGAAAACTGTGGTCGGCGACAACAATTCTATACCTGGGTTTCTTTGTCGTACCGGTTCTTACCAATCTAATTACTGTAGACATTTAATAACTCCTCCCAAAAATATATTTAATCCCTATAAACTTCGTACTTTGTACCTCGTACTTCGTACTTGTTAATCGTACTTGTTATGTATTGTTGTATTTTTTAAAGAATGCTTCCTTTGCTTCAAGGAAGCGATCTTCTTTAATAGCCGTTTTTATAGTAGCTAGTAATTTTATCATAAAAGTAAGGTTATGTAAAGTATTCAATTGCTTTCCCGTGAATTCTCCCATGTTTGCCAGATGCCTTAAGTAGGATTTTGTGAAGTTTTTACAGGTATAACAGTCGCATTCCGGGTCTAGAGGGGATAAATCCTTACTATATATAGAGTTCCGGATAATAATTCTACCACCGCTTGTGTATATTGACCCGTTTCGGGCTATACGGGTGGGCATTACGCAGTCAAACATATCCACACCCCTTTCCACCGCGGCCCAGATGTCTTCCGGGGTTCCGACCCCCATTAAATACCTCGGCTTATCCGCGGGCATGAACGGCTCTACAATATCCACCATCCCGTACATCAAATCTTTACTTTCCCCGACAGAAAGTCCCCCGATTGCATAACCGTCAAAATCAATATTCGTTATCTCTTTTGCGCTTCTCTCCCGGAGGTCCGGAAAAATACTTCCCTGAATAATTCCAAAGAGCGCCCGGTCTTTACTGTCGTGCGCGTTCCTGCATCTTTGCGCCCAGGCCGTCGTTCTTTCCAAAGCTTCTATTGCGTACTCTTTCTCGCAGGGATTCGGCACGCACTCGTCAAACGCCATAATAATATCCGCGCCGAGAGTGTTTTCTATCTCCATAACTTTTTCCGGAGAGAACATATGCTCCGACCCGTCAAGATACGATTGAAAGAGTACACCGTCTTCCGTCACTTTTCTGAGACCCTGCAAAGAAAAAACCTGAAACCCGCCTGAATCCGTAAGGAGCGGTTTGTCCCAGCCGATAAATTTATGCAGCCCACCGGCGTTTTTAATGACCTCCACCCCCGGCCGCAAATACAGGTGATAAGTATTCCCGAGCATAATAGATGCGCCCGTCTCTTTCATGTCCCGCATCGTCATCGCTTTGACCGTGCCCGTAGTCCCGACCGGCATAAATACCGGCGTCTCGATATCCCCGTGCGGCGTGCTGATAATCCCGCACCGCGCTTTGGTATTTTTTTCTTTCTTAAGCAATTTGAATTTCATTTTTTCCTTTCTTTGAGGTCACAAATTGTGACCTCAAAGCTTTTTCGTTACTTTGCTTTTGATTTCTTTTGCGTTTTCTTTTGGATTTCTAAACCCTATTTTCCCTGTAGCCTTGGCCGGTACTACCTGCCGGCTTTGATAACTGTCTAACAGTGAAAAAATAGCTTCAAAGCTGATGTCACTGCGTTTTAGCTTTTCATTAATTAACTTAAAATTCGTTTCTACATACTTCCTAAAGTCATCGTTTTTCAACTCAAGCTTTCTTGCCTGGATAAAGTACCGCATAATCTGGTCATTGACCCGTATGGCAATGTCGCTTTCCAGCACACTTGAAAGCTTCGCAACGCCTAATTCCGTAAAAGCGTAGGGCATGTATTTGATGTTTTCGCCTCTCTTCAAGGTCACAATTTGTGACCTTGAAAATTCATTATATTCCAGCGGTGTTAATTGAAACATCGTATCTTCGTTATCAAATCTATTGATGCGTCTTTTCACAGTCTGATTTAGCACTTTTGTTTCTACTCCGTACAATCCGGCTAAATCCCTATCCAGTATTACCAAATACCCTCTTATTTTGAATACCTTCTCACCAATTAAATTAAACAGCGCTTCTTTGTCATTCATTTTGCCGCCCCCTTGAGTACTTATGTTATTGATTTTAGCATAAACAAAATGAGAAAAACAAAGAAATTACCAACCCGCCGAAGGCGGAAAAAAAGAAGGCGTCAGGGGTCGGGGGTCAATAATTCTGTAACTCTTTTGTCATTGCGAGAACTGATAAGGACGCGGCAATCTCAGCTGTTAAGATTTGCTCGAAGCAAGGCACATTTAGTGCTTTTAAAAGGAATTAGGTTGCTTCGTCATAAAACTTGCCTAACGGCAAATTCCTTCCTCCCTAAAGCCTGGCGGACAGGCGCAATGACAGGTGCGGAAGGCAACTACCAAAAATAAAAAAAGGACAGAGCGGGTTGGGCTCTGTCCTTCATATATTGTTGTTTTACTTCGTGCTCTTCTCGTATTCCTTGACCAGGGTTTTATATTCTACGAGGAGTTCTTCCGGCATTTTTGCGCCGAAGCGTTTGTAATGTTCCTCGATGCTTTTTAATTCTTCGCCCCATTCTTTTATGTTTACGGAGAAGAGTTTTTCCATGTCGGACTTGGGGATATTCAGGCCCTCAAGATCAAAACCGTCAACGGTGGGTACATTCCCGAGAGGGGTCTGCACGGCGCTGCCTTTGCCGGCGGCTCTTTCAATTATCCATTTCATAACGCGGATATTCTCGCCGAAGCCGGGCCACATAAACTTGCCCTGCTCGTTAGTGCGGAACCAGTTTACAAAGAATATCTTGGGGGCATTTTTCATTTTTTTGCCCACGTTGAGCCAGTGATGGAAGTAATCTCCCATATTATAACCGCAGAAAGGAAGCATCGCCATCGGGTCTCTTCTTAAAACACCGGAAGCATGCGCGGCGGCAGCAGTGGTTTCCGAACCCATTATAGAGCCGGAGAAAACACCGTTCTGCCAGGATTTGCTTTCATAGACCAGGGGCAAAAGAGAACTCCTTCTGCCGCCGAAGATTATCGCTGAAATCGGCACGCCCTTCGGATTTTCCTCTTCCGGAGAAAGTGTCGGACAGTTTTTTATAGAGACCGTAAATCTGGAATTCGCATGCGCGGCTTTTTCCGTGCCGTCATATTTTTTACCCTGCCAATCCAGCATGTTTTGCGGGGTTTCGCCCAGACCTTCCCACCACGGCTCATTCTTGTCCATATCCAGCCCGACATTCGTATAGAGCGTAGGATAAAACTTATTGGCGCGCAGTGTTTTTATCATGTTCGGGTTGGTTTTCATAGAAGTACCGGCAGCAACACCAAAGAAACCGTATTCGGGATTTATTGCGTACAGTCTGCCGTCCGGTCCGACATTCATCCAGGCAATATCATCGCCAAGAGTCGTTATCGTGTAGCCCGGTATCGTGGGCTGCATCATCGCAAGATTAGTTTTACCGCAGGCGGAAGGGAGCGCGGCCGCGACATAAAAAGTTTTCTTGTCCGGACCGGTTATCCCCATTATTATCATATGTTCGGCCAGCCAGCCTTCCTGCAAGCCGAGATACGAGGCAATTCTTAAAGAGAAACATTTTTTTCCGAGCAGCGCATTACCGCCGTAGCCGGAACCGTAAGAAAGAACAAGTCCTTCATCAGGAAAGTGCATTATAAACCGGCGGGTGTGATCCAGCTCGCCGACAGAATGAACGCCTTTAACAAATTTATCGCTGTTGCCGATTTTTTCAACAACGTTACTGCCGAGCCGCGTCATTATCCTCATAGAGACCACGACATAAACGGAATCCGTCACCTGAACACAGGCCTTGGCGTAAGGAGAATCCGGATGCCCCATCATGTAAGGCATCACGTACATCGTCTTACCTTTCATACAGCCGGCGTACAAACCGTTCATTTTCGCTTTCGCTTCTTTCGGGTCCATCCAATTATTATTCGGTCCCGCCATTTCTTTATTTTCATGGCAGACAAAAGTAAGATTTTCCGTGCGGGCCACATCGTTTGGATGACTTCTGTGCAGGTAGCTGTCCGGGTAGGTTTCTTTATTTAACTCGTGAAATATCTTATTCCCGTTGAGCTTTTCTTTTTCAATGCCGATTTTAACAAGTTCTCGGGCTTCTTTTTCGGAGCCGTCGCACCAGTGAATTTTTTCGGGTTTTGTCAGTTCTGCTATCTCTGCTATCCACTTCGCCAGCGGTGTTGCCAATTTGTTTTCCTCCGTATTTTTTTCGTCTTTCAGGTGTTTTTCTTTTCGTGTAGTATTTTACAGGCAATATGCCATATTGTCAACATTTTGTTAAAACAGCTCAGTAATGATGCGCGTGGGTCGGGGCTGTCTTTATCTTTTTTCCTTTGTAGGCTTTAATCAGGTATTTATTTACTTTTACAATGGCCCTGGAAAATTTTCTTTCTTTCCCGTTGGTTTTTGCGAGCAGCAAATTAATTGTTTTAATATCTATGTTACTGCAGGAAGGCACCGTCCTGCCCGAAGGAATATCTACACTTTCTATATGACACATATTCTTAACCACAGAATTACTTCCGATGTTTGCATCAAAAATAACGGATCTAAATCCTATGAAAACATCCTTGCCTATCTTGCAGGGCCCGTGGATTATACAGCCGTGCGTAAGCGAAGTATGCTCGCCGACCTTCACGCTTGTATTTTTCAGCGCATGGATAATAACCCCGTCCTGAATATTGCACCCCTTCTCAATAATAACTTTACTGCCGGGTTCATCCGCCCTTATTACCGAATGCGGGCCGACAAAAACATCTTCACCGATGAAAACTTTCCCGGTTACCAGAGCTGTGGGGCTTAAGTAGGCCGATTTTGCCACTTTTGGTGACGCAATCCCCGTCTTTGCCTTGTTTTTCATAAAACCTCCAGAAAAAAGAAAAGCCAACCTTGCCCTGTTTGAGCAAAATTGGCTTATTATCCGGCTTCCTTTTTGGAACCCGTCAAATCTTCCGAAAGTGATTATACACAATCCCCGCTAATATGTCAAATATTTCCGTTCCCGCATCCTGCTTTATAAACCCCGGCCCCTGACCTATTCATATTTTTTATCCAGGGTGAAAACTATTATTCTTTCACCGGTCTTTGTGGAGATATCGGTATGCAGGCTGGTTACATTCATTCTCGTTATTTCATTTATCATTTTGTACAGGATTGTTTTTCCCTCTTCGATGAGGAGGGCTCTGGTTCTTTTTATCAGGTCGGCGCCGTCTTTTGTTTTTGTAAGTTGTTCTTCAGCGGGGGTAAGAACTCCTTTTAACCGAACAATAATCAGGTCTTCAATAATAAAAGTCCGGGTTTCTACGGGACCGCGCCCCATATAATCCTTCTCAAATTTAATTATCGCTTCGGATATTTTTGACTCTGTCTGTCCTTTTGTCATAAGCACCTATACTATATAGAGATTTATTTTATATGTCAACTTTTTAAAATTTCAGGCCCACACGGAGTACCGTTCTTGTTACGGCGCCGAGCGCGGCATAGCCCAAGTCTTTCCAGTCAAAATAACCGTCAACGAGTTCTTTGCCTGCAGCTATAGTTACCGGAAGCAAGACGGGCAGGAAAGGGTCATCAGACCTCTGAAAAGTAAAGACGAGTTCAGAGATAACATACCCGGCGGCAAACTGGAGCATTTTATCGTATTCCAGGGTACAGCTTCCCCATTGGTAATACTTGGTCACGCTTCCGGAAAAATACACCAGTACTTTTGTGCTCGCGCCTATTTCAGTGCTCCCGAGGTCTTTCCAATCAAAAACACTGTCAAGAAGCTCCTTCCCCACTCCGACAGCCGTAGGTACCAGCAAAGGCAGAGAAATATCATTATTTTTCTGAATAGTGAAAACAGCATCCGCAATAATATAGCCGGCAGCAAAATGCAGCATTTTGTCGTACTGGAAGGAAAACCCCGCAACCTTAAGTTCTTGCGCCCCCGCTGAGGAGATATACAAAAAAGAGGCCAGAACCAGAAACATTTTTTTCATAACTTCTCCGTAAAAAGAAGAATGGCTTACGAAATAATTTTAGCACAACAGGAAGGTATTTTCCATTTGTAGTTTAAAATCTATTTCAACCCGCCGACTCCGGTCATTGGAAAAATCCGTCTGTCGCACCAATATAGGGAATAAGCACGGTGGTGTCTGAGATAACACCCGAGTAAAGGAAAGGTGTGGTGCAAAGCGAATAATCGAAAGATGTTCCGTCTGCATACGTTCCGGACATTATGGATTGCCTGAGGTCAGCAAGTTTGGTCTTTTGTGCCGCGGAAAGCGACTGATAAACCTGAGTAAATATTTTTGCATAGTTATAATTATTTTCCCCGTCAAGATCGCCATAGGTTTGCGATAAAGCAAGCACCTGGGCTTGAACCGCAGCGCTGGAAGAAGTTGACGTCAGAAGAGTTCTAAGCAAAGCGGCTATTTGCGTTCTTATCTGGACAATAGACGAAGATGCGGCATAAAGATTATTCTTTTGAGTGGTTATGAGGCTGGACATTACGTCCGCCTGCGCCGTTGTTACATAACCTTTTGCGCTGTCACATAGCGCTGCACCTGCCGTAGCTGTAAGTTGTTCATCAATACTGTACCCTTCATGTCCGACTGCCGGCGCATCTTTAATATAGAAAGAGCCAAAATAGGTGCCGTGCCGTTCGGGACAAAAATAAACATCTGCTTCCACCGAGCCTGCATACCAGCTGAAAAGATCGCTGGCGTAGGTCATAACAGCAACAGCGGTTCCTGCCGGAAGCGTGGACATTTTGCTGTTAACTTGGGCGTTAGAAATATCCGGCCAGGAATTCCAACCCTTGCCTTTCATTGCAGCAATGTAAGCTTTTTGGTCAGCATCCATTGAGCTAATAATATTTGCATAAAGAAGTGCCCTGTCAAAACTTATTTGCCCATCGATAATATACAACTCGCGGGAAGCAGTTTTCACGGCAGCGAGACTAAGGCCGGTCGTGCCCACCGGGATATCGTTTTCCAGAAGGCGCCTGAAAACTTTCATTAGCGTAAACCGTTTATATCCGTACTGGTCTATCGCAGAAGCCTGGGCTACGGCAAGCGCCTTTAATTGGGAAAACTGGCTGTCGTTCAATATGTAAATCATATTATTGGCAACGCGGGTAAGAAAACTAGTATTATGCCCCATACTGTCAGGATCATTGTCGCGCAAATACTGGAAACCGGTATAGTCCGCCACTTTTCCCGGAGGAAAGAAGGACTGGGCTTCAAGATTTCCGGTCATCATTGCCAGACCCGCAAAAGCCAGGGTCGTACGCTGGGCACCGTCAGAAATTGTCTGCGTCATATTGAACGCCGCGCCGAGAGTCACCGTCCGGCTATAACTTTTAGAGCATACAGCATTTGAAATGACCAGAGTCACGGTATATTCACCTGCCCCGTTAAAAGTGTGTGTAGGATTACGGGAACTGCTGGTAGTACCGTCCCCAAAGTCCCAGTACCAGGAAGAAGGAATTCCACTGGAATAATCCGTAAAACTTACCTGCTGCCCGGCTGTAGGAGCCAGAGGGGAAAAACTGAAGGCAGCAGCAGCATTTGCCTGTTCTGTTATCACTTTTTCATCCAACTCTTTTACTTTCTGTTTAACGGCGCCGGTCATACCAAATTGCAGATTACCGGCATGCAAACCGGAAGCAAGAAGAAAGGCCGCCGCAAGTACTATTAATATATTTTCAATTCTCATGATCTGCTCCTTTTAATTACCTGCCAAAATATAAATTAATTCCAAAGTTGACCACATACTCCAGACCCGAAACGGAAACGGCCGTTTTGCTGTCGCTTAACCAAAGGTAAGCCGGCCCAAAGTCCGCCTGAAAGGACCATTGTCTGTCAAAAAAGTATTCTCCGCCGACAAATATTCCCAACGCTATGCCTGCGCCTTCGCTAACCTCGCCTTTGAAGGAAGTATAGTCAGCCTCTAAGCCGGTAAAAAACAAAATATTCGACTCCCGCCCGATATAACCGTAACCTCTCAGACCTCCGACAAATATATCCTTTTCTAACTGAGTTTTGACCTCTAGAGACACATCATCATCAACGAAATATCTAAAACCGAGCCCCGGATAATTTACCCCGGCGGCAATATCACCTTTTGAAGGGGTTATTTGTGTTCTGGTAAAAGCAGTCGAATCTTTTCCTTTATTTCCGATTGTTCTTATGTTTTTATATTCTTTTTTCTGGGCCGAAGAAGCGGTGCCCGCAAGCAGGAAAACCAGCAGGGCGGCGGTCATCAGCGACGTAATATTCTTTTTCATTTTCCTCACCTCTATTTTATTAAACCCGCCTTTTTTTAAAAGGTTCCATATTTTTTTGTTAGATTACTTACACTTTTTGCCTTAAATACAAATAGTTTTTCCGAGAAATTGTCCTGCAGGATAAGATTGGGGGTTATTTCTATTTTTTCGGGGTAAGTTCGTACGAAAAGGCTATTTCGCCGTCAGGGTGTTCTTGTGTCGCATCTTTGGGGAGGTAGGAGCGGACATATTCGACTTTTACTTTATCGGGCGAAACATTTACGCGGACTCGGCCTGAGCCGGGAAACTTATAATCCGAGGTGTAGGCGTTTTTATTATTGAATTCATAATTTGAGTTAGCGGGGTCCGGCAATTCTTGATAAACAACGCCGCCCAGTTCCTGCTTTGCAAAAATGTGATCATGCCCCTGAAAGAATATTGTTACGCCTGTCTTTACCATCAATTGATGTATGGGGAGTTCCCAGCCGGGACGCTTGCTCTTAAAATTATTCTCGCCCCGCTTGTCCTTGCCGCCCCATTCGTAAAGCTCCGCCTGCTCTATTCCGCCTCTTCCCGTACCGAGGACATGATGGGTGAAAATAAATTTGTATTTTGCCTTGCTTCTTTCCAGAGTATTTTTCAGCCACTTATACTGTTCGTCGCCGAGCGTGGAATCCCAGAGCTCCCGCTTGCCCTTACCGACTTTTTTTTCTTTTTGCCCGTTTCCAAAGAGATTATCCACGGTCTTTGCCGAATGCCAGTAAGGATCGAGAGTTACAAAGAGCGCATCCCCCCAGGTGAAAGCATAGTAATCCCGGAGCTTGCCTATATATTTGACTCTTTCGTTATCACCCGAATAAAAATTGTCCGGCTCCGGCAGGGGATAATATTTTATCCTCGAATTTCCCGCCCAGACTGCGACATTTTCCGCCGTGCCGTTAAGATTTGCAAGCGCGGCCTGTTCGTGATTGCCGTTCACGAGAAAGAGCGGCGCAGTTTTTCCGACAAGAGAAAGATACGGCCGCTGGAGAGCATAGACCCCGGCAACCGTCCCGGCATTTACCTCCCGGAGCGTGTCAACGCTAAAATCGTCACCCACGGCAAAATAAAAATCCGGGTTATCGGCGGCGACAGCTTTCAGGGTTTGCGCATAGAGGACGCGGTCATTTTGAAAAGGCCTTTCAGGATGTGAATCCCCCTGAAGTTCAAAAACAAAAGAACTCCCGGGCTCGCGACAGGTTTGAAAAGAACCTTCGAGAAGGGTTTCCATTTTTTTTTCTTCAAACAGTTTGTAATAATACTTTGTATCAGGTTTTAATTTTTCCAGGAGAATCTCTTTGGGCTCACCTTTTTTAAACTGCGCCACACTTGTTTTCTCCGTCAGCTTACCCGCATCTTTCCCATAGGAAACAAAGGCCTCGTAATCCCCGTCGAAAAGCGCGTTTAGAACAACAGAATTACCGGTGGGTCTTCCCAATATTACGTCCACAGGATGAGAAGGCACATAGGCCTCCGGGCGGATTTTCGCTGCTTTTTGCCTGTCATTTTTCTGACCAGGCTTTCCTTCTTTTATAGACCGGTCCGTTTCCTGCGCACAGGCCGGAATAACGGCCGCAGCTAGTACCAGAATAATCATGCGTTTAAGTACTTGTTTCATAAAGCTCTTTATCCCCTTACCAATCTGACATAGTTGAAAATCCTGATAACATCTCCCTGAGGACCCCTTCCTCGAGGAAAATCTTTAGGATCTCCGGCTTTAGGGTCACTCCTCTGCGCACCGGCACCGTGAATATCCACCAGACCCACAAGCGGCATCCAACCTGCAGCACGCCCAAAAGAAACATACATAGCCGTGTTTCCCCCTTTCTGAGTGGAGTGAGTTGTACTACTCCAGAAATAAGGAAAATCTTTCTGCCCCTTGGCATCTATTATCTCCGTACAGAAAAACAGGGGATTCAATGCCGGGGAGGCAGAGCTATCCGGCGAACGGGCATAGTCCACTATACTCTGCAATTCTTTAATATTCGGGAGACGCCAGTCGGAGCAACCAAGGTATTTTTCCTTGTTCTTTTTATAAACCCAGGCAAGCGCTTTTTCCCAGTTCATACCGGTTCCGCTGTCAGCCCTGGACCAGATAAGACCCGTTGCTCTATCTGTAATCGTTCCATCCTTGTTATCTTTAAAATCATTTTTTCCATAATCCGTATTCCCGCGGACACACTGTACGAAAAAAGTTTTTTTCGTTCCGGTTGGCATCCTAAGGTCATAGCCCTTTATCCTTCCGTCAGCAAAATTAACTCCAAAGAGTTTGCCGGACCAGAACATGGTTTTATTCACATAGAGGGTCGAAGAAGCATATTGGGAATCAATAATACGCTCATGCCCCGAAGAGGGGTCACCATAAACGAAATTAAAATATTTTGTATCGATAAAGGGCTTTAGAGAAGAGATTTCCGCCTCCCGGCTCAAATCTGTCCCCCGGCCGTCGAACAGGGAATACAATTCTTTTATGGAGGGAAGACGCCAGTCGCTGTACCCGCCAAACTTCGCAGCATTTAGCCGGGCAGGCTGTTTTTGTGCTTCCTCCCAGTCAAGTTTATCTTTAGAATCCAGCCGGCCATTCCCGTCAGTTTCGGGGCTTTTCTGCCAGGTAAGGCCTGTGTTCTTGTCAGAAACCGTAAGACCGTCATCGCTCAGGGTGTATTCGGCTTTAAGAGTTTTATTCTGGGCATCCTGTCCGAAGAAAGGCTCCCCGGGTTTTGGCGGATTTATCTCTACGCTCTCGTTAAAACATTTTACCTGACCGGTGCCTACAATTTTGAAACTCTCTGCAAAAGAAAAAGTCACAGACAATAAACCGGCAGCCAAAATAATAATATATCTGCTTCCTCTCATATTTTCCTCCTAATTCCTATTTTTCGGCGGAAAAGTATATGAATACGAAACTTCGCCGTTCCGGTATTCTTCCCTGCCATTACCCTGTATTGAGGCCCTCACATAGTCAACCTTTGCGGAATCAGGGGAGAGGGTTACCCTTAGATACCCTGAATTTCCCTGTATTACGCCTTCTTTATAGCCATATTCTTCGGCCTGCCTTGGTTCTCTTGTGTTCCTGCAGCTCGGCTGGGGAACTTCCTGATAGATCACCCCGTCAACTTCCTGTTTTGCAAAAAAATGGTCATGCCCGTGAAAATATGCATTTACACCTGTATCGATCAATAGATTATGTATAGGTTTTTTCCAGCCCGGGCGTTTACCTGCAAAGCCGCTTGAACCGTCTTCATTAAGCCCGCCCCATTCATAAAAGCGCGCAAACTCCGCCCCGCCCCGGCCTTCTCCGCTGCCGCCGACCAGTTGATGCCCGA
>Ga0265593_1000497_pt1 | contig 21570 bp, 25 predicted proteins | sample saktaG_8_FD_190136 | JGI IMG/M metagenome (GOLD analysis project Ga0265593, IMG submission 190136) | Saline water microbial communities from Sakinaw Lake, British Columbia, Canada - sak_2011_5_24_36m | ecosystem: Environmental > Aquatic > Non-marine Saline and Alkaline > Saline ...
TCTATGTTTTTCTGGTATGCTGCTACACATGCAGAAATTATGTCACTCTCTTCTGCAATTTTGTATAAATTAGGATAACGATATGGGGGTTGAATAAGATTCTCTTGTTGATATACCGGTTCAAAAGGATCTACATCTGCTCTATTAGATGAAACATTCTCGAGTCCAACATCATCTACTTTTTGTAGTGGGCTATACGATTTGAATAAAACTTTACGTTTTGGTTGGGGTGCTGTAACATTTTCCATTTAAAATCCTCCAAAAATAAACATGGTATGTGATTTTATTTAAAACCATGCTACATTATAAGAGGATGCTATAGAAATGTCAAGTTTTATTTTGAGGAAGAGCAAAAAAATTTGCAATTGATTGCAAATCCAACTTTTTATTCAATTTTATAATCTACCATATCTGCTAATGATTTCCCTACTTTACAGTCTGATCCTAGAGGGATATTCAAAGTTATTCCAAATTGAGCTAGAGGGGGATGGGTCATGTGATATTTAATAATAGGAGCATACTTATCTACTAGATCAGTTTTAACTTCCATTGTGAGCTCATCATGTATAAATAATACTGGTCGGCATTCCTCAGGATCTGCTACTTTCATTATCTCCAAGCAAGAAAGAAGCACTGCGTCTGAAGACACACTCTGAATAGCATGATTGAGTGCCTGTCTTTCTGCTCGACGAGAAATAGTTTCATCCTTAGAATATACTTCTAGTAGGTGTCTCACCCTTCCTAAGGGACTAATAACTCCTCCGTTGGTGTGACATTCTCTTATTACTTTTCTATGATATTCCTTTATTGCTGCGTAAGTAGAGAAAAATATATTCCTAAACTCTTCTGCCTCAGCATCTGTCATATCTACGCCATAGTCTGTTTTAGCTACTCTCTGAAGGGTGCGTGCTCCAGACCCGAAAATCAGGCCAAAATTTATCGCCTTCGAACTCTGTCTAGCGGCTTTAAATTCCTCTGGGGTCATATCTTCTTTCTTTTTTTTGGTTATAGCTTCTGCTGTTTTACCGTGAATGTCTTCATAATTGTTATAAACCTCCAACATTACGGGATCCTGCGATAAAAAGCCAAGCCATTTTAATTCACTCTGGGCGGCATCAGCAGATATAAATGTGTAACCAGGAGAAGAAACAAATAACCTTCGTATAGTATTAGCTATAGGTCCTCTCTTTGGAATATTCTGTAAATTCGGTGAGTTACAATTATGAACGCATACCCCGTTAGCTATAAAATTAGAGGGACCCTCTATAGAAATATCATAAACATCCTCATATGCTTCAAATAAATCTACACTCAATACCATGTGATTATTATCAGAAGAAATAAATTCTTTAGCTTTGTAATAATTAACTTTAAGTAATTTAGCAGCATCCCTAATGTTCTTACACAGTTTAGCTTCAGCTATCCTTTCTTCTGTTATAAGATCCCCATCTCCATCAAAATGTTTAGCTATTTCTTTAAAGTCTACTCCCAAAAGCTTCAGTTTTTTCATCACACCTTCGTAATCCATATGATAAATATCCCTGAATGCAGTGGGCCTGCCTGAGTTTTCCCACAAGATTTTTATACACCAATCCCTATCTAAAGATTTCCATGCGGGATGCTCTTCTCCTGATTTATAAATTCTATTTATTTTACCTTCTGCATATAATCGTTTTAAAGTATCTCCAGCCTGCTTACATCTTTCTTCCGAAAAGGGATGATAACTACAGTGTTCTTTACTAGAAGTAGTATATAATAGATTCTCAGGTCGGTTATCTAAAGAATTGTGATTAATGTGATGAAGATGGTGCCACTGATCTGAAAGCATTCCTTCTTTACTTAAAAAAACTTGTTGATGCTCTCTTATTTCCCCCTCTCTTCCTGTAAACCACATTCGCCTATAGCCTCTAGTTGTGCCTCTTTCTATAGACATTAGGCGATCGCCCTGCTTCAAATTTTGTGCTTCTACATAGCTTCCGTCCCTAAGCATAAATAGATGTTCAGGAGTACATTTTAACTCTTTAATGTTTCTTTTTCCTTGAGTCTGATATTTTACTGTAATTACTCTTAGTTTTATTCCTGTCTTTCCTTGCCATTTTACCTGAGCAGGAACAGGCCGTAAACCACTATCAAAAGACCATACCCAATCACCCTGCTTAATTTTATCTATGGATACCTTTTCTCTGCCATCTAATACGTATACGGGAGTATCAGCAACAAAACAAGAACTTCTTCCGGTAGCTGCTACACTTAAGGAAAAAGATGGATGTATTTTTCCATCCAACCTTGTGGCTTTTTCTATCCCTTTTATATATCTAGAAAGAAGAGTATCAATCATTTTCCATCGATCGTAATCCTGAATAAAGCAAGTCGCACGCTCACTTATCTTTGTGGAAAGAAGAAGAGTGCGAGTTTTTTTCTCGATACTAATATTAGGCTTCTTAGTTTTTTTATCTATTAAAGGCTTGACATTAAGCCCCTCTTTAGTGTATAACATATCTCTTATCATATTAGTCTTTGTAAGAGGGGCCTCCGGTGTCCTCTTGTCTACATACCTGTCTTTAATACAGTGAGGAATAGCTGCTAATATTTTTATATAAAGATAATCTAATTCTTTTTGGAGCTCTTCTTTTACAGAAGGCAACAAAGACATGTCTGTGCACACTCCGTTTTCTTCCATTTCAAACAAAACCCGATTTACGACAGGTCCCATCATATTCTGATAATAAAAGAGCTGTTTTTCATAGTTTGGTTCTTGTTTTAAAGCTCGGGATACCCCTTGCATTACATTATAAGTAACACAGGCGTCTGATGCCGCATATTTAGTCAACTTATCCTGCGGAATAGCTAGCATATCACTCTTATCAAAAGTGGCATCAAACTCATCACTGTATTGTGTATTCAATGTTGTGAAAGATTTTCTCAGAAATTCTAGAGTGGAACGTGCGTATAAGTCCTCCGAAACTAGGTGGGACACATCTCGACAATCTAATATAATACCGTTTATCTCCGGCTTACTATATCCATTATTTCTGAACAACGCCATTATATGATGTAAATCATACTTCACATTCATAAAAACTTTTTTAATGTTCTCGTCTGCTAAAATCCTACCAAGTTCTCTCACCTTAATGTCAAAGTTACTACATCTCCTTACAAACACTTTGGTCCATTTTTTAGCTTTTCCTTTTCCTCTCTCCCAATTTATAGAAAAATCTGCCTCTTCTTCTTTGCATTCCTCATGAAGAAATACTTGATAAGCCCGTCTCCTATCATTAGATATAGAATAAGATACCATTACACCATTAGGATTTATATAATCAAGCCCTTGGGTTTCTGTATCAACCGCAATCACTTTTGAAGAGTCAATAATATCAGCTATAGATTCCCTTCGCTCTACTATAATCTCGGTGTCTTCTATCACAGTCTCACCATCAGTGAGAAAAGTCTTCACTCTTCTAAGATCTGCGGCAAATAAATTAGCAGCAGATGGTTTTTTCGTGCAGAAATAAGGATCGTATGTAGGAAACACGTAACAATTAAATTCTTCAGACCAAATAAAAGTACCTCTCTTGTCTCCCAAAGTTTTCATCTTAATAAGTTGTTGGGCCGCTAATGCTCCCATTGTAACAATAACTTTTGGTTTAAGGGCTTTGATCGCACGCTCGAGATGGCTTCTACAATTATTAAGAACAGTATTGATTTCTTTAATCTTTAAATCTTCCTTTGGGATATGACACATAGCAGCAGTTGCTACAAATGCTTTATAATTACCAAGACCTGCTCTTGTTATCTCAGCCCAAAAGACATCACCAGGAGAACCAATAAATAAGGACCCCATCTTTGTCTCAAACAAGTCGGGACTTTCTGATACAAAAATAAGGGACACGTCTTCCGTGTCCCCCATATATTTTACCCTCTTTGTATCGTAAAGAGGGCACTCTAATTTATCGCATAGTTTCTGCAACACTTACTCCAGTTTTTTTTCATCTAATTTTGTCAAGCGACTCTTTAGGAGGCTACTAGTTACGAATTTAACCCTAGTCTTGGCAGGCACATCTATAGTGGTACCTGCGATTACATTTCTGCAAACCCTGGGAGATCCTTTAAATAGGGAAAGACTCCCTACCCCAAACATTTTAATTGTTTCACCTGCTACCAAACTATTAGAAATCTTCCTGAAAATACCTGAAACTATGTCATCTGCATCTTCCTTCTCTAATTTACCTTTTCCTAATTCTAAAACCACCTCTACTAAATCGAATTTCGTCATATATAAACCAACCAAAATGAAGTATCCTAGATTTCATTTTTTCTCCTTGGGCTGGCCTTCTTTCCAGTATCCCAGCCCTAATCCAATAGACTCCTCTTCAAGAGGCAGCCTATCAGGAATTCTATGTTTCTTATGCGCTTTTGTTTTACTAAGAACCAGTTCCTCATCAGCATCTATTAACGCACGTAACCTCTCCGCTGTAATCTTAGGAACACCCGCTTTCTCCCAATCAAAACCTTCTGGAAGCTCCCTACAAAATACCGGTTCGTCTGCTCTCCCCACCCATTCCGTTACATCTATAGCGGGAGGTAGCTCATCTAAACCATCACTACATCCATCACAAGGAACATTACAATTACAAGTATCTTTCTTAAATGTAGTTTTAACATAAGGAGAACCAGTACTTAAATGACCGTGTTCCTTATTAAATTTCTCTCTTTCAAATAGTTTACTATAAGGATGATCGTTGGAAAGAGCGGGATCTGGATCTATATTATGTTGTTTCCCCACAAAAGGAGAAGGAGGAACAATCCCAGCACACCTTTTCAATTTTTCAACATCCAATGCAGCATTATTCTGAAGAATCTCTTCCTGTGTTATAGGGCCGTAGACTCCCTCATTATCATGCCAGATATCTTTTGCGGTAGGTCTAGCAGGACCAAGTATTTCTGGCTGCCATACATCCTCCCTTTCCTGCGCGGGGAAACCAATCACTGTAGTGTTAGGAGGTACGTTTTTAGTGACTACCGCTCCAGCACCAACACGCGCGCCTTTTCCAATAGTAACTCCAGGTAAAATCGTACAGCACCCACCTACGACAACATCGTCCTCTATAGTAACTCCATTAGGAATAAACTCATCGCCTTTTATAGAAGGATACATGTCATTTAATAATTTGGTACCAGGACCCAGAAAAACCCTGTCACCTATCTTGCAAGAGGGGCATATAAAAACATACGCACTTATTACACAATCTTTACCTATAACTGCTCCGCCGATTTCAGAAAAGCTTCCAATACGCGTACCATCTCCTATATCAGAATCGTAAGCATTAATGAGATTTTCATGGTAAGCCTGAATATTTTTCCCCAATCTACAATTATTTGCTGGGCTCATTCTTCTACTCCTGTCCCGTGACCATGAACAAAATACTCACATTCGTCACTACATTGCATAATCTCATCTTTTAAAAACAATTCCTGTTTCATTTGGAAGCCCATTTTACATAGCGCACACGTTTTCTCGTAATCATCCCTACCTTTACTAGCTTTTAAACTTACCTCAAGATAATCTCCGATGATCATCATAAGAACTCTGGGATGATCGTATGTTTCGCTGTCTTCCAAGCGCGCTATACATACAGATTTTAACCAAGAATCAAAACAACTATTCTTAATGAACGAAATTGCTTTTTCTCGCTTAAACGGGTGTCCTAAGTATTCGTCCTCTACTACAGGTTGTTTCGGTTCAATCGTCATTATCTGTATCCATTATAAAGCCCTGGAATCTATTATGCCCATCTAAAATAACTCCACTATCCTTAAAAATCGTTCCAGTATTCCTACCCCTATTATTATAAAAACTGGTTTCTCTATCATTATCTCGGGCAAAACCCTGATAATTCCCACGTTTATCAAAATAATTATAATCCCGGTCTGCGGCATAAACGCAAATAGGAATTACTAATGCGACACACAGCAACAAGAACATAAATATTTTCATTTCTTTTCCTCTCTTTTAATAAGTTTTTTCCTAAGAATCAAGACATCTAATAATCCGCCTAAGTCACTTACATATTTTCTAATCTTATGCATATCATTTACTGTGTCCATAGTAACCAGCTCATGACTAAGTAGGATATCTTGAATTATTTGTAAATCTTTTACCACCTGCCTCATTTTCTACTCCTTCTTTTCCGCAAAATCATTACAACAAGAATGATGACATGAAATTAAATAGTCACGCTTGCTACATCTGCCCTTATTCCCAGGCAGAAATTCCATTATTTTCCAATACTTGCATAAGGAACAGATTCCTCCCTCCTCTTTACAGCTTTCTTTTATAGGACTCATATCAATTATTCCTTTTCTTCGTAGTAAATTTCATCAGCAATTTTTTTCAATTTCTCGTCTATCTCCGCTGAGAACTTTATAAGTTCAAATGCTTTTTTTCTCAGTAGAAAATTCTTCTCTTCTATTTCTCTAAAATTATCAATTATATCAGCTACTTCCATCAGTGGGGCCGCTCCACGCCATTAGTCGTCACCTTATCTGGATTAGCTCCTCCCCACACGCCCTTATACAAGCCAACATCTTTTTTAGTAATTCCTTCGTCGAAATGCATCACATGAAGCGAAATGACGCGTGCTCCCCTTCCTATTCTTACCGTACCAGAAGGAGCCAAACCAAACCTCAATTTACCAGAGAATCCTGGTGCGATCCAGGTAACCCCGGGATATAAGCCATTAAGAAAACAAGTAGAGCGAGCAGCTAGAACTCCCGCTATATACCAAGGAAAATTAACAAGTTCCCCTGTCATAGCTATATAAGAATTGTTAAACCCTGGCTTTAGTTCCCACACCATTTCATCCCTCTCATCATCATACACAGGGGCTATCTCTTCCAATTTTGCGCCTTCCCTACTCTTCCTTCCAATAAAAGGAACCCTTACCACACCCATAGATCTTGTAAACAATCTATCAATCGTCAAGTCAAAAGTGCTTCCTTCAATAAAATCAATACGTTGTGCCCAATCGTCTTCTGAATCATAAACCGGCCTTGATATAAGATGTTCCTCTTCAATTAATTTTTTAATCTGTGATGCTGCCAATAAACTCATTTATTTCTCCTTATTTGCAATCAATTGCAAATTAAAATTTCTTCTTCTTTTTATTCAAATTAATATTCTTGTCTGTCCTACATTCCCATTTAATGCATTCCTTTGGAGCATGTTCTGGGAACAAAAAAGAATTACGATTAAGACAGAAATACGCTACGTCAACATAATGTTCGCAATTCGAACATGTTTTTTCATCCATTATTAATTACCTTATCATAAATTTAATTGTGTGTCAAGTAAAAAATTATCAATTACGAAAAAATTAATCTGGATAGCTGTCATCCTCGTCGCCAAAGAGACCATCTTCTGTTTCCAGAAATTCGTCACAGCTATCAAACGCATCAATATCTCGTTCATACAACTCACAATAATCAAGTGAAAAATACGTACAATTTCTACACGAAACTTCCATTTACTAATTCCCTCCAAAAATATTAATTACGTTTCTGCCCCTTAGGCGTAGTCAAAGCTTCCTTTATAGTCCATCCTAATTTATCTATTCTATCCCTTATTAACTGCCCCTTTTCTCCAATTCTTTCTCCCCACTCTGACATACAACAAGCATCATTACCAAAAGAAATTATCCTATTAGATCTCTTGTTCCTGTTCTGGACTTTCATATCAACCCATCTGCAATTCTCAGGGCAATAGTTACCATTATTATCAATTCTATCTATAGTAAGAGTATCCTCATATCCACTTTCCCTAGCCCATTTCTGAAAATTTTTAAATTCTCTCCATTCTTTACACAGGGTAATCCCCCTTCCCCCATAGTTTTTATACCCCTTATATTTATTGTTCTCACATCTCTTTACTAAAGTACCCCATATACTATAAAGTCTTGTATGTCTACCATTATGTATAGTAGATCTATCTATACTATAACAACCACAAGAAACAGTATTACCTCTTCTAAGTTCTACTCCACTAACCTCTACTATACTCCCACAGTCACACTCACAAAGCCAATAAATAGCCCTTCCTGTTATCCCAGGCTTCTTACCTAGCCTCTCTATAACCAATAATCTCCCAAAGCGTTGGCCTAGGATATCTATTATTTTAGCTGGCATTTTATATCTCACATCCTGTGGCACTAGAACATGCAAGAGTACTCGCTCCCTCTGTATTATCTGTATCCTCAAATTCGCATAACCTAGTAAGGTCTATTTCAGGCATGGCATTAACCATTCTCTTATAGGTTAACTCGTCTATTTCCTCATAAGGGGGTTGATCATATTTCTTATTGGAATAAGGGAAAAAAGAAACCCCAGATATAGTATCCCAATTCCTATAAATATAATCCATAGTCTCGATCCATTCTTCATCTTTTATATAAATAGTGCAGCTCGCATTTTGATCGCAAAAATTAGATACAATCATCTTATACCACTCAAGCTGGCCTATAGCAGTGTCCTGTTCTCTCAGTTTAGCCCCTTCTGGGGACTTAATGGGAAATGGAAATATAGCAGTATCGTGGTTTCCTTTATCTAATTCATAAGGCATCCCCTGATCCACCATAGTTTTAAATAAACTATCATGCGTAGAAATTCTTACCCTACGAATATAAAATTTGGCCCAACGTGAATGAAGACCAGAACTACAGTCCACTCTCTGAGAGACAGTATTATGACTCTTAACCGCGCCATTAAAATACCAAGGACTTCCCTCTATTTCTATATCATAAGTTTCTTCTACTGGTCCTACAATAACTTCTTTAACTTTACCTATAATATAATTATTACTGGAAGTATTTTCCCATGCCCATCTTCTAAATAAAGGATTAAGGAAAGTTTTTTGTAACTTACTACTATTTCTTACAACAACCTCCATAGCAAAAGAATCACAACCACTATTTAAAGCCATTAAATACATCTCTTTAGTTTTTTGTAAATTTTCACCACAACTATTAAGAGAGCTGCTTAAAGTAACTCCTACAGACCACCCTACACTCTGTATATGCTCTGCAAAAGTTTTTGACGCTGTAGTAATTGTAGCCCTACCTACTCCTCCGCTATCCTTTTCAATATTAGACCAGCCATCTGCATCTAAAAGACCAGCAAAAAAAGCAAGAATATCATTTCTAGAAGAGGCCCTTATACAATAAGGAATAATATCTATTTTTTCCGCAAAATATTTCCATACATCATTTCGTAACAACCAATGCCACAGCATCTTTGACGCAATATCAATATAAGAAGCATTCCTTCCCTGACTAGCAGGTCTTATAACGACATCTAAATTAAATTCCTTTTTTACGATATCTCTTATCTTCTCAAGATTATTAACGTGCTCATCTATAAACCTAATTCTATACTTACCTGGAGACATAGCCCCGTCTCCCCAGAGGTACCCCAAGAACCAAGCAATATCCTCATTCATTTCTACCGGCTGACTAATGATATCACAATCGCTTCTCATTTTTATTGACATAGAGTTAAAATTATTAAATTTAAAACTACTTTCTTTTTTATAATTTCCAATTACAATATCTAATATATCATTTTTCTCTACCTCGTCTGCTCTTTTCCAGTCATTTACTTCTATATATCTGTTATTCTTTAAGTATTTACTTTTAACAAACCATTTATGATTGGGAGTAGATTTAACCTGTAAACCATAATTCATTTTTATATAAACCAGTTCCGACGGCCCGTTATGATAGGTTTGTAGAATTTTAGCCTCACTGCCTTCCTCCTGAATTACCTTTATATCTTTATTAAAAGGTGCCCATTCTTTATCACTAGGGTGCTCCACAAATAATTCTTCTAGAGTAAGTAAACCTTCTGTAGTTGTAGTAATAGAATCCCAGGGACGACATCCACTGGGTTTAAGAAGAGTTATAGCCGCAGGCATATTTATATCTAAAACCTTTGATGCTTCTTCCGCTGTCTTAGTCGCTATCCTTCTCCAGTGCCTAAGTGTCTCTGGGGTAATAAGATCCATATTATCACATAGACCAGTTATAGATACCCCCATTAGTCTTTCTTCCTCGGCATTTTTAGTCCACTCGGGACGAAGGACCGGAAAATAAGAGAGGGTACTTTGAATAGCGCCCAACCAACTAACTGCTTTAATTTTATTAACCATATCATCAAAATCATCAGCAGCCCTAACCACGGCCTCCGACAAATTGCAACATTGCATGTCGCGTAAAGTTGTTTCAAAACAAGGGTTTGTGAGGATTACTTGAGTTTTATCTCTCCGCTTAGGTGATCTTTTTCTCACCGCAGTTAAATTATAAATTCCTCGTTCGCCCGAACCACTACGACCCATATTAATAAATTCCTGCGCAAAGTCTAGGACATTAGGTTTCTTTCTATATACTCCAGATATATTAGCCATAAATCTTCTAGGATTAAAGTTACCCTGCTTAGAATCTCTCATAGTAAGATCATCTACATCTGATAGGCAAGCCTGACTTGAGCGCCTTACGCCTCCACAAATTACCGAGTTGCCAATTTCATTATTAATATCAGATACTTCCAGAGGTTCTAGTTGTCTTTCCTGCGCATTTATAAAAGTTTCCCTCAAAAATTCTATACACCTCTGTAATGCCGCTGATCCTGAAGCATAACCCCCAGAAATGACTAATGGAGTACCAGCGGGTCTTATCTTCTCATAACCAAATACCGCATCTCTTCCGTCTACCCAAGCGCTCACACCAAAATCTATCGCCTGTTTCCATCCTAGTTTTGTATCTGGAATAACGAAATGTAAGGGATCCCTGTTTTTTTGCTTCTTAATGACAGGTAATTTAGATACATATCTATCTTCTACTGAGTATCCACATCCTGCCCCTGCTAACAGTATATACATCATCTCACCAAAACACTCTAAAGAATGCATAGCCATAGCAGCACAATTATAAGCGGCTATATTATCCCTCTTTACATTCTCACCCGCACTCCACATTAACCTCATAGAGGGTGCAATTTCTAAATTAAGAATGAGCTCTCTTATTCTCTTTTTAGTTTTAGCAGGTATTTTATTACAGTTTCTAGTTTCGTTAAAAATAAAATTACAAAATCTATCCACTGTTTCTACGTAAGTCTCTCTTCTCTTCAACTCTGGAATCCATCTAGAATATGACCTAACGTAAATAAAATCTTCATAAAGTCCCATGTATCACCTGTATCCTTTTTATATTTTAATCTTTTAGCTCTAGTAATCGTTTAATTCTTTCTCCAGTAGGGCGGTATGAATGGTGCTTCGTAATCCACTCTCTCGTCGCCGTACGCTTATTTATTAGTTCCTCTCGGGGCAATGCCAACAATTCTCTCAATCGTCGCTCCAGCTCGTCCTCAGACCCACTAGGAACGATCTCACTGATGCACCCATAATCCTCTTTGTAATCCTCAAATGAAGCGAAACAAGTTACAACTATTTTAGACAGAGCACACGCCTCCATTGCCGTAACCCCAAACTCTCCGAGAATTTTTTCCTCTTTACCCCCCTCACCTATAGTGTAGGCTTGACTTTCTATATAAATATCACAAGTATCTAGCCTATCTATATTTTCAATCCAGTTCATCTGCCATCCCTCACTAGTCTGGAAGACAAACTTATCCTTGGTAGTAGGATCCGCTTTTAACTTATCTATTACTGCTAGTATATGTTTAGTACCTTTTGCTTTAGGACTACGGGGGAAATGTGCTATTTTTATGGGACAATTATGAGACATATGGGACACGTCTTGCTTAGTTTGAACTATATCTGTATCCACAGCAGGAAGAAGCCAAGCCTCGGGATAATTAGATTTACCTTTTAAATCACTACCTTGATAAAATACTTTATCCAACCTAGGGTATCTACCAAGAACTTTTTCCCAATTGTTACGATAACCTTGGTCTCCACAAAAAAGATAGATTCCAGCCTTGGACTTAGCATTTCTAGGCCAAGCATCACTACATAATGCTGTAGACTGACAATACACAATATGACTTGCGCTATTTATTGCCCCCACTAACTCAGCTGCATGTTCTCGTATCTTCAACTGCTCTGGGTAATTAAAAGCATGGGGATAATATTTAAGACCTTCTGCAATAACACCTGTTGTTCTAAGGCTCATCATAAAGCCAAATGTGCAATTTGCCCAATCCTCTGAAACAAGAAAAAGTACAACTTGCTGCATAGTTAGTTCATTTCCTTGATAACAGAGTCATCTACGATTCTCATATCTAGAGGCAAAGGTTTAGCCAGATCAGCGTTATATAAAGCAAGCACTGCTTCTTGATATGCATCCACCTCATTCTTTGCTATAACAGTAGAAAACCAAAACTCATGATCTGGTAGTTCCTTTATTCCACATAATTCTTTGTAAGCTACATACCCAGAGGAACATGCTATAGGGAATTTTTGACAAAACTCTGGACTTAATCTCATACTACTTGCCAGTAACTTTTCTGTGTCATTATCAAAACGTTCAAACTGTACCGAATAAGTCTTCACTATAACGCTCCTTTTATAAAGCTCCATAATTTTAAAGCTCTATGATGATTAGTGTGATTCTTTACAACAAAGTCTAAACCATTATTTGCAATCAATTGCAATTTTTCTCTATCTATTAATATTCTCTCTATCTGCTTTGGAAGACTTTTTAACTGGCCCACATCGTAACTAATATAATTAACTCCGTCTTTAAATCCTAGATAGTCAAAATCGGTGGCGGTATCAGTAAGAAGAAGAGCGCCACATCCCAAGACTTCAAAACACTTTAACGCTGTGCTCCTGTATTTATCACAACTATGAACCGCTATCTTAGCACGCTGTAATGTATTTATATAAAAATCTAAAGAAAAGGCCTCTGCAGAATGTGTAATCTTATGTAAAAAAGAATTAGCAATTAGCGACTTACGCAAACTGTCAAATAAAATTTGACGATTGGGGTATTCTGCTTTATTAAAAGACATTATTGCTGCAAGATCTATATGCCTATCCACCGAAGGATCTGGTTTAAATAACTCAGTGTTTACCCCAAAAGGAAGGTAAAGAGTAAGAGGCAAATTTTTGCCCTCATTCATCTTCCTAAACTGATCGATCATGAACCTGTTTGGAAATACTGTCAAGTTAAATTTATTAAAAATAATATAATCATTGCGCCACTTCTCATTTTCTCTTTCCGGATAATAATCCACCTGATAACAGACTGAAGTTTTAACAAACTCTATGTCTGTCAACCAATGTCTTACATATTTTGAATGAAACACAAAAAGAATATCCGCCGAGAATTGTTGCATTAATTGAAGAGCGGAATATTTCTTATTATCCTCCCATAAAGGATACCCGGGGCCGAAAAACACAGCGTCTTGGTCTATAAACAGATCTTGCTTAAATATCTCGTGAACACAGTTCCATTTTTTAGAATAATTTGGAGAGCAAACTAAGAAGCGCATTAATTATATTTCCTTCCTAACTCACATGAGCCTATAATTGCAATTATATCTTCAAAATATCTATCAGAAACAAAAGGATTTAATACCGCAACCATGTCTTTACCCGCATAAACCGAAACAAAAGTACAAGGCGTTTTAACCTTATTCCAATGATATGTAAGTAAATCATAATATACTTCTGAGATACTAATCCTATAATCATTAGGACCCTCAAAATTCACAATACCAGTATCAAAATACCTATGTCTCTGATAGGTTACGGGTTCTAGCTCTATATACTCTTCCCTAAAGACAGCCTGCCTAACTTGAGAAATAATAAGATCAACGGCTAATAAATCGGGAGAATATATAACAGAAAGTCCCCTAAAAGCATATGTAAAAATTACCGCTTCGTAATTAGTGATATAATATCCTTTGTCTTTAGCTCTTCCCTTATACCACATCTCTTTTGCGGCCTCAGAAATACTTGAATATGTATTCTTATCAAAGATAGGGATTCCCTTCTGCAGAAGCTTTTCTTCCTGCTCCATCTTTGTAAAGGTCTCTTTTAGTTGCTTAGAGACAAGAAAGCGGCCCTGTCGGTAAACGAGAAGACCACTCTTCAGAAACGTATTCAAATGTTTTGACGCTATTTTATCCGGGTGATACCTGAGTTTACTCCTGTTTTCATAAACCCACCTTATCGCGTCAATCTTTATCGAATTAGACATATATCACATTTTTTTAACCCTGTCAAGAGAAAAATTAAGAAGGGGAAAGATTTCCCAAAGAACGTTGCCCCGTAAAACTAGTTGAAGACATAACTTGCTCGGGAGAATAGCCCTTTTTTATTCGTTGTCTTAAGGTAGAAGCGGGAATCCCTGATTCTCTAGACCAAACAGTAACGCATTGAGTTTTACCCTCATAAGTAAAAAGATTTCTCTTTTTGCTGTCCCCACTATATCTAGTATCTATGGGAGTAAGAAGAGCCTGCTCAGGAGTAAGTCCACTTTTTTTTATTCTAGAATAATATGTCTCCCTTGACATCTTAAATTCTTCTAACCATTCAATTAATAATTTGGTCTTATTTCCCAGTGTTATAAGAGTATTGGTCCTTCTGTTCCTGGCCTGCTCAGAGGGAGTAGCCCATCTACAATTTTTTTTACAATAATTTCCATTATTGTTAAGTCGGTCTAGTGTATATCCCTTAGGGGGATCGCCCATATCTCTATAAAAATTCTCAAACTTTAACCATTCCTTACAAACTTTAATTCCTCTAGCTCCATATCTCTTATAATTAGATTCTTTCTCATTATAACACCTAGCCTTCATGGCTTCCCACACATAATATATAGGGTCCGCACTCTTTCCATGTGTTGTAATTCTAGCTATAAGAGTTTCCGCTCTGCGCTCTCTATTATAGCAGCCGCATGAACGAGTATGTCCTGCCACCAAAGTAGACCCACGCACTATAGTTAAATTACCACAGTCACAAAGACACTCCCATACTCTTTTATTTTGATTATCTTTTCCAGCGACTTTTAACACAAGTAGCCTTCCAAAACGTCTTCCAGTTAAATCTACAAAAGCGCGCTCTTTACCCACAAACCTCTCCTTAATCTAAGGTAACATGATTATAAAAAAAATCAAAATTATCTTTAGTTACTAAGTACAACTGCCCGGAAATTATAAGCGAAAATCCCTGGGACCATTTGGAATAATTGGTTATTCTCATACTAGTGTATAAAGTACGCTCGGGTGACCTACACGTTCCGCCTTCTCCGATCCAATAACGCCCGTTGTCAGAAAATCCCTGACAAAGGCGATGAGAGTGACCTGCTAGTATATTTTTATCATGAATTGCTGCAAGTCTTCTAGGTATCGCGAGGGGAGTTGACGAAAACGACTCCGGATGGCATATCAAAATCTCTCTTCCACCGCTGGTAAGTTCACAATAAGGGTAATTACTGTATTGCAAGCCTAATATATGCTCGCAATACATTCCAATATTGCTCTGCCCCTTAGTCTGTTTAGCTAATCTTCTTTCATGATTACCTATAATATAATCCACTGTATCAAAACTATTTAAAAATGTTTTGATAGACTTAACAGCCAACCCCAAATCACGTTTAAAATCAAGCTGATGCATATCCATTTGAGGCCAATTAGAGAAAGGATCCATGGCTAAAATATCACCATTCAGCAAGAGATGGGGAATTTCTAATTTATCCCCCAATCTAGCCGCCATCTCAAACAACTGAGGATCGTGATCCGGTATTTCACTGTCGGAGACGATAACCAGCCTCTCGTATTCTAATTTTAAATAGTCATTATAAATAGGGGAGGGGCTTTCTGGAAATGTAGATATTATCTCTTGATCGGACTGGCGTATAAATTGTCGCCATCTGCGGATCGTGCGCGCACTAACTGCGTATTTATCCATTAATTCATCTGAAGTTAATCGATTTGAGTCTTCAATAAACTGTGCTGTTGCTATACCATTTGGTAAAATATCATCTCTCATTTGGTACTCCATTTTTCTATAAATGCTTCTATGCTTGTTGTTGCGTTTTCTTTAATAAAGCTTCTACGCTCTTTCATTTCTATATTCTCCATTATTTCCATACATATTTTATTAATTATCCGTGGACTAATACGCCCTCTCTTCAGCCTTGTAAGATTATCTAGATAGCGATTAAATAGCTCTTCTCCTCCATACAAAAAGGTTGCAATTGCCCTGTTCCTATATACATCCTCATAAACTAACCCATAAGAGCGGGGGGCCGCATAGTGAAACAACGACCCCCGGTTCAAAACAAATTTCCGAATACCTAAAACAGCGCCCACAAAATTTATATATTGCTCCCCCCCACTGTAACTACCTAATATAGAAGGCCATTTTTGAAACTTATTGCGCATAGTCTGCTTACTAATCATCATACCACATGTAGACATACAAGGAACTTCAACATATTCCTCATCTGAATCAAATTTAGTAAATCTATAATCAACAATTCCATTATCTATATCGGTAATTAGCTCATAAATAAGAGCATTTTTTTTGCCATCTTCCAGCATATAAGTTATAGGCATATGAAGAGAAGAATGCTCAGGTAACTTATTAAAAACTTCAAGCATCCCTTTTATTACACCTGGATATATTATAACATGAGCATCGAGAAAGAGCAAAATTTCCCCATAAGCATGATCTATACCCACATTCTTAGCTTGCCAATGAGAAAGAGTATCTGTATATTTATACACATCTACATTAGGGAGCATCCCGTGTTCTTTTTTATGCTGCACATATAGCGTGCTATCTAGTTCCCAATTTTCATTATCTTCATTTTGGGGGGAGCGCGAATTATCTATAAGAATAATCTGATGTTCTATCTCATTATAAGTAAGCTCATTTGCAATCGATTGCAAACTAAAGAGGAGTTGAGGGTGTTCCCAGTAATGAGGAATAATAATAGATAACATAAATGTCCTAAAATTCTAGATTTTCAAAAAACTTGGGAAGAAGTTGAGACTCAGATACACACGGGACCGAGGCTAAAAGAGGCCTATAATAATTATTATAGATGAAGAGCGGATTAAATTGCTGCCTAATAATAGTACGAGACTTAACCACAGAGTTAGTGTCTAGTTGCTCTATTATCCAATCTACAAGAGGAGCCATTTCACTCATACTAATATTAGTATCCACTGCATTAATAGCTTTAAAATCAAAGCTAGTATGCTGTTTTATAGGCAAATTTAAATGTTCATTGGCAACACAAATAACACCACTCGCCATTAAGGCTTCCAAAAGACCTAACCCAAAGGATTCAGATTTGGAAGGCATTACAAATAGGTTAGCGAAAGACATGAGCTCAAATAAGATCTTTTGAGGAACCCCCTCTTTATATTTTCCGTTTAAAAGCTCACTAGTAAAAATAAAATCAGTATAAGGCTCCAGACCACACCTACGCGCTACCTTCTCAAAATAATAAACAGGGTCCACCAAAGTAGCATCTCTTCTACCTGAAAACTGATTAGCTATAATTAGGCAAACACTGCGTCCGCTCTTCTTTAAAAGACCAAACAAATTAATAAGTTCACGGGCTCCCTTAGAATTAAGCCTACTGGTATCTGCGGGGTAAACTTGAATGATATCAGCAGTTTGCATTGCTGGAATTAAATCTACAAGAACCTTTGCCTGATCCGATAACCTATAAATACTCTTACAATCCACTACATGAGGCACACATATAACTTTTTTTGTATTAAAAACCTCACCCACATACTTAAGATCTTGCAAAGTTGGATATACAATATAATGATCCCCTGTATAATGAGCCATATCATACCAGTCACGCTGTACAAAGGGATAGCTGTGAATCCAATGGTACCACTTAGTCTTAGGGTTCTCTGCCGACAATGACATTATAGCTAAAGCGAATACTAAATTCCACCCCGTGAATATGAGGTCATGAGTTAAGATAACGTCAAAAATCAAAAGGCGAGGCGACAAAATTGTAGACAACTCAGTGGCAAAATCTTCATGCTCTTTACTAAGATTAAGCTTAGACCTATAATCTGTTAACTCTATTTCAGGTATTATCTTAGAAAGAGACGCCCCCGCGAAGCCCGGACCAGAAAAGTCAATGTTGCAGATGACTGTGACGTTGTGCCGTTGTGCATGGAGCATCTCACACTGAGATCTTACAACAGAGGATATAGAGTAAGTAGGAAGTGAATTACTTACAGGAGCTATGATTGCTATATTCAAAACTATTTCCCTATGCTCTGAGCAACAACACTGGCAGCCATCTCAATAACTGTGTTGATTTTATTTTTTCCCACATCCGCAAACTTAGTCATCATTTTTTCCTGCACATACTGAAATTTATTTTCTAGATTATTTTGTTGCGCTTCTTTTGCATATTGAAGTGCGGACGAGGCTAGATCAGCCCCCGTAGATACTAAATCATTAATTCCTGCTGTGATCAGTTGTTGTGCCGCGGGGCCAGCATACCAAGAAACCAATTTTGCAATTATCCATTGTAACATCAAAATCCTCCAAGGACAAAATAAGGTGACTTACTAAATAAATCACCTAGAGTATTCTTCCAATATATCATATTTTGTTTTTCGTGTCAAGCTTTTTTTGCAATCAATTGCAAATAATCTTAAATTAGCTTCGCGCCCATTATTTTGGGGCCATTTTGTTTCAATGCTATCAAATCACTTCTTACGTATGGAATATTATTAATGCGCGCCCATTCATTAGGAAAATATGTCTCCAATACTATTTCTTGAAACCGAATTTCTGTGTTCCTAATAAAACGAGCTTGATCTTGCCTAGTATAGTACCAAAAGCTATTCTGGTTTATATGTGTAATATGGGTAGGATCCATAAAGCTTCCGCGTCCATCAGAACTTGGAGTATCCGCTATAAGGTATCCCCCCGGTACTAATACTCTATGAATTTCGCTCATCGTAAAAACTATGTTCTTCAAGTGCTCAATCGCATCGGACGCTCTAATAACTCCGACTGACGATGTTTTGAAAGGCCAACACTGGTTAAGATCTGCGATTATATTACCATCTTGTAAGTCTACACTTAGATACCCTTCTTTAGGGTTTATCCCCCCACAAAAATCAATCATAGGCAAATTATTTTTCCGTGCCCATGCTTCTGCAAGAGGTCTAATATACTTCTTTTGCATTTCAATCATGCCTTTTTGAATGGCCTCATTTCTCTCGATCCAAGTGTTACCACTGCTATGAACACGATACATATAAAGACAGCTTTTTAAGTGGTAAAAATCGCCATGCAAATACAATCTTGCTAATAAATCTGCGTCATCTAAAATATTTAAAGAAGCATCATATCCGCCTATGGCATTATAAGCCGTCTTTCTGAATGATCTTACGTGATCTGGACTGAAAAGAATTATACTTAAATGAAAAGGAATTGCTTCGGGGCATTTTGCTGCTTTATAAAGAAACCCATCCTGCTGATAATCATAATATACCCAGCCATATAGAGTATCCTCATTAGTAGTTGCGGTAGCGTTCCCAAAAAATCTAGGCGTCCTTCTTGCATCATCATTAAAATGAGCACAATCTGAATATACAAATACCACTTCCGGATTTTCTTCAAATGCCTTTTTGATTTCTTCAACGGCATTAGGGGCTAAAATATCGTCATAATCATATTCAAGCAATAGGTCTGACTCGCTCACTGAGCAACAAATACGCTTTAATGCTCCTATGTTCGTGGTAGGGGGATCATCAGAAGTCACTATAACAGTTCTAGAATCATCTAATATAACCTTAGGAATATCTGCAATAGTTAAAGAATTGTTAGGATGAATCAACCAATGGTCATATGGTTGATTTTTAATACTGTAAAAAGCTTCTAAAAGGAAGTCATTTCTATGAGCAGGAGTAAAAATATCTAAACTTAGGCTCATATTTTCTCCGCCTCTTCTAAAAATTTATCTATATTAGTGTCACACATTAAGGGCAAAAATTTATTAATTTTCTCTTCGGGCCAGTACCACCAAGCTATATTCTCTAAACGCTCTATTATAGAACTATCAAATCTATATTTAATAATACTAGCTGGATTTCCCCCAGTGATACTATAAGCTGGAACATCAGCTATTATATGACTATTACAAGCTAAAACCGCGCCATTCCCAATAGTAACACCACTCATAATTGTAACATTACTAGCAATCCAAACATCATTCTTAATGATAACATCCCCATTACTTCCGGGGTGCCCACTTCCATCAAAAGTGTGAAAAATATTAGTAAAAATATGCCCAAAAGGAAATGTAGTGACACGATCAGATCTATGATTTCCACCTAGAAAAATCTGCACATTATCTGCTATAGAACAAAAAGAGCCTATACTTAATGAAGCACTAGCCTCATAAGAATAGACTCTGATCTTCTCTGATCCATAAGTAAATCTTCCTATTTTCAAAGCTGACCTACCGGAGTATTAAAGGCTCTCTCGGCATCCCACCCAAATAAAATCCTATCTTTTATACTACCATAATCTAATTCTAACTCCTCAACCCACTCTCCAATAGGCTTAGTCACGCCTCTATAAGTAATATTAAAATCAGTTTTTTTATTCATGCTATTCTGAGTATTAGTAACCCATCTGCAATTTCTAGGCTCATAATTTCCATCATTATCTATACGATCTAACTGATGCTTGTGAGAAGGAGGAGTCCCCATATCCTCTAAAAAAGAAATAAAACCTGTTTTCTTATCAAGCCATCTCTCGCATACAATTATCCCTCTACCTCCATATATAGAGTACTTAATATTATTACTATTGTAACAACGTTGTCTAATACCTTTGTGTATACTTTTTGCTTTTTTTAGTGCCACGCTGTCTGTATACTCTGGGAGAGCAATAAGAGATCTATCTTTTGCAAAACACCCGCAAGACTTAGTATTTCCGTCCCGCAATTGATCTAGTCTCACTTCAACAACGTTCCCGCAGTCGCATACACATTTAACAAAGCGCCTGCGCTTATTTCCTACAATTCTAGGCTCGGCCTCTTCCAATACACGCAACAAGCCGAAACTCTGGCTTATTAATTCTGTTAAATCACTCTTTTTTATGCACCCACACGATTTAGTGTGACCTGTTTTTAATTTCGATTGTTCAACTATTACCCGTTTTCCACAATCACAAAGACATCCCCAAAAACGATGCCCTTTTACTTTATGACTAAACTCTTCTACAACTAATTTTACAAATCTCTCCCCAATTAAATTTTCCATTTATAAATACCCCTTATCGTATTATTCCTTAGAAATTAAAAGTGGGCAGGCAGCTAAGGTTTCTGCTTTTCGGGAATGACCCTAGCCCAAACTCTCTAAACACTATAGCATAAAAAATTTACTTTGTCAAGAAAAATCTTTCATGCTGCTAATTTAAAATTAACCAGCAGTTCCTTGAAATCCCTGTGGTCCCTGGCTTCCAGCATTTCCTTGCGTACCTTGAGTACCCTGGCTTCCAGCATTTCCTTGCGTACCTTGAGTACCCTGGCTTCCAGCATTTCCTTGATT
>Ga0265593_1000498_pt1 | contig 21544 bp, 19 predicted proteins | sample saktaG_8_FD_190136 | JGI IMG/M metagenome (GOLD analysis project Ga0265593, IMG submission 190136) | Saline water microbial communities from Sakinaw Lake, British Columbia, Canada - sak_2011_5_24_36m | ecosystem: Environmental > Aquatic > Non-marine Saline and Alkaline > Saline ...
TTAAAACCATTTAACAGGTCGATTACTTAATGTTTAACTTACCCGTCAAAAGTTGCTTTGTCAAACTATAGCTGTACAAAACATGTACAATACTTCTATTTTATAAATAGATTATTGATTTTATTCAAAACAAATAGCTCACAAACCTTTACAAGTTTTGTTCAGAAGAAGTATAAGAGTTTCGTGATACGATTTACACTATAAGTCTAGGAGGATGCAATGAAGAAAATATTGATTACTGGCGGTACCGGTTTTATTGGCAAGGCATTAATTGCAAGCTTACTGGCAGAAGGTTACGAAGTGACCGTTTTAAGTCGTGACATTAATTCGGTAGAATCGATTTGTGGTGTCGGGGTTAAAGCGATAAACAGTCTTGATGCATTAAAGCCTGAAGATATTTATCAAATTGTGATCAATCTTGCCGGCGCACCCATTTTTGATGCACGATGGAGCGATGCGCGCAAACAGATTATTCGGGACAGTCGAATTAATTTAACGCAACAATTGGTTTCCGGTTTGGCTAAGATGTCGACCAAACCCGAGCTATTAATTAGTGGCTCGGCTATTGGTTATTATGGCGATCATGGCGCTACTATATTGACAGAACACTCAGGCGTAAAAGAAGATTTCTCTCAACAACTCTGCGCTGATTGGGAAAATGAGGCAAAAAAAGCAGAACAATTTGGTATTAGAGTGTGTTTAATCAGAACGGGCTTGGTGCTGGGCGAGGAGGGTGGGCTACTGCAGCGCATGTCATTGCCGTTTAAATGGTGCTTGGGAGGGCGTTTGGGCACTGGTCAGCAATGGATGTCTTGGATTCATAGAGAAGACTGGATTGCTATTGCCTTAAAAATGATAATAGATGCCACCATGAGTGGTGCCTATAATGCAACTGCACCCAATCCGGTAACCAATAGTCAATTTACCAAAGCGTTGGCTGATGCTTTAAATCGCCCTGCTTTATTGCCTGTACCTGCTTGGTTATTAAAAAAATTGTTGGGTGAAATGTCCGAATTGGTATTAGGTAGTCAACGGGTATTTCCGGAACGGTTATTGGCAGCAGGTTTTAAATTTAAATACGCCACGCTTTCGAGTGCTTTAACACAACTACTCAGCCGGCCATGAATAAACCAGCAACGGTTAACATTAATCCAGAGAAATTACAGTTGAGTAAATGGACTGCCGTAAAACCTGAAAATAAAGAAAAACATTTTTTAGTCACTAAGCTTATAAGAGATGACCAAGAAACAGTGATTGCTTGTATCTTGGAAGCTGTTATTAATCACCGCGAATATGAACTGGATTGGCATCTCTTAAAGGATACAAAGGCTTGGCTATCAGGATGGCGTTAAAACCATCACCTAACTTTTATAAAAAAGTCCGAGGCAGGGTGCTTTTAATGGCTGATCAGGTAACATTTAATGATAAACAATGGTAATATCAGCGCATTTAAATTGTATCTTGCTAGCAAACTATTTTACAATTTAAAAAAAGATAAGCTGGATAATTGATCGACTAATCTACTTTGGGTTAAATTTGCCTTAGGTGATGATAATTATAATAAAAAACTGGAGGATAGTATGTTTAAAATTCGTACCTTAGTAACCGCGCTGGCATTGGTAAGTTCTATTTCAGTCGCTTCGGCTTGGGAAGTGCTGCCCACCACTGCACCGGCTCCTGCAGATAATGCAACAACAGAAGAAAAAGTTGAGTTGGGTAAAATGCTTTATCACGACCCGCGTTTGTCATCTACCGGCACAGTTTCTTGTGCTTCTTGCCATAACACCATGTTGGGTGGTGAAGATAACAGACCCAACTCTATGGGCGTTAACGGCCAAACCGGCGGACGTAGTGCACCAACAGTTTGGAACTCTGCATTTAATGCCGTGCAATTTTGGGATGGCCGAGCGGCCAGTCTAGAGGCGCAAGCCGCAGGTCCGGTTACCAACGCCATTGAAATGGGCATGAAAAGTTGGGATGAGGTAGTTGCCCGCTTACAATCAATAGAAGGTTATCAAGTGGCTTTTGAACAAGCTTTTGGCAAAGATTCAATTTCTAAAGACAATGCCACTAAAGCCATTGCCGCTTATGAAAGAACCTTAATTACCCCCAATAGTCCTTATGATAAATATGTCTCTGGCGATAAATCAGCACTGACTGCACAGCAAGTAAGTGGTATGAATAAAGTACAAGAATTGGGTTGTACGGGTTGCCATAGTGGTCCGGCCTTTAACGGCCCCGGTATGTTTCATCCATTTCCAATTCATAGCAATCCGGTTTATGCAGCAAAATACCACTTTAAAGATGACAAAGGTTTGGCTGAAGTGACCAAAAAATCAGAAGATGAGCACTTTTGGAAAGTGCCCACTTTGCGTAACATCGCTTTAACAGCCCCTTATTTTCATAATGGCGCTGCAAAAACATTAGATGAAGCCGTAACCGTCATGGGAAAAACACAATTGGATAAAGATTTATCTAAAGAAGAAGTGGCTGATATTGTTGCTTTCTTAAATAGTTTGACAGGTGAGTTTCCTAAACAAAAAATGCCTGTATTACCTGCAACACCCGGTAAAACTTTTAATTAATCAAGCACACCTGGCAGGTTTTTAAAACCTGCCAAGTCTTTTTCTTAAGTTGTAAAGCCTCACTACTTTAAGCTTTAGGGCTTGTCTTTTTGAAGTTAACGTTTACAGCGTCTACCTTGAACTCGCTCAATGTCAACAACGATGTTGATTCTAGTTGATCAGATCTGATGGCCGACTTTAGCTATATTGCCACTGATGGCACGGCACAATCCAATAGTGCGACGGTTACAGTTAATGTAGCAGCGGCGAATGATTCACCAGCGGGGTCAGTTATCATTACTGGTTCTGCAATTCAGAACCAAACGCTTACTGCTACTAACAGTTTGACTGATAGTGATGGCTTGGTAGTGATTGCCTGCCAATGGTTGGCAAGGGTATTACTGTTCAAGCCAGTTACACTGATCAACAAGGTACTGATGAAAAAGTGCTTAGCTCTGCGACTGATAAGGTAGTCAAGATTACTAATCCCGTTACGCCAGGCACTGATAACATGCAGGGGAGTAAAGGTGATGATGTTTATGTGATCAATAATCGACGCAATAGGATTACTGAAGATAAAAAAGCCGGAACCGATGCCGTCATCAGTTCGATCACTTACGTTTTAGGTGCAAATCTGGAAAACTTAATGCTAAGCGGTAAAGCGGCTATTATTGGCACAGGTAATGGGCTTAATAATAGTTTGCTGGGCAATGTCGGAGCTAACTCTTTAAGCGGCTTAGCGGGTGATGACCTTATTTTTGGTAGCTTGGGTAAAGATATCTTTGGCTTCAATACTAGTCTTGAAATTAGCAAAGGTGCGTCTCGTGATTTAATCACCGCCTTTTCCCACAGCCAAAATGACAGGATTGATCTGTCGGGTATTGACGTCAATAGCAATAAAGCGGGTAATCAGGTGTTTAGTTTTATTGGATCGAAAGCGTTCGACGGCAAAGCCGGTGAAATAAATTTCATTAATGGGATTCTTTCTGGCGACTTAGATGGTAAAAATGGCGCTGATTTTGAAATGTTAATTACGTTGGTGGGTGGTAATACGCTAGCTAATGTAGATTTTGTTCTGTAAAGTAACTTAATAAATATTTTATCCCTGTATTCTGGTTACCGGCAGTTCATACAGGGACGGCCGGCTTATGATTGGTGTTAATATTGATTTATCAAGCCACAGGCTTGGATTTTTTAATCAAAAATATAGTTGTGTTAACTAGTAGGAATCACATAGTATTTTAAAAATGATGAAAACATCATGCCTACATTAATTTTAAATGATAATTAATAGACGAAATTTTTTGTTTCAAATGACAGTCGTGACGGCGGGTGTCGCTGTTGGTTTTGGCGGTTTGCAGCGGCGTGCTCAGGCTTTTACGGCAGATGCTACGTTAGCGGCTATGCGTGCTGATGGTTTTGGTGAGTTAATCCCAACCGCTACTCAAAATACGGGCGAAATTTTTTTGGCTTTGCCAAAAGGCTTTCACTATAAAGTATTGGGTAAGTCGGACAGCCTTATGTCGGATGGTAATAAAACGCCTGCATTTCATGATGGTATGGCCTGTTTTACTGTTGGAAATGAGTTACGCTTAATTCGTAATCATGAGGTTTCTAACGATGAAGTGCCCAAAGCAGCTTCAGCGATTGGGGTTAATCCATATGATGCAAAAGCAGCGGGTGGCACAACGACGCTGGTTATTAATCCAAAAACACGTGAAGTTGTTAAAGATTTTGTGAGTCTAAGCGGTACTTTAAGAAACTGTGCGGGCGGAAAAACGCCTTGGGGTAGTTGGATTTCTTGTGAAGAAACTACCTTAGGCCAGGGCATATGCGCGAAAGAGACAGGGGAAAAAATCGGTGGCTATCCAAAATCACATGGTTATTGTTTTGAGGTTTTTGCGTCGGCGAATGGCACAGTGGAGCCGCTGCCACTGAAGGCGATGGGGCGATTTAAACATGAAGCCGTTGCCGTTGATAAACATACGGGAACGCTGTATCTAACTGAAGATGCCAAAACTGCTGGTTTTTATCGTTTTATACCGCAGCGTAAGCAGCATCTTGCAGACGGTGGTGAGTTACAGATGTTAAAAATAAAAGGCAAGGGGGCTTTTGATTTTCGTAAGGGTTTAAAAGTCGGGCAACGTTTTGAAACCACATGGGTTACGATTTATAATCCTGATCCGCTTACGGCCGATTTTGATGAAGCAGCTGTTTATAAACAAGGGTTGGCGCAAGGTGGGGCAACATTTTCTCGCCTTGAAGGGGCTTATGCGGATAACCGTGGGCGTATTTATTTTGTTTCTACTGATGGTGGGGATCTTCAGGGCGGTCAAATTTGGCGTTATGAGCGTAAAGGTAAAAAAGACGGCGTTTTAACGTTGGTTTTTGAATCGCCCAGTCGGACGGTTCTTGATATGCCTGATAATATTTGTTTAAAACCGAATAGTGAGTTACTGTTTATCTGTGAAGATAGTGATTATAAGAGTGCAGGGGGTACGCCCGAAAATTATCTGCGCATTCTTGCACCCAACGGAAAAATAGCGGATTTTGCCAAAAATATAACAACCGGTTTTGAAAATAGCGAGTTTGCCGGTTCGACCTTTTCAGAAGATGGCAAAACCTTATTTGTTAATCTTCAAGCGGTCGGAGCAACCTTCGCTATTTGGGGTGATTGGGATAGCTTTAAAGACCATACGATGAGAGAAACAAATGCCGACATTTAATCGTTCCATTGCAAATCATACAAGACTGCCTGTTTAGATTGTTCCTGACATTATGAAAAAAACCATTTCATTACTCATCTTTCTATTACTCTCAGGTTGTAATTCAGATGACATCGAACTAGTTAAGCTTGCAGCAAATTTGGGCCTGGCCTCTTCTCAATTTACATTAGGCACTTTTTATGATGAAGGTAAGGGTGTTGCGCAAGATTCTAAAGAGGCTTTAAAATGGTTTACTTTGTCCGCAGAAAAAGGCGATGCCAATGCTCAAAACAGCCTGGGTTTTATTTATGTTAATGGCGTGGGAGTAACTCAGGATTACCAAGCGGCCTTAAAATGGTATACGCTTTCTGCAGAACAGGGCAATCCAAAAGCGCAAAATAATTTGGGCAATATGTATGCTAATGGCATCGGTGTTGGGAAGAATGCCAAGTTAGCCGCTAAATGGTATGCGTTGTCAGCAAGACAGGGTAATGCCGTCGCTCATGTTAATCTTAAGCCGTAGCAATTATTTTACGTCTAAAAGTATCTTTTTAATTTTAGCCAAGACCTGTTCCTGTTGCTCTAAAGACAGTTTGTTAAAGTCCTGTTCAAATTCGCTTAGGGCGTAACTTGATTCACTGGTGGTGTTGTCTGAAACATTCAGTCCGCAATCAGCGAAGACTTTTTTTATGGGTTCGTTGATATTGTCCAAAGGAATTGAGCTGGATAATACGGTGCGTAGCATGGTGTTAATGCGAATAAAAACCGCTTGCCCTGTTAATAAATCATCTGCCATGCGTTTGGTAAATTCTTCTGTAAAGCCTTTACGTTTGGAGTCTGAGAAGGTTTTCATTTGGATCTTGACTGGTGTTTTTTTATCAATTTGATATTCCAGGTCAAAGCGACTGCCTTGCGATGCGATCAAGTCGTCTGCCTCAATAACGGCTTGCAATTTATTCCCTTGGCAAACTATTTCCAGCATCATGTCGTCATAAAGACCAGGGCGTGGTATGGGGGATTGAGCAAGGCTGTATGTTTGATTGGTTAAGCTGTCGCTTTTCTGTTGGTAGCTCCAGTTATTATCCGCCATAGCATTAAGTGGGCAGATCATCATTGCGCCCATTATGTTGGCTAACGTAGTTTGTTTTAGAAAGGGGTGGTGTTTCATTTTTAATCTCTGGGCGATGATACTGTTGATTTTAAGAGCTTAAACAAAATTCCTGTTTTACTCAACCAATCTTTCCAGTTCTTTAGATAAGGCAATATACGGTATCAAGTTAACGGGTAAGATTGTTTTAATTTCTTTAGCTATATGCAGGTATCGGTTAATTTTTTGCTTTTGAAGGGGTGATTCAAAATAGTCTGCAGTGTTTAAGCTGTTGCTTAACAGTATATTCGTAATCAATATGCCTATAAGGCGTTTTATATCGGCTTGTAATTCAGTTGATACTTTATGCTCCCAATAATCATGAGAGCTTATCATTGCTATCTGCTCGAAAACAGCCTGCAAACCCAAATAATCCGAAGACTCCTTAAATAACTTTAAAACGGCTATAAACTCTGCTTGGGTTTCTTGAGATAAAGAAACGATATACGGGAAATCATTAAGGCTGGAGATAAACACCATTCTTTCGGCTAGTTCTTTTGAAAAGCCGTTTTTATGTAATGTTTCCATCTGTTGTTTAACTTGATAGTTATCTTGTTGTGTAAAATAAAGTTTGTAGTCTAATAAATAGTGACTATAGCTGCTGATGGTTTGCTTATCTGGACGTATTTTTTTGTTATGTAATAAAGCCCAGTGGCAAAAGCCGGTTAGTGTTTTTTCAAGCCGGAGCAAGCACTGGTATTGTTTGTCGGTTGTTAATTGATTATCTAGCGCATAAATTGACTGACGAAACTCATCGCCCTTTAAAATCCGGTCAAAGCTTAAATAACAACCGACCAAATCCAGTAGGTTGGTGTTTTCGTTTTCATTCTCGTTCTCAAGGCTTAAGAAGCTACAACCCGCTTGGTTGATTATTTTGTTACTGACCATTGTTGCTTTAATTTCATTGGCCAGCGGGTGAGAAGACAAGTCACTTTTATAGTGCTCAATAACTTGTTCAGGAAAATAAGCCTGTAAATAACAATCACAACATTCGTCATGTAGTAAAGCGGCCTGATTTTGTATTTGATGAGTTAAATACATTTTGCTGGCGGCCATTAATACAGCAAGCTCTGGGCGGGTTATGGTTTCCCCTGGGCGTGCTAAAATTACTTTAGTTTGCGGAAAAGATTCAACAACTCGATCTAAATAACCGGAAGCTTCCAAGCGATCAGCGAGTTTCAAAAAACCATGGGCATTTGATTTACTTCGTATTTGGTCCAAAGATAAGCACAGGCTTTGAGCATAATTATTGGCTAATACTTGTTGGCAAACTTCGGCTGTCATGCTGATAAACAAGGGTTGATAGTCGGCAATAAGGTGTTTTTTTTGCAAACCGGTCAGCAAGATTTTCAAATTAACCTCATGGTCGGAGGTGTCAACCCCTGCTGAGTTATCGACCGCATCCGTGTTAATGCGTCCTCCACGCAAGCTGTATTCTATGCGAGCTTTTTGAGTAAAGCCGAGGTTGGCTCCTTCACCAACAACAAGTGCACCGAGGTTGGCGGCATCTATACGAACATTGTCATTATTACGGTCACTGACTTCTGCATGTTTTTCAGTGCCTGCTTTAACGTAAGTACCGATGCCACCCAGCCACAATAACTCTATTGGTGCGGTAAGCAGGTAACGTATTAATGATTCTCCATCCAGTGTTTTATAACGAATCCCCAGCCATTTTTTTAATTCAGCAGAAATTGGAATGTCTTTATCTGAGCGGCAATAAACCCCGCCTCCTTCAGAAATAAGTGACCGATCATAATCATTCCAGCTTGAGCCGGGTAAGTCGAATAAGCGTTTGCGTTCAATGAGCGGCGCTTGATTACTAGCTGGAATGGGATCAATAAAGATATGTTGTCCACTAAAAGCTGCTAATAAGCGTATGCTCGGTGACAATAACATCCCGTTGCCAAATACATCACCGTCCATGCTGCCAATACCCACGACAGTAAAGGCTTCTTTTTGTATGTCTTTGCCTAATTCCTGAAAATGACGTTGTACGCACTTCCAAGCGCCCCGCGCTGTAATACCAAGTGCTTTATGGTCATAACCTTTTGAGCCGCCGCTGGCAAAAGCATCGCCCAGCCAGAATTGATAATCGGCAGATACTGCATTGGCAATGTCCGAGAAGCTGGCAGTGCCCTTATCGGCAGCTACAACTAAATAGGGGTCGGGATCATCGTAGCAAACCAGGCTTTTCAGCCTATCGATGGTTTGTTCCGAGTAGTTGTCGGTTAAATCCAGCGAGCTTCTTATCAAAGTCAGGTAGGCTTTTATGCCGGCTGATTTTTTTTCTAATATCGGGTTTCTGCTTAAGAATTTAAGGGGGTTCTTTTTTAATACGAAGCCACCTTTTGCTCCGGTTGGGATAATCAACGCGTTTTTGCTGATCTGGGTTTGCATGAGCCCCAGTATTTCTGTTCTAAAATCATCAAGACGGTCAGACCAGCGAATTCCACCTCGTGAGACTTTTCCGCCGCGTAGATGAATACCTTCCATATCAATAGCATGTACATAGATTTCGTATTGCGGCTTGGGGACGGGCATTTGGATAACACCCAAGCTGTTTATTTTGAAAGCGATAAAGTAATCACCCATATTACGTCTAAGATGATAGTTACTGCGCATTGTGGAATCTATTAGATTAAACAGGGTGCGTAAAATTCGGTCGTCATTAATGTCATTGACCGATGACATGGCTTCCAACAGTTCCAGTCGCAGGGGGTATAAAGCCTGTTCTTCTCTTATTGCCGGATCAAGCCAATCTGGGTTGGGTTTAAAGCGAGCGTCAAAATAATGAAACAAACCCGAGGTGACTTGTGGATTGCTGATCAAAGCATGATGGATAGTGGCGCGGGTCGTTTGATGATCCAGTTGTAAATAATAATTTCGATAAGCTCTAAGTACATCGATTTCTTGCCAAGCCATCCCGGTCAAAACCAACAGTTTATTAAGGGCGTCGTTTTCACTTTTGCCGGCCAGTATATCTTGGATGGTGTTTAGTAATTGTTTGCTTACACTACTTAGGAGGGCGCATTGGTTTGTTGCGGTCTTAATAGTAAAGCTTCTAATAAAATAAATATTGTCTTGCGCGTTTATTGTGAATTGCACTTGATCCAAAATTCGCAGGTGCATATTTTCTAAAACCGGAATATATTCATCCAAGAAATGAATTTGGCGACTATAAAAATGAAGTCGGTAATGGGTTATTTCTTTATAAGGCTTATGAAGGTTAATGGCATTGCTTTTTGAGTTGGTTAGTTGTTCAAGAGATAGCAGGTCTTTTATTGCGTAGCGTGGAGAGACCAAGGTTTGATAATTAGTGGGGATCGCTGATTGATATTTTTGCCATAACTGACTACTAATTTCCTTACCTAGCGCGCGTTCTGCTAATTTTTGAAATCTATCATTCCAGGAGTTGGCTGTTTTATTTGATAGCACATCCATTTATACACCGTCTTTATCAGTAGTTAGAATTATTGTATTTTTAACAGTAGCTGATCTTGAGTTGATAAGCTTATTAATTACGGTTTAACAGTAAACTAAAATACGTAAAGTAAATGCCGAATATTTAAATGTTTTGTAATTTGGAGGGCTCGACTATAGATATTTTATGATTTCTAAAATATTGCCGTCAGAGTGCTTGGTATAAGTCACTGAATCCATGAGTGTTCGAATGAAAAATATACCCATTCCATTTTCCTTGGGTTGGTCAAAGTCAGGCAAAGGTAAATTGTCAAGATCAAAGCCCTGTCCATGATCAAAAACTCTAATAATCAGTTCGTTATCCTGGATGTGAATGTTTATTCTGACGGTGTCTTTTGGGTTATTGTTGGTATGTTTAATGGCATTGCTGGTGGCTTCAGTTAATACGAGATTTAAGTGATAAGCCAAAGTTTCCCTATCGCCTGAAAAATTATCGATATCTTTCGCAATGTGTTCACCAATAGTACCGATTAATTCTAGGTACTTTGTTTGAGTCGGAATGATTACATCTACCTGAAGAGCTGAATTACACATAGCCCACCCGCCCCCTAGGTTTCGATATCAAAAGCTTCATTTAAGTCGGTATAAATTTCAAAAACCCTGTTTAATCGGGTTAGTTCAAACATTGATAATACTTGTGGCTTACAAGATGCCAAAGCAAGTTTTCCGGATTTGGCAGCTGCATTTTTATAGCCGGATAATAATGCGCCCAAGCCGGAGCTATCTATAAAACGGACATTTTCCAATTGAACAATAATGTTAATCTCATTTTGTTCTATCAGGTGCAGGATATATTCCTTGAGTTGACCTGAATTATGAGCGTCTATTCTTTCTTCTTGGATAAATATAACACTGCAACCATTAATTTTTTCAAGCCTTAGTTTCATTAGCTATTTTCATTGAAAGTACAAGTTGAATGAGTATAGTCTTTTTAATTTAAAGATGATATTTTGGTCTATGTTACCTCTTGTATAAAACAACCTATTCTCACGGATTGTCATGGGAATAGGTAAAAAATAGAATGGGGTACTTATTTTCCAGTCTTGAGCATTTTTAGTATTTCAGCTTGAATTAAACTTTGTTTGTCCTTATCTTTAATAGGTTGTAGTTGCTTGTCAGTGATGTAAAACATATCCTCAGCACGACTACCAATGGTTGTTATTTTAGCGCTGATTAAATTAACATTCTGTTTGATAAAAGCGCGACCTATTTTGGACAAAAGTCCGGCGTGATCGGTTGTAATAATTTCTAACGGTGTATTTCTACTGAGCGGATCTGATAAAAATTTAACGCTGGTTGGGATAGGGAAATGTATTGCTTGCCGTGATTTGGATTTTCGATGGATATTGATGTAACCTTTTACTTCTCCTAGTAATAGGTTACTGCGAAGCGCTGTGCAAATATGTGTTTCCCGACATGAATCATTGATCGGTTTGCCGGTTTGTTCAAGCACCTGAAAACTGTTGAGAACATAGTTGTCATGGGTGGTCATGATTCTGGCTTCAACAATGGTAAGGCCTAGTTGATCAAAAGTTGCGGTGCTTATTGAAAAAATAGGTCCCTTATCTTTGGTGTAAACAAAGACTTCTGCACTGCCTCTGTGTGTTTGTGTGCGCAGTAAGACTAAAGGAAGGTCTGTTTCCCTCTTAAACGAGGCGATTGCAACAGTGTGCCAAGCTATTTCATCTGCTGAATAGCGCAAAAAATAATCGTCATTGGTATGTTGCCAGGCATTTTCAATAATCGAATCAGCCAGGCCGAGTGCGAGGAGTTCGTCCTTGGCTTCCTGTTTGTTTTTGCGCAAGCGTTCAGGAATTGCTGCCGGATTTTGGAGTCCAAAATGCAAGGCTTTGTAGGTGGCTGAATATAGATCTTTAAGTAATGAATCTTTCCAGGCATTCCATAGTTCAGGGTTGGTTGCACGGATGTCGGCAACGGTTAGTAAATATAAATGATTGAGATATTCAACATTATCAACTTTTTGAGCAAACTCATGAATAACATCAGGGTCACTGATGTCTTTTCGCTGCGCTGTCATGGACATAATTAAGTGGCTTCTAACTAGCCATGCAATTAGATTAGTATCATGAGCAGAAATGTCGTGTTGAAGACAAAAGTTTCTGGCGATATCTTCACCTATTGTCGAATGATCACCATTAAGACCTTTGGCTATATCATGAAAAAGAGCAGCAATGTATAAGATTTCAGGTTTCGGAATGAGTTTAAATACACTATTGCACAGTGGAAATTCATTGGCGTGTTTTTCCAGTGAAAACCGACGTAAATTACGAATAACAAAAAGCGTATGCTCATCAACGGTATAGATATGAAATAAGTCATATTGCATACGCGCAACAATGTTGGCAAAGCAGGGTAAGTAAGCTGCTAAAACGCCATAACGATTCATACGTCTTAATTCATGTGTGAGTCCACGAGGTCTGCTAAATATTTCTATAAAAAGACGATTGGCTGCTTTATTAGTTCTAAAATCCTCATCGATTAAATGCAAGTTTTTTCTGATCAAACGTATGGTAGTCGCTCTGATGCCTAACAAATCAGGATTAAGTTGAAGGAGCAAGAATACTTCCAATAACGCAAGTGGTTGCTGCTCGAATATTGAGTCATTTATGGCTTCAAGATAGCCATTTATGGCTATAAATTTACTGTTAATGAGGATTGGTTTGCTTGCTTTTTCACCAGTAATAAAGCGCTCGTTAAATAATTGCAATAACATTTCATTGAGGCGCTCTAGTCCTTGCACAGTTTTAAAATAAAACTGCATAAATTGCTCAACATCTTGGTTATATTTTTGATTTTCCGTGCTGAAGCCAAACTGCTCTGCGAGGTCTCTTTGATAGTCAAAAATGAGTCTGTTTTCAGCCCTGTTGGTTAAAAGATGAAGTGCGTATCTAATTCTCCATAGTACATCACGGGCAGAAATAAGCTCTGCATATTCTGATTCCGGCAAGAAGCCATATTTAATCAATTCCTTGAGTGTGGATGAATTGTAATGGCGTTTAAATACCCAAGCGATGACTTGCATATCTCTAATACCGCCGGGGCCTTCTTTGATGTTGGGCTCAAGGTTATAGGCGGTGTCGTGAAATTTAGTATACCGTAATTGTTGCTCTTCCATTTTGGCAGCAAAAAATTGATCTGATGGCCAAATTTTATCCGGCGTGATGCGTAGTTTCAGTTCCTCATAAAGCTCTACATCACCAGCAATCAGGCTGATTTCCATCAAGCTGGTCATTATTGTTTGATCATTAAGAGCGGCATTAACACAATCATCGACGGTACGGACGCTATGGCCTGGTTTTAGACCAATGTCCCAGAGAAAAGTAAATAGATTGCTTAATGCTTCTTGATAGGGGGCTGTATTTTCGGAATCAAGTATTATGACAATGTCGATGTCTGAGTGGGGAAATAATTCTCTTCTGCCAAAACCGCCTACTGCGCACAAACTTAATTGTTTTGCATGCACACCTAGAAAATGTTCCCAGCAGCAACTAAGTATGAGGTCAATGAAATCTGATTTTTCTTTAAGCAGGTGTGAAACAGATTGATTGGGATCAAATTTAAGCTTTAATTCTATGTCTTTCTGTTTTAAAAGACTTTTAAATTGTAGAAGACTGTCAGGTGTTTCAAAAAGTGTCGCGTTTATATATTTATTCAAGGGGGTCACATTTCTTCTTTACGTAAAGTTAAGATCTCATAGCCATCAGTGGTCACTAAAATGGTGTGTTCAAATTGCGCAGATAAGCTGCGGTCTTTAGTGACGGCGGTCCAACCATCAGCTAAAACTTTCACATCTTTTTTACCAAGATTGATCATGGGTTCAATAGTTATTATCATGCCTGCATCAAGTGATATGCCTTCTCCGGCTTTGCCATAATGAAGTACTTGAGGTTCTTCATGAAAAAATTTGCCGATGCCGTGACCGCAAAAATCCCTAACGACGGAATAACGATTGGTTTCGGCATGTTTTTGTATGGCGTGACCAATGTCACCTAAGGTAGCGCCAGCTTTGATTTGTTCAATACCCAGAAACATGGATTCTTGAGTTATTTTAATGAGGCGTTTTGCGTGTTGACTGACTTCCCCTATACAGAACATTTTACTGGTATCGCCATGGTAATCGTCTTTTATGACTGTAATGTCAATGTTGACGATATCACCTGACTTTAGTTTTTTGTCGCAAGGGATTCCATGGCATACAGTTTGATTAATAGAGGTGCATATTGATTTTGGAAAGCCGTGATAATTGAGGGGAGCGGGAATAGCGTTTTGAACGTCAACAATATAATCATGGCAAAGTTTATCGAGTTGATCCGTTGTCACGCCAGGAACAACATAAGGTTCAATCATTTCCAGTACTTCCGCAGCCAATCTTCCGGCGATACGCATTTTTTCAATTTCACTTGGGGTTTTTATGATGATGCTCATTGATCGCTCAGGGTGTTGGGGTTCAAGGTTAGAGGTTCAAGTTTTGTAATTTTCTACCTTGCTCCTAATATTTGTGTAATTTTAACAGAGGTTTGCTTGTTGGAAAAAGTTAATTATGGTATAAAGTGAAGTTCATTTTTGTAATAAATACTCACGTTTATCGTCACGTTTGGTAGGGTGCTGACTTCTTGATAGAAGTTGGTTACTAGACGGGATAGGCGGAGGCATAACCCAACTCGGAATAAATATTCCGATTTTAAAACTTAGGAGAAATAAATGGCAGCAGTATCCATGCGTCAAATGCTTGAAGCGGGTGTTCACTTTGGACATCAAACTCGTTATTGGAACCCGAAAATGGCAACATATTTATTCGGTGCCCGTAATAAAATCCATATCATCGATTTGGAAAAAACGCTTCCGATGTTTAATGACGCAATGAATTATCTGGGTCAGATGACTGCAAACAAAGGTACTATCTTGTTTGTTGGCACTAAAAAATCAGCCCGTAAAGTAGTTGCTGAAGAAGCGACTCGTTGCGGTATGCCTTATGTCAACCATCGTTGGTTAGGTGGCATGATGACTAACTTTAAGACTATCAAAAAATCGATTAACCGTCTTAAAGAGTTAGAAGCAATGAAAGCTGATGGCACGCTTTATCAACGTTTTGGAAAAAAAGAAGCGTTAGGTATGGAACGTGAACTAGAAAAGCTTGAACGCAGTCTTGGTGGCATTAAAGACATGAAGGGCGTTCCTGATGTGATTTTCGTACTTGATGTTGGCTACGAAAAAAATGCTATCAGCGAAGCAAAAAAATTAGGTATTCCGGTAGTTGGTATTGTTGACTCTAATAACTCACCTGAAAGAATTGATTACATCATTCCTGGTAATGACGATTCAATTCGTGCCGTTAAGCTATATTGTGAAAGCGTTTCTGCAGCCGTTATGGAAGCTAAAACAGCTGGCTTGGGTTTATCAGCAAAGTCTGATGATTTTGTTGAAGAAGCTACGGCAGAATAATTATAGGTTTAACCTTATATTTGGTTAAAAGTTAGATTAGGCCAAAAGAACGCCTCCTTACGGGGGCGTTTTTACAGTGATGAAATTTAGAGGAAACACAAGTATGAGTATTACTATCAGTGCATCAATGGTTAAGGAACTACGTGAAAGAACGGGTTCCGGTATGATGGAGTGTAAAAAAGCCTTAGTTGAAGCTAATGGTGAAATGGAATTAGCCATTGAAAATATGCGCAAATCAGGTTTAGCTAAAGCTGACAAAAAATCAGGTCGTATTGCGGCGGAAGGTATTATCGGGGTTAAAGTTAGTGACGACGGTAAAGCGGTTGCTATTGTTGATATTAACTGTGAAACTGATTTTGTTGCTAAAGCAGATGGTTTTGTAAATTTCGTCAATAATGTAACTGTTGCCTTATTAAATGCTGATAACATCGAATCAGAAGAGCAATTGTTGGCAATGCCTTTGGAAGACGGCGTTACAGTTGATGAAATGCGTCGAGGTCTAATTTCTACATTAGGTGAAAATATCACTGTTAGACGTTTTGAACGATTCAAAACGACTGAAGGCGGTACCGCTTGTTATCTGCACGGTAGCAAAATTGGCGTTATTGTCGAATTGGCGACACCTGATAATGAATTAGGCAAAGATATTGCCATGCACATTGCAGCCAGCAAGCCTGTCTGTGTGTCTGAAGATCAAGTTTCTGCAGACACTATTGCGAAAGAAAAAGAGATTTTCTTGGCGCAACAAGAAGAAAAAATTAAAGGCAAGCCAGCAGAAATTGTTGAAAAAATGGTTACTGGTCGAGTTAGCAAATTCTTGGCAGAAGTTACCTTGTTAGGTCAGCCTTTTATCAAAGACGATAAAACAACTGTTGGTAGTTTAGTTGCAAAAAAAGGCAATAAGGCTATACGATTCATTCGTTTTGAAGTGGGTGAGGGTATAGAGAAAAAAGAAGAAAACTTTGCTGAAGAAGTAATGGCACAAGTTAGAGGAAATTAAGACACTAGTATTGGGTTGCCAAGGAAAGGCAACCCAATACTAATGATCATGGTTGTTGCGTTATTTTAATTCAATCCAATTCAAACTGACTCCCGATAATATTATGACTAAACCGATATACCAAAGAATTTTGCTTAAGTTAAGCGGTGAAGCTTTAATGAGTGAGAATGGTGGCAGTATTGATGCTGATATTGTTAAGCGTCTTGCTACTGAAATTAAAGAATTATGTGAAATTGGTGTTCAGGTTGGCTTGGTTATTGGTGGTGGAAATATATTACGTGGCGCTGAAAAAGCTGCGGAAGGTTTAGATAGGGTGACCAGTGATCAGATGGGCATGTTGGCAACAGTCATTAATGCATTAGCCATGCAGGATGCACTTGAGGCGAATGGTCAGCAGGTCAGGGTCATGTCGGCATTAAAAATTAATCAGGTCTGTGAAGATTATATTCGGCGTAGAGCGGTCAGGCATTTAGAAAAAGGTCGAGTGGTTATTTTTGCAGCCGGAACCGGTAATCCATTTTTTACAACCGACTCAGCAGCAAGCCTTAGGGCAATCGAGATTAACGCAGAGATGATGATCAAAGCAACTAAAGTTAAGGGCGTTTATTCGGCCGATCCTGAAAAAGTCAAAGATGCAGTGTTTTATTCGCGATTAACCTATGATGAAGCGCTTGATCAGCGTTTAAATGTAATGGATACAACTGCGTTGGTTTTATGTAGAGACAATAATGTGCCGATGCGAGTCATGAATATTTTTGAACAAGGTGCGGTCATGAGATTACTTATGGGCGAAGAGATTGGCTCTCTAATTGAGCGAGGAACAAATTGATGATAAGTGACATTCAACAAGATGCCGCAACCCGAATGGGGAAAAGCATTGAAGCGTTAAAGCATGAGTTCTCCAAAATCAGAACAGGAAGAGCACATCCCAGTTTATTGGATCAAATTAGTGTTTCGTACTATGGAACGGAATCAGCATTATCTCAAGTTGCAAATATTGCCGTTGAGGATGCTCGTACCTTAACAATTTCGCCTTGGGAAAAAGGCATGGTGCAGGCAATAGAAAAAGCTATTTTAAAATCAGATCTTGGTTTAAATCCATCTACAAACGGTATGACGATTCGTATTCCTTTACCAGCACTTACTGAAGAGCGTCGTCGTGGACTAGTTAAAGTGGTTAAGAACGAGTCAGAAAATGGACGCGTTGCCATTAGAAATATTCGCCGTGATGCAAATTCAGAGATCAAAGAAGCTTTAAAAGAAAAATTAATTTCTGAAGATGAGGCTCGTGCAGGAGAAGAGAAAATCCAAAAGTTAACGGATCAATATGTTAAGGAAGTAGAAAAACTATTGGAAGCAAAAGAGGCTGATCTCTTATCTATTTAAGAGAGATAATCATGCCTATTGACAGTCTTGGTGAGCTTGAATTACATAATAAAAATAATAATCCCCGGCATATTGCCATTATTATGGATGGTAATGGTCGTTGGGCTCAAAAAAGATTTATGCCTAGAGCTGTCGGCCATCAGGCTGGAGTGAGAGCTGTAAGAAAAATTGTTGAGTATTGCATTAAACAAAAGATTGAAGTTTTGACCTTATTTGCGTTTAGCAGTGAAAACTGGCGCAGGCCGGAACCAGAAGTATCATTGCTAATGGCGCTTTTTATGGCTTCATTGCAAAGAGAGATTAATAAACTTGATCGTAATAATATTCGCTTGCGATTTGTTGGCGATCGAACGGCTTTTCCTGAAAAATTACAGCAAAAAATGACCGATGGAGAGTTGCAAACTCAAGACAATACGGCATTAACAATTGTCGTGGCTGCAAATTATGGAGGTCATTGGGATATATGTCAGGCAATAAATAAGGTCACTAACAAAATACTAACTGGAGAGTTACATAACCAGCAAATTAATGAGGAGTTGATTGGCCAGCATTTGTCAACAGCGGATCTTCCAGAACCTGATCTTTTTATAAGAACAGGTGGTGAGCAACGCATCAGCAATTTTATGTTATGGCAATTGGCTTATACAGAAATGTACTTTACGACAACCCTCTGGCCAGATTTTGACCAGAATTCACTTGAAGACGCTATCAAGAGCTTTAAAAGTCGGCAACGACGTTTTGGTCATACCAGTGAACAAGTTCTTAATAAATCGGTCAATTTATAACTACAACACCATATCGCTTTCAAACATGTTAATAAAAAGAATAATAACAGCATCGGTTTTAGCTTTCCTAATTGCCTTGGCAGTATTTAAATTGCCAATGGAGTATTTCTCATTATTGATAGGTTTTATCACCCTTTTGGCCGCTTGGGAATGGGCCAAACTTACCAGTCTTAATTCGACGATTTTTCGTGTATTATTTTTGGTACTTTTGATAACCCCCATGTTGGGTATCCATTTTTGGACGCAAATTCTCGAGTTGGTTGCACAGTTGACCGATTGGCCGGATGTCAGAGATTATTCAGGTATTCTGGAATGGTTTGTTATACCGCCAGTGTTGTTCTGGATATTAGTGATGATATTGATCAGAAACACACCAACAAACGTGTTGAAGTTACAATTTAAAACACGATACAAGCTTTTAATTGGTTGGTTTGTATTATTGTCAGCTTGGATGTTTTTGTCCAGATTAAGAGCTTTATACGGTTCTGAAATGACGATGTATTTTTTAATATTAATTTGGATTGCTGATATTGCGGCCTATTTCACAGGTAAAAAATGGGGCACAATCAAACTTTCACCTGAAATTAGTCCGGGTAAAACAGTGGCGGGATTATATGGAGCATTAGTTTCTGGCCTGATATGCGCTGTTGTATTGAGCCTTATTTATGGTTTTCAAATAATGATAGCTGCTGATTTTGTCGTGCTATCTACATTAACTGTGTTGATTTCGATTTATGGTGATTTGTTTGTCAGTGTTGTAAAGCGTCAGTGTGGTGCTAAAGATAGCGGTACATTATTGCCCGGTCATGGCGGTGTTCTGGATAGAATAGACAGCTTAATTGCTGCAATTCCTTTCTTTTATGCTTGTATTTGCTTGGTTTATAGGCAGGTTTCATGAAAAATATATGCATACTCGGAGCAACAGGTTCAATTGGTGTTAGTACTTTAGATGTAGTCGCCAGGCATCCTGATCTATACAAAGCCATTGCTTTAACTGCCAATAAGAACATTGACCTGCTCTATGAACAATGTTTGATCCATCATCCCGAATATGTAGTGGTGGTAGATGAAAATAATGCTCGGACTTTTAGTGAAAAGATCAAGAACTCAATAATATCTGACATTCAAGTGCTGTCAGGCGCTGAGTCACTGGAGTTTGTAGCAACACTTGATAGTGTTCATTCAGTGATGGCTGCTATTGTTGGTGCTGCTGGTTTGTTGCCAAGTCTGGCAGCAGCTAAGGCTGGGAAAATAATTTTATTAGCGAATAAAGAGGCGCTGGTCATGTCCGGTGATATCTTTATGCAAGCCGTTTCAGAATCCGGGGCTCAATTATTGCCTATTGATAGCGAGCACAATGCCATCTTTCAATGTATGCCAGCGGGTTATAAGTCCGGTATGAATGCCAAGCAGGCGAGACGCATATTATTGACAGCTTCAGGTGGCCCTTTCCGTGAAATGCCAGTTGGTGATATGGTTAATGTAACGCCTGATCAAGCTGTAGCTCATCCTAACTGGGATATGGGTAGGAAAATTTCAGTTGATTCTGCAACCATGATGAATAAAGGGCTGGAAATGATTGAAGCCTGTATTTTATTCGCTATGACACCGGATCAAATACAGGTTGTTATTCATCCCCAAAGCATTATCCACTCGATGGTTGACTATGTTGATGGTACTGTATTGGCGCAAATGGGTAATCCGGATATGAGAGTTCCTATTGCTTATTCCATGGCTTGGCCTGAGCGGTTTGATTCGGGTGTTGAACCCTTGAATATTTTTGATGTTCGACGGATGGATTTTGAAGAGCCTAATCTGGAACGTTTTCCCTGTTTACGTCTTGCTTATGAAGCTATAAACAAGGGCGGTATCATGCCCACTGTTCTTAATGCGGCCAATGAAATTGCAGTCGATGCATTTTTGAACGAAAAGGTACGTTTTACTGATATTCCAGTCATTATTGAGCGGTGTATGAGTAAATTTGAAGTTAAACCCGCTAAAACCTTGGCGATAGTTTTAGAAGCTGATGAACACGCTCGTGTGATATCAAAACAAATTATTGCCGAGCTTAATCAATAATGGATTTTTTACATACTCTATTTTATTTTGTTGTAACCATCGGAATACTTGTTTCATTTCATGAGCTTGGACATTTTTGGGTGGCACGTAAAGTTGGAGTAAAAGTAATACGATTTTCAGTGGGTTTTGGTAAGGTCTTATGGTCTTATAGAAAAAATCCTCACGCAACAGAATATGTTTTGTCTGCAATCCCTTTGGGTGGGTATGTCAAAATGGTTGATGAGAGGGAAGGTGAGGTTCAAAAAGAAGACTTGGCGTTTGCATTTAATCGCCAACCATTATGGGCCAGAACGGTAATCGTCGCAGCTGGTCCAGTATTTAATTTAGCACTTGCTGTTGCCTTGTTTTGGAGTATTTTGGTTATTGGCGAAACCGGTATAAAACCAATTATTGGAGAAGTATCAAAGGGAACTTTAGCCGCTACTGGGGGTTTTGTAGAGGGCGATCAAATCATTTCAGTGAATGACAGATTAACACCGACCTGGACAGAAGCAATGAGTGTCATTATGGCCTCGGCACTGGATGGTAATCAGGTGATTAATATCACTGTTGCAAATTTTGATAATCAACAGAGTGATAGATTTCTTAAAATTACTGAGGATGATATTCAAAATCCTGAGGTATTGTATAAACAAATAGGGTTTAAGCCGTGGTCACCAAAATTAAAACCAGTTATAGGGACTGTGTTACCTGAAAGTTCAGCCTTAACAGCCGGTTTATTAAAAGGAGATTTGATTGTTAGTGCTGATGGCGTAGCTATAACTAATTGGATGCAATGGGTAGCTATTGTAAAAACTCATCCCAATGTTGTTATTAATTTAATAATAGACCGTGATGGTGTTCAGTTGCCCGTCACTATTACACCTAAAAGTGTACAAATTGAGCAGAAAACAGAAGGCAAGATTGGTGCGTCTGTTTTGGTTCCGGAAGAT
>Ga0265593_1000503_pt1 | contig 21385 bp, 20 predicted proteins | sample saktaG_8_FD_190136 | JGI IMG/M metagenome (GOLD analysis project Ga0265593, IMG submission 190136) | Saline water microbial communities from Sakinaw Lake, British Columbia, Canada - sak_2011_5_24_36m | ecosystem: Environmental > Aquatic > Non-marine Saline and Alkaline > Saline ...
TGCTTGCAATGCGGATGGAAATAGGGCTATTTTCTAGAATAAAGCGGAAATTTTTATCGCTGTTACGTATTGTTGCATTGGATAAAGCTAGATCAGCATTACGCCTCATTATCACCCTATTTTGAAATGATAACTCGGCCTTGGTTGACAATAATTCGATCTCTTGCAGCTTTTTTTTATTGATGTTATGTTGGATAGAAATCCAATGAGTAAACCAACCACTTTCATTTGCTATAGGGAAAATGGAAAGACTTACCCAATATTCCTCACCATTCTTTGTGTAATTGATTATATCTTCACGAATGGGTTGCCACTTCTTCAAAGCGTCATGTATTCGTGCACGCACGGCAGGATCGGTCTTCGGGCCCTGCAGAATTCTAGGGGTTTTGCCAATCACTTCTTCAAGCGAATAACCTGTTTCTTTTATGAAGGTTTCATTGACATAAACAATACGGGGGCCAGGCTCATCGATAGGCTCTGCTTCACAAATTACAATGGAGTCAGTTGATGAATTGATAATGCGATAAGCAATCTTAAGTGATTCTTGAGTTTCATGGGAATCACTATTATGGTTCTTTGACAAACAGATCGCTGCATCAAATAAATATTTCACGAAAGTCCTTGATAAAGTGATTAGCTATAGTCGATTTTTTTTAATAATATGAAAAATATATCACAAAACAACAATCATCGTATTAATGACACGTTAATTGACGGCTAATTTCTAATTGTATTATTAGAAAGCTGTGATCACTATTCCTGACCAATTTATGCAGATTTCTTCTAAATTAAAGTGATTGATTATCATCATCACGCATGCCTTAAATAAAAGGGCCCGGACATTTTATTGACCGGACCCTTTTGGTTCAGTGTTGGTTTTAAAAGGTATACATCAAGGTAGCCATGAATTTGTCGCTGTCAGGTTTTCGGAGTGTGCTGTTGCTACTGATGTAAACAGCATCTTCCTTAAAGCTAAAATACTCTAGTTTTCCGCTCCAATTTTTGTCGTAGTTGTAGCCTGCTACTAAGTCTAACTCTTTACCATAATGGCTACTGGTGCCAACGGTGGTGGGGAAATTGGTATCTGAATTAAGCCAGTGATACTCCGCGGATAGTTGCACATCCATTAGCTTTCCATTGACGGTAATGAAAGTGTCGGCGATACCCTGTTTGGGCGTGGTTAAGAAAGAGTCGCCCAAGCCTTGAAACAAGTGGCCGGTTGCCAGTGGCGTTTGAAAACCATATAACCCATTATTGCTTGATAACAGTTCGTGATCTAAGCGCGCAGACCAGTTGCCAAAACCGGCACCGCCACCTAAGCGCCAGTAGTGAGCGTCAATGAGGCTGTCGCCACCTTGATAGGCATCTTGTTTTGCATACTCCGCAGTGTACAGCAGCCTCCAATCTGCATCTAGTTTGTGGCTACCATCAGCGCGGAGCCCAAAGGTTTGGCTAGAGTTGTTGCTGAGTGTTGTGCCTAAAAATGTGGTGCTAGCGTTGTAAGGGTTAAAACCGTTAAGGGGCATATTCTGTAAATACCCGTAACCCGTTAAATTTTCTGTCGGCGTAAACTTCCAAGTGGCATGTGCAATATCAACATTACCATTATTAATATATTGGCCAGTGATGCGTCTTAGCCCTTCAAAGTGAGCCGCATAAAACTCAACATCTTTAATGCTTTTGTTCTCAACGGCAACGCCGTCAAACACCTGCATAATTTGACGATACTCTACATTACCGATAAAGCGCACATTATCAAGCTTTACAGACTGGCGGCCAACGCGCACTTTGGTGTCTGGAATCCCTCCCCAGTCCACAAAAAGTTGGTTAATGCCTGTGTAGTCTGGGTCTACTACCAATGGGTAGTGTGCTTTATCTGCTGGTGTAGAAGTGCTTAGTCCAAATGTATTTGGCGTACCGTCATAAAAATCGTTGTTAAACCGCGCCACATTAATAAGTTGAGCAGTAATGCTGAAGTTATTCAAAGGCTGGGTTTGCCAACCAATCAGGCTACGCATGGTCCAAGCATTGGCTTGTTCAGTCCTATTGGCTTGGTCTACATTTTCATAACGCAGTCTAAAGCTAGTCATGGGCTTGCCCATGGTAATGGCTTCCATAAGTGTGGTTGGCGCAACTAAATTGGCAGCATCTCCGGCCAATGTTGGCAGTGCATATAGCGCGGCAATCACCGCCAGTAAACAAGTGTTAATGGTGCGATTCATATTAATCTCCTATAGTAATTTTTGGGTGTCATGAATAATGAACTCATGGCTTTGAGTCGATAGCGGAGCTAGGGTGAATACTTTCGATCGCCTCAAGGATGGGTTGTATGCCTGTGGTTGTGCCACTAGCCTGTACTTGAATTTGACCACGGCTATTTAACAAGGTCACTGTATTGGAATGGGCAACATCGCCATCTTTAACAAATTTATAGCGGCTATTTAATGTGTTAGAAAGCGCACGCACCAACTCATTATTGCCTTTAAGTAATATCCAATTTGGACTAAGCCCCTTTTTTTCGGCAAAGGCTTTCAGTGATTTTGGGCTGTCTGCGTCGGGCGTGAGGGAAACTAATACAAAGCCAACGTGATTGCGCAAGTTGCTAGGGGTTTGATTCTCTAAACGTTTCATGCTCTCAACGATGATAGGACATGAATTAGAGCAGCCAGTAAAGATCAAAGCTATCACCTGCGGTTTTCCGGCTAAAGACTCAAGCTTAATGGGTTGGCCATTTTCAGTTTGCCATGTGCCACCAACTTGATAAACTGAATCAGAAGGTACTGTTGAATTAGCCATAATGAGGCTACTGAAACTCAGTAGCCAAGCTATTATTAACATTCTCATTAAGTTCACCTTAGTCGTTACCATCTTGCGCACATCTAAAGCCCAAGCTTCCCAGAGTAAATTTTGCATTAAGGCTAGAGCGAAATCCATAGCGCATAAACGCTGCATAATCACTAGGATTGACTGCCCCAGCACTTCCTGAGGCACAGTAAAGCTCTTTATTGACGCTACTATCGTCGCGCGATTCTCCGCTGATTAAGTTTGAATTAAAGTCTTCAGTCCATTCCCATATTAGCCCGTGCATATTATGTACACCCCAATAATTGGCTTCATCTTTACCAACCTCAGTCGGTGGTTGTTTTGAGGCTTTTGCATACCAATCCAATATTTTTTGCTGATAACCTTTTTCTTGGCTTCCATCTTTTTGGCTTGATGAGGCTTGCGCTACATACTCCCACTCGGCCACCGTGGGTAAGCGTTTCTGTTGTGCCTGACAATAAGCTTGTGCTGTATACCAAGACACATAAATAACTGGCTTTTGTAAATCAGATGCTAGGGGTTCATGTTGATTAGCACTTTTACCCCAATGGCTTAAATAGGGTTTTTCGGCAAATATGTTGGGTACATTATCGCGTTGCCACTTTGGATTTTTAGTGACAAAATTTTGAAAATCTTGGTTAGTTACTGGCTGTTTATCTAAGCGAAAAGGTGACACGCTGACTACTGGGCTATCAGCACTTAAATACAGCGGGCGATATTCACCCGCTGTAATATTAGCCATACCGCCTTCACCCCAACTGTTATTCGCCACTAATAACATCATGACTAAGCAGCAACGTAACATTTGGGGTTACCTACTAACCATGCTCACTGTTGGCAGTCGCAGGTACCACCTTACGTTGTTTGTCCACTTCCGCTGGTGTGACTTGTCCGCCGTTGTTACCAAAACTATTTAGCACGTAAGTCAGTACATTAGCAATTTGCCCACTGTTTAATGCAATCGCTGGCATAACACTGTCAAAGTTTTTACCATTGACGGTGATCGGACCTGATCGACCATTTAACAATATACCAATAGCACGGTTATGATCTGCATTTAAGAAGTCAGATTTTGCTAGTGGTGGGAAAGCGTTAGGAATGCCTTCGCCATTAGCTTGGTGGCAGGCTAAACAATTGGATTCAAATACATGTTTGCCTTGGGCGACTTGCTCATCTTTACTCAGCGCTTTATCTGAGCCTTCTGTTTTTTTATTAGCAATAGATTGTGCCGCGGAGCCTTCAGGTAAATAAACTTTATCCGCCTGTTTGCCGGAGTAGATGATCTTATCTTCCGGGCCTGTCACTTTCAACATACCCAATGCGCCCTTATTGAATGCGCGGAAAATGGAGTGATCCACCATAATAAAGGTGCCAGGTACATCGACCTTAAATTCGGCAATCGCCGCGCCACCAGCAGGCACTAGCGTGGTTTGGACATTTCTATTTTCTGCTGTACCACCTTCTACATACACTTTATCAAAAATCTCTCCGATGACATGGAAAGAAGACACTAGGTTAGGGCCACCATTACCTACATATAAGCGTACGGTTTCACCTACTTTAGCTGTCAGTGCTTTTTCGCCGTTGAGTGCACCTACTGAGCCATTAAACACGACATAATCGGGTTGTTCTTTAATAGCTTTTTCCATATCGAATGGTTGCAGGCCAGCTTCACCGTATTTGCCTTTGGTATAGAAATCCCCTTGCATCACATAGTATTCACGGTCTACTTTAGGTAAGCCGGCTTTAGGCTCGACCAAAATCAAACCATACATACCGTTACCTATGTGCATCCCCACTGGCGCGGTTGCGCAGTGGTAGACATACAAACCGGGATTTAGCGCTTTAAAGCTGAACGTAGAGGTGTGACCAGGAGCCGTAAATGATGAGGCTGCGCCACCGCCAGGTCCAGTCACTGCATGCAAGTCGATATTGTGCGGCATTTTTGAGTCTGGGCTATTTGACAAGTTAAATTCAACCTCATCCCCTTCACGAATACGCATAAACTGACCTGGTACCTGGCCGCCAAATGTCCAGAACATATAGTCCACACCATCGGCCATGCGCATTACTTTTTCTTGTGTTTCCATATTAATCACGACTTTTGCCGAGTATTTACGTGTAATCGGTGCTGGCACGTTGGGGGCATGGGTTAAAACTGCTTGGATCACAGGGAGTTGAGCCTCAGCGCTGGCAGCCTTAGCATTTCCCGATGCTGATTTTTCATTGACTTGAGCACAAGCAGCAAGCATTAGAGCAGCACTAACCATGCTCACTAAAACCTTGGTTTTAAACTTATTCATGACAGACTCCCTATGTGGTATGACATCGTTTTAATAATAATAATATTAATATGGTTGCCAATATACCTAGGTTGATACCAAAGATAATTGATCTGCATCAAGATTGATGATTTATAAATTGAGTAAAAAAGGGGGGGGTGTTAAGGCCTGCGATTGTGCAGTGAGATGCGGTGTTTTAGATCTGGCAGTAATATGCTTTCAGCGTGTCATCTGCGCATACAGTAGAGGAAGCTCTTTAGGCAGATCTTCAGGTTTTCTTATGACAGCGAAACCGCCTGCGCCGAATAGGTGCGGTAGATATTCATTGGCTTCACTGTCGATGGTGACGCAAAAAGGCCTTAATCCTAGCTGGCGTGCTTCATGAAGCGCCATGCGCGTGTCTTCTATGCCATAGCGCCCTTCGTATCGATCTAGATCGTTAGGTTTGCCATCGGTCAGTATTAAAAGCAAGCGTTGGCGTTGCGGCTGTGCACTCAGCAGGGTCGTTGCATGCCGGATGGCAGCTCCCATGCGTGTGTAGTAGCCAGGTTTGATTGCCTGTATGCGTCCGCGCACATGACTGTCGTACTGTTCGCTAAAGCTTTTTAGATAATTAAAACGTACATTGCCACGCTTGAGTGAAGAGAATCCATACATGGCAAAACTATCCCCAGTAGCAGATAGCGCTTCTGAAAATAGAAATAAACTATCGCGTATCACATCAATGACGCGCGCATGATTTGAAGCATAAGCGTCGGTAGACAGCGACAAGTCGGCCAGTAACAGGCAGGCCAAGTCCCGCTGCTGATTGATCTGAGCACGGTACATGCCTCGATGGTCAGAATGTTGACCACTGAGTAAGTCGGCTTTCTGTCTAACCCAAGCATCAAGATCAATTTCCTCGCCTTCTTGCTGACCTTTAAGCCAAGTTCTGGTTGGCGCCAAGGCTTGAAACTGGCTACGCAGACGCTTTGCAGTCTGGCGGAGTTGTGAAGGTAATTCACAAGGTGCGCTTTGTTGTGAAACCACCTCTTGTAATCGGCAGTAATCAGGCTGCAAAAATTGCTTTTTGTAATCCCATTCAGGAAGTGAAATGCCGTCGCCTAAAGGGGCATCATCTTCACCGGCAGGTGGCAGATCTAAATCAAAGCGTAACTTGGCCGCACTGGTTTCACTATCGCGCGCTACCGTCATGCTGTCCATATCTTCAGCAGCCTGTGCAGCACTTTCTAGGTCATCTTCTTCATCCTGAGGACGATTGACTTTGATATATTCAGTCCAAGAAAATAAGCTCTCAGCCCTAAACATCATCAGAAATCCGTCTTTGCCATCGGGCATGTCTGTGCGGTCTGCCGCATGTTTACGCCGACTTTTGGCAGTATTCGGATTATCTGTCTGATCTCTTTCCGGTGCGCCATCATTGCTATTAACTAGGCTAGGTAGGCTGACTGGCGGTGTTGGGTGCATCCATAAAGGAACTGGGTGAAATGGAATTTTTGAGGGAGGTAATGTAGCTACCTTGCCAGGATATTGAAGCGCTTTGCGTATGGCCATCTCTTGGGCCGCTTCAGCTGGTGGTAAATCTGCTGGGTTTGGACGTAGTGGCAAGAATGCTTCTACTAATTGATAATAACGCGGCGTTAAACCAGGAAAGCGCTCAAGGGTAATCTGTGTTGCGCTTTGATTACGCAAGATCCACGGGAGGCTGTTGTCAACTGTAGCTGCAGAAAGCGCGACTAACCAAAGATACAAGTCTCGGTTGAGCGCACGTTGGTCAAACAAGCTAATGCGCTCTGGCAAGCGCAGAGTTTCTCCGTCACGCCATGACAATTCAACTCGTTCGCCGCTAGTAGCTAGGCGATCCATCCAGCGCCGTCTAGCGCCATGTCGCGTGGAAGGTGCCGCGGATAAGCTGAGACCTGCATCGCCACCTAAGGCACGAAAGAAAATAGCCGCGGTTTTGCTAATATCTTCTAGGCGCACCGTTGCTTCCAGATGTTGCCGATCGGCCGCACGGGTCACTAATTTATGCCATAACTCGCCTACGTATTCTTCCATGCTATCTAACCTATGCCTTAGGTTCTGCTACTTGCCGAAGGTCGCATCAATGACTTCACGCAGTGCCACAGCGGTTTCTTGGTCATCGGTTAATGTTTCAACTAAGGATACGCGGCAAGCCAGTGTTGGTTCGCAGCCATCTTTAATGAGCGTAGCTGCATATATCAGCAGGCGCGTACTCGCTACTTCCTCAAGGTCATGGTCGCGCAGTGCGCGAAACGCATTGGCAATAGATACCAAGCGCTTAGCTGTCATTGCATCGATGCCTGTTTCGCCAGTTAAAATGAGCTCTTCTTCATGGGCTGGTGGAAAATCAAAAGCTAGTGAGATAAAACGTTGCCTAGTGGAAGGCTTCATGCCCTTCAAAAAATTTTGATAGCCAGGGTTGTATGACACGACCAACATAAAATTAGGGGGTGCAGCTAATTGTTCGCCGGTGCGGTCTATAGGTAAAATACGGCGGTCGTCAGCCAAAGGATGTAAGACCACAGTTGTATCCTTGCGCGCTTCTACGACCTCATCTAGATAGCAAATTCCACCCTCTCGCACTGCGCGCGTCAATGGACCATCACTCCATACGGTTTGTCCGTCCACAATCAAGTGACGACCCACTAAATCAGCGGCAGTAAGATCATCGTGACAGGCGACGGTGTAAAGCGGCAGATTAAGCTTAGCCGCCATATACGCAACAAACCGCGTTTTCCCACATCCTGTTGGCCCCTTAATTAACAGTGGTAAATGGTTGCGCCATGCGCGTTCAAATAACTCAATTTCGCTGCCGTGTGCTTGGTAGAAAGGTAGGTTTTTCATGATGTTTCCATTAGTACTTTTAAAAATATAGATTAAAAATTGTTAGCGCTTACTTCTATCATGATGCTCTATTTAAGCCATTCCAATTAAGTAAGCTAGTGCAATTAAGCTGCCAACAATGACAAAATAAAGCAACATGACCAATCGCCAAATCAGTTTGGCTTGACGTAAAGCCATAAAGTAATTGGCCACCATTTGGCTCTTAATCATGGCGATGGAAAGCAGAATCAACATGATATTTTTGCCTGTCATGCCAGCTTCGCCAATGCTAAACGTAGCGATTGTTAGCGCAACCAATAGCACCCAAATAACAGTTGAAAATAGGGTGGATTGAGAAGGTGGCATCAATACCCTAGCGCATTACGTAAATGAGTGGAAATAATATAATCCATAAAAAATCGACCATATGCCAAAATGAAGCGCCAGTTTCTACCCCAGTATATTGTTGCGCGTTATAAGCACCACGGCGCGCTTTAACGATGATGCTGGCTAGAATAATCATGCCCATCAGCACGTGCATAAAATGGAAGAAAGTCAGCGACAGGTAAAACATGTAAAAATTATTGGTACTCATCGATATACCGGCACTAAACTTATCGTAAAACTCAATTATTTTGATGCCAATAAACACGCCGCCCAGTAATAGTGCTCCCCATAACCAATAGACGCACAATGCAGTTTTCCCCAGCTTAATGGCCGCTACAGCACGGACTACAAAATAACTACTGGTAATTAATACCAAGGTATTGATAGCGCCTGAGGTCCGACTTAAAGTCAGCTGTGAAGCATTAAATAATTCTACATTTTGCATACGTGTAAATGCATAGGCGACAAATAGCACGCCAAAAACGAGCATTTCTGCAAAGATAAAAACCCATAAGGCAAAATCTCCAGGCAGGTCTTGTTGACCGTCTGTTGCCTTAAACGACGAGTGCATAACTAAATTAATGTGGTTAGATTGATAATCCAATTTATATTCCATTGCTATTGCAACGTTTGACCCATAGTGCATCTAGATTCATTGACACATCATCAAACAAAAGAACTCATAAAAAGAGGGGCAATTAGCCCCTTTTTTTACCCAACTTTATTATCTATTCAAATGCTTGGCTTTCGCCCTTTACAAAGAAACTTCTGATGTAAAGAATTAATCCAATTAAGAACACAATGCCAGCCCCTTCACGCGCCCAGTAAAAGATTGATATTTGATCTTGTACCGCCATGAAACTCATGGGGGTTGATGAAAGGCGTTGCAACCAAATTTGCACGATGCCTGCACCAGTCAAAAACAGGGTAATAAAGAACATAGACACTGTCATTAACCAGAAAGCCCACATCTCCATGATTTGTGCTCGTTCTGGATTGGCTGCACGTCCACGTAGTATCGGCATCGCATAAGAAATCATGGTCAGCACCACTAAAGCATAGGCGCCATAGAACGCTAGGTGACCATGTGCTGCGGTCAATTGTGTGCCATGTGCGTAATAGTTAATGGGTGCTAGTGTGTGCAAGAAACCCCATAAGCCAGCGCCCAAGAACGCCATCACGCTTGTACCTAAGGCCCATAATGTTGCGGCTTTATTAGGGTGCTCACGACGACGTTTGTTCACCATATTGAAAGCGAACACGGTCATCATGAAGAATGGAATTGGCTCAAGTGCTGAGAAGATTGATCCCCACCATTGCCAGTAGGCTGGTGCGCCAATCCAGTAGTAATGGTGACCCGTACCAATAATGCCAGTAACAAGTGTCATGGTGATAATCACGTACAACCATTTTTCAACTACTTCACGGTCTACACCAGTAACTTTAATCAGAACGAACGCTAGCATGGCACCTAAGATAAGTTCCCATACACCTTCTACCCATAAATGTACTACCCACCACCAGTAAAATTTATCTTTTACCAAATTGACTGGATCGTAAAATGAGAAGAGAAAGAACACCGCTAAACCGAGCATACCTAGTGTGAGTACTAAACTAATGGCTGTTTTACGTCCTTTAAGCATCGTCATAGTGATGTTGAATAACCATGATAGCGCCACCAGTACGATACCCACTTTAGTGGGTAGCGGTTGCTCAAGAAACTCTCGACCCATAGTATTAAGTAGGTCATTACCAGTCATCTTCGCCAATGCGGCATATGGTACCAGTAAGTATCCCAGTATCGTCAGCACCCCAGCGGCCAAAAATACCCAGAAGGTAATGATGGCGAGTTTAGGGCTAAACAACTCAGTTTCCGACTCCTCTGGAATCAAGTAATACGAGGCTCCCATAAAGCCGAACAGCAGCCACACGATGAGCAGATTGGTATGTACCATGCGTGCAACGTTAAAAGGAATGGCGGGGAAAAGAAAATCTCCTACCACATACTGTAAACCCATAATCAGACCAAATACAATCTGACCTAGGAAGAGGGCAATTGCGGCGATAAAGTAAAGCTTCGCCACTGCCTGAGACTTATATTTCATTTGTGATCTCCTTAGATAATGACGGATTAGCCTTCAATGTTTGGTGGCCATTTGTTGGTGTTGATTTCTGATGCATATTTTAGAAATGCAATCAAATCATCAATATCTGCATCTGATAGGTTGAATTGCGGCATTTGACGACGACCTGGAACACCGGTAGGTTGGCCTTTAATCCATGCTTTAATGAAATCAGGTCCGCGGCGTGGGTATACATTGCCTAGTTCAGGTGCAAAATAAGCCCCTTCACCGAGTAAGGTATGACAGCCAATGCAATTATTCACTTCCCATAATTTCTTGCCGTGCGCGACAGTTGGCGTGATGTTTTGGCTGTTGTCGCGTTTTGGCAGTGCTTGCATCGTGTCGAAGGTTAACGCTATAAACAGCAGAAAGAAGAAAACCCCTCCGCCGTAAAAAACGTTTCGCGCCATCGACTTGGTAAAAGTTGCGCTCATCACTTTGCTCCTTTGAAATATGTGTTGGATAAAATTTCAAAGTGAACCATAGCAGATAGGAAGATGATAATTCTTGATGCATGTCAAGGTTTGGAATTTGGATTGGTAGACAATATCGCTTTATAAAAATATAAAGAGTGATAGGAATGCATAAAGAAGCAATAGCCAGTAGCCTATCTGAGTTTTACATGTTCTCAGAATTACAGCCCAGCCAAATTGCTCAATTAGTTGCTGGCACTAAGTTGCTGGAAGCGCCGCGCGGGATGATGTTATTCAACCGCGGAGACAAGGCGCATGGTTTTTATCTATTGATAGAAGGTCAAATAAAACTAGGGATTATTTCACCTCAAGGGGATGAGAAAGTGATTGGCCTAATTCAGCCAGGCCAAAGCTTTGGTGAAGCCGTGTTATTTTTAGAGCGCTCATTTCCTATTTATGCACAGGCAACATTAGATTCAACAGTGTTATTGATTACCAGAGATGCAATTTTTGACATTCTTGATAATGATGTCACTGTGGTGCGACGTATGTTGGCAGGGATATCTGCGCGGAATAGGCAGCTCGTCAATGACATCGAATCGATATCCTTGCAAAATAGCACCCAGCGGCTTATTGGCTATTTATTGCAAATTAGTACCGATTCACCAAATCCAGCGCGTGTTCAGTTGCCAGCGAATAAATTGACCATTGCCTCTATGCTCAACATCACGCCAGAAACGTTGTCACGAGTAATGCTTCGACTGAACAACGCGGGGCTGATTGAAGTGAATGGTAAGGAGATTGTCATTACCAATGTTGCTGGATTACAAAGATTCGAGTGACGAATAATTCTGGGATGATGTTGAAAAGTATTAATTTTAAGGAGATATAAAAATGAAATTAAATAGCGGTGGTATTGATCGCATTATTCGAATTGTTGCTGGCTTGGCACTATTAGCTTGGGCTGGTATTTTTCATGGCCCTGTATGGGCTTTTATAGGCATTTTGCCTTTAGCTACAGGGATTATTGGCTGGTGCCCAGCCTATCCAATACTTGGAATTAACACTTGTAAGAAATAAAGTCGTTATTGTGACTGGCAACTTGTGGCCAAGCGGTCTGTGGCGATAATTGATTTAGCTAAGGCTAACGCTTTGTATTTTTGTTATAATCCACCTAGGTAATTGATGTCCTAATCAACAAGACTTCAGTCGGCATGATGGGTCAATTAACAGTTTTAAAGATTGGGGTGTTAGCTCAGCTGGTAGAGCAGTGGACTCTTAATCCATTTGTCGCGAGTTCGATCCTCGCACGCCCTACCAATATAAAAGCGGCTTCTAGGGCATTAACCTTAGAGGCCGTTTTCAATTCTAGATGCACAGACTACATTTGGGTAAGTTTACAAATGGGGTGAACGGCTTAATGAATAAGCTTAGTGTGAAAATTTAGATAAAAAAATGGCCCAATTAAGGGCCATTTTCATTGGATTCTTAGTAACTTAAGCTTTCTGAATGTTAGAAGCTTGTTTACCTTTAGGTCCGTCTGTCACGTCAAAAGTAACGCGATCATTTTCTTTCAAACTTTTGTAACCGCTATCTACGATTGCTGAAAAGTGAGCAAATAAATCGTCACCGCCTGCATCAGGAGTAATGAAACCAAAACCTTTAGAATCATTAAACCATTTAACTAAACCTGTAGCCATATCTTATATATCCATACTTTAAAAAAGGGGGGCACCCTAAAAGTTCGGGTTTTCAAAATACAATGAACCTTGCGGAATCAAAAAAATCAAAAAATCAAACGCCAAGATTGCTTTTTACGGGTAATCAATCGACCTGTCAAGCAATATTTACTATCTTATCACTATAAAGTTAATTTATTTTAGCAATAATTACGCTGACAATGATTGCTTAATTAAATTAGCTGGGGGTATACATTGCTAAATGACCCCTGTAAGCCTATAATAATCAACGAATTGGCTATGTATTTTTGGGGTGTTTTAATTTAGCTGGTCTACACCTCAGTTTATCCATGTTGCAATCTCAATGAGATTGTCGCTAAATGCATGCCTCGAAATATTACTGGAGATACCGATTTGGCTAAAGAAGAACTAATTGAAATGAATGGTGTGGTAATGGAAATATTGCCAGACTCACGCTATCGCGTGACGCTTGATAATGGGCATAAATTGATTGCTTATACTGGCGGTAAGATGAAAAAAAATCATATCCGCATCTTAGCTGGCGATAAAGTCACCTTGGAATTGTCACCTTATGACATTAATAATGGCCGTATTACGTTTAGACATATTGAGTCTAGCGGTGCTACTTATACCCCAAGAAAACGTTCATATTAAACGCATCTTAAGAGAAGCCTGCAATGGCAACTCTTCATTGGCCTCATTACTTTAAACGCCATCCTTTTACATTCTTATTGTTACAATCTAATTCACCTTATTTTGCATCAAGATTGACTGTGGCGAAGCGCGTTTGTTATTAGGAAAATAGCTGTTATAGTGAATTGATGTTTTCAGTACCTAATAAAAAAATTCTATGGACGATAGTGATTTGGTTTGCTTTCTTGCAAATGATCTCACCCTTGATTCATGCGCATTTTGAGACTGATAGCCCACAACAAGGTCAGGGTCTGCACTTGGCTGCAGATGACTTGTTACAAGCGATAGATAAAACCCCAGTTTTTAAAAATATCAGCAACGGCTCTCATACTATCGGGGTGAATAAAGCCCTGCTTGAGCGCTTTGACTTACTTCCACTTCCGTTGTTAGCCATATTATTTGTGCTTGCAATGGTGTTGGCTAAAAGCCTATCCATTTTATTTGCAACGTGCTTTTCATTCTCGCTGCCGATTCATCTCAGACCTCAATCCGCACCACGCGCCCCGCCTCTGTTCTAAATCAATAAATAATTAACATTGGCGTCATTTTGCGATGTTATTTTTTGATTTTAGGAGAGTTTCATGCTGAATTTTAAACGATGGTTACAATTGGTCATGGTGTGCTTATCAACAGCGACATGGGTTGTTCCAACACTTGCTGCCGATAGCGACCACGTTGATGCGTTGCTAGTTAATCCAACTCTGCAATTACACGATGTGTTAGAAAAAACCATCGCCCGCAACCCCATGCAGGCATCGATGCAGTCACGCGAGGGAATGGTCACGGCAAAAGCCCTTATTGCTCACGCTATCTTGCCATCTACCCCCGCCATGATTGTAGCCCATCAAAACGATGGCCTTACCAGTGGGCGCAATGAGCGCGAGTGGTTAGCGGAGGTGGAGCTGCCGATCTGGCTGCCAAATCAGCGTAGCAATCGCCTTAAAGTCGCGGATGCGTTTCAGTCCAATGTGGCCGCCAGCCGGGAAAGTATAAGATTGCAAGTGGCGGGCATGCTACGTGAGGCGCTGTGGGATATCGCCTTCAATGACAATAACCTAGCTTTAGCTTCCAGTAAACTTGAACTAGCACGCAACTTACAGGTAGATGTAGAGAAACGATATCAGGCTGGTGAAATGGCCAAAACTGATTTTATGCTCGCACAACAAGAAACCTTGCGTGCAGAAAGAGAACAATTGCGGGCTGAGGCTGAGGTGATGCATGCACGCCATCGTTATTCTTTACTCACTGGATTGCATGAGTTGCCAAGTAGTTACATTGAGACGCAGTCAAGTCTGGAAGATTATAGTCATTCGTCCATCTGGATGGAGGCGGAATCTAAACTGGATTTAGCAGAAACCGAGCGCAATCTAGCGCAAATTGAAAGTCATGAGAATCTACAGGTTTTACTCAATATGCGGAGAACGCAGGGTGCATTCGATAACTTGTCCAATGACAGTGTTGGGTTAAGGCTCAGAATTCCATTTGGTGGGGATACCCGTGCCGCGCCAATTAAAGCGGCTGCCGAGATGGGGGTAGGATATGCGCTCACCGAACGTGAGAAGCTTCGGACAGCGCTTGAAGCCATGATGCATGAAGCCGAGCATAATTTAAGTGTGAGCCGTGTTGAACTGACTATTGCGACTAAGCAATATGAGATTGCTAAAGAGAGTGCCAAATTGGCACAAAAAGCATTTAGCTTAGGTGAAACGGACTTGGTCAGTTTGCTTCGTGTGCAAGCCCAAACTTATGACACCGAGCGTGCTTTTACTACCCGTCAAATTCAACTGCAGTGGGATATTGCCCGCTATAACCAAGTCGTAGGAGTATTACCGTGAATGCCATCGCCCGTTTATTAAACCTAGTATTGGTTAGTACTGTTTATTTAACCTTTGTCTCTAATGTGCAGGCTGCTGACGTTGTGATGACCGCTACCCAGCAACAAAGCCTAGGCGTTACGGTCACCCCGGTTGGCAAAAACACCATGCTCAGCAGTCGCCGTTTCCCCGCAGAGATTGTGGTGCCAGTCGGTCAAGAGCGCGTAGTGAGCGCGCCGCAATCTGGTTTAATAGACCAGCTGTTTGTGGCGGCTGGGCAACAAGTGAAAGTAGGTCAGCCAATTGCCCATTTAACCAGCGCCGACTTACTGCGTTTACAAAAAGATTATTTGTTAGCGATGACGCAAAATAAACTGTCGGCCAAAAGTTTAGCGCGTGATGCTGAGTTATTTAAAGATGGCATTATTCCGCAACGTCGTTTTCTAGAGACTGAAAGTGCACATGAAGCCAGTAGCGCTTCGCTCGCACAATTAAAACAAGCTTTACGCTTAGCTGGCATGGGCGCAGACGAACTTTCTCGATTAAATCCAAGCACCGGCATGACGAGTGGCATTACGCTAACAGCCCCTATTGCCGGCCAGGTGTTAGAGCAAATGGTCACCACTGGACAGCGCGTCGATACGGCGATGCCAATTTATCGCATCGGCAGATTGAATCCACTTTGGCTGGAAATTCACGCGCCACTTGAAGGTTTGCCGTTTGTTAAAATTGGGATGCCAGTATTAGTCCCTAAATTGCAGGCTAGTGGCAAATTGGTCGCAGTCATTCGCAGTGTCAACAAGGCTGATCAAACTTTGCATTTGCGTGCCGAGATTACGCAAGGGGCTGAAAAGTTATCACCAGGCCAGTTTGTGGAAGCTGAGATTAGTTTAGGTAGTGAAGCTAAGCATTTTAGTGTGCCAAAATCGGCATTAGTAAGACAAGGGGCCAAGGCTTTGGTATTTGTGCAAATTAGCACAGGCTTCCGTCCGCAAGCCGTTACTGTAATTTCAGAGGAGGGCGACGATGCGGTGGTTGACGCAACATTTAAAGAGGGTGAGAAAGTAGCGGTATCAGGCGTCTCTGCAATCAAAGGTACTTGGTTAGGGTTAGGGGCTGAATAATGTTAGCTAAGCTGATTCAATTCGCATTGACGCAAAGACTGTTGATGCTAATCCTGACCATCGGTTTAGCTGCCGCGGGGGCGTTAGCCTACCAAGCCTTACCGATTGATGCTTTTCCAGACGTATCTTCCACGCAAGTTAAAATCATTGTTAAAGCCCCTGGAATGACGCCGGAGGAAGTCGAAGCACGTATTACCGCTCCTATTGAAGTGGAAGTGCTTGGTATCCCCAATCAGACTGGTTTACGTTCGGTGGCTAAATATGCGCTGACCGATATTACGGTCGACTTTGCCGATGGCACAGATATTTACTGGGCACGGCAGCAGGTGGCCGAGCGTTTAAATGCGGTATGGCCAAGTTTACCCGCAGATGCTTCTGGTGGCATGGCGCCTTTGACCACGCCACTGGGCGAGATGTTTATGTTTACGGTAGAGAGTGATAGCTTAAGCCTACAAGAGCGCCGCACCCTGTTGGACTGGGTAATCCGCCCGCAACTGCGTACCGTCCCTGGGGTGGCTGATGTCAATACATTGGGCGGTTACGTGCGCAGCTTTGAAATTGTGCCGGATAACGCGCGTATGTATGCCCGTGGCGTGGCCATTGATGCCCTGCAACAAGTGTTAGAGAAGAATAATCGTAACGGAGGAGCAGGTAAGCTAAATGACGGCGAAGGCTCATTATTAGTGCGTGCTGAAGGTGCTTTTAAAACCATAGAAGACGTGCAAAACACCACGGTGAGATCTGAGCAGGGCATGTCGGTAAAAATCGCGGATATTGCCGATGTTCGCATCGGTGCTATTACCCGCTACGGTGCCGTGACCAGTAATGGTAAAGGAGAGGTGGTTGAAGGGTTGGTGCTGGGCTTACGTGGCGCAAATGCGCAGCAAGTGGTAGACGGTGTAAAGGCAAAGTTAGCGGAAATCGCGCCGACGCTTCCCAAAGGCGTGACCACCCATGTGTTTTATGATCGAGGAAGTTTGGTTGAGCGTGCCGTGCATACGGTGACCAAAGCCTTGCTTGAAGCAGTTGTCTTGGTGCTGATCTTACTGGTCTTGTTTTTAGGTAATTTCCGCGCGGCGTTGACCATTGCTTTTATTCTTCCGCTGTCTGCGTTATTCACCTTTTTGCTGATGCGCTATTTTGGTATGTCGGCTAATTTGATGAGCTTGGGCGGTCTTACAATTGCCATTGGTATGTTGGTCGATGCCGCAGTGGTGGTGGTTGAAAATATCGTGTCGCATCTCGCTGAAAGCAAAAAAAGCGAGAGCCTGCCACGGATGCATATCATTTACCGCGCCGTGCGCGAGGTCAGCGTGCCCGTCACGGCTGGGGTGTTGATTATTATTACCGTATTTTTACCCTTACTGACCTTGCAGGGTTTAGAAGGTAAATTATTCACGCCAGTAGCGCTGACTATTATGTTTGCATTAGCGGGTTCATTGTTCTTATCGCTTACGGTGATTCCTGTCCTAGCTTCGTTATTACTTAAAGAAGTCAGTCATGAAGAGCCTTGGCTGGTGCGAAAAGCCCTCGCTATTTATGAGCCGGTACTTAAGTGGAGTTTGGACCATGCTAAAGCGATTGTCATTGCTGCCTGTGTCACGCTTGTATTGACCGGTGTTGTCTATACGCAAATTGGCAAAACTTTTATGCCAACGATGGATGAGGGGGATCTGATTATTGGGGTGGAAAAATTACCCTCTATCAATTTACAGCAAAGTATGGTCACCGACATGAATGTGCAGCGTGCTATTTTGAACCAAGTGCCCGAGGTGAAAGAAATCTATTCTCGCGTAGGTTCGGATGAGTTGGGCTTGGATCCGATGGGTTTAAATCAAACCGATAACTTTTTAATTTTGCAGCCAGCAGATACTTGGCGCATGAAAACCAAAGTGGAACTGCTCAACGAGTTGCGTAAAGTGATGGCGCAAATGCCAGGGCTCGCCTATAACTTTACACAGCCGATTGATATGCGCGTCAACGAAATGATTTTGGGTGTGCGCGGGGATCTTGCGATTAAAATATATGGTCCAGATTTAAATCAACTCAATACTAAAGCACAGCAGATCATCAAGATTCTAGAGTCTATCAAAGGCAATCAAGATGTTTATACCCCGCAAAATAGTGGTGTGCAGTATCTACAAATCAAGATTGATCGTGTCGCTGCCGGCCGCTTGGGCTTGAGTATTACCGAGATTGAATCCATTTTGCTGGCACAGTTGGAGGGTAAGCAAATTGGCATCGTACAAGAAGGACAAAGGCGCACGCCGGTGTTGGTGAGAGGTAGTCAAGGTTTGCGTACCTCGCCGGCAGACTTTGGCAACTTAATGCTGACTTCGTCTACTGGCGCAAATGTTCCACTGTCGGCGGTGGCTAAAATAGAGCGTGCAGAAGGTCCAGTCAAAGTTGATCGTGAGCGGGGAGTGCGGATGGTCGTAGTCACTGCCAATATCCGTAATCGTGACCTAGTCAGCTTTGTTGAGGAGGCAAAACAGCGCATCAATGCTGAAGTGAAATTAGACGAAGGCTATTCACTTAAACTGGGTGGTCAGTTTGAAAATCAGCAGCGTGCTGCGGCACGATTGGCAATTGTGGTACCGGTTGCCATAGGCTTGATATTTTTGCTGTTGTTTGCCACCTTTGGCTCCATTAAACAAGCCTTGTTGATTCTTTCCAATATTCCGTTTGCCATGATAGGCGGCGTATTTGCCCTATGGGTTTCTGGTGAATATCTGTCGGTGCCAGCATCGGTAGGCTTTATTGCCTTGCTAGGCATTGCGGTCCTCAATGGGGTGGTAATGGTCAGTTACTTCAATCTACTGGAAGCGCAAGGGATGAGCAAGCTCGATATTGTGATTGAAGGCGCTAAGCGCAGATTGCGGCCGGTGCTCATGACAGCGAGTATTGCCGCTTTTGGTTTAATTCCGCTGTTATTTGCTACGGGACCTGGTTCGGAAATTCAACGGCCTTTAGCCATCGTCGTCATTGGGGGGTTGGTGAGTTCTACCGCACTGACGCTGGTATTGCTGCCTATTTTTTACCGTAGATTTTTTAAATAGGAATTAACGATGACACAAAATTTAAGCGCACAGGCGCTACTCATTATTATCGCGCCACCTAACTTAGAAGAAATCTTGGTTGATTTATTGCTACTACAAAAATCAATCACTGGTTTTACGAGCTGTAAAGTCCATGGGCATGGCACGCGCCCTGGGGCGGGGAAAACAGAGCTTAGTATGGTGGAGCAAGTCACGGGTCGTCAGCAACGGGTGCAGTTTATGCTGCATGCAACACTCGCAGATTTACACGAGCTGGTATTCAGTTTGCGAACCAAGTTTGGCGCGGCTGATCTGCATTACATTTTGCAACCTATGCTAGATCTTCCAGCCATTTAAGTGTTGGCAACAATTGCTGAGTAATCACTAAGATTTGGTGGAATCGATAAAGGGGTCATCAAAAGCTTGGTCATGCTGGGTAAATAGCTCAGACAGTGTTTGGTGGAATTGACGGTAAACAGAGCCAGTATCGGTGTTTTTATCAAGTGAAAAACACTGATCCACCAAGGCATTGAGCTTTTGCATAATTTCCACGTGTGCTTGATGATGGAGGCGAAAGTACTCATAGTCTTTGGTCACGTGTGGTCTGCTCAGCATAATTTTTTCTTCATGATCAAAATGCTTAGCGGCTAGATCAATCACGTAATATAAAAAAGAGGGTAGGCGACCTTGGCATGAAGCTCTCTTTTCAGGATCACAAGTCGTACAACTTGCCTGCTCCCCTAACTTGCAGCATGCGCACGCCTCACGCAGATCGTCTAAGAACTTTTCTAGCAGTGCATGTTCATTGGCAATGACTAGGTAATCTTCAGCACCTAGATTTTTGACGGCTTGATCATGGAGTAACATTTTTTCCCTTTCCAGCAATGTAATCCAATAACAAAGCTAATGGAGGCTCCGTGCTTGGTTGGCAATCATTAAAGGCAGTCATACTAACCGTTAGTGAATGGATGCCAATTGATCTATAACAAAGATTTAATTACATTCTATTCTTATTATTAGAATAATAGTAAGTACATCCTTCCATTTTTTTGGGTGTACTGTCATTCTGACTAAGCATGCATTAATGTAAGCTTGTGGTATGTCTCAGGCATTGGTGGGTGGTGGTTTGTTATAGCGATTGCATTGGATTTGGATAATGAACGTACAAACGGCACAACTACTAATTGAAACTTCTGCACCAAGTGCACCAAGTGCAGCAAAGTGCGTGACTGTTCGTTGCATCGGGCCATGGGTAGTACAAAGCATCGGGGCCATGGAAGCTAAGTTAGACACGGTCCGTCAACTCCCTCAAACAGAATTTTTGCTAGCGGCTGCCGAAGTGAGTGCCTTAGATACGACAGGTGCTTGGCTGCTACATAGAACAATTACTGCGTTAGAACGAAGCGGATCCAAGGTAACACTAGAGGGCTTGCGCCCAGAATTTAGTACGTTACTGACCTTAGTGGCCGGCGCTAATCTGGCACAAAAATTAATAGCGCCACCCACATTGAGTTTACTTAATAAGATTGGCCGACGTGCTTGGGTCGCGTTACAAAACCTATTGGCCATGCTGGCATTTGTAGGCGAGTGTGCCATGGTGTTAGCACGGGCACTTGCACATCCACGAAGTATCCGTTGGCGTCCGGTGTTACATAACTTACAAGCGGCCGGTTTTGATGCTTTGCCCATTGTGGGCCTACTCTCATTTTTGATGGGGGTGGTGATTGCCTATCAAGGCGCAGATCAATTGCAGCGATTTGGTGCCAATATTTTTATTGTGGATTTGGTGTCGCTATCCATGTTACGTGAATTATCGCCGTTGATGACGGCCATCATTGTCGCGGGTCGTTCCGGTTCAGCTTACGCAGCACAGATTGGCACCATGAAGGTTACCGAAGAAATTGATGCGCTACGGACCATCGGGATCGGCCCTATTGAATTGTTAGTGCTACCAAAAATGCTGGCTTTGATCATTGCGTTGCCGTTACTCACACTTTATGCTGATATCACAGGTGTGCTCGGTGGCATGATCATGGCCAGTAGTAAACTAGGCGTCAGTTTCGATGTATTTCTTGATCGTATTGGTAATGCAGTGAGCCTGTCATCGTTTTTGACTGGAATAGGAAAAGCGCCAGTATTTG
>Ga0265593_1000504_pt1 | contig 21371 bp, 18 predicted proteins | sample saktaG_8_FD_190136 | JGI IMG/M metagenome (GOLD analysis project Ga0265593, IMG submission 190136) | Saline water microbial communities from Sakinaw Lake, British Columbia, Canada - sak_2011_5_24_36m | ecosystem: Environmental > Aquatic > Non-marine Saline and Alkaline > Saline ...
AACATGGGTAATTTTCTTTTGCCTATAAAGGAAACCAGTTCGTTCACGGTGATATCTTTTTTCTCTATCTGCTTGATGTAAACCTCTATTTCCAAAAGCGAGTTAAGTATTTCGCGGTACTTGTGTTCATTAAAAAGAATCTCTTCTTTGCCGTTCTTAAGTTTGGTCAGCCGCGTATTTCGGCAGGCCTCGTCTATAAGAAATTTTTCCATCTCTATTTCTGTGACAAAATATTTTTCCAGCTTGCCTTTTTTAATCTTGTAAAGCGGCGGCTGGGCTATAAAAATATTCCCGTTCTCAATAAGTTTTCTCATCTGCCGGTAAAAGAAGGTCAAAAGCAGGGTCCGTATATGCGAACCGTCTTCGTCGGCATCGGTCATAATAACTATCTTGTGATAGCGCAGTTTAGCAATATCAAATTCCGCATCCCCCACGCCTGTTCCGACCGCAGTTATTATATTTCTTATCTCTTCATTGCCAAAGATCTTATCCAGACGGGCTTTTTGGACATTCAGTATCTTACCCCGAAGAGGCAGTATGGCTTGAAATTGCCTGCTTCTCCCCTGCTTGGCAGAGCCGCCGGCGGAATCGCCCTCTACTATGTATAATTCGCATTTTGCGGCGTCTCTTTCGGAACAATCAGCCAGCTTTCCCGGCAGTGACCAGCCGTCAAGCGCGCCTTTTCTTCTTGTAAGCTCTCTGGCTTTTCTTGCGGCTTCACGGGCTTGGGAAGCAATGCAGGCTTTTTCCAATATTCTTTTTCCTGCGGCCGGATTTTCTTCAAAAAAAGCGGAGAGGTCTTCGTTAACAATGGACTCAACAATACCTTTGACTTCGGAATTGCCGAGTTTCATTTTGGTCTGCCCTTCAAACTGCGGCTCTGCTATCTTTACAGAAATAACTGCGGTTAAACCTTCCCGCATATCATCTCCCAGCAGGGATTCGGCGTCGTTTTTTAGGAGGCCTTTTTTTCTGGCGTAGTCGTTGCCTACCCGGGTGAGCCCGGTCTTAAGACCTATAAGATGGGTGCCGCCTTCATGGGTATTTATGTTGTTCACATAAGTTAAAATACTTTCATTATAGCCGTCATTCCACTGGAGGGCAATTTCAATGGCTATGCCTTCTTTTTCTTTTGAGATATATATGGGTTTCGGATGCAGGGGTTCTTTGTTTTTGTTCAGGGAAGTAACAAATTCTACAATGCCTCCCGCAAATTCAAACTCGTGCTCTTTTCCGTTCCTCTCATCTTTTATTTTTATATTGATACCGCGGTTCAAGAAAGCCAGCTCGCGCAGGCGGCTCGATAAGACATCGTAAGAATAAACTATGGTTTCAAATATTTGTTTGTCTGCAAAAAAAGTTATCTTGGTGCCGCGTTTACTGCTCTTGCCGGTTTTTGCGACATCTTTAACCGGTTTGCCGCGCTTGTATTCCTGACTGTAAATATTCCCGTCCCGGTAAACTTCCACTTCCAGCCATTCAGACAGAGCGTTAACCACGGAAACACCGACCCCGTGAAGTCCTCCGGAGACCTTATACGAATCTTTATCAAATTTCCCGCCGGCATGCAAGACCGTCATAACAACTTCCAGCGCGCTTTTCTTCTTGTCTTTTTGCATATCAACCGGAATACCGCGGCCGTCGTCAATAACGGTTACGGAATTATCCTTATGGATGGTCACCGAGATGTTCTTGCAATGCCCGGCCAGAGCTTCATCTATGGAATTATCCACAACCTCATAGACCAGGTGGTGCAGTCCTTCGACGCTGGTTCCGCCGATATACATAGCCGGACGCCTTCTGACGGCTTCCAGACCTTCTAATATCGTTATATTCGCGGCTCCGTAGTCCCCCGAGCCGCCGGTTTTCGCGGGTTTTTTCTTTTCCTCTTTCTTTGCCACTTATGCTTCCTCCTGATATATATTGTATTATCAAGTTTTTCATTACTTTTTCACATAAAAATACACTTTATTATAGCATAAAAATAGGTATTTTGTCACCTCTATATTGCCTAAATGGACTGAAAAAACAAGGCAAACCGGCTTTTTTACGGCGGGAATTTCTTTTTACATTGCTTAAGGCGTTATATCAAATGTTTTCAGGCGGCTACCGTCAAAAAAATAGAGTTTTCCGGCATAAAGAGCTAAAGCGCCGAGCGTGCGTTTTCCGCGAATTCTCTCTATTTTATGTTTTTCCAGTAACTTGGTTTTTTGGTACTTTCGTATTTCTCCGTCAAAATACTCATACACATAGATGTTCTTTGCGCCATCCACGGTTATGGAATGCGGATATTTTAGGCCGAGATCCAGATATTCCCTTTTATCGTTCTTCTGATCATAGATTATTATCTGCCAGTTCAGAGTGTTAACCGCGTAAAGATTCATTTCCTTGTCTACACAAATATCTCCCGGATTAAAATAAGCATCCATTTTATATTCGGCGATTAATTTCCCGTCTTTTGTATATTTTTTTACGGCAGCATTAACGGTGTCAGACACATAGATATTGTCCTCTTTATCCGTGCACACATACATCGGTCTCTTCAGGTCTGCGCAAAGCACGCGGGAATTTTCTTCACCGTCGCTAAATTTTATACTCTGGACCCGGTCATTAAAAAGATCCACAGCCAGGAGTTCTTCTTTTGAATTAAGAGCGAGTCCACGGGGGGAGCCAAAAAGGCCGGGCGCTTCGCCGGAGCCGCCAAAATCCCCGGTAGCCCGGCCGGAGTTATCAAATCTCATTACATAGTCTTTGTAAGAAAAAGTAGCAAACAATTCCCCGTTCTTATTTATAACCAGGTCGAAAAGCTCCCCCAGCCAGTTCCAGCTGTTTACATTGTTTAGCTTTTTCTGTAAACCCGGCGTGTTGTTTTCAAAGACCTCCAGGATACCCCGGCCCCGGTCATAAACGGCGAGGCGGTTGTTTTTTCCTGCGGCTACGCAAACGGGTTCTTTAAAATATTCAGGGGCTTGGAAATTTCTTAAAAATTTCCCTTCGCGGTCAAAGATCTTAATACCTCTCGACTTGTAGTCGGCCGCATAAATATTCCCGGCGACGTCCAGGGTAAAATCGGAAAGGCTTTCCAGTCCCGCCCCGGTCTTTAAAATATATTTTCCGTCTTTGCTGAATTTTTTTATGCACTGATTGCCGGCATCGAGAACATAGAGGTCGTCATTTTTGTCGAGCGCCAGGTGATAGGGGTTAAGCAGTTCCCCGTCCCCGCTGCCTCTTTTGCCGAAAGAGCCGAGATAACTCCCTTCCCCTGTAAATATTTTTATACGGTCATTTCCCGTGTCGGCAACATAAATATTTCCGTTTGAAGCTACCGCTATACCGGAGGGCCTGTTAAATTCATTATTCATATTTCCGTAACTCTTGAATTGACCCGTCAAAATTCCATCCGACCCGAAGATTTTTACACAATTATTTCCGGTGTCCAAGGCGAGGAAACCCGCCCCGGCGGGAGCAACCTGCAGGGGTCTGTTAAAAGAACCTCTGATATTTTTAATATTATTTAACGCTTCGTCGAAAACCTTTATTTCGCTCTCCGAAGTCACCAGCAGTTCATTTTTTTCATTAAAAACCATAGATGTGATCTCGGCCAAGAAAAAGCAAGGCAGGAAAAGCAGAATTAAGGCTTTTTTCATGGTTTTACTCCGGTTTTTAACACTTCTTTCCCGTTAAAAGTCCCGATTATTGAAATAAAAGTGTTTTCCGGGAGGCTAACCGGTATTGTAAGCTTTGCCGGAAGCGCCGGCGTGACATTGACGGAGGCCGAGAAGATCTCTTTTTCTCCGGTAAAAAGCTTTAAAGAAAGCCCTTTAAATTCAGAGGTGGAAGCCAGGCCAAGCAACAGTCCCTTCTCTTTAACTTTTTTTAGATTTACCGCAAACTCTTTATTGGCGTAAAAAAAGCCTTCCGTGCCGCTTACCGGATACCAGTATTCCGTCCAGGTTACAGTTTGACCCGGCTCCAGAAAAAGATATTCATCCTGGGTTTCAGCACGCCCGCCGAAGATCTCATAATAAATACTTCCGTTGTCCGTATAATTATTTAGAATATCCCCGTATTTTTCAAAGCACCAGAGTTTGATGCCGGGAACAGTCTCCGGAGGATAAATCCTGGCGATGCCCAGTTGTTTGCCGTGATCATAAGCGCCGACAAAATTATTTTTATTGCCGAGAGGAAAGAGACCCTGGGAAATATCCCAGTTGCTGAATTTACTGTAATCATCTTTGTTAAAGACCGGCCAGCTGATAACGGTCCGGTCTCTAGGGCCCCAGCCGCTCCCGTGCAGTATCATTCTGTCCGTGGGATAAACAAACTCCACTTCGTCATTCTGATCAAAAGCTGCGCAAATCCAGTAAACATATTTTTTCTTGTACGGCGTCGGATTTTCGAGTTTGGTTTCAAGTTCTATCAGAGAAGAGCCCGGCCGGAGGGTGGTCTTTACGGAAATCTTCATATTTGTTTCCCGGTCAGTATCATAAGTCAGTACGCTTATACTTTTATCCGGATTATTTATAATTTCATACTGCCACGGCGTGAGGTTGTTCGGCGAGTGCCCGCAGGAGGGAAAAGCGTATTTCAGCCCGCCGGTAACGAACATATAATTTGAGCCGGTGTTGCCGTAAAGGATAGCAGGTTTTATAATCTCATTTTTAAAGAACATATCCGCGCCCGAAGGCTTGTAGACCGCGCGATGGATCCTGCCGCCTATTTCCGGAATCAGAATAACTTTAAGATATTCATTTTCCAGGACGAGCTGTTTATACTGCTTGCCGGTTTTTTTACTCCAGTTGACCCTGTTATAATCCAGCCGGTCATAAGGAAAACACCCTTCAAAGATTGCGGAGGGATACAGCTGCCCGCTATAATCATAGGCGTCAAAGGTAATATTTTCTTCGGTTAACGTTACTGCGGCGCCGGCCCTGCCCAAAAAGAAGAGGACCAGAAAAATAATAACCGCAGCGGCCTTGCTGTTTTTGGTTCTTACTTTCCACATAATTTCCTGACTTCCTCCGGCGTAAAATTCATGGCGCACAAATACCCAAGTATTATACAAAACAATTTGAGGTTTTTGGCGGGTTTTTCCTGAAAAAAAATATTTTTTTCTTACTTGACCCTGAAAATTATATCTTTTACCTTTTTTACGCCTAACTTTTCGTTAAGGCTTGAAATAAGCTTGGTTTTCATGAATTTTAGTTCATTTACCCAAACGGAGGAATCTGCTTCCAGAGTAACCACCCCGTGATTAAAATCAATAGGCGTGGCGTGGCGGGCGATCTCTTCGCCAACGGCGTCCCGCCAGACTACATATATAGTATATTCCTTTACCTTGTCAAAGGCGGTGTCTTTTAAGGTTTTATTTGTTTGGATGATCTCTATTTTTTTCAGGGTCTTCCCCAGCAGCTGGGAAATACTAACCAGGGTCTTTTTACTTCTGGCCATTTATCGTCACCCTCCCGTCTTCCATTTTAATAAGAGAATAATCGGAAAAATATTTTTCAAAATTTTTATCTTCGGTCCCTGCAAGAAAAACCTGCGCCATGCCGTTAAAAACCGAAAGAATCGCCGAGCGCCGGGTTTCATCCAGGTCAAAGAAAATATCATCTATCAGAACGACCGGCTCTTCTCCGGTCTTTTCCTTCATCAGCATATATTCGGTAAGTTTTAGATTAATGATTATGGAACGCTGCTGCCCTTCCGAGGAAAAGTATTTGGCATCCCGCCCGTTCAAAAGAAAGATCAGGTCATCCCGGTGCGGGCCGACCAGCGCCGCTCTTCTTATTATTTCTTTTTCCTGCATCGCCTCCAGCGCCGCTTCAAAGTTTTTGGTCAAGTCCCCCGCCGTCTCAAAAGAGCATTTATAGAAAAGCTCTATTTTTTCTTTGCCGCCGGAGATTTTAAGCTGCAGTTCCTGCAACCGGCCTTTTAAACTGTCTATGGCTTCGAGCCTCGCTTTTACGAGCCGCGTACCCGTTTCCACCAGCTGCGCGTTCCAGACCGAAAGCATTTTTTTATCCGCGCCCCTTTCTTTTATCTGGAATAAAAGTTTATTTTTCTGGGACAAGACCTGATTATAGCGGGAAAGGTCGCTTAAATACGGCCGGCTTATCTGCGCCAGCAGCAGGTTAAGATTTCTTCTTCTTTCGACCGGAGAACGTTTTATAAGATCAATATCTTCCGGGGAGAATTTAACGGTTTTTAATTCCCCGATAAATTCATTTTTTTTAGAGACGGGATTTTCGTTCACCCTGACCACTGTTTCTTTTTCCAGGCCGTAATAAACGTCCAGCGTTTTGCTCATGCCTTCTTTTTCCACTTTACAGCGCAGGGAAAAATAGGTTTCGCCGATAGAAACGAGATCGTTCAGGGTTTTCATCCGGCTGGAAGACAAAGTTGAAAGATAATAAATGCTTTCGAGAAGATTTGTTTTGCCGTGGGCATTGCCGCCGGTAACCAGATTAGCTTTTCTTAAGCCGGTTACTTCCGCGTCTTTTATATTTCTGAAATTTTTGACGCTTATTGACTTTATTTCCATCAGATCCGGACAGGCATTATTATATAAAGGTAGTTCTCCGCGCCGGGCGCCTTTACAAGTCCTGCCGACATGGTGTCTCTTAACTGAATTTCTACATCTTCCGTGCCGGCTACTTTCAAGACATCGGAAACATATTTTGCGTTAAAAGCTATGGTAATCTCTTCACCTTTATAATCGGCGGCCACTTCTTCCTCCGCCTCGCCTACATCCGCCATGGTTGCATTAATCATAAGTTTACCGTCGGAAGCCTTGATTTTAATCGCGCTGGACTTGTCCACGGCCAGGAGCGAAACCCTTTTTACGGCCTTTGCCAGCACCTCGGTGTTTACTTTTACTTTTTTATCAAAAACCCGGTTTATGATCTGCTCGTAGCTCGGGTACTGCCCGTCTATCAGGCGGGAGGTGATCACGAGGTTGTCAAATTTAAAAGTAATCTGGTTCTCGTAAATCACAATATCCACTTCGCTTTCATCTTCTTTCAGAAATTTTTGGAGTTCGTTCAGGACTTTTGTCGGGATTATTATTTTTGTATCCGCTGCTTTACCTACCGGACTTTTAAAGAAAGCCAGGCGGTGCCCGTCTGTTCCGACCATTTTCATCTCGTTGTTTTCCACCACCAGCAGCACGCCGGTCAGGATCTTTCTTGTTTCATCCGCAGAGACAGAGAAGATGGTTTTCTTAATCATCTCTTTCAGGATAGCTTTGTTTACTTTCAGGTTAATACCTTCTTTTTTCTGGTCCATAATGGGCGGGTATTCTGATTTTGGCAGGCCCATTAATTTATAAACAATCTTGTCGCATTTCACGGTGATATTATTTTTTTCGTTAACTTCTACCACGATATCGGAATCAGGAAGCTCTCTTATTATATCTATGAATTTTTTGGCGGGAATGGTAATGGAGCCGCCGTCTATGATATTAATATTTTCCACGTTGCATTTTATGGTAAGTTCCAGGTCGGTAGCCGTCAGATGAAGTTGTTTTTCTGAGGTTTCCAAAAGAAAATTGCTCAAGACCGGCAGCGTGGTCTTTACGCCCACTGCCCCTTCTATTTTCAGCAGGTTTTCAAGAAATTCATTTTTTTTGCAGGATATTTTCATCTTAATTCCCCCTTAGCGCAATATTAAAAATTCAAATAATTGTTGGTTAATTATACATAATAAAAATGCTGTTTGTACAGATATATTTTTCATAGCTTTTTCTTGCTTTTTAATACTAAAAAGGCTGTTTTAAGAGAGTTTTTGGTTTAAGAAAATTATTAAAAATTTTATAATTTAAACTATGTTGGTTTTTTAATTAACCCCGTCTTTTTATTCTTTTAGACCTAAAATATATTTATAATCACATAAACGTGTACACTATATATATAAATAATTACTTATATAGATAGTAGTAGTAGTAGTAGAACCTGTGGATATGTTAACAGCGCTAAAACACCAAATAAGACAAGTGTTATACCTGTTGGCAACATTGTTAAGGAAATTGTTAGCGAGTGTTAGTTGTGTTGATAACTCCGGTACATTCTCGTGTGGATAAGTTATTAACCATTTTTACTAACAATAGTTAGTAAAAATGAGTTCATAAAGTTTGTAAGCAAAGCTTTTCTCGATAGGAAGGATATTTAGATGTCAACAAGCGTTGACATAGCGAGATAAGGTTTATAAGGTTCTTAAGGTTAAAAATCGGGCCGGATTTATTTAATAAAAAAAGGTATATTTTAATAATCAACTTGATTTGATAGATAATCCTTCAAGATAGTAGACCTTATGAACTTTACAAACTTTACAAACCTTAAGAACCTTGTTTTTTTTACGACTTCGTCATTTCTTGTATTTCTTTTAATTCCTGAATCAAAATGAGATCTGTTTGAATTTTTCCGCTGATGGTTTCGTAGGCGTGAATTACTGTGGAATGGTCGCGGCCGCCGAAATTCTGTCCTATTTCAGGCAGGGACATATCTGTAAGCTCGCGCGTAAGATACATGGCGACTTGTCTGGCGAAGGCCGCGGGCTGGGTACGTTTTTTTGTGACCATATCCGAAGGTCTTAATTTGTAATATTTTACCACCGCTTCTTTTATGCCTTCGATTGTGATCTTTTTTTCCTGCGCGGCCGGCACTACATCCTTAAGACATTCCTTGACCAGGTCCAGCGTGATTTTTGCTTTTGTTATGGAAGAGTAAGCGATAACTTTTGTAAGATAACCGCCAAGCTTTCTGATATCATTTAATTCCATGTTGGCAATATATAAACAAATCTCGTCGGAAAGAAAAATTCTTTCACTCTCCGCTTTCTTTTTTAAGATTGCGACCCGGAGCTCCAGACTCGGAGCGCCGATATCCGCGATCAAACCCATTTCAAAGCGGGATTTTAAACGCTCTTCAATTTTTAATTCCTGCGGTTTGGAATCCGAGGTTGCCACTATCTGCCGGTTCGCCGAATAAAGGACATTAAAGGTATGGAAAAATTCCTCCTGCATCCCCTCTTTTCCCTGGAGAAATTGAATATCATCTATCATAAGAAGATCGACGTAACGGTATTTATTTCTGAAATCATTTATTTTTCCGGAAGCAATGGCAGAAACCATTTCATTTAAAAATTGTTCGGAAGTAAGATAGGCGATCTTTATTGACGGGTCGCCTTTTCTGATAGAATTACCTATTGCGTGCAGGAGATGCGTTTTGCCCAGCCCCACTCCCCCGTAAATAAAAACCGGGTTGTAGGATTTTGCGGGCGCTTCCGAGACCGCGACACAGGCGCCATGTGCAAACCTGTTGCTGTCCCCGACGATAAAGTTTTCAAAGATATATTTCGGGTCCAGAGAAAGTCCGATAATTGTACCGGAGGTAAATTTCTTCTCTTCTCTTGGCGATACGTTTGCAGTTTCAAGTACCACAGGTTCTTGTTTTGCGGTAGAAATGGAATAATTGACCAGGATCTTTTTATTTTCTAGGGAGTATAAAACTTCCTGCAGCAGTTCCTTATAGTTTTTTTCGATCCAATCTTTGTTAAAACTATTTGGTACCTCAAGGGTTAAGGTAGAGGTTGTTTCGTCGAAGGAAACGGCTTTTGTTGTAACAAGCCAGTTTTCATAGGACTGCTTACTAATGCGTGATTTTACAACCTCTAATGCTCTGTTCCATATTGAAACATCAGTCATATTGATAAATCCTCTTGTTTTTAAATGAATTCTGAGTTTACATAATAATTGTCGCGAATATTTAGATACTTATCCACAACTTTATCCACAGTGTGAATATTGATAAAAGCCTTTATAATACAAGTGTTTTAAAAGTTATCCACAGGCACAAATTGTAGTGTTTTTTGGAAAAGTTATCCACAACCTGTTGTGGTGCCCTCCACCTCAAATAGAAAGACAGGCTTTAAGCCTGTCTGGGTGTTTTTCTCTCTAAAAACTATGTCTGTCGGCAGTCTGTTTTTTTCTACCGAGCGAAGTAATCTTATACCACCTGTGGATAAATGTCAAGAGAAATTTATCCCGAAGCCGGAATTAATCCCACAGATAAGAAATAAGATAGCACAGATAAAGCAAAAAAGACATAATAAAAAAATGCTGGCAAGTTTTTAACCAAGGCGCAAACAGAAAAATATTTAGCCGGAAAAATATTTTCCTATTTTTTCTCCCGGTTTAAAAAATTTACACTATTTTTTTAATTTTGATCTTTCACCCTCTCCCCCCAACTTTCTCCTCTTCTTTTATCTGTGACATCGTATTTCTTATCTGTGGAATCAAACCCGGATTCTCGGGTTTAGCGTTTGACAAACCCGCTGTGCTGTGATATATTTAGTAAACTTAGTTTTTACAGGAATGGGAGGAGGTAAAAGAATCATGGTTAAAAGAACATTTCAACCGCATAAAAGAAAAAGAAAGAGAACTCACGGCTTCTTGAAGAAAATGAGAAGGGTGGGCGGAAAGCGGACACTTTCCAGACGCAGAGCCAAGGGAAGAAAAAGTTTAATAAACAAATAAATGCTTGATTCCTTAACGTCGAACGAAGTTAAAAAGCTTTTTGAAAAAGGTAAGAGAATAAAAGGAAAGGATATTTCCTTGATAATAGGCGAGAGTGACAGCGGCCGTTTCCGGTTTGCTGTCCTTCCCGCTAAAGTGGCAAGAGCTACAAAAAGAAATGCCGTAAGAAGAGCTGTAAGAGAAGCCGTAAGAAGTTTCAGAGAAAAACTTCCCCAAAAGAAAACCGCTGCGTTGATCACTTCGGAAAAAATCCTCCTGAAATCAAAAAAAGAGCTCCAAAATATTGTTGCCGGAATGTTTTCCTCGGGCGGACTTTTGTGAAAAAGATTTTAATATTTCTTTTGAAATTATATAAAAAAGGAATTTCTCCCTATCTGCCGCCTTCCTGCCGCTTTACTCCGACCTGTTCTGAATACGCCATGGAAGCCCTGGAGCGTTTTGGTTTTTTTAAGGGCGGCTGGCTTTCACTTAAAAGACTTTTGCGCTGTCAGCCTCTCCATAAAGGCGGCTATGATCCGGTCCCCGAGAAAAAAAGGTAATAAAAATAATAAATTGACAGGCATAAAAATACTTGTAACTTTTTCTCTTTAATAACGGTCTAATACCATAGATAATAGTTAAGGGGGAGGTATATATGAAGAAGACGAAAATTTTGATTTGCGGTGCGGCTTGCTTGTGTCTGTTTACAGGCATGCTGCTTGCCGAAGAAGGAGCTGTGAAGGGCGAAGGGAGGGGGTCAGGAGGAAAAGCGCATAAGGGAGTAATAAAAACTGATTACCCGGAGTGTCAGGGGCTTGTGGATCAGATCAAGGCAAAAAGGGAAGAAATAAAGGGCCTTATGGATAAGGCGAAAGAGCTCCGTGAAGCAGGAAAAGAAAAACAGCAATCCGCAAGACAGGCAAAACTTGAAGAACTTAAAAAGACGAATCCCAAAAAATATGAAGAAATGCTCGCCAAGAAAAAAGAAATGGAAGAGAAAAAGGAGGCCGGGAAAGAAGGGGAGAAACGGGAAGGGAAAGAAAGACCAAAAGCACCTTCGTCCGAGCAGTTGGAAAAAATGAAAACCGAAAATCCCGAGCTCTATAAGATAATGACCCAGGTAGATGCCAAACAGAAGGAAATGCAGGAGCTTCGCGGGCAATTAAAGACTTGTGAAGGGAATAGTAAAGAAAAGAAGTAGTATTAAGGTGGAATAACAACAGCCGCTTCTCTATAATTAAAAGGGAAGCGGCTTTTTTTATGAAAAGGGAACTTTCAGGCGTTTTCCCGGGTCTTACATTATAGAGCGGAGGTGTATATGAAAAAGAAAATAGCAGTTATCGCAGTTTTGCTGGTTATCGGCGCCGGGTTTCTAATTCCGGGTTGCGCCAGGAAAAAACCGCACGGATTTGAAGACCGTCTGGGGGGGATGATTGACAAAATCAGCAATTCCTTAAATCTTAACGAAACCCAGAAGAAAAAAGCCGTTGAGATAAAAGAAAAGATCTTAAATAAGAATAGAGAACTGAGGGAGAGCGAGAGCAAGAACGACCGGGAAATAGAAGAAGCTTTTGCAATACAGATAAAGAGCGACAAATTTGACGACAAAGCCTTAAACAAACTCCTTGATGCCAAGATTTCTAAAATGGACGAAATGCGGCGCCTTATGATTGCTGAACTAAAAAGTTTTCATGAAGTTCTGACGCCCGAACAAAGAATAAAACTTTCCGGGATTCTAAAGGAGATTGCTCCGAAACACGGCCCGCGGCCGGGACCGGAAAAGAAACAGGAAGCCGGTAAATAAATGCAGATTACCGAAGAAAGTTTTGCCGTAATTATCGGAGAGACCAAAGGCGTGGTACTTTCTGCAGTAAAAAAATATCTTTATGCGCCTTATGCGCATGCGCTCGATGATGTGGTGCAGGAGACTTATTTCAGGGCTTACAACAGCCTGGTTAAAGGTAAATTTAAAGAAGAAGCAAAACTCAGCACCTGGCTTTATGTAATTGCGAAGAACGAGGCTCTCCGGTGGAATGAAAAAATAAAAAGAGAAGAGCAAAAAATGGATCTTTTCGGGGTGTTTTTCCTGGGAAAAGAAAAAGAGAACGCAGAAAGCCTTAAAGCGGACGGGTTGGAAAACGCTGTGGAAAAAGTTAAACTCCTGCCGCCAAAGTACCGGTCCATATTACTTCTCTACTCCGAAGGTTTGAGCGAGAAAGAAATAGCGGAAAAATTATTACTGCCTGCGGGTACGGTAAAAAGCAGGATCTACCGGGGAAGAAAAATGATGTTTAGAATTTTCAATAAGGGAGGGGCTGCCTCATGGTAAACCTGGAAGAAATTATAGAGCAGAGAAAAAAAGATCCCGCCTGGGAACTAAAAATAGCCCGGGGCGTACTTACTGCCAGAAGAATAAGCCGCCGGAAAAAAAGCATACTGGCCGTTACGGTCTGTTCTTTATTTTTGCTTGCCGGTTCCGCCGTGTTTTTTACGGTAAACCGGGAGGAAAGCCTGAAGAACAATCTGGATTCCGTGCTTTCGGAAACGCTTCCTCATTTTTCTGCCAACGTTGTTATCTCGAAAGGTTTAGACAGTAAAATTGACCAATATTGCATGGCGGTCGTAGAATAAAGGGGAAAAGATGTTAAAACAGCTTATAATTGTTATGTTTATGACAGGAAGCATTTTTGCCGCAACTCCGCTTAGATGGGAGGATTGTGTCAAGGAAGCGCTCTCCAATAATCCGGACCTAAAATCCGCGAAGGAAAAAATATTCCAAGCAGAGCAGGACCTTCTCACCGTTCAAAGCGGTGGGGCTTTGCAGGCAAGTGCATCCGTAAGTCAGAGTAATTCTTTTCCTTTGACCAGCGGTACTTACAGCGCCTCGAGCGGTTACAGCCTTTCAGGCCGGTACCTCCTTTACGACGCAAATAAATATACTTTTGAAGTTTCTGCGGCAAAAGAAAAGGTCAAAGCGGCCGGGTTTTCCTATGAAACTGTCTCGGGCGCAGTACGGTACGGGCTAAGGGCCGCGTTCCTGGAGCTTTTTAACACGCAGGAACTTATAAACATCACCGAAGATATAAAGAAGAGCCGGAAAGAAAATTACGACATGGTAAAACTAAGTTATGATGCCGGCCGGGAGCATAAAGGCTCCGTACTTTTGGCTGAGGCCAACTTGTTGCAGGCGGAATATGAAGTAAAGGCGGCCCGGAGGAATTTGGAACTTTCCTCGGCTAAACTTATCAGGCAGCTCGGGAGAAAGGATGATACCCCTGTCAAGGTAGCCGCGGAACTTAACCTGAAAAATATTTTAAAAGAAAAACCGGAATTAAAAATACTTGCAGAAAAAAATCCTTCCTACAAACAGACTCTCGCACAAAAGGCGCTTGCGGAATATAATCTTAAGTCGGCCCGGGCGGCTTTTGCCCCGCAGGTTTCTTTGACCGGTAGTGCCAGAAGAAATGTTTCAAATTTCGCCTGGGATGTTCCCGATCTTTCTGCGGGGATAAGCGTCTCCCTGCAGTTGTTGGACGGCGGGAGCCGTACGGCGGCGGTCAATAAAGCAACTTCCGTAATTTTACAGGCGGACTTTGACCTGTTTACTGCCGCTTTTGATCTGGAGGTAGCGCTGCTTAATTCCTGGATAAATTTTCAGAATACTTTAGAGCTGGCGGGTGTAAAGAAAAAATTTCTCGAAGCCACAAAAGAAAGGGCAGCAATAACGGAAGTGCAATATGCCAACGGCTTAACCACGTTTGATAACTTTACCATTATCGAAGATGATCTTGTAAATTCAAAAAAAGCTCTCTTAAACGCACAAATAAATTATTTAAATGCAGAAAACTCCTGGCTGAATGCCCGGGGCGTAGTGCTTGATACCGCAATACTTCCATAAGTGCCGGGCTTTGAAAGCCCTTATATACAAAGACAAAAATAGACCGGAGGAAATATGAAAAAGCTTTTAATTTTTATGCTGGTAGCTATCTTGCTGGGTGGCGGGGGCGCGGCTTACTATTATTTATACGGGAATAAAAAAGTAACCGCCGCAAGTGAAGTGAAAATTATCTCTCCGGAAACCGGAAGAATTGAAATTATTATTTCGACTACCGGGACCGTACAGCCCAAGAACAGGGTGGAGATGAAGCCGACGGTAGACGGGCGGGTGGATAGTATTCTGGTGCAGGAAGGGGATAAGGTAAAAAAAGGACAGATCCTTGCCTGGATGAGTTCCAGCGAAAGAGCTGTTTTGGTGGACGCAGCCCGTAGTCAGGGTGCCGCTGCGCTGAAGCACTGGGAAGAGGTTTACAAACAGACCCCTCTTATAGCGCAGATAGACGGGGAAGTTATAGTAAGGAGCATTGAACCGGGACAGTCAGTCACGCAAGCGACCGCGGTCCTGGTTCTTTCCGACCGGCTTATAGTTGCTGCTAAAGTTGACGAGACAGACATAGGCAAGGTAAAAGTGGGGCAGGAAGCCAGGATTTCCCTGGACGCCTATCCCGAAGTAAGAGAAAAGGGAACGGTGGATCATATTTCCTACGAGTCAAAAATAGTTAACAATGTCACCACTTATGACGTGGAGATAGAACCAAAAAAAATTCCTTCTGTTTTTCGCTCGGGTATGAGTGCGGCGGTAAATATAGTTCAGGAAAGTAAAAAAGATATATTGCTTCTCCCTGTCTCCGCAGTTAAGAAAGAAAACAAAGAAAATTATGTTATGGTGCTGAAAGAGGGCAATCCGGAACCGGTAAAAACCACAGTGGAAACCGGGCTCACCGACATGGCAAATATAGAAATAATATCGGGTGTTGTTGCGGCGGATAAAATAGTTGTTGAAGCCAAGAAATTCAAGTTCTCCGATAAAAGCGCCGGAACGAGTCCTTTTATGCCTTCAAGGCCGGCAGGAGCAGGCGGTAACGCAAGAGGCGGAAGATAAAATTCTAAGAACTCTTAAAAAATATAACAAGGAAGAAAATGATAGAACTTAAAAATGTCAGCAAAACATACCAGATGGGCGATATTCTGGTGCAGGCTCTCCGGGAAGTTTCCCTTAAAATTGAACAGGGGGAGTTTGTCGCAATAATCGGCCCTTCCGGTTCGGGAAAATCCACTCTTATGCATATTCTGGGGTTTTTGGACCGGCCGGACAGCGGCTCTTACACAGTTTTTGGTGAGGATGTGGCAAAATTAAAAGATGATAAACTCGCTATACTGAGAAGCAATGTAGCGGGCTTTGTTTTTCAGCAGTTCTTTCTTTTGCCCCGGACTTCTGCCCTGGAAAATGTGGAACTTCCGCTAATATATGCGGGTAAAAAAGGCTTAAAAAAGCTGGCGCAGGCCAAATTGGAAGAGGTTGAGCTCTCCAGCCGGGAAAAACATACCCCTAAAGAACTTTCCGGCGGTCAGCAGCAAAGGGTAGCGATTGCCAGGGCGCTGGTCAATAATCCGCTGGTTATTTTTGCAGATGAACCCACCGGAAATCTGGATTCCAAAAGCAAAGAAGAAATAATGTCCATTTTGGAAGGGCTTAATAAAAAAGGTAAGACCATTGTAATGGTCACGCACGAAAAAGAAATGGCAGAACGCGCAAAAAGAATAATTACGGTTTTTGACGGCAGGATAGTTTCCGATGAAAAAAGAGGGGAAACAATAAAACTGCCGGCCGGGGAAAGAAAGTTGGATGCGGCGCAGCTTTTTGCCCGGAAAAAAACAAATTTTTGGGAGTCGCTTTTTATGGATCACCTCCCTCAGGCTTTAAAATCTATTTTTTCCCACAAAATGCGTTCCACGCTTTCTATGCTGGGTATCCTGATCGGAGTCGGGGCGGTCATAGCCATGCTGGCCCTCGGCCAGGGCGCGCAGCAATCGATGGAACAAAGACTGGCTTCATTGGGTTCAAATCTCCTCATGGTAATGCCGGGCAGCAGTAATGTAGGCGGAGTTTCTATGGGTGCCGGGGCCGTTACACGTTTTACTCTTGCTGATGCGGAAGCCTTAAGTAAAGCCGGCGGAAATATAAAAGCGGTCTCGCCGTCCGTAAGCGGCCGGGTTCAGGTGGTTTTTGAAAATAGGAACTGGAGCACCCGCGTGCAGGGAAGCGGAGTAGCTTATGCCGATATCCGTGCCGCCAAACCGGAGTATGGCAGATTTTTTACAGAGGAAGAGTTGAAGCTGCGTTCTAAAGTCGCTGTTGTGGGCACGACCGTGGTGAGCCAGTTATTCGGCAATAACGATCCTATCGGAAAAACAATGAAGATTAACAGAATAAACTTTAACATTATAGGAGTCCTGCCGCAAAAAGGTTCTACCGGTTTTCAGGATCAGGACGATACCGTTATAGTTCCGGTTACTACCGCCATGTATCGTTTGCTCGGAAAAGTTTATGTTGATTCAATTGATGTTGAGGCCGCCAATGCGCAGGTTATGGCCGAGGCCACCAAAAATATAAAAGAAATAATAATTGCCAAGCATGAATTGAAAGGCAAAGATACAGAATCTTTTCAGATAAGAAATATGGAAGATATTCAGAGCACAATGAAAAGCATTACCAATACTATGAGTTTGCTCCTTGGCAGCATTGCCGCCATATCTCTTTTGGTCGGGGGTATAGGTATTATGAATATCATGCTGGTCTCGGTCACAGAGAGAACCAAAGAAATAGGGCTGAGAAAAGCTATAGGCGCGCAGGGAAAAGATATAATGATGCAGTTTTTAATTGAATCTATAGTTATGACCTTTGGCGGGGGTATGATCGGCGTTGTATTTGGTGTTCTTATTGCACTGGCAATGTCAAAACTCGCCGGCTGGACCGTTGTGGTGACCTCTTTCTCTATAATCCTTTCCACTGTATTTTCCGCCACTATCGGGCTCATCTTCGGACTTTTTCCCGCGAGCAAAGCCGCAAAACTCAATCCTATTGAGGCATTGAGATTCGAGTAAAATCTCTGATGTCACAGATTAAAGAAAAGAGATGTCACGGATGAAAACTAAGGGCAAAGATAAAAAAGATAGATATTGCGGATTAAACGTGTCCAAGGGGTGTTGAATTTATTGGGTGGAGAGGGATTTTGATTTGCTTTCTATGAGGGCTTTGTGGTCGGAGGTTTGATTTATATTTATGTCTATTAAATTGTTAAATTCTTTATTGTTGGTGACAAGGAACTCCATATATTTGGATTCAAAAAGGGAATTTTCCAAATCGCGGGCTGTTACAAAAGCTTGCTTTATGGAGACCGGTTGTTCATGGGCATTTTTGATATTAAGTTTGATGTTTTGCAACATCAAAATACCTGCTTTAGGCGTGAAGGTTTTTTCAACTTTGTAAACAAAATCATCGGAGGGGATAAGCTTTTTCATTTTTTTGACATTTTCGCCGTGATTGTTTTCATCCCGGGAGATTTTACTCCAAAAGGCGCTTTCTTCGGGAAACCGCTCCGCATAAACGGTATATAAAGCCGCCAGTTCTGTTTCTATGGAATACATAATGTCAAATATTTCCAGGACCTTTTCTTTTGGATAGTTGTTTACCGGTTCCATCAGACTCCGGAAGAATATTGCTTTAATTTCTTTTCTATAAAAGCTTTGTGATGGAGAGTTTCCTGGGCAACTACTTTTATGAAATCATTATACTCTTTGTTCCCGGTGACAAGAAAATCCATATAGTTGGCTTCTATCAGATATTTTTCCAGCTCTATTCCTATGCTAAAGCTTTTTTCTTTGGAAACAAAATCTTCATTTACATCACTTATATAGAGTTTAATGTTTTCTATTAAAGCTATGCCGGCTTTAGAGCTGAAAGATGTTCCTATTTCATACCTGAGATCATTTTCGGCAATAAGTTTGACTATTCTCTTAATATTGTCGCCGTGGACGAGCTCATCGTTGGAAAGTTTTTTCCAAAAGGGAGCTTCTTCGGGAAACTTAAAGGCAAAGAGAGCATAAAGACGCGACAAAGATATTTCCAGGGAATACATAATCTGAAATACCGCCGCCACTTCTCTTCTGGTATAAGTTGGATGTTTCATAAACCGATTATAAAGGTTTTTTTTCTCTTAATCAAGATGGTTGTTAGCTTTCCGTAAGCCGGGAAAATAATTTTGAAAGATCGCTTTTTATGCATATTTTGTCGCAGATACGTTATTATTGCATAGGCAAAATATATATGTTAGTATAGCAAAGCTAAGAAAATATTAAAAAGGAGAAATTTTATGGGTAAAGAAGGAAAAAGAATAATACTTGCGGCTGTTCTGTCATTTTTGGTACTTATTATATTTCAATTTGTTATGAGCAAAAAACAGGCTCCGGCGCCGGTTTCCGGGCAAAAAGCGGTTATTGCCTCCGAAGCTGCCGTTCCTGAGGAAAAGGAAAAGAAAACAAATCCGGCGGTAAAACCGGCTGAAATTGCAAGGGAAATACCCAAAACAGCTCTAAAAGGCGGAGAATTGGTAGTTTCGACGCCTTCAGCCCGCATTACTTTTAATACGGCGGGCGGCTGCATAAAGAGCTGGCTTCTGAATGATTATAAAGAATCAGGAAAACAGGTGGAGATGGTCTGGAACAGCGACCAAAACATCTTTCCTGGCACGCTTTTAATACCCTCTCTCAAATTTGACGATAATATTATTTACAAAGGGGAAAAAACAGCTTCCGGCGTTGAATTTACCGCAGTAGTTAAGGGTAAGGCGGAGATAACAAAAACTTATTCTTTCCGAAAAGAAAACTTTACCTGTGATATTACCGTAAAAATAAAATCCTTAAATAAGGAAGTTAAGAATATCTCCGATGCCAAACTTTATCTGGGCGCCGGAATAAATAATCATTTTATCTACAATGAAAAAGGCGTTATCCCCGAAAAAGCAATGAAAAAGATTGTGGAGAGCATGACCCCGTTTTCCAGTATACATTACCTGGATAAAGCGGTTGTAAAGAATGTATTTAAAATGAAGCAGATAGTAAATGAAAAACAAGAGCCCGATTTTATCATTAAAGATGCGGCCAAGCAGACCGGTGCAGGAGAACTTGCCTGGCTCGGTATAAAGGATAAATATTATATCTCGGTCTTTATCCCCGGGGAAGGTTCCGGGGTTAGAGGCGAAGAACACGCCTTGATGTTTTCTCCGAAACTGGAGCAGAATAAAAACGGGCTGACAAAAGAAGTCGATTCCCATTTTGCCATGCCGGTTGCAGCGCTTATACTTCCTGCTTTTGACGGAGAAAAGGGCGGTAGTTTTTCCACCGCATATTATTCCGGCCCGATTGTCTATGAAAATTTAAAAGCCTTCAAGGTCGGCCTGCATCACGGCATGGAACTCGGCTGGAGCTGGTTTAATTTCTTCGGCATCTGGATGCTAATCGTGCTAAAATTCTGCTATGCCTTTACCTTTAATTGGGGTCTTGCGATAATTGCGGTGACGGTGGCGCTTAAAATAATAACCTGGTGGCCCACCCAGAAAAGTTACGAGGCCATGAAAAAAATGCAGGATATTCAGCCGGAAATAAATGCGCTGAAAGCAAAGTACAAAGATAATGCTCAAAAAATGACGGAAGAGACCATGAGGATCTATAAGGAAAAGAAAGTCAATCCTCTGGGCGGCTGTCTGCCGATGCTTATCCAGATTCCTATCTTCGTGGCTTTTTACGCGGTCCTTGCGAATGCGATAGAACTGAAAAATGCTCAATTCTTGATCTGGACGGATCTTTCCGTGCGCGACCCGTATTTTATTCTTCTGATACTCATGCTCGGGACGATGATCCTGCAGCAGAAGATGACCCCGGTAACCGACCCGCAGCAGGCAAAAATGATGATGTGGATGATGCCTGCAATCTTTGCGTTCATTTTCTGGTCGCTGCCCGCAGGTTTGCTTCTTTATTTTACGGTGCAGAATATTCTTTCTATCCTACAGCAATGGATGGTAAACAGGAAGCCGGCTAAAACATCCTGAAAAACAAATGAAAAATAAAGGGTTATTGACATATTCTGTGTTGTGTGCGGCCCTATTTTTACAACCCGTTTTTGGAGAAGAGGCACCCCTTTCGGGGGAACGGGAAGTTACTTTAGAGGCCGCTCCTGCCTTAGAAAAAGATTTAAAAGCAGAAAGACGCGCGGAAAAAATCAAGCGGCATTTCGAGAACCTGAGCTTTCGTATTAAAGCGGAGGATGCCGACACGGGGGACCTTCCCGAAACCGGTTTTTCCGTAGAGCAAAAAAACGAAGATTTGGAGAACATGTTTGCAGCCGGGGAAAAAGGCAGAAAATATTTATTAGCGCTGCTTAAAGAGATAAAAAGCGGTTATACCAAAGAAAGAATTCTCCGGCATCTTGCCCGTGAGACAGCCGAAAAAGAAGCAGATGAGCTGACTCTTGATACTTTATATTCCGTAATAAAAGATAAAAGTTCACAGGTAAGATTTCTAACCGTCAGGCTCCTCGGCGAGACCGGTACTTCTCTCTCCATACCAAAAATAAATTCCCTGCTCTATGATCCTTTTATTCTCCGGAAAGATGTTTATCCCGTGCGCCAGGCGGCCCGTGAGGCTATAGACCTTATTAAGCTTCGCGAAGAAGCCGGGGTCCTGCCCGAAGAAGAACGAGTGAAAAAATGGCTGTTGGTCATAAAAGAAAAAGCTGCGCTGCGCCAGGATTATTTTTGTGAAAAAGCGGTTAAAGAAATTGCGCTTCTTCCGGCCGGTAAAGAAAGTGTTTGGACCGAAACCTTGACCGCGCAGGAAATGGTAGGCAAAAAAACACTGATAAATAATAAAATATTCGGATATCTTCTCCTGGCGGCTGCTTCCCTGCAGGAGGAAAGAACCCTGCCTTTGATCAAGGCGGCTTTAGAGGAAAGTTCTCTTCTAT
>Ga0265593_1000505_pt1:0-20000 | contig 21238 bp, 10 predicted proteins | sample saktaG_8_FD_190136 | JGI IMG/M metagenome (GOLD analysis project Ga0265593, IMG submission 190136) | Saline water microbial communities from Sakinaw Lake, British Columbia, Canada - sak_2011_5_24_36m | ecosystem: Environmental > Aquatic > Non-marine Saline and Alkaline > Saline ...
CAGAATGTCGACGAAAGAATCCAAAGAAATGACCCCGCAAAACCTAGTGAACATTCGTCCACTGACTTCTTCATTGAAAGAATTCTTTGGAAGTTCACAGCTCTCTCAATTTATGCAACAAACCAACCCTTTGGATGAAATTACACATAAGAGAAGAATCTCTGCTCTAGGACCTGGTGGTCTTACCAGAGACCGTGCAGGATTTGAAGTTCGTGACGTCCATCAATCTCATTATGGCAGAATTTGTCCAATTGAAACACCTGAAGGTCAAAACATCGGTTTGATCAACAGTTTGGCATGCTATGTCAAAGTAAACAAATATGGATTCATGGAAACACCTTACTTGAGAATTAATCAAGAAACCGGAAAGGTGTCGAATGAAATCGACTACTTAACCGCTGATCAAGAACGCAAATTCATCATTGTTCAAGCGAACGTTAAACTGAATGACGACATGACAATTACTGAAGACAGAGTTGTCGCAAGACACCTAGGAGAAACAAAGATTTTTGATAAAGAAAAATGTGAGTACATGGACGTTTCCCCTAAGCAGATCGTTTCTGTTTCAACAGCTTGTATTCCCTTCTTGGAGCATGACGATGCGAACCGCGCCTTGATGGGTGCGAACATGCAGCGTCAAGCTATTCCTCTACTCAGACCTGAAGCGCCTTTTGTCGGTACGGGTATTGAGTATAAAACAGCACATGATTCCGGAACCTCTACAATTGCAGCACATTCCGGTGTTGTTGAATACGTTGATGGTATGAAAATTAAAGTTCGTTTAGAAGACGGAAGTTTTGATGAATATCGATTACAAAAATTCATGAGAAGCAATCAAGGAACCTGCATCAATCAAACACCAATCGTTACATTGGGAGAAGTGATTACTGCCGGGGACATCATTGCTGACGGCCCATCCATGGAAGACGGAGAGCTTGCTCTTGGTCGCAACGTGGTGGTAGCCTTCATGACTTGGAACGGATATAATTATGAGGACGCCGTCATCATGAACGAGCGTTTGGTTAAAGAAGATGTTTACACATCGATTCATATTGAAAAGTACGAAATTGAAGCCAGAGACACAAAACTTGGAAAAGAAGAGATTACTCGTGAAATTCCAAACGTTGGTGAAGAGGGCAGAAAATTTCTTGACGAACAAGGAATCATCATTCCTGGTGCCGAAGTCAAGGAAGGCGACATTTTAGTCGGTAAGGTTACACCAAAAGGTGTTACCGATCCAACCCCTGAAGATCGTCTATTACTTGCCATTTTCGGTGAAAAATCAAGAGAAGTACGCGACACCTCTTTAAGAGTACCTCATGGCGGAGGCGGAATTGTCCACTCAGTCAAAGTATTCACTAGAGATAAAGATGAGTTATCCCCTGGAGTCAACACGGTTGTCAGAGTCTACATTGTCCAAAAACGGAAAATTTCCGAAGGTGACAAAATGGCTGGACGCCATGGAAACAAAGGTGTTATCTCCAAAATTCTTCCAAGCGAAGATATGCCATACTTAGAAGACGGTACTCCAGTTGATATCATGTTGAATCCACTCGGCGTTCCATCTCGTATGAACATCGGGCAGGTCCTTGAAATTCATCTTGGCATGGCTGCTAAATTACTTGGAATCCATGTTGCAACACCGGTTTTCGACGGGGCTACCCAAGAAGATCTTGACGATATCATGAAAGAAGCAAAAATGGATCCGGACGGAAAATACGTCTTATTTGACGGCCGCACAGGTGAAAGATTTGATAATAGAGTTTCTGTCGGCGTTATGTATATGATCAAACTTGACCATATGGTCGACGACAAACTACATGCAAGAAGCGTAGGACCGTACACTTTAGTCACTCAGCAACCAATGGGTGGAAAAGCACAAAACGGTGGACAACGTTTCGGAGAAATGGAAGTATGGGCGCTCGAAGCATATGGCGCTGCCTATACGCTTCAAGAAATGCTTACAGTGAAATCTGATGACATCATCGGAAGAAACAAAGTCTTTAGAGCGATTGTCGATGGACAACCGATTCCAGATCCAAGTCTTCCTGAATCCTTCCGCGTACTTACAAGAGAACTTCGTTCTTTGGGTATCTACGTAGAATTGATTAGCAGAGATACAGGATTGAATGAAGTCAACCGTTCCTTAGTTGATGATGAAGTTGAAGATTATATTACAAAATATGGTTTCAAATCCTAAAGAAAGGTAGTGAATGTGAATGAGTCAAAAATATTCCCATTTAAAAATCAGACTCGCTTCTCCTGAAGAAATCAGAAGTTGGTCGTATGGTGAAGTTAAGAAACATGAAACAATCAATTACCGGACTTTGAAGCCAGAAAAAGACGGATTGTTTTGTGAGGTCATCTTTGGACCGACCAAAGATTACCAATGCGCTTGCTCAAACAAATCAAAAAGAAGCGCTCATCCTGGAAAAAAATGCCCAGTTTGTGGCGTAGAATACACGGAAAGCAAAGTCCGTAGAGAACGGATGGGGCACATTGAACTTGCAGCTCCCGTCGTCCATGCGTGGTACTTGAGAAATAGTCCATCCAGACTTGCAATCCTTTTAGACATTAAATCGAAAGATTTGGAAGAAGTCGTTTATTTGGCTTCTTACATCGTAGTGGACCCAGGAGATACTGATTTGTCATTCAAACAGATTCTTTCCGAAGCCGACTATACACATTATTATTTTGAATACGGTTCAAGATTTAAAGCTCTTACAGGTGCCGAAGCCGTCAAGTTTTTACTCAAGAAAATCGACCTTGAAAGAGAAACATTGAATTTGCGAATCGAACTCAAAACCGCTTCAAAACAAAGAAGAGAAAAAATTATTAAAAGATTGAATGTCGTCGAAGCATTCAAAAACAGCGACAACCTTCCAGAATGGATGGTTTTAGATGTTCTGCCAGTCATTCCGCCAGATTTACGTCCGATGGTTCAACTTGATGGTGGACGTTTCGCAACGACCGACTTAAACGATCTTTACAGAAGAATTCTAAACAGAAACAACCGTTTGAAACGCCAATTCGAACAAGGTGCTCCGCACCTGATTACGAAGAATGAAAAACGGATGTTGCAAGAAGCGGTAGACGCTTTGATTGACAACTCAAAACGTGGAAGAAAAGTGGTTGTGGAACGTAATCGCGCTCTTAAATCATTATCAGACATGCTTAGAGGTAAACAAGGACGCTTCCGCCAAAACTTGCTTGGAAAACGCGTTGACTATTCCGGACGTAGCGTTATCGTTGTTGGACCGGACCTTGAAATGTATCAATGCGGATTGCCTAAAGAAATGGCAATCATCCTGTTCAAACCTTTTGTTATTCGCGAAATGATCTCTAGAGGCATTGCCGCAAATATCAGAATGGCAAAACAATATATTGAAAAACTAGACGGTCGCATTTGGGCAGTACTCGAAGACGTAATCAGAGAACATCCTGTTCTTTTGAACCGTGCGCCGACACTTCATAGACTTGGAATTCAGGCTTTCGAGCCTATCCTTGTTGAAGGAAAAGCAATTCGTTTGCATCCGCTCGTTACGACGGCATTCAATGCCGACTTTGACGGAGACCAAATGGCAGTTCACGTTCCTTTATCCGAAGAAGCACAAGCTGAAGCTCGCGTTTTGATGCTAGCCTCCAACAACATCCTTGCTCCAAAAGATGGTAAACCAATCGTTACCCCATCACAGGACATGGTTCTTGGAAACTACTATCTAACACTTGAAAAAGCTGGACTAGAAGGAGAAGGCAGCGTTTATAAAGATGTGAATGAAGTCATACTTGCTTATGAAAACAAGCGTGTAACACTTCATACTAGAATCGCGATCAAAGTGGCTTCGCTTTCAAGAAACATTCCAGAGAAGTTCCAAAACCATTATATGGTTACGACGCCTGGGAAATTGATATTCAATACAATCTTACCTGAGTCTTTTCCTTATATTAATGAACCGACTCAATTAAACCTTGTCGAAAAAACTCCGGAGATTTATTTCCTAGCTCCTGGTACGAACGTCAAAGAAGCCATTTCAAAAATGGAAGTTGTTTCTCCTTTTAAGAAGAAATTCCTCTCAATGATTATTGCTCAGATTTTTGCAGTATACAAAATCAACGAGACTTCAAAGATGCTTGACAAGATGAAAAACATCGGATTCAAGTACTCGACCATTGCAGGAATTACAGTCGCGGCTTCTGATGTAAAGGTTTATTCAAAAAAGAAAGAAATCCTTGATGCTCATGACGCTAAAGTCGATGAAATTTCAGAACTTTACGACATGGGTATGTTAACAGATTCTGAACGCTCCAAACTCGTCATCGACGAATGGGCGAAAGCAAAAGATGAAATCCAAAAGGGCTTGGAAATCGAACAAGATCATGAAAACCATATTTTCATGATGTCCGACTCCGGTGCCCGTGGTAACATTTCAAACTTTACACAGCTTGCTGGTATGCGTGGATTGATGGCCAACCCGAGTGGTGGAACCATTGAACTTCCAATTAAGGCATCCTTCCGTGAGGGACTCACAATGAGCGAGTTCTTTATCTCAACCCATGGTGCGAGAAAAGGATCAACCGATACCGCTTTAAAAACAGCTGAGTCCGGATATTTAACCAGAAGACTTGTCGATGTCAGCCAAGACGTTGTTATTACTGAAGAAGATTGCGGAACTGACAAAGGCGTACGTGTCAAAGCTATTCTCGACAGAGATGGAAAAGAAATCGAATCATTATTTGATCGTATCCTTGGCCGTTATACTTCAACAAACTATATTCATCCATTTACTGGCGAAATCTTGATTAAAAAAGGAAAATATATTTCCGAAGAAATTGCAAAGGCCATTGTTGAATCCGCTTGGGATCCATCTGACCCGACCAATCCTGAAAAGAGAAAAGCCATTGAAGTGCCAATTCGTACTGCACTCACTTGTACAGCTCATGTTGGAATTTGCCGCAAATGTTACGGACAGAATCTAGCAACCGGAAACAAAGCCGAAGTTGGAGAATCTGTAGGAACCATTGCTGCCCAATCCATTGGTGAGCCTGGTACGCAGTTGACAATGAGAACCTTCCATACAGGAGGCGTTGCCGGTGACGACATTACACAAGGTCTGCCTCGTGTTCAAGAATTGTTCGAAGCCCGCAAATCAAAAGCAAAAGCAATTATATCCGAAATCAACGGAATCGTTACAGACATCGTTCCGGTTGAGGAAAGATTCATTATCTATGTCGGAAACGACATTGAAGCAAAAAAATATGAAACCAATAGCAACGTACAATCCTTGGTTGAAAAAGGTCAAGAAGTCAAAGCGGGAATGCAGTTGACTGAAGGCGCAATCGACCCGAAAGAATTGTTGCGTGTTGCGGACATGCCTTCCGTTCAACAATACATTTTGAAGGAAGTTCAAAAGGTTTATCGCTCACAAGGTGTTGATATTTCCGACAAGCACATTGAAATCATCATTCGTCAAATGACAAGAAGACTCAATGTCATCTTGGAAGGCGATACCGAGTTGCTTCCAGGATCTCAAATTTCTGTTAATGATTTTATCGAAGCCAACAAAAAAGCTTTCGCAGAAGGACTTCGTCCGGCGATTGCAAAACCTGTGCTTCTTGGAATCACAAAAGCAAGTTTGAGAAGCGATTCCTTCCTATCAGCCGCATCTTTCCAAGAAACAACAAGAGTACTTACAGATGCTGCCATAAGAGGTAAATCCGATCCACTTCTTGGACTCAAGGAAAACGTCATCATCGGTGGTTTGATTCCAGCAGGAACCGGTATTCTAAGACACACAAAACTAGAATATGAAATGCCTGAAGAAGAAGAAGACTTATACGCAGATTTTGAAGAATAATTGAAAAATTACTAAGTAAAATCCGAAGGAAATCCTTCGGATTTTTTCTTTGAAGTTAAAAGAAAGTTGTATGAATTTCAATTTTATTGTATAATGGTTTCGACGCACTGTAAAGGTGATGAATTTGAAGAATATAAAACTACAAGTGAAAAAGCTAATCAAGATGATTAGCGACATGACAGTTGGGCACAGCCAGTTTGACTATGACCTGATTTTAAGCACGCTGACTGCAGTTCTTATTTTTCTAGTTGAACTCGTCAGTTATTTTGTTGTTCTTCCCGAAATGATTCATTCAAAGACGCCATTCCTGATTGTTGTGATAATGATGGTCTTGTCTTTTATTGCCTTTTTATCGATTATTAAGAATTGGATCAAGAAAACAACCTTTCTTGCCAAACTACTGTTATATTTATTTCCGTTTGCGATTGTATTCTCAGGTATTTATGTCAGTTATGCTTATCAAGGCGTAACGAATCAGATTGAGTCATTCTTCATCGCAGTCATTGCGGCTTCATTAGTTCAAATTTATCCAAGAAGAAAAAGATTTGTTCTGTTTGTAACTTCATTCGTTCTGTTTAACCTGATGATGTATCTGTATCACGGATTTTCAATTCTATTTTTTACAGATTTAAGGCTTTCCTTCATGGTGACGCTATCGGGGTTTGTTTATGCTTCAGTTCACTACAACCTCTTTATTCACCAAAGACACTCTTTGGAAAAGTTGGATAAGCAAAACGCATTTCAGGCTGAATCCATGGAAAAATTAGAAAAAGCATACAATGAACTTAACGAAAGCAACCAGGTTACTGAATCCATTATTGCTTCAACAATGGAGATTTTGAAAAATGACCGATTGGAAGACGTACTTCAATTAGTACTAGAAGAAGCCATCAGGTTGATTCCGAAATCTCAAGCCGGCAGCGTACTTGTATATAATGGAGAATTCATGGAGTTTAAAGCCGCCGTTAAATACGATTTAAAAAAATTACAAAACATCACGCTGACTCTTGAGGACTTGTTTCAATCAAAATTGGAAGATAAATACCAACCGACGATTATAAAGAATTTGGAAGTTTTTGACCAAATTAATATCAGCAAGGAAAAGAATGATGCATTGAACTTTGCAGCTGCAGGAGTCGCAAAATCATGCCTGTCTTGCTCTTTCAAATATAATGGTGAGTTTTTTGGATCATTGAATCTGGATAATTTTGACTCTAATGATATTTTTGACGAACGTGATATGGAATTGATGAAACAGTTTACCAAAGAAGTTGAAATCGTTATTTCGATTCATAAACTTTATGAACAAACCATCCTGCCATCTAAATTTGATGAGTTGACTAAAGTTTATACTCGAAGATATTTCAATAAGATGCTTGAATCTAATTTAAGAGCTTGTGAAAAGACAAAATCAATCATGACGGTTGTTCTGATTGATATTAATAATTTAAAAGAGTTTAATGATGAATACGGACACGAAATCGGAGACGATTATTTAGTGTCTATTATTGAATCGATTCGCGACGGCATTCCTGAAAATTCTTTCATCGGTCGCTTGGGCGGAGATGAATTTGGAATTGGGTTGCCTGATTCAACCTTTGCAGATACGATTGACAGAATGAAAAGAATTCGAACCAAATTTCACAAGACAGGCTTTATGGCTTCAAAGGCGCACATTGATGCTTCATTTGCATACGGCGTCAGTTCAACCGATGAATTAGGATTAAACGCATCAAAATTACTTGCGATGGCAGATTCTAGAATGTATGAAGACAAAAAACAAACGAAACGGAAATTATAAATTTCATTTAATGAAAAGGGACGCGACGTCCCTTTTCTCATACTAGATGCAGATTGCTTAACTGATTTATATAATTGAGCTTTAAGGGACACGACATTGTTGAACTATTCCTTTACGTTTAGTCTCCCATTTGGTAGAATATGGAGTATGGTGATGGACATGGACAAACAGAAATACACAATGATTTTGGCAGATGATGAAGAAGAGGTCAGAAACCGGATTGCTTCTAAAATTCCTTTGGATTCTGGATTTGAAATCATTGGGCTCGCATCCAATGGATACGACGCATTAGAACTCGTCGAAAAATTATCTCCTGATGTGGTATTAACCGATATTAGAATGCCGTTCATTGACGGAATGGAACTTGCCAGAAGACTTCGGATTGAACATCCTAAGACAAAAGTGGCATTTATCTCCGGATTTGATGAGTTTTCATATGCAAAAAAGGCAATCGAACTTAATGTGGTCAGTTACCTGACTAAGCCTATTTCTGATTCGGAAGTTCAGATTTTTTTGACACGGCTGAGAGAAATATTAGACCAAGATAAAGAAAGCACTTTTAACCAGGAACGATTGGATCTTTTGTTTCAAAGCAATCTTCCAGCAATGATAGAGCATCAGTTCAATACCTTGCTGAGACTTCCTGAAATTAAGCAAAGCGATCTTGAAAAATTCAAAGTCTACGGAATTGACCTTCAGGGAGGAAACATCATTGGAATCATCGAAATCGATGAAGAAGAATTGCTGAAGATGGAGCAACTTCGCATTTTTCTTATGAATTTATTTAATACAAGAGCACCAAAAGGAATTCACCCTATATTTTTCAACAGTCAATTCGGTTTTGTATTCATTCTACAAGCCGATAAAATTCAAGAAAATGAGATAGAATCCTATTTGAATGGCATTCTCGTCACAAAAGAAGATTTCAGCGATGCGAAAGTGAAAATTGGAATCTCAGAAGTGTTCGATGACTTTACTCGTTTCCAGATTTCGATGCTTCAAGCAAAAAAGGCCTTGTCTTACGGAAACTATTTGCATATTGGAGATTTAATTTTTTATCGGGATATTAAAACGCGTAAAAAGGCGGATCTGGTTTTAACCAAAGAAGAGTCCGATGAAATTAGCTATACAATTAAGTTTGAAAGTTCTAAATCCATTCATAATCTTTTTTCCTCTCTAGAGAAAAGATATGGACTCAATGAAGGATATCTATTAAACAAACGGTATTTTATCATTAGCCTAACAAATATATTTTTGGAATTTGCAAAAAGTTTATCTGTCGAGATTGATGAAGTAATCAAAGAGGACTTATTCGATGTGTTATCAAGATTTGATCAATTACACGAACTCTTTACCTATCTTTCAGAATTGACGTTTCAAATCAGAAATCACAACATCGAAAATTCCCAATCTCATGCGAACGTCATTTTGAATGAAGCAGTTCAATTTTTGGACGTACACTATTCAGATCCCAACATATCCATGGAGATGGTAACGGAGAAATTAAATATCAGCATTTCATATCTTGCGATGTTATTTAAGAAAATCCTTGATACCACCTTTAACAAGTATCTTGTGAAAATTCGAATGGAAAAAGCCATGGAGCTCTTGAAATTCAGCCAAGATAAAATTTTGAATATCGCATCCGCAGTTGGATACAACGATGTCTATTATTTCAGCTTCAGCTTTAAGAAGTATACGTCTATGTCACCAAAGGAATATCGAAATGATCAAAAGAATTAATCAACTGAGTATTGGCAATAGCATTTTCATCATGACGATGCTGATTGTTGGTTTAAGCATGATGGCATTTTCAATCATTTCTTATAGAATTATCTTTAGCCGTACTGATGATTTGATTGAAAGCACTTCAAAAGAAATCAACAAGCAGGTTATCTTAAATTATGAAAGCTATTTAAGTAACGTTATAGATTCTTCTAACGCGTTGCAAAAATACATTGCCGATCTCACAAAAACGAATCAAATTGAAGAATTGAATAGCGTATTTGAAACCACGAGCTCTTTGGACAAAAACATTCGTACAGTAGCTCTATTTGATAATTTAGGGAATGTTGTTTCAATCAGTTCTGAAGGAGTTCTTTCAGATGAAATTCGGTCAAAGGATTGGTTTCAAAACGCAATTGATTTGAAAGACATCCATCACTTCAGCAGTCCCCATATCGAGGATATCTTTGACAGTTCTACCAAAGAAGTTTTTACAATTTCTAAATTTATTCAGTACTATAAAAATGGTGTTCAAACAAATGGAGTATTGGCAATCGATATTGACACCGAAGACTTCAAAACACTCGCTACGATGACCAATTTGGGAACCGAAGGTCATATTGTCATTACCGACGAGAAGCGAGAATTGATCTATTCGTCAGAATCATTATGTAGCGATGACACGTGTGAATCTGTCCAAGTCATGAATGACCTTATTATTGGTGGCGCGTTGATTAAAATCAATCACCTGAATATGTACGTCAATGTGAATACGATTAAATACACAAGATGGAACATTGCCACATTTATTAATGTCGACGAAATTACAAACACGAAATTCGACATGCTTCTGACAATCATGATTGTTTTTGGAGCAACCATGATCATTATCGCGCTTACTTCCGCAGCGCTTTCAAAAAGAATTACAGGCCCACTCAATAAGTTGGAAAATCACATCAAAAAGATTGAGCAGGGAGATTTTGACTCCATGATTACGCTCTCCGGCCAATATGAAGTTGTATTATTGTCTCAAGCTTTCAACTCAATGAGCGAACAGATTAGAGAGTTGATGAATCGTGTCATGAAAGAACAACGAGAAAAGAGAAAGACTCAGTTTATTGCTTTGCAAAATCAGATCAATCCTCATTTTTTATATAATACGCTTGATTCCATAGTCTGGCTCAGTGAAAACAAACGAAATGCAGATGTGGAAAAAGCAATCATCGCACTTTCTAAATTTTTCCGAATGAGTATTTCCGGAGAAGATACACTCGTAAATTTACGTGACGAAATTGAACATGTGTCAAATTATTTGCTGATTCAGCAAATAAGATATCACAACTCATTCCATTTTGATTTTGAGATACAAGAAGAAGCGCTTGACTGCAAAGTGTTGAAGTTTTCTCTTCAACCCCTTGTAGAAAACGCAATTACACATGGCTTATTGCCAGAAGAATCTTATTGTCACATTTCAATTCGAGGATATCTAAAGGACAACTATGTTTATTTGGAAGTTCAGAATGAAGGGTATGGAATTAGTTCAGATCGAATCGACGAAATTCAAAAGATCTTCAAAGGTGCAATTCAATCGACAAGTATCGGGCTAAGGAATATATATCAAAGACTGACATTGTACTATGGAAAAAACGCCGATATGTTTATTGAAAGTGAACTTGACGAATATACAAAAGTGACCATTAAAATGCCGATTGACCGAGGGGAAATCAAATGAAAAAAGCGCTGATATTAATTATGTTTTTATTGCTTTTCGGATGTCAGACTCGCGTTCCAGTCATTCCACTTCTGATTTATGACATGAATGACGATTACATGAGAGACTTTGAATCTCGGATACAAGAAGCGAACCTCATGAATTTCAGAATTGAAACTTATGATTGTCAAAATTCTCAGATTATTCAAAACGAATATCTTGAAGAAGTGTTGAAAAAAGACAATCCTTTAATCATTATCAATCCCGTTGACAGACTGAGTGCCCATGCGATGATTGAAAAAGCAAAACAAACTGGTGCGAAAATCATCTTCATCAATAGAGAACCCTTACCTGAAGATATGGATTTGTATGACTCTGTGTATTATGTGGGAGCGGATGCAAAACAATCTGCAGAATTACAAGCTGAAATCATTATGGATCTTTTCGGAGGGAACCCATACAGCCTTAATGAATTCGATCTAAATTCTGACGGAGTCATTCAAGCAGTCATTTTAAAGGGCGAACAAGGGCATCAAGACGCCGAAGCCAGAACTAAATATGTAATTGATGAATTGGAAAATGAACATTACCAAGTCGAGGTATTAGATATTGCAATCGCTAATTTTGACATGGATCTCGCTGAAATTGCAATGAATCAGTTAATTGAAGAATACGGAGATCAATTCGAGGTCGTGATTGCAAACAATGATGCAATGGCGATTGGAGCGATTAAGACATTAACAGAACATCAGTATTTTGATGATATGGATATGAATGGAGTGATTGATCGAGATACGGAGCCTTGGATCCCCGTTGTTGGAATTGATGGCCTAGATATAGCCATCGAAAGCATGAATAATGGGTATCTATATGGAACGGTTCTCAATGATTCTCAAAGCATGGCCGAAGCAATTGTTGAACTTGCAAACATATTATTAAACAATCTTAGTCTTGATGATTTTTCATATGTGATTACAGATTCCAAATATATTTGGATTGACTATCAAAAATTTGTAAATGATTCTGTTTAAATTTGAGTGCGCCTAAGGGAGCGCTCTTCTTTTTTAAAGAAAAGAGAATTTCACAAAGAAATAGTAAAATTATCTATTTTATGTAAGCGTTTTTTATTCTATACTTACTATGTAGATTTAAAAAAATAGAGAGGATAGGATTATGAAAAAATTTAGTATTTTCTTTTTAGCACTAGCCGTAGTAATGGTAGCTTTCACAGCAGGTTGCCAAAGCACAAAAGTTGACATTGGTATCGTATTGCCAACAAAAGATGAACCAAGATGGGTTCAAGATGAAGCAAGATTTACAGCAGCTCTTGCTGACACAGATTACTCAGTTGAAATTCTTTTCAGCCAAGGATCAACTGCAACTGAACTTTCCAACGTTGAAACATTAATTTCAAAGGGAATCACAGTTTTAATTATTTGTGCACAAGATGGTGACGCAGCAGGCGCAGCCGTTGAAAAAGCAAAAGCAGAAGGCATTACAGTTATCGCTTATGACCGTTTGATTACAAACACAGAAGCAGTAGACTATTATGTTACTTTCGACAGCGTAGCTGTTGGAGAAGCTCAAGGTCAATATTTGGTTGATCATGCAACAGGAGCTGGAAATCCATTATACTTGTATTCTGGAGCAGCAACTGACAACAACGCATTCTTGTTCTTCGAAGGTGCTTGGAACGTATTACAACCAAAAATTGCTGACGGAACATTCGTTATCAAGAACTCTGCAGAAGCAGTAGGATTGCAAGCAAATGCAACTTTGACAAGAACGCAACAATCTAGCATTATCGGACAAATCACTACGAACTGGGACTTCAATACAGCATTGAGCCTTGCTCAATCCAACTTGACAGCAACTACAGCTGCTGACAAGGGCGATGTATTCATCCTTGCTCCAAACGATGGAACCGCTCGTGCAATCGCTGATGCATTCGCAGCTGACACAGACGTTACGAGTTATTATGTAACTGGACAAGACGCTGAAATCGCATCTGTTCAATACATCATCGATGGAAAACAATCCATGACAGTATTTAAAGACGTACGCACTCTTGTTGCTGACGCAATCGCAATGGCTGTTACAGTATTGGAAGGCGGAACTCCAACAACAACTGGATCTTATGACAATGGAAGCATTGACGTTCCAGCAAAACAAACGGCAGTCGTCGTTGTTGATCAAGCTAACGTTAGAGCAGCTTTAATTGATTCAGGGTATTACGCAGAAACAGAATTTACATTCCCAGCATAATTAAAGACGAATAGATGATAGCAGTGGTGGTACTTAAGCCACTGCTTTCACTAATTAAGGGGAGAAACCATGGAACATATTTTAGAAATGAGAAATATAACAAAAGACTTCCCCGGCGTTCGCGCATTGGATCAAGTCAATTTTGCCGTCAAATCTGGTGAAATTCACTGCTTGGTCGGCGAAAACGGAGCTGGCAAAAGCACTTTGATGAAGGTTTTGAGTGGTGTCTATGGAAGTAAAGAATATACCGGTGATATCGTCTTTATGGATGACGTTCAAAATTTCAGCTGTATCCGTGATAGCGAAGCCAAAGGAATTGCAATTATTCACCAAGAACTTGCATTAATACCAGAACTAAGCATCTACGAAAACGTCTTTTTGGGACACGAAATCCACAAAGGCGGTTTTATTGATTGGAACGAAACCATCACTCAAAGTAAAAAATATTTGAAGATGGTGAATTTGGACGTTGATACAGAACAAAAAGTTGTCAACCTTGGTGTGGGACAACAGCAATTGATTGAGATTGCAAAAGCCCTCAGCAAAGATGTCAAGTTGTTGATTTTGGATGAACCGACAGCTGCATTGACCGATGAAGAGAGCGAAAACCTTTTAGTTCTTCTAAAAACACTAAAAAAAGAAAATGTTACATCGATTATGATTTCTCATAAAATTAAAGAAGTCATCGAAGTTGCAGATACCGTCACTGTATTAAGGGATGGAAAGACGATTTGTTCTTTATCCAAAGAAAAGGATGAAATTAAATCGCAAATCATCATCAAAAATATGGTGGGTCGTGAAATCAATGATGTATTTCCAAAAAGAAAACCGAAAGAACCTGGTGATATCATTTTGGAAGTCGCAAACATTAATTCCTTCAATCATGAAATTGGAAGACAAGTTGTCAAAGACTCCAGTTTTTTTGTCCGAAAAGGAGAGGTCGTTGGAATTGCAGGTCTTATGGGCGCTGGAAGAACAGAGCTTTCACTCAGTATCTTCGGGAACCCCTTGGGCTACAATATGACCGGTGACGTATTCATTGAGGGGAAGAAAGTGAATTTAAGACATCCCAAAGACGCCATTAAGAATGGACTTGCATATGTGACGGAAGACCGAAAGGGCAATGGATTGATTCTAATTCAAGATGTGAAACAAAATATATCTCTCGCCAATTTAGGTGCACTCTCCAAGTATGCATACATTAATATGAATGAAGAAGTTAAGATTGCGAATGAATATCGTGATAGCATTAATATCAAAACACCATCAATAGAGCAAAAAGTACAGAACTTAAGCGGAGGAAACCAACAAAAAGTATCCCTCGCAAAATGGTTGTTTACGAGTCCCAAGGTTTTAATATTGGATGAACCGACTCGCGGAATCGACGTCGGAGCCAAATATGAGATTTATACACTAATCAATGCTTTAATTGAGCAAGGCTTGAGCATTATCATGATTTCCTCTGAACTTCCCGAAGTCATCGGCATGAGCGATCGAATCTATGTGATGAATGAAGGACACATCGCAGGCGTCCTTTCGAGAGCAGAAGCCACTCAGGAACGAATCATGGAAATCGCAACCGATTAGAGAAGGAATGTTGAGAACTTATGAAAAAATATATTGATGAATTAAAGATCGTATTAAAAGAAAATGTTAGAGAATACGGAATGTTCATTGCACTAGCAGTGATTATGATTGTATTCGCGATTATGTCCGGCGGACTTTTTCTAAGCTCCAGAAATATTTCCAATCTGCTCAACCAGACTGGATATATTGCCGTTTTGGCGGTTGGAATGACATTGATTATCATTATTAGACATATTGACTTGAGCGTTGGATTCGTTGCCGGGTTCATTGGAGCTTTAGCCGCAATTTTAATGGTTACATTCCAACAGATACCATTTTTCAACCAAAGTCCCGCAATGAGTATTTTCGGTGTAATCATCATCATGATTCTCGTATTAATTGTAGGATCGATTATTGGACTTTGGAATGGATTCCTGGTTTCAAGAATGGGCATTCCAGCTTTCGTCGTCACCTTGGCAGGAATGTTCTTGTTTAGAGGAGCGCTTCTACAAGTGACCCAGGCGACTGGAACAATCATCATTTCAAGTCCATTCTTCAACGCTATATCAAATGGGTATATTCCAGACATTGCGAACATTGATGGTTTTCATCTATTAACGGTGATTATCGGTGCGGTAGCGGTTGTGTTCTATATTTTGAATGAATTCAAAGTTCGGAAAACCAAACAAAAATACCAGTTTAAAGTGCTTGGAAAAGGAGTTTTTGCGACAAAAATCCTTTTTGTTTCCATCATTATTCTTGGCATTGCTTTGGTACTTGCAACGTACCGCGGAATCTCTTGGACCGTTGTCATCGTTCTTGTGGTGGTGGCAATCTATCATCTGATTACGAACAAAACGGTTATTGGAAGGTATATATACGCTGTTGGAGGCAATCCTGCTGCAGCTGAGCTCTCGGGTATATCCGTTAAAAATATTACTTTGATGGTTTTTGGCTCCATGGGATTTTTATCAGCTTTATCTGGAATCATGTTTGCGTCAAGACTTCAATCCGCAACCGTGACTGCTGGAACCGGCTTTGAACTAGATGCAATTGCAGGTGCTTTCGTCGGTGGAGTTTCCGCTTCAGGTGGAGTTGGAAAAGTCACAGGTTCTATTATTGGAGCAATCGTTATGGCTTCTCTATCAAGCGGTATGCAATTGATTGGTGTCGGTCAAGCCATGCAATACATCGTTAAAGGATTGGTCCTCATTGGCGCCGTTGTATTCGACGTCAAGACTAGAGGGAAAAAATAATTCTCCTCCCCCCTCATAAAGAACTTGGTTCCCCACCAAGTTTTTTATTTGGGAACAGTTCAAAACGGACATATTTTTTTCCATTTTAGTGTTGCTTAAATTGTATAATTATCGCAAAAATGTGCGAAAAAACGAGTTATTTGAAGGGGAGTCATTATGCCCTTTCTTTTATTCGAAAAAAAGTTGCGATTTCAGGGTAAAAATTGTTGACTTGATGAAACCCATATGATACAATAAGAAAGCGCGTGTCGAAAGCGTGCACAAATAGGTCTTTGAAAACTGAACAGATGACAAAACAAAGAAAACACACAATTTGAGTAATAAAATTAATAAGACGAGTTAAGAAAAACTTTACATACAAATGGAGAGTTTGATCCTGGCTCAGGATAAACGCTGGCGGCATGCCTAAGACATGCAAGTCGAACGCACTAGTTTACTAGTGAGTGGCGAACGGGTGAGTAACACGTAAGTAATCTGTCCTAACGACGAGGATAACTACTGGAAACGGTGGCTAATACTGGATAGGATATGGACTCAAAAGGGACCATATTTAAAGGCGCTTTCAAGCGCCGCGATAGGGTGAGCTTGCGCCGCATTAGATAGTTGGTGAGGTAACGGCCCACCAAGTCAACGATGCGTAGCTGAGCTGAGAGGCTGAACAGCCACACTGGGACTGAGACACGGCCCAGACTCCTACGGGAGGCAGCAGTTAGGAATTTTCGACAATGGGGGAAACCCTGATCGAGCAATGCCGCGTGAATGAAGAAGGTCTTCGGATTGTAAAGTTCTGTTATCGGGAAAGAACACTAAATAGAGGAAATGCTATGTAGTTGACGGTACCCGATGAGAAAGCCCCGGCTAACTACGTGCCAGCAGCCGCGGTAATACGTAGGGGGCAAGCGTTATCCGGAATTATTGGGCGTAAAGCGTGCGTAGGCGGTTTATTAAGTCAGTCGTAAAAGATCTCAGCCCAACTGAGTAGGGCGATTGAAACTGGTAGACTTGAGTACGGTAGAGGTAAGTGGAATTCCATGTGTAGCGGTGGAATGCGTAGATATATGGAGGAACACCAATGGCGAAGGCAGCTTACTGGGCCGGAACTGACGCTGAGGCACGAAAGCGTGGGGAGCAAACAGGATTAGATACCCTGGTAGTCCACGCCGTAAACGATGAGAACTAAGTGTTGGAGTGAAATTCAGTGCTGAAGTTAACGCATTAAGTTCTCCGCCTGGGTAGTACGGTCGCAAGACTGAAACTCAAAGGAATTGACGGGAACCCGCACAAGCGGTGGAGTATGTTGTTTAATTCGAAGATACACGAAGAACCTTACCAGGTCTTGACATACCAATGACCGGTGCAGAGATGCACCTTTCCTTCGGGACAATGGATACAGGTGGTGCATGGTTGTCGTCAGCTCGTGCCGTGAGGTGTTGGGTTAAGTCCCGCAACGAGCGCAACCCTTATTGCTAGTTACTAACATTCAGTTGAGGACTCTAGTGAGACTGCCAGCGACAAGCTGGAGGAAGGTGGGGATGACGTCAAATCATCATGCCCTTTATGACCTGGGCTACAAACGTACTACAATGGCCGGACACAAAGAGAAGCGAAGCGGTGACGTGGAGCAAACCTCATAAAAACGGTCTCAGTTCAGATTGAAGTCTGCAACTCGACTTCATGAAGGCGGAATCGCTAGTAATCGCGGGTCAGCAGACCGCGGTGAATACGTTCCCGGGTTTTGTACACACCGCCCGTCAAACCATGAGAGTTTATAACACCCGAAGCCGGTGGCCTAACCGAAAGGAAGGAGCCGTCTAAGGTGGGATAGATGATTAGGGTTAAGTCGTAACAAGGTATCCCTACGGGAACGTGGGGATGGATCACCTCCTTTCTAGGGAGAAATCCGTAGAGGAAAAATGGAGTCTTGTGTTGACTCCAAGTTGAAGTTATCTGTTTAGTTTTGAGAGACTTAGGAATGAGTTTACTCTAAGAGAGGGAGCTAAGAGATTAGTTTTCTTTTAAACTGTAAGAAGGTCTTTGAAAAGTGGATAATACTGTAGCAAAGTTAAGGAAAGAAGAGCATATGGTGAATGCCTAGGCACTAGGAGCCGATGAAGGACGTGACGAACTACGAAAAGCCCCGGGGAGTTGTAAGTACGCAGAGATCCGGGGGTGTCCGAATGGGGAAACCTGGCAGTAGAAGACTGTCACATAGAGATATGAGGGAACGCAGGGAACTGAAACATCTTAGTACCTGTAGGAAAAGAAAGCAACAGCGATTCTGTGAGTAGCGGCGAGCGAAAGCGGAACAGCCCATCTGGCTTTAAGAGTTACAAAATCTTATGATAGTGGAATCGCATTGGAAGAGCGAACCGAAGAGGGTGAGGAGTCCCGTAGACGAAATTGTAAGAACTCTGTCAGAGAAGAGTACGGCGAGGCAAGTGGAACCTTGTCGGAATAAGGGAGGACCATCTCCCAAGGCTAAATACTCCCTAGTGACCGATAGTGAACCAGTACCGTGAGGGAAAGGTGAAAAGAACCCTGGAAAGGGAGTGAAAGAGAACCTGAAACCATATGCTTACAACAAGTCAGAGCCCGTTAATGGGTGATGGCGTGCCTTTTGTAGAATGAACCGGCGAGTTATGATATTGTGCAAGGTTAAGATTGAAGGATCGGAGCCGAAGCGAAAGCGAGTCTGAATAGGGCGACGTAGTACAATGTTATAGACCCGAAACCGTGCGAGCTAGGCATGAACAGGTTGAAGTTGCGGTAACACGCAATGGAGGACCGAACCGTAGTCCGTTGAAAAGGACCCGGATGATTTGTGTCTAGGGGAGAAATTCCAATCGAGCTCGGAGATAGCTGGTTCTCACCGAAATAGCTTTAGGGCTAGCGTCAAATGCGAGATGTATTGGGGGTAAAGCACTGAATGTCTGATGGCCTCATCTAGGGGTACTGAATACAATCAAACTCTGAATACCAGTACATACAGTTTGGCAGTCAGACTGCGGGTGATAAGGTCCGTGGTCAAGAGGGAAACAGCCCAGATCGCCAGTTAAGGTCCCAAAATTTATGCTAAGTGGGAAAGGATGTAGGTCCGTCCAGACAGCTAGGAGGTTGGCTTAGAAGCAGCCATCCTTTAAAGAATGCGTAACAGCTCACTAGTCGAATAGACCCGCGCCGAAAATGTACCGGGGCTAAGCATAATACCGAAACTGCGGAATTCACATTTATGTGGATTGGTAGGTGAGCGTTCTAATTGCGTTGAAGTCAGATCGTGAGGACTGATGGAGCGGTTAGAAGTGAGAATGCCGGTATGAGTAACGAAAAGATGGGTGAGAATCCCATCCGTCAAAAGTCCAAGGTTTCCAGGGGAAGGTTCGTCCGCCCTGGGTTAGTCAGGTCCTAAGGTGAGGCTGAAAAGCGTAGCCGATGGCCAACAGGTTGATATTCCTGTACTACTTACTTGACTGAAGGAGTGACAAAGAAAGATAACCAGAGCCCATGAATGGATTTGGGTTCAAGGCAACGAGGGAGTGATTCAGGCAAATCCGGATCACACATATCCTGAGTACTGAGTACGTAAGTCTGGTGAATCTCAGCTTTCAAGAAAAGCTTCTAGGGTTAATCAAGTAAGTACCTGTACCGCAAACCGACACAGGTGGACGAGGAGAGAATCTAAAGACGCGCGAGATAACCCTTGTTAAGGAACTCGGCAAATTGACCCCGTAAGTTCGCAAGAAGGGGAGCTTTTAGAAATAAAAGCCGCAGAGAAGCGGCCCAAGCAACTGTTTACCAAAAACACAGGTTTCTGCTAAATCGCA
>Ga0265593_1000506_pt1 | contig 21227 bp, 23 predicted proteins | sample saktaG_8_FD_190136 | JGI IMG/M metagenome (GOLD analysis project Ga0265593, IMG submission 190136) | Saline water microbial communities from Sakinaw Lake, British Columbia, Canada - sak_2011_5_24_36m | ecosystem: Environmental > Aquatic > Non-marine Saline and Alkaline > Saline ...
TCGGCCAGAAAATCCGCAACGGCAAGGTCAACCATGCCGGTAGCCGGTTTCCGGCAATCCATGAAACGGTCATACTCCGGATGGGGAAAGTCGGGATGAGAAGGACAGTAATAGCACCGGTGATAAGCGGCCTGCCGGACGGACAGAAGTTCATTGAGATAGCGGTTCACCTCTTCAACCTGCTCAATGGTAGCTATCCCCCGTGCGATCCCGGCCTGATTGGTCACAATCACGATCCGGAAGCCCGCACTAATGGCAAGCGCGATAGCTTCATCAGCCCGATCAATCAACTGCAGCTGCTCTTTCGAAAAAATATACGCGCCGGTGTCCTTATTGATCGTACCGTCCCTGTCGAGAAAAAGAACCTTGATTGTCTGCACCATCAACCTCTCTATTTGTCAAGTAGTTGGCGGTACAGTTGCCCGTACTCTTCTGCAGAGTTTTTCCATGCGAAGTCACGGGCCATGGCCGAGGTGATGATCTGCTGCCAGCGCTCATCATCATCAAAGCACTGAAGGGCCTCTTTGAGCTTTCCGACAAGCGATTGAACAGTATATTCATGAAAAATGAATCCTGACCCTTTTTCCTCCACCTGATCATCTATGGTTTCCACAATCCCGCCCCCGGCATAAGCTACAGGTATGGTTCCATAGTTCATGGCAAACATCTGGATCATGCCGCACGACTCAATATTGCCGGGCATGAGCAGAATGTCAAGCCCCGCAACAGCAAGATGAAAAAAGGTATCGGTATATTCGACATGGACGCTCACCTTTTCGGGGTGCTCCAGGGCAAAATCCTGAAACACCTTCTCGTATTTCTTGTCGCCTGAACCGCAGATTACCAGCTGAATATCAAGGGAAACAAGCTCTTCAAGACTTTGCTGCAAGAGAGACGCTCCCTGAAACTCATCAAAGTTGGCGATTACGCCGACCACAGGCACCCCTTCAAGATAGGGCAGGCCGGCCTCTTCAAGCAGTGTTTTTTTATTGTCAAGCTTCCCGTCCATATGCTCAATACTGTATCGTTTCTTGATGAGCTTGTCGGCTGAAGGGTTCCACTGCCTGGTATCGATGCCGTTCAGAATACCGTGAAACTTGGACTGATACTCTTCAAGGACTTTTCCGAGCCCGAAGGCCTGCACTCCTTCATGACCGATCTCCTCCGCATACAGTTTCGATGTCGTGGTCAGAAGATCAGCATACTCAATGCCGGTAGAAAGCATGTTGACCTCATCGTTGCTGCAATGCAAAGCAGAACAGACCTCATCCGGAAGCAGTTTCTGGAAAAGCTTGTAAGGAAGAACACCCTGACGGTATATATTATGTATGGAAAGTGCGGTTTTTATCTCACTGAAAAACTCATTGGATGCATAGACAGTTTTCAGAAGAAGAGGAATAAGGCTTGCATACCAGTCGTGGCAATGGATGATATCGGGCTTCCACCCCAGCCGCTGCAGAGTCTCAAGTACGCCTATATTAAAGAAAACGATCTTCTCGGCACTCCCTTTCAGATCGCTTCCGGAGTGTATATCGGTAAAGAGACCGTTACGCTTGAAATACTTCTCATTATAGAGAAAATATGTCTGGATCTTGCTTGAAGGCAGGGCCGTCACCTTGACATGCAGCAGCTCTGTTTTCTCCTTGAGATGAACCTCAATATCAGACAGACGCAGGACATCGTGCAGTCGGAACTTCCGATCATTGATGGTACCGTATTTCGGCATCATGATGCGGCCTTCAAATCCTTCTTCCTCAAGCGCCTGGGGAAACGATGCCATAAAATCAGCAAGCGCGCTGATTCTTACAAAAGGAGAAACTTCACCGGAGACATAAAGAACCTTAAAATTTCGTCTGGACATCTATATCGCAATAAAACTATAATTTTTCTTCAAAAACTTTCATAGAACTACTTTAGTTTTTAATTTACGAATTTTCACAGACAGATACAATCAAGCCTCTCTCACCTCGGCAGTCGAAGAATTTTCATGCAGAGAACAACCGGCTTCATAAAGGTCTTCATCCTTCTTCTGACAGGACTTGTCGGGGGTTGCGCCTCTGATCGTCCGCCTTCGGGAGGTTCTGTCGATACCTCTCCACTGCAGGTGGTTTTTTCCGATCCCGCCTCCGGTACCGTCAATGTCTCCAGGGACAGGATCAACCTGACTTTCAACCATTACCTTACAGGGAGGCAACTGCTTGATGCACTCGTCTTTTCTCCGTCAATCGGCGAGTACGACATCATCATTGACGGAAGGAATCTGGAAATAAGACCATACAGACCCCTGAAAACAAATACGACCTACATCCTCACGATCAACAGGAACCTCAGGGATAATCGGGGACGTACATTTCCGGCGCCATGCAGCATTGTTTTTTCCACCGGTTCGGCAATAAATACCGGAACCATTGAGGGTACCGTTTTCAACGAAGACTATTCGCCGGCTGACAATGCTCTGGTTCTTGCTTTTAGCCGCCCCGATAACGCCGGAGCGGAAAATCTGCTGCAGAGAGAACCGGATTACCTTGTACAGACAGAGAGCTCAGGAGCATTCTCTTTCAACAATATCAGCCCGGGGCCGTACCGGGTTTTTGCTGTTAACGATCGGAACCGGGATCTGCGTTATAACGGTGAAACAGAGGAAACCGGCTTGAGCAGCAGTGATATTATCCGCGCAAATCCCTCAGGAACTGCCAATGTGATCATTCGCCTGGCCGGATTAAACAGCAATAACGGCGGACTTGTTTCCTGCAAACCCCTTGAACGGCAGCTTCTTGAAATCAGGTTCGGCCGTCCCGTAAACACAGCCTCATTCGACCCTGAAAAAATTAAAATCCGTCATTCCGGTTCCCAGGAACCGGTTCCGGTCATTTCATGGTACAGCAAAAACCGCACCATCTATGACTCCGAGCTGTGCATTGTTACCGGCAGACTTGAACAGGGCCAATCCTACCTGATCAGCTGCCCGGAAAATGACGGCAGCGGCAAAACCAGAGAAATTCAATTTTTCCCCTCTGCCTATAAGCCAGTGGAAAAGCCCGTTTCAATAACCATCATACCCGAAAACAAAAGCAGGCCGGCATACCTTGATATGGCAATGCCTGCCCTTGGAAAAGCTGTCCTTATAAACTTTACAGCGCCTCCCGGAAAGAGTGCGCTTTCCAGGTCGATCACTTTTTCTGAAACCGGCATACAAACAAAGACCGACATCAGCTTTTCGCTGATAAAAATCGATGACCGTACATTCGCCCTTAAACCTGCCGGGGGATTTCAGCCGGGGCACTCCTACACGGTCAGCGTTGATCCCTCACTTTTCGGGGATGACTCGCTGATGCCGGCAAAGACCAAACCCGTTGTTTCGCAATTTACCGTGCCGACAAAAGAAGAAACCGGAAGCATCTCGGGTAAGTGCTTCGCATCAGGGCAATACGTTATCGTTGAGGCAAGAAAATCCGGCTCTCCCGCATCCTTCTGCACTTCGGCACTCCGTGACCGGAACGGAACATTTCACTACTCTTTCCCGGAACTCCCTCCCGGAAACTACATCGTCAGCGCATTCACGCCTTCCGCCAGCAAACAGCCCGACCCCTACCGTCAGTGGAATCCCGGATCGATCGAGCCCTACCAGGCATCCGAACCGTTCGGACGCCACCCTGAAACTGTATCAGTAAGGACGCGCTGGGCAACTGAGAATATCGATATTCGTATACCGGCTTCCCGATAACAGGACCAACAACACCATTTTTTTTCATGATGAACAATCCGTCTAAAATAGGACCTAATTCCATTATTCAGACTGTCGCGGCTCTCGACTCAAGGTATGGCAAAATCGAAGGCGATGCCATCCTCAGACGATCCGGCCAGGACCACTGGATCGGAAACCTCCCCAAAGAGATGACAGAGGAATCGCAATTTCATTCGCTGGTCTCAGCCCTTCAGAAAGAGCTCGGTGAAGAGACAACCGCCAGCATACTGAAAGAATCGGGAGAACGGACTGCCCGCTACCTTCTGAAGGTCCGTATACCCGGCATCTTCCAGAAGTTCCTGAAACTTCTCCCTCCACGCACGGCATTCAGGCTCTTCCTGTTTGCCATCAGCAAAAATGCCTGGACCTTTGCCGGAAGCGGAGAGTTCAGCTACACCATAACCTTTCCGCCCGAAATTTCGGTAATAGTGACCTGCCCCGCCCGCCCGGTCGTCGGCAACTTCTACCTCGGTACCTTCACCACCCTCCTGAAGGAACTGGTCAATCCACAGGCAACGATCACGGCCGACATCAGTCAGGAAAACGACAGCATCCGCTGCAGTTACCGCTGCGAAATCTGAGTGTTCGAAAACCGACTTTTCCCTTGAACGCAAAAAGGCCGCCCGAAAGCCGCCTTTTTGCAAACAAATTCTTCCTGAAAGCTTTACTGCCAGCCGCCGACCATTGCAAATATTTCGCGGTCACCGATAGGAACCGGCACCGAGGCGACCGGATTTTCCTGGATGAGGAAATCGGCAATTTCGTTATAGGGGACAAGGCACTCGGCCTTGTCAGGAGTCTCCTCCATGGCAAACATGGTTTTGCCGGCAAAGCGGCTCTTGCGGATAAGCTCGTGATAGGGTACTTTGGCAAGCAGCCTTGTTCCGACCTTTTCAGCAAACTGATCAAGCATATTAGTGCCTCCTCCGGTGGTGTAGTCGACACGGTTCGCTACGATACCTGCAAGCTTCACCTTGTAGCGCACACTCTTCTGCTGGATGGCCATGCAGAGACGGTTGGCGGCGAAAATGCTGTCAAAATCATTCGTTGCAATGATGATTGCATAATCGGCATAATTCAGCGGCGCACTGAAACCGCCGCATACCACGTCACCAAGCACATCGAACAGAATCACGTCATATTTATCATAAAGACCGAGTTCCTGGAGCAGGGTGACCGATTCACCGACGACGTATCCGCCGCATCCGCTTCCTGCCGGAGGACCGCCGGCTTCAAGGCAGTCAATACCGGCAAAACCGGTTTCTATGATATCCTCCGCGCTCAGCTCCTCATGATGAAAATCAACCTCTTCAAGAGCCTCGATAACGGTTTTCTGCAGTTTCCCGGTAATGGGAAACGTGCTGTCATGCTTTGGATCGCAGCCGATCTGCAGAACTTTCGCACCTTTGAGGGCAAGTGCCGCTGAAATATTGGCGCTGGTGGTGCTTTTTCCGATGCCGCCCTTGCCATATACCGCTAGAACTAAACTCATATTGATAACTGAGAAAATGATTGATAAGAAAAACCTAACCGCCGAGCGACTCTTTTGCCTGCCGGAAGACCTCAGCGGAAACCTGCGATGCACCACTCTCGCGGGCAAAGGTTTCCGTGTTTTTCCTGACTTTTTTACGGACAAAAAAAGGCACTTTCTTCAGCATGGTTTCAGCCTCATCCGTCCATGTCATGTCACCGTCGCCCGGAACAGTCTCTGCATCACCTGAAGCCTCAGAGGCTGAGTGACCGTTTCTCCCGGCAGGTGCTTCCTGAGGTTCCGCAGAAGCGGCGCCCTCCTCGTATTCCAGACCTGCGTCGCCGAAAAAGTCGATCAGATGCTTTTCAAGACCGAGTTTGCATGAAAGGTAAACCCTGTCGGCAATAACATCGGCACCGGCAAAACCGAAGAAGGGGTAGTAGCCGAGAAGATGGTTTTCAATATGGGTCGGGGGACAGATCACCATACAGGGGACGTCGAGCTTGCGACAGCTGTGTCGCTCCATCTGGGTCCCGCAGACCAGATCCGGCATTTCATCATCGATGAATTTTGCAACATCCTGGAACCGGTCGGTAACCATGAGCCCGCCGGGAAGGTATCCCTCAAGTTCCTTGCGTACCCAGTCAGCATGGCGCTCCATATAGGTGCCGGCGCCGATAACCTGCATACCGAGTTCGTCGCTGAGAAATTTCACCAGACCGACAGTATGTGTTGCATCCCCGAACACAAAGGCCCTCTTGTTGCTGAAACTTTCCATATCGGCGGTTCTGGCAAACCAGGGAACACCGCTCGGGGCACTCATGCCGTCAAGCGAAAATGCGTTGAGTTCCGGCATCATGACAGGAGGAGCCCCCATTTCGGCACCTGCAGCGTTAAGCTTCGCAATAACAGAACGGAGCCATGCAAGAGTGGGTTCAACCCCGATCGGAGCTTCGTAAATCGCCGGCATGTCAAACGTTTCCGCAAGATATTCCGCGGCCGATGCGCCGATCTCCCGGTAGGGAGCGATATTGAGCCAGGCTGCCGGAAGTTTCCCGAGATCGTTGATGCCGGCACCCCAGGGGGCGACAACATTGACGGTAATGCCGAGAGTCTGCAGCATGCATCTGAGACTTGTCAGGTTGGCGCGCAGATGAAAACCAAGAGAGGTAAAACCGAGAAGGTTGACTGACGGGAGAGCTGTTTTTTCCTGTACGACCGCATACCGCTTCACCAGTTCAGTCAGAAGACCGTCGGCAGCCTCGTTTTCCGATACCCTGAAAGGGTTGAGAGCATAGACCAGGAGTTTGTCCTGCGGCACGCCCGAATGGGCGGCAAGCTGATGGAGGTCTTCCTGAAGCAGAGCGGTGCTGCAGCTCGGTGCAATCACCGTAAGATCGGGACTGTAGTGGTGCTCCACCTGCTGCAGTGTTCCGGGAAGTCTTGATACCCCCTGCGCAAGATCTCTTCCCCGGACAACGCTGATAGAGAGGCCGGGAAAATCGGGAGTTCGTTCCAGCATGCTGTAGGTTGCCGTGATATAATCATCTCCCTGAGGGGCATGATAGACGGTGTGAACCCCTTTCATACTGTTGGTGATTCGGCTGATACCATGAAGGGCAGTGCCCTCGTAGAGCCAGAAAGCTAAGCGCATACTCTGTGTCGTTTGTTATTGCATTTCTTTCTGTGAATTATTCGGCGCTCGGCATGACACCTTCAAGCCATACCTCCTTGTCAAACGCCGGCAGTCTGCTGCGGCGATGAAGGGGTGAAACAAACAGATTGGCCAGAGAAATGACCCCCGACCAGCTGTGAACAGGCATAAGCATGAACTCCATGCTCCACTTGACTACAAAACCGTGTCCTGCAAAAGGATTGGCTGTCATCAGGGATGTGACGATAAGATCGGGCCTGATGCGCGTGATATCCTCAAGCTGGCGATGAAAGTTCGGCTGCTCGACAACGCGCACACCTTCAAGGGCCTGAAGTTCACGGGCATGGAATTTTTTGTTGATATAGGCACTGCTGCATTCAACCACCTCTGCACCGGCACTTTTCAGAAAACGTGCAAGAGGAAGCTCCATCATGGTATCGGCAGTAAGAAAAACCTTTTTGCCCTTGAGAAGCTCAGTCTGTTTGCGGATCTTCTCCCATGCCGCTTTTTCGCGGTCGCCAAGATCAATGGTGATGCCGAATTCCCTGGCGAGATCCTCCCAGAACGCTCTGGTTCCGTCAGGTCCGAAAGGAAAAAGGGAGTGAAGAACGCGGGCACCCCGTTCACGTTCAAGCTTGACTGCAACCCGTGAAAGATAGGGCTGAATCGGGGCAAGCACGGTATCGGGTCCGATAGCGGGCATTTTGTCGAACCGGGATTCCGGAAGGAACCCGCCGACGGGAATGCCGAGAGCTTCGGCCTCGGCCCTGAGGTCATCAGCCGTGGCATCGTTCACCGAGCCGAGAAAGACAACGCTTTTAAGGCCGGCAGGCGCTTCGGGACAGAACGGCACAAGGGCATGCAGGACGGAATCTTCCGCCTGGGTGAAATTGTAGACCAGACCGCTGGCAGGAACAAAAAGCACAGGAACGTCCGGAGTGCTGAGGTGATGGGCAAGGCCTTTGAAGTCCACCTTCATAACCTCAGGAGTACAGGAGGAGAGAAGGAAAATAACTGACGGGTTATGGTCTGCCTTGATCTCACTGATAATTTCCTCAAGGGTCGGCTCATGCTTGGCAAGATCGCCTTCCTCAATGAGGGCAATACCGAAACGCGGCTTGGCGAAAATCATCATGCCGAGAGCATTCTGCAGAAAATGAGCGCAGGTATGCGTTCCAAGAATAAGAAAAAAGCTGTCCTTGATCTTCTGATACATCCAGCCGACACAGGCAAGACCGCAAAAACTGTGCGTAACGTTATCTTCCTTGATAATCTGAACATCACCCGGAACCTGCATCATGAAGTTTGTCTCCTGAGATGGTTACTGCCTGCAGCGGCACCTTCCTTGACCGGTGCTGTAACAGACATTATAACGGTCTGACTTAAAGAATGTGAAGATAAAATATTTTCGCCAATCCCCCTACTCCCCCGGCTCACTTGTCGGGGCTATTTTCGCTTTTACAGAAGCAGTTTTCTCTCCAAGGCGAACCGCCCGATCCCGCCGGTCATCGATTTTCATAACCGTATAGACACGCCGGCCTCCTTTGCTGAATGAGTACTCATGAAGCTTCAGCGCAAGCTCGAAAAGCAGCGAGGCCGGGCCTTCGACCGTGGTACCCATATCATGAAGCCTGTAGCTGCATCCGCTTGCGGCCAGCAGTTCCTGCAGACCGGCGACAAAGCCGCTCAGGCTCCCCTCCCTGCTGTCAAGAGGAATAACCGCGATATCCATTAAAGCCATGGCAGATACACTTGAAAGGTTACCTGAAAACCGTCTCTTCGCGTCCGGGACCGACGGAAATAAAGGTAACGGGCACCTGAAGCTCATCTTCAAGAAACGTCACATAATTCTGCGCTTCGGGCTGCATCCCGGAGAAAGTCCTGGCATCCGCGTTCGAGGCCATCCATCCTTTCATGGATGTATAGACAGGAGTCACCCGCGAGAGTGTCTGATGATCGGTCGGGAAATCGTGTATCTCTTTTCCGTCAAGCATATAGGAGGTACAAACCCTGATCTCTTCAAAAGTGTCAAGCACATCAAGCTTGGTGAGCGCGATTTCCGTCACGCCGTTGACGGTAAGCGAATAGCGGAGAGCAACAAGGTCAATCCAGCCGCAGCGCCGTTTTCTTCCGGTCGTGGCCCCGAACTCGTGTCCGATCTTTCCGAGAAGTTCACCGGTATCATCATGCAGTTCCGATGGAAAAGCGCCGTTCCCCACTCTGGTCATATATGCCTTGCACACACCGATTACCTTGCCGATATAGTTCGGAGCGATACCCGAGCCGGTGCATGCCCCTCCGGAAGTAGGATTGGAAGATGTCACATAGGGATAGGTTCCGTGATCGACATCGAGCAGGCATCCCTGTGCGCCTTCGAGCAATACGGTTTTCCCCTCCCTGAGCTGCCGGTTCAGATAGAGCTGGGTATTGGTCACATAGGGATCGATAATCTTGTCGAACTCCCCGTAATCGCGGACCATGGTCTCGACATCGATCTCTTCCTTTTCATAAATATTTTTGAAGAGCTTGTTCTTGGCCGCGAGGTTTTCCCTGAGCTTCTCCTGAAGCACTTCGGAACTGAGAAGATCAACGACTCTTATACCCTTGCGGGCAAACTTGTCCTCGTAGCTCGGACCGATACCCCGTCCTGTGGTGCCGATCTTATGATCGCCCTGCGCACTTTCGTGCAGGGAATCAAGCAGTTTGTGATACGGCATGATGAGATGGGCATTATGGCTGATAAAGAGCCTGCCTTTTACCTCGTAACCGAGCTCCTCAACCTTCCGGATTTCATCGAGCAGCGCCGCCGGGTCGATAACAACACCGTTGCCTATGACACAAACACATTTTTTATGAAAGATTCCCGAGGGTATCAGATGCAGAACGACGGTTTTATTATCAAAACAGATGGTATGGCCTGCATTTGCCCCCCCCTGATAACGGACAACGATATCATACTGGTCCGAAAGATAATCAACGAGTTTTCCCTTGCCTTCATCACCGAACTGTGTGCCGACAATAACTGTTGCCGACTGTGACGGTGTAGTGAATTTTTTTAATTCCACGACGATTGTTTTTTTTAACGGATATAATGATCAAAATGAGCAAGAAGCTCACTCTTTCCCCTGCCGGCAAAAGATGAATAATTTACAATAAATTTGGCTTCCGCCGCGCAACTTTCCATAATGGTGCGGGTATGGACCTTTTCTTTCTGTGTAAGCTTGTCGTACTTGGTCAGCACAATGCCGTAGGGCTTTTCATGAAACTCCAGAAAATCCATCATCGCCCTGTCGGACTGCATGGCAGGATGGCGGGAATCGAGCAGAAGTACGACCAGTGAAATACTCCGCCTCTGCTCAATGTAGGAGGAGAGCAGATGGCCCCATGCAGCCTTCTCTGCATGGCCGACAGCAGCATAGCCGTATCCCGGAAGATCGACGAAATATACCTCGCGGTTTATGAGGAAATAGTTGATCAGTCTGGTTTTTCCCGGTGTTGAACTGGTTTTTGCAAGACCTTTAACCCCGGTCAGAGAGTTAAGCAGGCTCGACTTGCCGACGTTGGAACGTCCTGCAAAAACAATTTCAGGATATGATTCTTCCGGAAGACCGGAAAGAGCGGAAACACTGATATGAAAGGCGGCTTGAGTAATCTGCATACTGAAAAAAGCGGTCCTGCGAAAAAGATCAACAAAAAGAAAGCTAAAAACCTTGCGTTAAAAACCCAAATGTTTAACTTTCATCCGGCTTTTTACGCATGATACCATCCAAAAAGGCAGAACAGCAGAAGATGTCACTCTTCATATATAATTCCCTCGGCCGGAAAAAAGAGAAATTCGAACCCTTGCATCCGGGGATCGTGAGCATCTATGTTTGCGGGCCGACCGTTTACGGCCATGCCCATCTCGGCCATGCCAAAAGCTATGTTTCATTCGACGTCGTCGTTCGCTGGCTCCGGCAAAGCGGATACCGGGTGAAATATGTGCAGAACATTACCGATGTTGGACATCTGACCGATGACGCCGATGAAGGCGAGGACAAGATCCTCAAACAGGCCCGTCTGGAAAAAACGGATCCTATGGAAATTGCGCAGTTCTACACCCGCAGCTTCTATACCGATATGGACCGTCTCGAGGTTCTCCGCCCTAATATAGCTCCTCTTGCCACCGGCCACATTCCCGAACAGATCGCCCTTATAGAACGCCTCGTAAATTCCGGTCATGCCTATGCGGTAAACGGCAACGTCTATTTCTCGGTAGGCTCTTTTCCGGGTTACGGAAAGCTGTCGGGCCGGACTGATCAGGAGGCTCTGCAGTCCGGCGGCAGAGTGGAGGTGCGCTCCGACAAGCGTCACCCTTCCGATTTTGCGCTCTGGAAAAAGGCGGATGAAGGACACATGATGAAGTGGATTTCTCCGTGGAGTACCGGCTATCCGGGCTGGCACCTTGAATGTTCGGCAATGTCGATGAAATATCTCGGAGAGACGATTGACATTCACGGCGGTGGCATGGAAAACAAGTTTCCCCACCATGACTGCGAAATCGCCCAGTCAGAAGCGGCAACCGGCAAACCATACGTCAGGTTCTGGATGCACAACAACATGGTGACGGTCAACGGGATAAAAATGGGCAAATCCCTTAAAAACTCCGTGAATCTCAAGGATCTCTTCAAAGAGACCGACCCGCTGGTGATCCGGTTCTTTATTCTTCAATCCCATTACCGTTCATCTCTGGATTATTCCGAAGCCGCCATAAAGGCATCAACAACCGGACTTGAAAAACTCTCTGCAACCATACAGCGTCTCCGTGACAACAAAGCGGGAAGCGCAACATTTGATGTTGAGCCTTTCCGGCAGCGCTTTACTGAGGCAATGGATGATGATTTCAATACTCCGGTGGCGATAGCTGTTCTGTTTGAACTATCAAAAGCCCTGAATGCGGCGCTTGACCGCAGCGAAGGGATGTCTGAAACATCAAGGTCTGAGGCAAAGGCTTTTCTTGAAGAAGCCGGACGGGATGTTCTTGGAATACTGAAGCCCGGAGACAGCTCATCGGACCACGACAGCAGGGAGATGGGCCGGAAGCTCGACGGGGTTATGGAAATTCTCCTTGAACTTCGAGCCGAAGCCAGAAATAACAAGGACTTCGCCCTCAGTGACCGGATTCGCGACCAGTTGCTCGAAGCGGGAATCGAAATAAAGGATACCAGGGAAGGGGCAAGCTGGTCCAACAAATCCTGAACTGAAAAAAGCCGGGATGAGGATTCCGGGCACTGCCCAATCCAGACAGGTCGGGACTACAGATTTGTTTATGATACTAAAGGTACTCTTCCAGCCCTTCCCTCCTCAGCGTATCGACAACACTGCCGACCCGGTCAGTAGAGCCTTTGCGGCAGACAAGCAGGGCATCATCAGTCTCGACAATGATCACGTCACTTATCCCTATTGTGCAGACAACCTTTCCGGCAGGTTTGCGGACATAGACATTTTCACACTCTATCTGCACCAGCCGGCTGTCCGGCTTCTCCGCAGAAAAAGCGTTCCGGCTCGCTGCGACTTTCAGAACTTCGTCCCAGCATCCGAGATCGGTCCAGCCGAATTCACCTGTCAGTACAAAGACAGGTTCCGCCTTCTCCATAATCCCGTAGTCAATGGAAAGAGGGTGAATCCATGAGTAGACATCCTCAATGACCTTATGTTCATTCTTTGTGCCAAGGCTGTCATAGATATTAAGCAGATCCTTGTACAAATCCGGCATTGAGCGTTCAAACTCTCTTGATATCGCATCGACATGCCAGATAAATACCCCGCTGTTCCAGTAAAAATCCCTGCTTTCAAGAAACTGTAGTGCCGTTGTATAGTCGGGCTTTTCAGCAAAAGCCTTCACTTTGAAAAGCTGAAAATCACATCCGTCAGAAAATGCAAGGGGAAGAGGAAAATGTTCGTCAGCCTGAATATAGCCATAGGCGGTTTCAGGCCTGTAGGCTTTGATGCCGACAGTGACCAGACCTTTATTTTTTCGTGCAAACTCAATGCCTGATTTGACGATTTCCTGGAAAGCATGGTCATCAAGCACAAGATGGTCCGAAGGAAGAACGACCGTTACGGCATCCGGATCCCTTTTTTTGATATGCGCTGTCGCAAGGGCAATACAGGGGGCTGTATTGCGGCTGGAAGGCTCAACGATAATATTATCTTCTCTGAAGCTGCCGAGACAATCAAGAAGCAGTTTTCGTCCCAGCTCGCTGGTGATGACGATAATATTTTCCTCAATGACGGCTCCGCATATACGCTTTACCGTTTTTGCAATCATGGTTCCTTCGTCGAAGAGGTCGACGAACTGCTTCGGCATTTTCTTTCTTGAAACAGGCCATAGATTTTTACCGATCCCGCCTGCCATGATAACAGCATAATCATGTCTTCCTCCCCCGTTGCTCATGGACCTGTATGGCTTGTCTGCATTTACGGAAAAAAACGACACTCACATCTTTAACTGTAATAATTTACATTTATTTCCTTCATTTCCGGCTCAGGCTATCGGCAATTGTTACCGTCAATTTGTCATTCATCCCAAAATATTGTTTTTTGGGGTAAACCACTGAATAGAAGGACAGCATTTCCATGGAACGACTTAACGATGATTTATCAAGACTGCAGGCTTTATGTGCAGGACACGCGATATCACTGAATCTTCAAACATTTCAGCAGCTTGTCCGGTACGGCGTTTTGCTTGAAGAGTGGAATCACAGGATAAACCTGATCAGCCGCAAGGAGGATGCTCCTGTCATCGTCAAACATATATTTCATTCTCTTCTGATCTCTCTCTTCCATACGTTCAGGGAGGGTGAAAACGTTCTTGATCTGGGCACAGGAGGCGGTCTTCCGGGGATTCCACTCTCGATTGCCTTTCCCGGAACCCGATTTCTTCTTGTGGATGCGACCGGGAAAAAAATAGCTGCCTGTCAGGCCATGATAAGGGAGCTTGGCATCAGCAATGCCATCGCTATTCATACGAGAGCAGAAGAACTGAAGGGGGTCGTCTTCGATACCGTTCTGTCAAGACAGGTAGCACCTCTCGAACAGCTCTGCAGCTATGCGGGAAAGCTTCTGAAGCCGGGCGGTACACTTATCTGCCTGAAGGGGGGGAATCTTGAAAATGAAATAGCGAAAGCGCTTGACTCAAGAAAGGATCACCACGGATTTCCATCAAGAGTGGAGCTGCACCCGATCAGCGGCATCAGCCCGTATTTCTCTGAAAAACATATAGTCATTGCCTTCGGATAGAAGCTATCCGGAAGACAATGACTATCGATACTTAACCGGCGGGTGTGCCCGGCTCCAGAAAGAAGCTTACTCGGCTGACGATGCTTCGGCAGCTCCGGCTTCAACGGTTTTCTTTGAACCTTTGACACGTTTGGCGCGATCCTGCTTGACGGCTTTTTTGCCTGCGGCCAAAGGTGCTTCCGTGAAGTCGACCAGTTCAATAACAGCCATTTTCGCTGCATCTCCGAGACGGGGCGCAAGCTTGACAACACGGGTATAACCACCGTTACGTGAACCGACTCTGGCTACAATCTCCTCGAAAAGAATTTTTATGGCTTCCTTGTCGCGGATATCCTTGAATATTTCCCTCTGGGCATGAACAGTCCCTTTGCGGGCCTTGGTAATGATCTTCTCTACAACCCTGCGGGTTTCCTTGGCTTTTGCCTCTGTCGTCTCAATGCGCTTGTACATAAGCAGCTGCGTTGAGAGATTGCTGAGTGTGGCCTTTCTATGGGCTGCGGTTCTTCCGAGTTTTCTTGCCGGCTTGACTTTACGCATGACTGTTTCCTGATCTCAATAATTCAAAAAAAACGGTTACTATAACTATCACTTCATCTGATATCTGGTAATATCCATACCAAACTTCAGTTCAAACTTCTCAAGCTGCTCTTTCAGTTCCGTAAGCGATTTCTTGCCGAAATTCTTGTAGTTGAGCAGCTCGTCCTCCTTCCGTGAAACCAGGTCGCCGATGGTATCGATTTCCGCAAGTCTCAGGCAGTTATGAGAACGGACTGAAAGATCGAGGTCTTCAATTTTTGTATGCAGAAGCCTGCGCATGGTTTCAAACTCGTCATCCTGCTGTTTGAATTCCTCCTCGGTAAACTCCTCCTCGGTCGGCGAGAAATTGGCGAAAAACACCAGATGTTCGGTAATGATCTTGCCGGCAAGACTGATTGAATCGTCCGGGGTGACCGAACCGTCAGTTTCTACGTCGAGTATCATCTTTTCGTAATCGGTGCGCTGACCGACACGGGTATTTTCGACAGTAAACTTCACATTCCTGATAGGAGTATAAATGGCATCGATGGCGATATAGCCGATCGGCATCCCTTCGGGCCTGTTGTCTTCTGCCGGGACATAACCACGCCCTCTTCCGATGTAAAGGTCGATCTTAAGGGTTGCGCCAGCATTGATGGTTGCAATGTGCATATCCCTGTTCAGCACCTCAAACTCCCCTTCCTGGGCCACGATATCACCTGCGGTAAACTCCATCGGTCCTGTAAGGGTAAGGGAGGTCTTGCAGTTTCTTTTGCAGGTTGACTTGAAACGAACCTGTTTCAGGTTCAGAATTATTTCCGGAACATCCTCACGGACTCCATCTACAGCAGCAAACTCATGAAAAACACTGTCTACTTTTATTCCTGTAATTGCAGTTCCCGGAAGCGAGGCAAGCAGAACCCTTCTCATGACGTTTCCAAGGGTCACACCATAACCGCGCTCAAGCGGCTGGGCAATGAACCTGCCGAAATGATCCGTATGAGAAGCTTCGTCAACCTCTATTTTTGCAGGCATCTGCATCTGGTATATCATAGTATTTATACCTTAGAATTCATTAAAATCATTTCGAGTATAACTCAACGACCAACTGTTCGTTAAACGGCTCCTGCACATCCGCTCTCTCCGGTACGCTCAGAAATACTGCTTTCTGGTTGGCTTTGTCAACCTGGATCCATGAAGGTATCCTTGACTCGGGTGCTTTATTGAGAGAATCTGTTACAGCTCCCATATTTTTGCTTCTCTGGCGGAACTCAATCAGTTCGCCGGGAGAAACGAGATAAGAAGGAATGTTGACCTTCTGGCCGTTAATGAGAAGATGTCCGTGGGTTACAAGCTGACGGGCGCCTGAGCGTGAAGGCGCAAAGCCTGCACGGAAGACAACATTATCAAAGCGCCGTTCAAGAAGTTTAACAAGGTTATCACCGGTAACGCCCCTCTGGGATACAGCCTTTCTGTAATAGTTCCTGAACTGCTTCTCAAGAATACCGTAAAGATACTTCATCTTCTGCTTTTCTCTAAGCTGAAGAGCGTATTCTGAAACTTTTCCTTTTCTGGACTGCCCGTGCTGACCCGGAGGAAAAGGGCGTCTTTCGAGATATTTTTCTGCTTTCGGTGCAAGCGCAATACCTAACCTGCGTGATACTTTTGTTATTGAGCCTCTGAATCTTGCCATATCAATTGCTTCATTGAAATTCTATGAATATATAAAATCAGACCCTTCTGCGTTTCGGAGGCCTGCATCCGTTATGCGGCAGAGGTGTTATGTCCTTGATGGTCCGCACGTCGAGACCTGCTCCCTGCAGCGCACGTATTGCGGCATCACGACCGGCACCGGGGCCTTTGATAAAGACATTGACATGTCTCATTCCAAGGTCATAGGCTTCCTTAGCTGCTGCTTCGGAAGTCACCTGGGATGCATACGGAGTATTCTTTTTTGATCCCTTGAAGCCGTTTTTACCGGCACTGGACCAGGAGACCGTATTACCCTGAACATCGGTAATGGTTACCATTATGTTGTTGAACGATGCCTTGATATGAACGGCACCTTCAGGGGTAACCTTAACTTTCTTTTTCTTCCTGCTTATTGTAGCCATGAACTTACACTCTTTAGTCTCGAAGATTTTATTGCCTGTACACTACTACTTCTTGGCCGCCTTCTTCTTGCCGGCGACGGTCTTCCGTTTACCTTTTCTGGTTCTTGCGTTTGTCCGTGTTCTCTGTCCGCGAACAGGCAGCGAGCGCCGGTGACGAAGTCCCCTGTAGCAACCGATATCCATCAAACGTTTAATGGCAGTCTGCTGCTCTCCGCGAGCCTGCCCTTCAACCTTGTAATTCTCGGCAATAATTTCCCTGATCGCATGCGCTTCTTCATCATTCAGCTCTGAGATCTTTCTGTCAGGCGCAATACCGGCTTTATGCAGAATGCTCTCTGCTGATGTTCTCCCGATACCATAAACATGGGTTAAAGCTATAACGGCATGTTTGTTTAACGGCAAATTTACCCCAGCTATCCTCATATGCTCTTTAAAGTTCTATTGTTTTTTCTGAAGATCAACCCTGACGCTGCTTATGGCTGGGATTCACTTTGCAAATCACAAATCTCTTGCCTTTGCGCTTGACAATACGGCAGTGCTCACAACGCTTTTTAATAGAAGAATATATTTTCATAATAAACCCCGCATGCAATAATTAATCCAACTCACTCCAAAATCTGAAAAGGCTTGTAATGTAATACATATAGTTCTAATAATCAATACACTGATTATTAATTTCATCACTTATTTATACCGGTAGGTAATCCTTCCCTTCGTGATATCATAGGGAGATATCTGAACTTTAACCTTGTCGCCCGGAAGGATCCTGATATAGTGCATCCTTATTTTGCCGGATACATGCGCAAGCACCTCAAGACTGTTTTCAAGTTTCACCTTGAACTGCGCATTTGGAAGCGCTTCGAGAATCACGCCTTCAATCTCAATTGATTCTTCCTTGGCCAAATTGTCTGCTCCTTTATTCGATAATGTGTTGTAAGCGATCAGGACTCTTTCACGTCAAGAAAGGAACGGGTCAGCACTTCAGCTTTACCGGGCCTTACGACTATCGTATGCTCGAAATGCGCGCAAGGCTTTCCGTCCTCGGTTACTGCAACCCATCCTCCGCGCCTGCTGACTGCCCTGCGCGATCTTCCGAGAGCGATCATGGGTTCTATGGCGAGGGTCATACCCTCCCGCAGATTCACGCCGGTATGCTTCCTGCCGTAGTTTGGTACAGCCGGATCTTCATGGAGTTCACTACCGATACCGTGACCGACCATATTTTCTATAACACTGAACCTGAACGATCGTGCGTAATCCTCTATTGCCGATGAAATATCATGCAGGCGGTTTCCTGCCACAGCCATGTCAATTCCCCTCTCAAGACATTCGCGGGTTACATCAACAAGCTCCTGAACCTTTTCATCAATGATGCCGAGAACAAATGTTCTTGCCGCATCACCGTGATACCCGCCCTTGTATACCCCGCAGTCAACAGAAACAATATCGCCTTCCCTGATAATTCTTTTTTTGCTCGGCACGCCGTGCACTACCTCTTCATTGATGGAAACGCAGAGTGTCGCAGGATACGGCGTTACATCAGGATCACCTTTCGGTGCATAATTCAGAAAACTCGGAACGGCATGACTGTCCCTTATGAACTCCTCGGCCATTGTGTCGAGCTGCATGGTCGTCATCCCCGGCCTTATCTCCGTTTCAAGCATATCAAGTGTCTTTGCGACAAGGGCTCCCGACTCCCGCATCAGCTCAATTTCGCGCTCGCTTTTAATGGTTATCATATCGGTATGTTACCTGCCCTGACGACCACGTGTCTTTCCTGACTTCATGAAGCCGTCGTAATGGCGCATGAGCAGATGGCTTTCAACCTGCTGAAGCGTATCGAGTCCGACACCAACAATGATCAGGAGGCTGGTTCCGCCGAAAAACTGGGCAAACCCTTGCGTGACATTGCCGAACTTGGTCAGAAATGTCGGCAGGATTGCAATGATTGCCAGCGATATTGCCCCGGGCAGTGTGATCCGTGTCAGAATATTGTCAATAAAATCGGCAGTGCTTTTACCGGGCCGCACACCGGGGATAAATCCTCCCTGACGGCGCATGGTATCGGCTACCTCTTTGGGATTAAAAGCTATGGCGGTATAAAAATAGGTAAAGAAGACAATCATGGTACCGAACATGATGGCATACCACCAGGAGTCATAGGCCAGCAAGGCGGCAATACCCTGCATCACCTCATTCTCGGGAAAAAAGGAGAGAAAGGTTCCCGGAAGAAACATGATGGACTGGGCAAAAATGATCGGCATGACTCCGGCTGTGTTGATCCTCATGGGAATGTACTGCGTACTGCCGCCGTATACCTTGCGTCCGACCACGCGCTTTGCGTGCTGCACAGGAACCCGTCGGGTACCCACAGTCAGAATTACGACAAACGCTACAATTGCCGCCATCATGGCAAGAATGATGATCTCGATGATCCAGTTCTTGCTTCCAAGGGATACTGAACGGAATTCAGCGACAAGTGACTGCGGAAATCTTGCAAGAATACCGATCATGATAATGAGCGATATGCCGTTTCCGATTCCCCTTTCAGTAATCTTCTCGCCGAGCCACATGACGAATACCGTTGATGCAGTAAGAAGAATAACCGCTGTCATTGTAAATAATATACCGGGATCCGGCACAACAATTTTGCCGAATGAGGCCGGGCTGGCAAGACTCACACTCACGCCCCATGACTGGAGCGCAGCAATCACGACCGTTCCGTACCTCGTCAACTGGCTGATTTTCTGGCGGCCGTCCTCGCCCTCTTTCTGTAGTTTCTGGAAATAAGGAGTTACTGCGCCAAGCAGCTGAACGATGATCGATGCGGAGATATAGGGCATGATGCCGAGGGAGAAAATCGATGCCCTTGCAAAAGCTCCACCGACAAAGAGATCGAAGAGACCGAATAGATCGTTGGAATGAGTCTGTGATGCGCCTGAAACCGCAGCCGCATCAACACCAGGAATGGTGATATGTGAACCAAGCCTGTAGACAAATAACAGAAGAAGCGTATAAAGGATCCGCTGACGGAGTTCAGGGATTTTATTGATGTTCCTTATACTTTCAGTAAGCTTCATGGCATCCTTTTAACTGATTCAGGGCTTGGGTGATTTTTTAACTCTCTTGACCAGTTTCGCTTTTGGTTTCAAGAGGGCCTCTTCAACAGAAAGATCCCTGATTTTCGATGCCTCTTCAAGCGTACGGAATGCCTTGACTGCTTCGCCTCCGGCTGCGGTAATTTTTTCCTCCGCGCTCTTGCTGAAGGCATGCGCGGTGATCTTTATCGCAGAAGTCAGTTCGCCGTTGCCGAGAATCTTGAAATAGTCGGCATTGCTTGCATGACAGAGCGCCTTGAGATCAAGCACGGATATTTCATTTACGACAAGACCGTCCTGTATCCATTTGTCAATCTGGGTAAGATTAACGGTATTTACCGGCTTTTTGTCAAGCGGGGTAAACCCGAATTTAGGCAGCCTCCGGTAGACAGGTACCTGTCCGCCTTCAATGATAGGCCTCTTGTAGCCGCTTCTTGACTGCTGGCCGTTGTTACCCTTGCCGGCTGTCGTTCCGTTACCTGATCCCTGACCGCGGCCAACCCGCTTTTTGGTTTTAACTGCGCCGTTTGCTGGACGAAGTGAACTTAAATCCATGGTTTCAATTCCCGACTTGCTATTAGTAAAAATCTTAGACTTCCTCAACCTTTACAAGGTGCTGTACGACCCTGATCTGCCCTCTGGTGCAGGGATTGTCCTGGCGGTCAACATGGTAGTTGGGCCTGCCGAGTCCAAGTGCCTGAATAGTGGCTTTCTGCTTTTTTGTTCCACCGATTATGCTTCGCACCTGGGTAATTCTCAATATTTTCTCACTCATGATCGCATTCTTTCGTTTTAGCTTTCAAAAACCTCTTTCAGGCTCTTTGACCGTCTTTCACCGACATCATAGGCATCAGATATGCTCTGCAATCCCTTGATTGCGGCTTTCACCACATTATGGGGATTTGAAGACCCAAGTGATTTGGTCAGAATATCATGGATTCCGGCCATTTCAAGCACAGCCCTGACCGCGCCGCCTGCAATAAGTCCGGTACCCGGTGTTGCCGGTTTCATCATGACTTTTGCCGAACCATACTTCGCAACGATCTGGTGAGGTATAGTCCCCTTGACAATCGGTACCTTTACGACATTTTTCTTGCCGTCTTCAACGCCTTTTGCAATAGCATCCTGCACTTCATTTGCTTTTCCGAGTCCGTAGCCGACATGGCCCTCTTTATCGCCGACGACAACAATCGCATTGAATCCGAAACGTTTGCCGCCTTTGACAACTTTAGCCGTCCTGTTGATATGAACCAGCTTCTCTTTCAGATTTAATTCTCCTGGCCTGATATTTTTAGCAGATGTTTTTGCCATTTACCTATCTCTTTGAAAAGTTTTTAAAAGATCAGTC
>Ga0265593_1000508_pt1 | contig 21180 bp, 21 predicted proteins | sample saktaG_8_FD_190136 | JGI IMG/M metagenome (GOLD analysis project Ga0265593, IMG submission 190136) | Saline water microbial communities from Sakinaw Lake, British Columbia, Canada - sak_2011_5_24_36m | ecosystem: Environmental > Aquatic > Non-marine Saline and Alkaline > Saline ...
CTCGTGGTTGCATTATTGCCGACCGTCATTAAACAATTTAGCCGAAGACTTACAGCATGCGCTAGAAGCGGGCGTGCTAATTTTAGTTAAAAAAAATACCTATCAATTCAATTATGCCTTAACCCAAGAAGCCACTTATCAATCGCAAACGAAAGCAGATCGGCGTCTCGTTCATCATGAGCTTGCACTGATGATGCAAAAAAATCTTCCTGAACATGTAACGCGCTATCCAGAGCATATTGCTCAACATTTTTCAGCAGCACAGGCCAAGCGAGACGCTTTGTGGTTTTGGCTTAAGGCAGGGTTACACGCAACAGATAATTCGGCAAATCAACGCGCCATTGATTATTTTTATGCAGGCTTACATGAATTAACCACATTGCCAAAAGACCCAGTGCGAGAGCGCATGGAAAGCATCTTGTATACGAACTTTGAACAGTTGCCCGACCATAAAGAAGCCTATATCGTGTTAAATAATCTTGAAGCGATTTTAGTCAATCATTTAGGCGCAGTCTTATTAACAACCTATGGTTATCGCTGCACAGAAGCGCAGCGTATGTTTATAAGAGCTTTAGTCTTATGTGAAGAATTAGGGGATCGTAATGGTCGCTTTAAAGCCTTATGGGGACGGTGCTTAGTCAATATTGCACAACATGGAGCCCAAAACTCTTTAGCTGAAGTTGAGCAATTAGCGCATGTGGCGGAGCATAATAAACATACTATTCACCAGCAATTAGCCCAGTATGTCAGTGGCTATTGTCATCTACAGCGTGGTGATTTAAGCCAAGCCGCTAACTTTTTAGAAGCGGCAATGTGCGCTTATCAACCCCACCACCATCAAGAAATGCTGACGTTTTGCAATGAAAATACCTACTTATTAAGTGGCGGTTTATTGATATTAGTGTGGTGGGCGCAAAATAAAAAAGCCCAAGCGCTTCAGATGCACACCTCGATTATGAGTGCTGCCCATAATTTACAGCATCCCCCCAGTTACGCAGGGGTGCTGTGTTTAAGTATCGTGTTTAATAGTTGGATGAAACGGTATTTACTGTGTGATGCTTTAGCTAAACAGGCGCTTGCACTCGCTAATCAGTACGATCTAGTTTTTACTCAGCAGTTTGTGAAGATTTGGCAAGGCATTCGAGCGATAACAGTGACCAAACCAGAGGGTGCAGAATCTTTAATGCTATTAATCGATAACCTAGACTGTGAGGGAGGGAGCAGTAATATTATCCCATTACTATGGTTAATTAACAGATTGTACGATCAAGGGCTTTTTGATAAAGCCTTGACATACATTGATGCCGCCATCGTAAACATAGAGCTTAAGCACGAATATTTATTGGCAAGTGAGGTGTATCGTTTACAAGGCCAATGTTTATTAATGCAAGCAAACCCTCCGCTGAAACAAATAACTCAAGCGTGGCGCCGCGCATTGCAGATTGCGCAACAACAACAAGCGCACGCCCTAGCGCAGCGCGTTTTAAAAGATATTAGTCATGCCACTGAGTCAAGATTAATATTAGCTACTTTATTGGAGCGCCCATGACTGTCTTAGCAGCGTTTGAAAATAAGCACATATTTAGCCCAGACTGTCAGCTATGCCCACGTTTAGTGGCGTTTTTGCACGAGGTAAAACAAACCCATCCAGACTATTACGCACGCCCCGTTCCCCCGTTTGGTGACCCCGACGCACGCTTATTAATTGTGGGCTTAGCACCAGGAATGCACGGTGCTAATGCCAGTGGTCGCCCCTTCACCGGAGACTTTGCAGGGCTGATGTTATATGAAACGCTGTATGAGTTTGGCTACAGTAATCAACCCACGGCGGTTGCCGTAAACGATGGACTCGTGTTAAAGCACTGTCGGATAACGAACGCAGTAAAATGCTTGCCCCCAGCAAACAAGCCTTTAACAACGGAAGTGCGTCAATGTAATGCTTATTTACGCGCAGAATTGGCGGCATTACCCACGCCCAGCATTATGTTAAGCTTGGGCGCCATTGCACATAGCGCAGTATTAACCGCTAAAGGGTATCCACTACGCAGTGCACCCTTTAAACACAATGCCCAGTATCGCTTGCCAGATGGGACGTATTTAGTTGCGTCTTACCATACCAGTCGGTATAACGTGCAAACAAAAAAATTAACCCAGCAGCAATTTAGAGATGTCTTTCAGACTATTGCTGATCTACGTGCGCAGTGTTTGCCTGCTCAGTAACGGTTAGCCAACGCTTGCCAACAGCAGCACACAGCTTTTTTATTTTCATTAAGCCAGTTCAACCAAAATGGCTTAATTCACCCTACAGTTAAGGTCTTATGTCCGAACAATTACCTATCCCCACGCCGCCACAAGCGTTTACCTTTGCTGATTTAGCCTTGCGCGAAGACTTACTTAACGCCGTAACTAAGATGGGTTTTGAACGCCCTACTGAAGTTCAACAGCAAGCTATTCCAAGTATCTTAGAACGCAAGGATATGTTGGTGAGTGCAGAAACAGGCAGTGGTAAAACGGCTGCATTTTTATTGCCGATGTTACAAAATATTCTAAGTCACACCAGCACCTTATTTGGTACGCGTGCGTTGATTTTATCGCCCACGCGCGAATTAGCTCAACAAACCTACGCGCAGTGTTGTGAATTTGCCGCTGCAACAGGCATCAAAACAGCATTAATAACGGGCGGAGATGATTTTAAACGTCAACAAAGTGCCGTGCGTCGCAATGTTGCGGTCATCGTAGCCACGCCTGGTCGCTTAGTAGAATTGATTAATCAACAGTTGGTCGACTTCACTCATCTTGACATGTTAATTCTCGATGAGGCTGATCGAATGCTCGACATGGGCTTTAGTGATGCGGTGTTAAATATTGTTAGTCACTGTCAGGGGCAGCGTCAAACCTTATTATTTTCAGCCACACTCACGCATTACGGCGTGCTTAAAATGGCTGATCGACTGCTTAATAATCATTATAAAACCTTAGCGTTAAACTCTTTGCATCAAGGGCATCAAAACATCAGCCAAGAGTTTATGGTGGCGGACGATGTCGAGCATAAGCAAAAAATCCTTGCCTGGTTATTGCTAAATGAAACTTACGATAAAGCGTTAATTTTTACTAATACCCGATTACGCGCGAATAGTTTACAAGAACCCTTACGCGCACAAGGTTTGCGTGTTGGAGTATTGCACGGCGAAATGGATCAAAAAGATCGTAACCGCATGATGCAGTTATTTCGTGAAGGTGTGGTCAATACCATCATCTCAACCGATTTAGCCGCACGTGGCTTGGATGTTAAGGGCATTAACTTAGTGATTAACTTTGAAGTGCCGCGCACGGGGATAAATTATATTCATCGCATTGGCAGAACGGGTCGCGCTGATGAACAAGGTGTGGCTATTTTGTTAGTGCGCAGTTCAGAGTGGAATTTAATGGCGGGAATACAGCGCTTTCTGCACCAAAAGTTTACTCAGCGAATCGTTAAAGAAGTCGAGGGCAGTTATAAAGGGCCAAAGAAATTAAAAACCTCAGGCAAAGCGGTGGGAAGTAAAACCAAAGAAGAGCCAAAAAAGGTCAAAGCAAAAAAAATAAAAGTGCGACTTAGAGATAAAAAGAATATCGGCAAACGCCGTCAGCCAAGTCAAGCACCTGACACTGAGAATAATACCGAGTAAGTGGCACGATAGAAACAGGCGGGTAGTGATTTAAAACTTTAGTGTAGTCATTAATAGGGGCTCTATGTGAATCGTAGTGGGTAAATAATAAAAAATACCGAAAAACACAAATCTTATAAACAGCTCAAAACGTTCAAGTCGGCTCTGGGACTTGTAGTCATATCAATTCTTCTTATGACCCGCTTATATTTTTAATTATGTCACCCACTGTAAATCACATAGAGCTAAAATCTTCATTGCAAGAATAATATTTCAATAAACTTCACTACAACTATGAATATTCTTCAATACAAATCAAAATTAATACATCACGGCAAATAGATTTCTTATGAGTCCAACAGTATTTCGAGAACGCGGTTATAGGTTCTATTTTTTTTCACGTGAAGAGCAAAGGATGCATGTTCACGTTCAACATACTGATGGTGAAGCTAACTTGGCTTGAACCAATTATTTTACTTTCTCAAAACTTTGGACTGTCTTCTCAAGAGCTTAAGGAAGCAGAAAATTTAGTTACATTACATGAGCAGGAGATTAGGAATGCTTGGTTCAAACATTTCCCAGGTTGAAGTTTTAGGTATTTCAAAACATGGTTTTTGGTTATTACTTGATGAAGAAACTGAATTATTTGTTTCCTTCTTAGATTTTCCTTGGTTTCGTAAAGCCGCTGTAGAACAACTTTTTTGTGTGGAAAGACCTTTACCACATCACCTCTATTGGCCTGAACTTGATGTTGATTTACATGTTGATTCAATTAAGCATCCCGAAAATTACCCGTTGGTTTCAAACGTAGGTGTGTAGTACCGTGCGATCATTTCCCTATCCGTAGGTGGCTGTTTTCTGGGCAACAAGGTATTTAGATAGGGGCAAAAAATCTAGCTGCTGTGTCAGTCAAAAAGCTATCAATATTGTAGAGACGCGATAAATCGCGTCGAGTATTAACGTAGTCGCCAAGTCCGCGTTCCTTTTACGCATCACAATGCGTCACGATGACGTGCAAACTGCAACATTGCTTTGATGAAGAATGAAAGGTGAATGTCATTTGGTTAAGAAAGTTTTTTTACGTAATAAACGCCGTTACCGACATTTTTTCCCTCAGCTTTAAAAACCGTTGATAGCGATTGGCGGATATTTTTTCTTCTTCAACAGCCATCCTCACTGCGCAATCTTTATCTTTAACGTGATGACAATCATTAAATCGGCAGTGATCAAGTAGGGGTTGAAATTCTCGGTACCCATACGCTAGTTGTGCTTCGGTTAAATCTGCAAGGCCAAAAATAGCAACGCCGGGGCTGTCAATTAAGTCTCCTCCGTCGGGTAAATGGTATAGCGTGGCGGCTGTTGTGGTATGTCGCCCATGCTTTGTGGTGCTTGATAAGGCATTGGTTTTGAGGGCTTTATCGGGAATAAGCGCATTGGTTAAAGAAGATTTTCCAACGCCTGATTGGCCAGTAAAAATACTTACTTCATTGGTTAATGCTGTTTTTAGTTGTTTAAGCCCCGTATTTGTTTCATCTAAGGCACTGATTCGAAAAAGTGGATAATCTAATGATTGATATATCAGGAGTTCTTTTTCTATTTCAGGTGAGGGCGGTAAATCAATTTTATTGAGGATTAAGGATGCTTTAATTTGATACTGCTCACAGATCGCCAGATATTGATCGATTAATAAAAAATCACAAAATGGCTCGACCGCGAAAACAATAAAAATATTATCAATATTGGCGGCGACGGGTCTGGGTTTATCGCCTCTGGAAGGGCGTAATAACACAGACCGTCTAGGTAAAATGTCGTCAATACGACCTTGTAGTGGCGCCGAAAGCGTAAATTGAACACGATCACCAACGGCAATTGTGGTTAATTTTCGGCGCGTTTGGCAAAGAATAATTTCATTTTTATGTTCTACGGCAATGCCTTGCCCTAAGTTCGCTATGACCAGTCCTTCTAATAATGCCGTCATTACAGTTGATTTTTTAAGTTGGCGATACGGATCGCAGCGGGCGGATGGCTATAATGAAATGCTGAGTAAAGGGGGTCTGGTGTTAAGGTGCTGGCATTTTCTTCGTACAATTTTACTAGGCCGCTGATCATTTTAGTGGCGTCGGCTTGTTGAGCAGCAAAATCATCCGCTTGAAATTCAAATTTACGTTGAAAATACGCGCTAATGGGCTGCATAAAAAAAGTAAAGGGCGAGGAGATTAGCATGAATAATAGCAGGGCTGCGGCATTGGAGCGTTGTTCTAAGCCTAGCCCTAAGCCTGTGTAAAACCATGGTTCATTAATCAACCAGCCTAAAATAGCAAAGCTAATTAAGCTGGTTACTGCGCTAGCAATGAGCATTTTAATGACATGTTTGTGTTTGAAATGACCTAATTCATGTGCAAGAACTGCCTCTAGCTCTTCTTCATCCAGTGAATTAATTAAGTTATCAAAAAACACGATACGTTTATTTTTGCCTAAGCCAGTAAAGTAAGCGTTCCCATGTCCTGAGCGTTTTGAGCCGTCCATAATGAAAATGCCTTGGCTGCTAAAGCCACAGCGTGTTAATAATGCTTGAATACGATTTTTTAATGAGCCTTCTGCAATGGGGGTAAAGGTGTTAAATAATGGTGCTATGACGGTTGGGTATAGCCAGCTCATTAATAATGAAAAACCCATTAAAATGGCCCATGCCCATAACCACCAAGTGCTGCCAATGCTATCCATTACCCATAAAATAATGGCTAATAATGGCATGCCTATTGCCGCTCCTAAACCTAATTGCATCAGGTGATCTTTGATAAATTGTTGGGTACTGCTTTTGTTGAAGCCGAATTTTTCTTCAATAACGAAGGTTTGATAAATTTGGCTGGGTAATTCTGCCGCTGACATGACAAAAAACACACTGGCGGTTGCCGCGATGCCTGCCCAAAAAGCTGAATCAAGCCATTGCGTCCATAATGAAAAAATTGCGTTAATGCCGCCACCTAAGGTAAATAGCAATAATATGATTATGCCAACAATTCTGTCAATTTCACCTAACTGGCCTTTAGCAAGGGTATAGTCGGCGGCTTTTTGATGGGCGATTAAGGAAACGGTCTGTGAAAATGCTTCGGGTACCGCTGTTCTGTGTAAGCTGACATAGCGGCTATGACGCTGGGCTAGCCAATATTCAATGCCAAAGGAAGTGGCGAGTGCCATGATGAAGAGTAAGGTAAAAGTATTCATAATATTGTCTTAAATTTAAGGGTTAGACGTAAATATTTGCCAATGCTACACTAACGCTTAGCGTTAATACAATCAACACAAGGCATACGAAGCTCCATGGCAGAGGCAAATCAGCATTTAATTTGGATTGATTTAGAAATGACAGGTTTAAATCCTGACACTGATCTTATTATCGAAATCGCTACAATTATTACCGATAAGGATTTACATGTTTTAGCACAAGGTCCGGTTTTGGCAATACATCAAACTGAAGAAATTATGCGAGGTATGGATGATTGGAATCAAAAACATCATGGGCAATCAGGCTTGATCGAGCGCGTTAAGCAGTCTACGGTAACTGAAAAAATAGCTGAAGACCTTACACTTGACTTTATTAAGCAATGGGTTCCCGCGAATACATCACCTATTTGCGGCAATAGTATTGGTCAAGATCGCCGTTTTCTTTGTCGCTACATGCCCAAGTTGGAAGCTTATTTTCATTACCGAAATTTAGATGTATCAACCTTAAAAGAGCTCGCGGCACGGTGGGCTCCTGAGCTTAAAAACGGTTTTAAAAAAGATACTAAACATCAAGCCTTGGACGATATTATCGAATCTATTGAAGAGCTTCGTTATTATCGTGAGCATTTTATTGTGGCATCACCTGTCGTTCCAATTCGTTAACGACTGCTTATAAGGCTGGCTGTGTTATGGGAGAATTATTTGCCGTAGCCATGGGCGGTGCATTGGGTGCTGTCATTCGTTTCTTAATATCAAATGGCTTGCATTTGTGGTTAGGTCGGGGGTTTCCTTATGGAACGTTGGTGGTCAATGTTGTGGGATCTTTTTTATTAGGCTTATTGAGTCAAGCATTAAGTCTGCATAAAATGGCGTTTACGATTGAGTATCGTGCCGCTATTCTAGTTGGCTTTATTGGTGCCTTAACAACATTTTCTACATTTTCGTTAGAAACATGTTATTTATTTCAGCAAGGTCAAATTAATAAGGCTTTTTTAAATATAGCCATCAATCTTTTATTGTGTTTATTCGCTGTGTGGCTGGGGTTGCAGGTAAGTAAGTTGTTGCTTAGTATTGATAAGTGGCAGTTAGATGCTCTTTATCCTTATTCAATTTTTATTGTTAACGCCATTGGTGCGTTGTTAATTAGCCTAATCGGCACAGTGTTGTTGCAAAAAGTACTCTTGAGCATCGAGCTTCAACTACTGTTAGTGGTGATGATTAGCGGTGTTTATCTGCTTTTTTCCGGTTTGTATGTATTGCTTTATTTGTTAGAGCATGGCATGGCGTTCTCGGCGCAGGAAATGCTTAAGCCGTTTGTGCTTAATACGAGCCTATGTTTATTAGTAATGTGGTCTGGAACGACTTTGGTGAAACATTTTTTTTCTTAATTTTAAAAGGTACGCATGTTAGATCCCCGATTATTTAGAACAGACTTAGCGTTTGTTCAACACCAACTAGCCCGTCGTTCGTTCAATTTTAATGCGGAGCTTTATACAGAATTAGAATTAAAGCGTAAAGAAATTCAAGTTAACACGCAAGAATTACAAAATGCACGTAATAGTCACTCTAAGACTATTGGTATTGCTAAAAGCAAGGGTGAGGATGTAGGTGCGTTATTATCAGAAGTGCACTCATTAGGCGATGCCTTAAAAGAAGCTGAGGTAAATTTGGCAGCTATTCAGCAGCAAATGGCTGTGATGATGGAGAGTGTGCCCAATCTTCTTGATGAGGGTGTACCTGAAGGCAAAAATGAAGACGCTAATATTGAGCTTAGTCGTTGGGGTGCTGTTCCTGAGTTTTCCTTTACACCTAAAGATCATGTTGATTTAGGGGCAAGTAAGGGTGTTGAATTTGAGTTGGGTGCAAAAATAGCAGGTGCACGTTTTGTGGTGTTAAAGGGGGCTATTGCGCGTTTGCAACGTGCGCTTATTCAATTTATGTTAGATACGCATACTGCTGAGCATGGTTACAGTGAGGTGTATGTGCCATATTTAGTGAATGCAGAGAGTCTCTACGGCACGGGGCAATTGCCAAAATTTGAGGCAGATTTATTTAAAGCTTCTGACGATCCAGCACTTTATTTAATTCCAACAGCGGAAGTGCCGGTAACTAATATTGTTAGAGATACAATTATTGATGCAAAACAATTGCCGTTAAAGTTTGTTTGCCATAGTCCTTGTTTTAGAAGTGAGGCGGGTGCTTATGGGCGCGATGTTCGTGGCATGATTAGGCAACATCAATTTGAAAAAGTAGAAATCGTGCAAATCGTAAAGCCAGAAGATTCAGCGCAAGCCCATGAGGCCTTAACAGTTCATGCTGAAGCTATCTTAAGAATGCTTAAGTTGCCTTATAGAAAAATGTTGTTGTGTGCGGGTGATACTGGCTTTTCTTCATCTAAAACCTATGATTTAGAAGTATGGCTGCCTGGTCAAGGTGCCTATCGTGAAATTTCTTCATGCAGTAATTTTAAAGATTTTCAGGCACGAAGAATGCAGGCACGTTGGCGTAATCCAGAAACGGCTAAGCCAGAGTTGGTGCACACCTTAAATGGTTCAGGATTAGCCGCTGGTCGAACGCTTATTGCTGTAATGGAAAATTATCAAGATGCTGAAGGACGTATTCATATTCCTGAAGTATTGCTGCCCTATATGGCTGGTCTAAAGTATATTGATTAAATTTTTTGCTTACTGTCCATTTTATTCGTAACTCATTATTACCCTGTTAAATTATTTTTCCATGACTATTACTACACGTTTTGCTCCAAGTCCTACTGGTTATCTGCATGTTGGAGGTGCGCGCACGGCTTTGTTTTCATGGCTATATGCACGCAAACACGGCGGTAAATTCATTCTTCGTATTGAAGATACGGATTTAGAGCGTTCTACACAGGAATCAGTGGATGCAATTTTGCAAGGCATGGATTGGTTAGGTTTAGCCTACGATGAAGGGCCTTATTATCAAACCCAGCGCTTTGAGCGTTACACAGAAGTTATTCAGCAGTTATTAGCTCAAGGCGATGCTTATTATTGTTATTGCAGTAAAGAAGAGCTGGAGGAATTACGTGCTACGCAAATGGCAAATAAAGAAAAGCCGCGTTATAACGGAAAGTGTCGCCATATTACTTGTGCTTTAGATAGCGCTAAGCAGCCAGTAATTCGCTTCAAAAATCCTGTTGATGGTGTGGTCACAATAGCAGACTTGGTAAAAGGACATATCGTTATTGCCAACAAAGAATTAGATGATCTAATTATTGCTAGAGGTGATGGAACACCTACCTATAATTTAACCGTTGTTGTTGATGATATGGATATGGGCGTAACGCATGTGATACGTGGCGATGACCATATTAACAATACACCGAGGCAAATAAATATTCTAAATGCTTTGGGTGCAAGTTTGCCTTTATATGCACATTTACCGATGATTTTAGGCGCTGATGGCAGTCGTTTATCCAAGCGGCATGGTGCAGTGAGTGTGATGCAATTTCGAGACGAAGGCTATCTTCCTGAGGCGCTGCTAAATTATTTGGTGCGTTTAGGTTGGTCGCATGGTGATCAAGAAGTATTTTCTATTGCAGAAATGATTGCTTATTTTGAGCTAAACGCTGTTAATGGCTCAGCATCGGTATTTAACATGGAAAAGCTACTATGGTTGAATCATCAATACATCATGAATGCAGAGCCAGAGAAAGTGGCTTATCATTTGCAATGGCACATGGCGCAGTTAGGCCTAGAGATTGGTAATGGCCCATCATTAGTTGAATTAGTTAAGGTGCAGCGCGAGCGAGCAAAAACCTTGGTTGACATGGCTGCTATGAGTATTTATTTCTATAAAGATGTAGAGACTTATGATGCTAAGGCCGTCAAAAAGAATTTTACTGATGATGCAGTCAGTATTCTTCAGCAGTTACATGAAGTGCTTGCGGCAATTGTAACGTGGGAGGCGAGTGCCATTCATGACGCAATTATAAGCTTGGCTGAGGTGTTATCGGTAAATATGGGTAAGCTCGCACAGCCTTTGCGGGTAGCCATTACAGGAGCCGCCGTTTCGCCAGCAATAGATCAAACTTTAGCGTTATTAGGTCAAGAAAAAACCTTAGCAAGAATTCACAATGCAGTAGTGTTTATAAGCAACAGAAATAATCTGTAGACGGAAGTAATAAATTCTGTATAATGCCCGTTCTTTGCTGAGGGGCCATAGCTCAGCTGGGAGAGCGCTTGCATGGCATGCAAGAGGTCAGCGGTTCGATCCCGCTTGGCTCCACCAGAAGTAAAGCATACGCTAGTCCCCATCGTCTAGCGGCCTAGGACACCGCCCTTTCACGGCGGTAACAGGGGTTCGAACCCCCTTGGGGACGCCATTATTTATGATGTAGTCGTATATTTTTTAGAGTTTTAGTCCCCATCGTCTAGTGGCCTAGGACACCGCCCTTTCACGGCGGTAACAGGGGTTCGAACCCCCTTGGGGACGCCATAAATTTAAAAGGTTGCCCAGCAGGCAACCTTTTTTTATGCCCAATTTTTTGTTAATTAAGTCGTAAAGCAATTAATTTAAATTTGAGTGACATAAAAAGCTTTTAACATGTGCTAGAATTATTTGCGTCATATAATTGTAACTTCTAACAATTATATAGACACTATCAACATAAAAAAACAACTTGAGGAATAGTTAATTATGAAAAAGTTTTTGATCTCTATGATTGTCGCATTATCAGTAGGTATGGTGTCAGTTCACGCAGTAGCAGAATCTGATCCAGGCAGAATAACCTATCAACCTGTTGAAGCAATTGATTTAGTCACTGGGAAAATTAAAATAGCTATTGATGCCATCACTAGTGGTTCAGATGCTGAAGTCGTTGCAAATTTAATTAAAGATGCATTGGATATAAGTAAAGAAATTAATGCAAACGATAAAGTCGATTCTGCTAGATCTAAAGCAAACGCTAAATTAAAATCAGCGCGTAATCATGCTAAAAACTCATCTTTACAAGAAGCTGAGCAAGAGTTGAAAGCTGCGGTTCAAAGTTTTGAAGGTTTGAAAAAATTGTTGTAATTTGCTGAATTAACCATATCAAGCGATTAATTAATCTGTTTGATATGGTTTTTTGCTTTTAGTAGTTTGATTTATCGTCGAGTCAATTAAATTTGTCAATGAATTCATCTGAAATTAAAGAGAAGTTATCTAATGCTCGTTTAACAATTGCTACCGATGCTTTTGTTGAAGAGTTTACTGCGTCAGTTAGTTTTGATAAGCGTTTGGCGCATTATGATATTCTCGGATCGATTGCTCATGCCACAATGCTAAGTAAATGTGGCATTCTGACAGAAGAGGAATGCACCCAAATTGTTTCAGGATTAAATGAAATTGGTGCGTTGATAACTTCTGGGCAATTTTCTTGGTCAATTAAGCAAGAAGATGTGCATATGAATATCGAAGCAATGCTAATTGAAAAAATAGGCGTTACAGGTAAGAAATTACATACTGGTCGTTCCAGAAACGATCAGGTAGCGACAGATATACGTCTGTATTTGCGTGCTGAGCTTGCTTTCGTTGTTAAGCAACTTAATAGGCTTCAGTGGGCGATTGTGGATTTAGCAGAGCAGCATGTGGCGACTATTATGCCTGGCTTTACCCATCTGCAAGTTGCCCAACCCATAACCTTTGGGCATCATTTGATGGCTTGGTTTGAAATGCTGAGTCGAGATCAAGAGCGTTTAACTGAGTGTTTAAAAAGAATTAATATTTTACCTTTAGGCTCAGCAGCCTTGGCAGGAACAAGTTATCCAATTGATCGGTATTTAACAGCTCAATTGCTTGGCTTTAGTCGGCCGTCAGCGAATTCATTAGATTCAGTGAGTGATCGTGATTTTGCGATTGAATTTGTTGCGGTAGCGAGTTTAATTATGATGCATTTATCGCGTTTTTCAGAAGAATTAATTCTTTGGTCGAGTGCGCAATTTAATTTTATTGATATATCTGATGCATTTTGTACTGGGTCATCAATTATGCCACAAAAAAAGAACCCTGATGTGCCAGAGCTTGTGCGTGGTAAATCAGGTCGAGTTACTGGGCATTTGATGGCTTTATTGATGTTAATGAAAAGTCAGCCATTAGCTTATAACAAAGACAATCAAGAAGATAAAGAGCCTGTATTTGATACAGTTGATACTGTTTTGAATTGCTTACGTGCATATGCTGATATGGTGCCAAATATTACTGCAAATAAAGAAGCTATGTACATAGCAGCTAAATCTGGTTTTGCAACTGCGACTGATTTAGCTGATTATTTAGTAAAAAAAGGTTTAGCCTTTCGCGATGCACATGAAATTGTAGGCCAAGCCGTTTGTTTAGGCATTGAAACTCATCGTGATTTAGCTGCTATATCGTTGCCTGAATTGCAGGAGTTTTCTTCTTTAATAGCTGCTGATGTTTATGATTGTTTAACATTAGAAGGTTCGGTGGCGTCAAGGAATCATGTTGGAGGGACTGCACCTGAGGCCGTAAAATCAGCAATCTTAGCGGCGCGTGAAAAATTAGTGCGATTGACCAGCAATGATTAACACAGTGCGAATTAAATGTCATGGGTAATTGAGTGAATAATTATGCCGCGTACAATTTCCTCCTTAAAACCTAAAGCTTATGTCTCAGCAGTTGCCTGAATTTATTGATCCATTTCATCAAGCAGATAAGCGTGGGCAGTTACACGGTCATTTGGCCGTTAAAAATTTGCGTCGTTTAACTGATATTTTATACAGCAATGAAGGTGATTTTGCTGTGTTTATGGTTTTTGGTAAAGAGGGTCGACAAGCATTTTGTGAGCTAAGTCTTGATGGAGTCGTCTACCTAAAATGTCAAAATTGTTTGGAGTCTATTGAATTCAAAATAAATACCATGACAAAGTTAGGTATGGTTAATAGCTTTGAGCAAGCGGATAAATTATCAGATGAGTATGAACCCCTTCTTATTAAGGATGAAAAGGTGTTGCTTAACGATATGATTGAAGATGAATTGCTTTTGCTGATACCCGTGTTTCCTAAGCATACCCACTGTAAATTTGAGTCATTGAGTAGCTTAAGTTTAGTAAGACCACCACTCAATCAAGCCGCAGTGATTAAAAAAAATCCTTTTTCAATTTTATCTGATTTAAAAAAAACGGAGAATAATAATGGCAGTACAGAAAAGTAAAGTTACACGTTCACGTCGTGGGCAACGTCGTTCGCATGACGCATTAACCACGCGTGCCTTATCGCAAGACTCTATCACTGGTGAAACTCATTTACGTCATCATATGACACCAGATGGGTTTTATCGTGGTCGTCAAATTTTAGGTTCAAAAGTCACTGAAGAAGATTAATAAAAAAGTCTTTGTTGGCTTTTTTAATTTTATAAATCTTTTTGGATTTCATTTCTTCATGGCGGAGCCATCACTCAAGTGAAAATAACATTATCTGTTGATGCCATGGGTGGCGATTACGGTTTAGAGGTCACTATACCGGCTACACTTGAATGCTTAGAAAATAATCTCGATTTATCAGTCATCCTTGTTGGTGATGAAAATTTAATAAAGCATTATCTTGCTAGTGTTAAAAATAATTGCCAACAACGGGTCAGTATTCAGCATGCATCACAGTGTGTTGATATGGATGAATCGCCATCAAAAGCATTAAGAAATAAAAAAGACTCGTCAATGCGTGTGGCTATTAATTTGCTTCATGAAGGCAAGGTTGATGCTTGCATCAGTGCAGGTAATACTGGCGCATTAATGGCAACCGCTAAATTTGTTTTAAAAATGATTCCTGGAGTAGATAGACCGGCGATTATATCTACTTTGCCGTCTACATTTGGTCAAACCTATGTGCTTGATTTAGGCGCTAACGTTGAGTGCACTGCGGAGCATTTATTTCAGTTTGCAGTGATGGGTGCAGAGTTAGTGAAAGCAATTGAAAATATTGAGACGCCTTCAGTAGGTTTATTAAATATTGGCACGGAAGACGTTAAAGGGAATGAGCAAGTTAAAGCGGCCGCTAAATTATTAGAAAATTCTTCTTTAAACTATATTGGCTTTGTTGAAGGTGATTCATTAACCGCAGGTCATCTAAAAGTTGATTTAATAGTCACTGACGGCTTTGTTGGTAATATCGCATTAAAGTCTATTGAAGGTACCGCAAAAATGATAGGCGTTAGCTTAAAGGCCGCTTTTAATAAAAATATATTTACCAAATTCGCTGGGCTAATTGTTTTACCAGTCTTGCGGTCATTTAAAAATCGTATTGACCCGCGTCGCTATAACGGCGCTAGCTTTCTTGGTTTGCGAGGGTTAGTCATTAAAAGTCATGGTGGTGCTGATGTCTTAGCCTTTAAAACAGCAATTCAACTTGCTGAATGCGAGGTTAAAAAAAATGTACTCCAAAATATAAGTAAGCAAATAGAGTTGTCTTTAGCTCAGAGAGAAAACGCATGATGCGCTATTCACGAATTATTGGTACGGGTGGTTATTTACCAGACGCTATCCGTACCAATGATTTCATTTCGCAAACAGTTGATACCTCTGACAGTTGGATATTTGAACGAACTGGCATTAAAAGTCGTAGAATTGCTGCAGATCATGAAACAGCTTCTAGTATGGCAGAAATTGCGGCTAGGCAAGCACTTGAAATGAGTCAAAGTTCAGCTGATCAAATTGATCTTATTATCGTTGCAACAGGTACACCTGATTTAACTTATCCAAGCACCGCTTGTTTGTTGCAAAAGCGCTTAGGTATAAAAAATTGTGCGGCATTTGATATTCAGGCGGCATGCTCAGGCTCGATATTTGGTTTGAGTATTGCCGATCAATACATTAAAACTGGTGCTGCAAAAAAAGTCTTAATTGTTGGGACAGAAATTTGCTCACGCATTGTTGATTGGACTGATCGTACTACCTGTATTTTATTTGGTGATGGTGCTGGTGCAATCGTTTTAGAAGCGTCTGATCAAGCAGGTATTTTATCAACGCATATTCATTCTGATGGTGAATTTGAAGATTTATTGTATTGCCCCAATTTATATATTAATACTGAGCAGCACGCCCCATATATTTCAATGCGTGGTAATGAGGTTTTTAAAGTTGCAGTTAATACATTAGGTCGAATCGTTGATGAAACATTAGATGCTAATAATATGGATAGATCTGAAGTAGATTGGTTAGTGCCGCATCAAGCAAATATAAGAATTATTGCGGCGACAGCTAAAAAGTTAAAAATGTCAATGGATCAAGTGGTTGTTACCTTAGAATCACAAGGTAATACATCTTCGGCATCAGTGTTACTTGCTTTTAATGAGGCAATAAGAGATGGACGAATTCAGCGAGGGCAGGTGGTTTTGCTGGAAGCGTTTGGCGCAGGATTTACTTGGGGTTCTGCATTAATTAAATTTTAACGTGTTGCGTGAAGAATTATGCAATTAAGTAATTTAGCGTTTGTTTTCCCTGGTCAGGGGTCTCAATCGATTGGTATGTTGAATGAATTAGCCTCTGTATTTCCAGAGGTTAATGATATATTTCAACAAGCATCAGATGTTCTCAATATAGACTTATGGTCTATTCTTACCCATGATTCAGCGCAGCAGCTAAATCAAACGCATTATACTCAGCCGATTATGCTTGCTGCTGGGGTTGCGGTATGGACAATTTGGACAAAGCATACAGATCTTCGACCTGGCATGATGGCAGGGCATAGTTTAGGTGAATACACCGCTTTAGTGTGTGCAGAGGCGCTGAATTTTAGGGATGCGATTGCATTAGTTGCCGAACGTGGCAAATTAATGCAGCAAGCCGTTCCTGAAGGTGTTGGCAAAATGGCGGCAATTATAGGACTTGATGATGCTGCAGTGATTTTAGCGTGCAATGAAGCCTCAGCGGACACTTTTGTGTCAGCAGCTAATTTTAACGCCCCTGGTCAGGTTGTCATTGCAGGGCATAAAGACGCAGTCGAACGGGCGATGAGTATAGCTAAAGAGAAAGGTGCAAAGCGCGTCATTGCTATTCCTGTCAGTGTTCCATCACATTGTTTACTGATGCACAATGCCGCGCAGCATTTAGCTCAACAACTTTCCCATATCACGATTTCAACACCTACAATTAAACTTATCCACAATTCTGATGCAGCATTGCATGATTCGCCAGATAGCATCAAGCGAAGTGTCACAGAGCAATTATTTAAGCCTGTTTTATGGGTCGATACCATTACTGCGATGAGTGCGCAGGGAATTAACACCTTTATTGAATGCGGGCCAGGTAAAATTTTGCTTGGTTTAAATAAGCGTATAAATAAAGAAGCATTTCATGGTGCGATATATGATTCTGAAACATTAAAAGCAATAATGGAGCACATTAATGTCTAAAAAAATAGCTTTAGTTACTGGAGCAAGTCGTGGGATTGGTCAAGCTATTGCCAAGCAATTAGTAAATGATGGTTTTTATGTTATTGGTACGGCAACTTCAGAAAATGGTGCTAATGCTATTACAAGCTATTTAGCGGGTAATGGCGTAGGGTTGTCTTTAAACGTAACGGATCAAGATTCTATTGAGCACCTTATCCAACAAATAAACGAACAATACTCAGCTCCTGAAGTCTTGGTTAATAATGCCGGTATTACAAGAGACACGCTGTTACTGCGTATGAAAGATGACGATTGGGAGGCCATTATTAACACCAATTTAACCTCAGTTTATCGTATGAGTAAGGCCGTGCTGCGTGGCATGATGAAAGCTAAAACAGGTCGTATTATCAATATTTCATCAGTTGTGGGTTTAACAGGTAACGCAGGTCAGGCGAATTATTCAGCTGCCAAAGCTGGTATGATTGGTTTTGCTAAAGCTTTGGCGCAAGAAGTAGGTTCGCGCAATATTACCGTTAATACCGTGGCACCAGGCTTTATTGATACGGATATGACTAAAGAATTAAGCAGCGAAATTAAAACTGCTTTATTAAGTTCCATACCCTTAGCAAGGCTAGGTCAGGCAGAAGAAGTCGCTCACGCAGTGTCTTTTTTAGCCTCAGCTAAAGCGGCTTATATTACGGGTGAAACACTGAATGTTAATGGTGGTCTTTTTATGCAGTAAAGAATGTTGTTGAGACATTTATAGCGCGTGTGAAGGTAGAGCATAAATTAACGCTAAGAAGAGGCATTGCATGCGTGGGATTAAGATTTTCCAATGTGATAGTGCTACAAATAAAAAGTGTTAAAGTCATAAAATGATTGAAGATAAGGTATGGAAAGCTTCAATAATTTTAGTTTAGTTAAATTTTGAAGTTTGCATACATGTTACAATTTACGCCTTAATATTGTGACATTATTGTAATATAAAGTATAATTCGCCGCCCTCTGGATTTGCCGGAAACGACATTTCTAGAAAAACTATAACGATACATCTGTAAGTTACAACTAAATTATACTTACATTGTTTGAGGAAAATTAATATGAGTAACATTGAAGAACGAGTAAAAAAGATTGTTGCAGAACAGTTAGGTATTAAGGAAGATATTGCTACCGATGCCTCTTTTGTGGATGATTTAGGCGCTGATTCTCTGGATACAGTTGAACTTGTCATGGCGTTGGAAGAAGAGTTTGAGTGTGAAATTCCAGATGAAGATGCAGAAAATATTACAACTGTTCAGCAAGCAATTGATTATGTAGAAAAAAACGTTTAATTATGTTGCGTTTAGTGGATGAGTAATTATCATCCACTCTCACTTTTTATCTTATTCACCCATCCTTTTTACGGTAAATTACATTGAGCAAGCGTCGAGTTGTAATCACTGGATTAGGTGCCATCACCCCACTCGCAAATACAGTTTCTGAAACATGGGATGGCATCATAAACGGTAAAAGTGGTATTAGTTTTATTGATTCATTTGATATTTCATCTTTTGCTACGACTTTTGGTGGAGTAATCAGAAATTTTGATATTTCCAAATACATCTCAGAAAAAGATGCCAAAAGGATGGATGGTTTCATTCATTATGGTATAGCCGCTGGATGCCAAGCATTTGAAGATTCAGGTCTGGAAGTCACCGATAACAATGCAGAGCGTATTGGTGTTGCTATAGGATCAGGCATTGGCGGTATTACCGGTATTGAAGAATGTTACGCAACTTTCAAAGCAAGTGGTGTTAGACGAATTTCCCCGTTTTTTGTTCCAGGAAACATTACTAACATGATTTCTGGCAATTTATCCATCAAATATGGACTCAAAGGTCCAAATTATTCCATTGTTACTGCTTGCGCAACAGGTACCCACAATATTGGTGATGCTGCCCGATTAATCATGTATGGAGATGCTGATGTGATGTTAGCGGGTGGTGCCGAGCGATGCACAACGTCACCCACAGCAATGGGTGGATTTGTGTCTGCAAAAGCGTTGTCACGTCGTAATGCCAATCCTCAAGAAGCGAGTCGTCCTTGGGATAAAGACCGAGATGGTTTTGTGTTAAGTGATGGTGCAGGTGTGGTCGTTCTTGAAGAGCTAGAGCATGCTAAAGCACGTAATGCAAATATTTATGCTGAATTAGTCGGTTTTGGCATGAGCGGAGATGCTTATCATATTACAACCCCATCTGAAGGTGGCGAAGGTGCGGCGCGCTGTATGCGCAATGCACTGCGTGATGCAGGGTTAAATCCTGATCAAATTGATTATATTAATGCGCATGGAACGTCAACACCTGCAGGTGATTTAGGTGAAACTAAAGCAATGAAATCAGCGTTCGGTGAGCACGCTTATCGTGTGGCAATTAGTTCGACTAAATCAATGATTGGTCATTTATTAGGTGCTGCTGGCGGTATTGAGGCCGTTTTAACCGCGTTAAGTATCAAACATCAAATTGCACCCCCTACAATTAACTTAGATACACCCAGTCCAGAATGTGATTTGGATTTTATTCCCAATACGGCTAGAGACATGAAAATTGATATCGCCTTATCTAATTCATTTGGATTTGGTGGAACGAATGGCTCGCTAATTTTCAAACGATTTCACTGATTCCTTCGCGAACCATCGCCTTAATTAATGTTTATTATTAATGGTGAATTATTATCGACCATTAATCTTACTGATCGTGGTTTGCATTATGGAGATGGTTTATTTGAGACACTTGAAGTAGTCAATGGTAAGCCAGTTTTTTTGCAATTACATTTGGAGAGATTGTGTCGTGATTGTCAGCGATTACTTATCCCCGCACCAACTATTCAGTTACTTGCTCATGAAATACAGCTGCTGTGTACGCATTTTGTGACAGGTGAACAGCACCATGTACTTAAAATACTCATTACTCGTGGTGTTGGAGGTCGTGGCTATCGTCAGCCTCAGGTAATTGAGCCAACCCGTATTATCGGTTTGTACCCGATGCCAATCTATAATCCAGACTATCAATATTATGGGGTAAAAACTCGTTGGTGCCAGCTTCGCTTAGGAATTAATCCGGCTTTAGCAGGCATAAAGCATTTAAATCGTTTAGAGCAGGTATTGGCGCGAGCAGAATGGGATGGTGACGATATTCAGGAGGGAATCATGATGAATGCTAGAGACAATGTAATAGAAGGCACCATGAGCAATCTTTTTTATGTCACAGATAATAAGTTATGCACCGCGTCATTAAATGGCTCGGGCATTGCTGGCATAATGCGGCACTTAGTGTTGGATGAAGCCGTTAGTCAGGGCTTAACCGTAATTGTGCATGATTATTGTAAGCAAGCTTTGCTTACAGCTGATGAAGTGTTTTTAACCAATTCAATAATTGGCATTTGGCCAGTTAAATCAATAGACACGCAGGTTTTTGCAATAGGATCCGTTACGCGACGATTACAGGCATTGATTAACACTCGTAAGCAGGCTGAGTATGTGGCCGCTGATTTTTAAGTATAAAATTTTTGTTAGCATAAGCATTAGCCTACTGATTATGCTGGTTTTATTGAGTATCGACTTTAGCCATGCGCTTCATGCAAAGGTCATTAAAAATACAGTGCTTATTGAAATAGAAAAAGGTGAATCTTTTCAACAAGTCATTCAAAAATTAGTAAGAAACAATGTCACTATTAATGTGTTTTGGTTTTATGTATTAGGGCTTCAAGGGCATGATTATAAAAAAATTAAAGCCGGTGAATATGAGTTTAATTCCTCATTAACCATGCCAGAAGTGTTGTCAATGTTAGTGCAAGGCAAGACCAAACGTTACAGTATTACCTTTCCTGAAGGCTGGACCTTTGCACAAATAAGTCAAAAAATCAGTGCAGAATCGCATTTAACGCATAGTCTTGATTTTACCAACAATGC
>Ga0265593_1000511_pt1 | contig 20998 bp, 27 predicted proteins | sample saktaG_8_FD_190136 | JGI IMG/M metagenome (GOLD analysis project Ga0265593, IMG submission 190136) | Saline water microbial communities from Sakinaw Lake, British Columbia, Canada - sak_2011_5_24_36m | ecosystem: Environmental > Aquatic > Non-marine Saline and Alkaline > Saline ...
TTCGTGATTACGATTTATGGGCTGCTGCTCAGCAAGCCTTGATTTCCAAATGGAAATCTAAATCTTCGAGTGTCGTTCAACAGCTCTTAGAAGCCCCATCCCTTTAGGGTGGGGTAATTGACATCTATATTTTCATTATTTGGTGACATGATATAGTCTAATGTCAGACATTCGTCTGGTAAAATATTGTCGATAACATAATAAGCTAGTTCTGTTTCACATTTAATAGATTTAAGTGCTTCTAAATGTGTTTCAATTAAAGTATCCATTACATTCTCTAAAAAAGTAAATCTGAAGCTTTTACAGCTTTTGCATCAATGATAGAAGCTAATACTTCTCCATGACATCGTTTTGGTTTGCACCAACAACCTAAAATTTTTCCTTCTAATTCCGATAAATCTTTTAATAAATATTGACCTTCACCAAAAAGTAACCAATCTTTATATTTTTCGATAGCTTCATTTCTAGAATGAACTCTAAATTCTGCCAATGTATCAGAAAGATGAGAAAATGGATTTCCCCATTTTGATGGTCTTCCAATGTAGACATCATAATAATCTTTTTGACAATGAACAATATGTGTTTTCATTTTGATGTTTCAACGTTGAATAAATAACATAAATTCTTTAAATACAATTATAACATAAAAATCATGAAATTAAAATACTTATTGGAAAAGAACGAGAAGCAATCTGATTATCATGCAAAATCCAATTTGCATGAACATATCAGAACACCAAAAAACCATTTTGCTAACCAAAAATCATTAATTTTCAACCAAAATGGATACACCATTCAAATGCTTGGTTGCACCCAAAGCAAATTTGAAATCTTAAAAAAACAAGTTACTGGTGCCGTTCAAAAATTAAATGAGCAGAGAATAACTGCTAGAAAATTGTGCGTTAAATTTGACGAATTAAGCCTTTTAATCAACATCAACGCAAAAAATGGCGAGATAACAATTGAAGATAATTGGTTTGAAAGTTCACATATGCCGATTTTAAAAATTAAAAATACAAATGAATCGATTCTGAAAGGTAAAACAATCAACCAATTTAAATTTTTAGAAGGAAAGCACGCTAAAGAAAGATTTAAGGAACGAGATTTACTACAATTTGATTCTGAAGATTTATTGGAATTGGCTAAAAAATTCACGGAAAAAGTTAATTATGCTAGCGATAATTCTGAGTTTTCTTTATTATTTAATGAAGGGTTATGTTATTTTAAATCCAAAGGATTAGCTTTCGGATTTGCTTTAAATCGAAGTTCAAAGCAAATCTTCATAACTACTTTTATGCCGATAAATGGAAATGAGTTTAAAGAAGATAATATTTATTTTGAAGTTTGATCAATAAATACTAAACGATTTTCATTATAAATTTCTAAATAATCATATTTACAGATTTCTTTTAACTCATTGAGAATCAATAAGCATTCTGAAAAATCAATTTGGTTCTCAGTAAATGTTTTTAAGAACTGTTTTGTCTTAACATTTTTTAATGCTGTCTCATCAAAAAATATGAAATCTGTAAATGGGTCAAATTCATTTTTATCATCTCTATCATAACTCCTATCAGTTCTAAATGTTTTTCCACTTAATTTTTCAGAATTTTTTTCTAAAATAAAATCAATGCGGTCGAATATTCTATGACGTTGATATTCAAATATTTTTTGCTTAAATTGAAATAATTCTTTTTCACGTCCATTTGCATTGTATTGACTTCCTTCCCCATCATTCGGTTTATTCAAACTAGAAAGAACATCATCATCGGCAAATTCATACGGTATTGATTCGTCTTCCATGTCATCGAACAAACTTTCAACTTCATGAAACAAATACCATTTTAATGAAATAAATTGAGAATAAAGCATTTTACCATTTTCGATCAACCGATACCAATCGCCAGTCAAATACATCGAATATCCGTTGTCATATTCTGCATTAAATGAGTTTATCGATTCCGAAACATTTTCTGCTGTTGTATGTGAATTTGGATTTTGCATCCATTGTTTTGATTCTTCAATTGATTCCCAACGTGCTTGTTTTTGAAATTCCCACCAAGCCAAATCAACATCATATAATGTTTCGTAATTAGTAACAACATCATCATCACCGAATCTTCCAGGCTCCCAGCAAACAAGGTAATCATGTTCTGGATTTTCATTTTCTAAAAGCCATTGCTGATTCAAATCATATTTTTCAATATCCGAAAGTTTATCCCAGAATTCTTCTTGTTGTTCTTCATTCAATAATGCGTAATCAACACCAAACATCTCTTGAACTATTTCTTCTCTAGTTTTAGTCATCTTTTTCTCTTTTCTAAATTATTTTAGTGTATCTTGAATTTTATCAATAGCTGATTTACTTTCAATCAGTTTAGTACATGTAGCTGTAGTAAATTGATAGTTGGATTCTATGATTGATTTTTTTGCAGCCTCACAAATTTTATTAGCATCTTGATGCGTGATTACTTCTACTTGTTTAAGATAGATTGAACTCAAGGAACCTTTAAAATCCAAAATACTCAACAAATAGCTATCAGCAAATGCTTCAAAACTAATAAAAAATAATAGAAGATATTTTAGCATGTTTTAATCTCTACGATAAGTGATTGTTAGATTTCTTTGTTCTGCAATAACATCGATCAAATCAAGAACATCTTTATAATGCTGTAATGTAGGAAAATCAAAACAATTCATTTTTTCAAAATTTAATATAGTATTTTCATGTTTAAACAGCCAAATAATTATTCCCATAGATTTTAAAACATAAGAATCGATCTCATTTTGTGCTTTTTCATCGATATGCCAAACATCATATTTTAAAGCAACAGAACAAAAATTAATGATTTGATAATGATCAGGATTATTTTCTTTAAGTTTCTTAAACAGTGCTAAAAAATCTTCAAAACCTTTTTTAGTAATGGTGATGTTCTTTGTATGAACTGTTACATTTTCCTTTCTGTTCCAAATACTACTAATAGAATTCATTTTTTTCTCCAAATTAAATTTACCACGAAAATGCTCCAGCTTTAAGCATTTTCAAAATGTTGTGTTCTTTCCTAATTTCTTTATCTGTATGAAAAACATCATTATACAAAAGTCTATTCCTACTTAAACGATGATTATTTTTTGATAAAATTACTACATCTGAAGCCGGATTATCAGTAGTGAAAAAATCAAGACAATTGGTTGCAAAATCATCTTTCTTTTTTAAACCTTCAGCATAAGAAATTTCAGTACCATCAACAAAATCCCAATGTATTTCAATCATTTCCAATCCTAATCAATAATAAATTTTTTAGTTGAATATTCAAAAGTTTTTAAACTTCTAACAAATGATGAACTAATGTGATTTAACTTTGCGTCGCCAATAATAAGACTACACTCGACATCGACAAACTCTTTAATATATGCTATCCAATTTTGCGAATCTAAAACATCATCATTATTTCTTATGCCTCTAATCAATGTCGGTTTATAACCACATTCACTAATAAGTTTCGGAATATCTTTTACATTCTCAATTATTTCATATTTTTTTAATTTTGAAAGTTGTTTAAGTGAATAATCGCTTTTTTCTTTTGAAGGATTAACACCCTGAACAATAACTACTTTATCAAACATCTTTTCAGCTTTCTTCAAAATATCAAAATGTCCAACAGTAAAAGGATTAAAACTTCCACAAAACCAACCAATTTTAGGTTTAAAAGATTTTAGCCAACTAATAGATAGTTCAATACCTTTATTGAAATCGATAGGTAAATCTTTAGCTTTCAAATCATTTAAAATCTTAATTCTTTCAGTACGATAAGTACAAAAATCAACCATCTGATATTCTTCAAACATCAGTCTTTCAACTTCAAAAATTTCTTCTTGAGTTCTGTTCCAATGAGAAATGTCAGCTAAAAAGAAATTTCTAATATCCTCATCGATAAATTTATACGTTGTTTTTAGGATTTTATTTGTTACATCATCAGAAATATCAACGATCCTAACTTTTGCTGCAGACTTTTGCTCATTTAATTTCTCCATCGGTTCATAATAGCAATCATGATATAACGCGGTCAAACCATCAACTCTAGTAAAATCACCAGATAAAACCAAATCAGTCAAAACCGAAATAGCATGATTAAGATTATGGTATGGATTTTTAGCATGAGAATCATAATCATTAAAATATTTTATAATTTCTAGACATTCTTGAAAAGACTGTAAATAATCATTTTTAAATTCTTCAAGTGAACTAAGATATGAAATTAAGGCTAATTCTATTTTTGCTCTCAATTCTAACAATGTTCCATCTTTAAGATGAACCATAGTAATTAAATTTCTATCATAATTAGCAATTAAATTCCTTTCAAAAATTTTATCAAAAATCTTAACATCTGTTAAATTTCTTTTTGCTAAATTATTGTTTCGTATGTTATCTTCTGGATCTACGACAATAATATGGTGCATCATATCCATAATATCTGGATAAGAAAAAATTGCAGATGCTTCGATAATATAAACGCCATCATCTAAAGATTCTAAATAGCTTTTAATAGGAGTATTAAAAAATTCGCAATATTCTTCATATAATCCTTCTTTAACAGGATTCTTGATAATATTTTCAATAATTAATTTTGCTGAAGGATCACAATGATCACAATATTTGATAAAAAATTCTCTAATTTCTGGTAAAGAGTCTTTTACTCCTTTACAAAATATATCTAAATCGATGTAATTGAAATTAAATCCATTAAATTTTCTATGTTTCAAAAGCTCAATAGCTTTAGATTTGCCAGAAGAAATTCTACCTGATATTGCAATGAGTGTTTTCATGATTAAAACTCTAAAAGTTATTTTGATAATTTATTCTACCATATTTAAATAAAAAAATCAATTTCTAATATACAAATCCCATAAATTTTCATACAGAACCTTTTCAAATTCTGCACCCAATGGTTCTTGTTTTGATGCTAAATCATCAAAAAAATCAGAAATTTCTTTATCATACGATTTATCTAGAATAATATTTCGTTCAAAAATGTTCTTTAAAAAATTTCTTGCCGGGTACATCAAATTATTAGCTGAAGAAATTCTAGTTTTGAAAAATCTAGAATACTGATTCAACTTCTTATTTTTTAATGCTCTGTACACTGCACTCATTTAATCACTCCATAAAACATTAAAATTTTCATTTAAAATCGAATGAATTGAACCTTGACCATCTACACGTTCAAAATATAAATTCATATATTTTTTAGTATATGTTGCAAACGTTTGTTCTTCTTTTGGTTCGTACTCAACACCTTCTCCAAATCCAATTTGAAAAATTCGCCAAACTAATTTGAAATGATTATCTCGCACACATTGTTCGATCAAATATTTTAAATCTTCGGTATTACTAAAGAACTTTTTAATTCTATTCATTTGGTGAAGCTCTCTTGATGATTTTACTTCTTCTTCATCAATGTACTCCTGCATGCTTTTTTCTGCTTCTGGAGATTTTATCCATCGCATCATTTTATCGGTTGGTGTCCATTTTAAAATCTTAATAATATCCTGATATTGATGAATATTTAATTCACTTTTATCTATAAAAATAGCTTTAAACAACTCAGAAACAATATCTTTTTCATGCTCATTTATCAAATTCAAATCAAAATGAATTATTGGAGACTGCATCAAAGCTAGGATTTTCATTTTTTTAATATCTGTGTTTTTAAAATTACAACTTAACTTGTCAATAAAGTCATTTGGTACTGGTTTATCACCATGCTCAATAGCAGATAAATGTTTTTCAGATGCATTCATTATTTTTGCAAAATCAACCATAGATAAATCATAATCTATCCTAATTTTTTTTAATTCTTTGCCTAATTTAGTTGTAGTCTTCATTTTCTTCATCCATTAAAATTTTTAAAAAAGCTTCTGCTGCCTCTTGAATACTACTTTTATCGTGGAAAGATCTTTCAACTCCGGAACTTCCAATAAGCCTTGAATACAATTCAAAATGGTTTTCATGTACCTCAATTTCACAATATACACCTTTGTATTCATACTCAAACTGAATTGCTTTAATAGCTGTTGGAAAAACCGAAATTATTTCAGCATAATCCTTAACTAATTCAAGAAATTCTCTTGCATTATTGATTACAACATTATCAAATGGTTCTGCATTATTTCCATTCCAATCAAATTCTAATTCTGCAAAACCATCGATAAAATGTTTTAGCTCATGGTAATGGTAATGATAATGATTTTTTTCAAATTTAAATTTTCTAGGTTTCATAACGAAATAATAATAAAATTCATCAATTTTGTAAAATTATACCATATCTTACATTATTTGTCAAGGGAAAAAATGAATTATTCTGATTTAAATTTAAAAACAAAGAGAGCTTTTTCTAGTAAGCTCTTTAAAGAGAAAAATATCACAATAGATAATATCGGTAAAGAAAAATTAAGGAAGATAAATGAAATTTTAAGTCGAGGTTTAACTGTTGATAGGCGCAAGGCTTTTGAGAACATGATAATTACAGAAACACTATTAGAAAATGATTTATTAATCAGATTTGAAAGATATTGCTCTACTTCAGCTAACACAGAAGATCATTTTCGCTTAAAGTTTGGAGACGAAGTAGGTTTTGAAAAATATAAGCGCAGCAATAAAAATCGTGGCAATGGAAATACTCTTGAAGGACAAATAGCAAAATATGGGTTTGAGGAAGGAACAAAACGACATCAAGAAATGAATTCTAAAAAATCGCATACTTTAGAAAATTTTATCAGGAAATATGGCGAACAAAAAGGGGAAAAAATGTTTGAAAACACCATGTCGAAAAAAGGTTTATCTTTAGAAAAAATGATAAATGTTCATGGTGAAGAACTAGGCAAAAAGAAATGGGCGTCGTGGAAGGAAAAATGTACATCAAATGAAGAAAATTTTATTCGTAGGCATGGCGAGGAAATTGGAAAACAAAAATGGATTGAATTTAAAAATAAATCAAAATCAACCAAAGAAAATTTTATTCGTAGGCATGGTGAAAAATTAGGTTTAGAGAAATGGGAAATATATCGTTCAAAAATATCAAACACAAAAGAAAATTTTATCAGAGTACATGGTGAAAATGAGGGACAACTACGGTGGAAAAAATACAAAAACAGTAATGCCGGATATTTTGCCTCACAAGAATCGTTAGAATTTTTTAAACTATTAGTTAATTTTTTAATGGAAAGGGATATTGATTTCACTGATATTTTTTTCGGTGCCGATAATTCTTTTGAATTTAAAATTGAAACTGAAGACAAAGTGCATTCATACGATTTCACAATCCTATCATTGAAATTGATTTTTGAATACAACGGTAGTCATGTCCACCCCTCAAAAGATAACCTTTCAGAAGAAAAATGGGTAAAATGGAAATGTGCATGGACAGAAGAATCAGCAGATGAAAAATTCATTATAGATCAACAAAAACTGAAAGTCGCTAAAGAAGCAGGATTTACAGTTTTTGAAATCTGGGATTATGAAGCGAAATCCGATTTTAAAAAAACTTTTAAGAAATGTATTGATTTAATTGAATCGTCGATTACTAAAAATATCACCCAAACTTAAAAAATTTGGGTGTTTTAAAAAATCATTATTTCATAGCAGCTAATTGCTGCTCCAATTCTGCTATTTCAGCTTTGATTGATTTGAATTCTCTAACTAAAGGTGGTGTTTCCGCATCATTAAAAGAAATAAGTCCAATTGATGGCAATAAGACATTAGCTCCAGGAATTTTTTCCTGTCCCAATAAACTTTTAAATCTTTTAATTTTAGAACTATCTTCCGGATTTATTTTATGATTACTGTCGATTCTCAATTCTAGCAAATCTTTATCAACGAATTGATTATACGTCTGTTTTTCTTTTTCATATTCTCTGTCAATAACCGCTTTTTTATTATACAGATGAGCAAAATTTGTAATTCCTTGTTCTGCTTGTTTTAAAGTTGAGAATACATCGTAAAATGAAGAAACATTATATTGTGCCAGCATCATCAATGTTTTAAATTTATCTAATTTCTTTTCTAGATCATGTAAAAGTTGACTATCTTGATTTGAATAATCTAAAAATAATCTGTAAGTATCTTTAAATTTTTTAAATAAAATGAAACGTTCGAAATCTACCAGCGATTCTCCCAAATCTTCTTGAACTTCCTTCATTTTTAAAAGTTCTTCCAATCTTTCCGTTATTGCTATCTGAATCCGTGTTTCTTTTTCAACTTCATCGACATTGTTTGATTCGACTTCAACTTTACACTCGTCGTACAATGTCAAATCAGAAATAATCGTGTGTCCAATATCATTTGATCTATCTATAAGTTTTTTTCTATGTTTATCTGGGGTTAAATCGGTAAAACGAGCTCTATCTTTTCTGCTACCATGATATAAAGTTTCAAAATTACCTTCAAATTCAACTTTTGTACCAACTTTTTCTTCTTCAGCTACAGCATTCAAAGCAAATGATTCTAGCTCTGGACCATTTTTCTTATAAGATTCCAAGCAGTCAAACCAGATCATACCAATAGGTCTAACAAGAATTTCTTCTTTGTCTCCAAGCATAACTTTATTTTTTCTAACTTTTCCAAACCTACCCATTCTTTCGGCTGCACCTTTCTCTTTCCAAAACATTTTTGCACGGTCAAAAATATATTTTGTATCGAAAAAGTCTCCGTTCCAAGCTCCCATAGCGATGGTTTCATTCTGCTTATTCATAGCAAAAAATGTCTCTAACATTTCCGTTTCATTATCAAAATAAACAATTTCAAATTTTCCTCTTTTCTCAACAGTGTCATAATCCCAACCATCTCTAAGCATTGGTGGCACAACTGTAAAGTTATAAAACTTATTTGTTTTAGAATACCAAACAGAAATAGCATTTATTTCTCTATTTGCATTTTCTCGCATATCCATAAATGAATCTTCTGTTTGTACATCGGTTTCAATATCGTATAAACCTATATTCCATTTTGGTGCTTTTTGATGATCTTTTCCATAAATATCTAACATGACCTTTTGAAGCGGGTCAATATCGGATTCATAAGTATTTAAACCCATGTCATGGAACATTTTAACGGCGGAACCGTTTCGTAATTCTTTAAAGGAATTAGCAATAATCTTCTGTACTTTTGTACCTCTTTGCGAAGTAATATTTTCAACAATTTGCTTTTCATCGATATAATCAACATAAAAATACAAATAATCTTCTACATCGAATTCTTTTAATTCAACTTTATTCGTTTCATAATTTTGTTCCCAAACAAAGACTTTACTTGGGTCACCACTTTTATCATAGGTGGCATCAAAAAAATTGCTCATAATTTCCTCTCAGGATTATTAATTTATTTCTACACACATAGAACGTAAAAGAAAAATGCTTTTGAATGACGAATGGTGCCATGTTTCGATTTCTTTACATGGTTCCATGGTAGGCATTTTGTATTCATGGTAAAATTTACTTTGTTCCATTGGTCCAGACGATGATCCAATCAAATAACCAAAAACAATCAATTTAAACATATTTGCTTGCCTCTTTGAATGCTACGGAATCAACAAATTCATTTTCTGGATGACCATTATGAGCTTTAACCCATTCAATATCGACATCTAATGTTTTTGAAACTTCCAAATATCGCTTCCACAATTCGACATTTTTTTTACCTTTAAAATCGGTTTTCAACCAGCCGGACATCCATTCAGAAATACCTTTTACGCAATAAGAACTATCTGAATAAATTTTAACTTTTTGTTTTTCTTCGGAGTAAGGAATTGCCTGCAACGATTCTATGATTGCCAATAATTCCATTTTATTGTTAGTTGTGTCTTTGTCTCCACCTTTAACAATAATTTTTTCGCTGGTTTCTTTATCAATAATCAAACCAGCCCAACCTCCAGGACCTGGATTTCCTCTACAACTGCCATCAGTAAAAATTTCATATTTCATAAAAATACCTTACTTTTAAAAAAATTAAAAACAATAATACTAAAAATGTATCATAAATAAAAATTATTATACTTTTTTGGAAAAAGCATGAATTTAAAATTTTTAAATCAAAAAGCAAACAAATACTTCGATTTCACTGCGTCCGGACTTTGCATTGAAAGCATAGAAACCGAAATTAGACAAATTTCGTCTAAATACGCCAACACACATTCAAAGCATTCAGCGTTATCAGCTTACATGAACGAATGTTGGGATTCAGCAAGAAAAAATTTGTTTCAAACATTAGATGTAAATCCATATGAGTTCGAAATAATATCTACGGGATTTGGTTCAACAGCGGCTATAAAAAAATTTCAAGAGCTCATTGGAATTTATATTCCACCAAAAACAAAAAAAAGATGCAACCTCGAAGTTAAGAACGTCCCACTTGTTCTTATAGGTCCTTACGAGCATCATTCAAACGATGTATCTTACAGGGAATCTATTGCAGACTTAATTCGTTTAAAACTAGATGAAGATGGTTCTATAGATGTTCTTGACTTAGAGGAGAAATTGATTTATAATAAAGGTAGAGAAATTTACATTTGTGTTTCTGTAGCGTCGAACGTTACTGGAATTATAACAGATATTGAAAAAATTAGTAAATTAGCCAGGGAACACAATGCGTTTGTTTGTTTGGATGCCGCAACAAGCTCACCGTATTTGAATATTTCCTCTTATTTGTATGATGTGATGTTTCTTTCACCCCATAAAGCAATTGGAGGTCCTGGTAGTACCGGATTATTAATCATTCGTAGATCTTTGGTGGATTTAAGTTTGCCGCCAACTTTTGGTGGTGGTGGAACCGTATGCTATGTAAATTCCGAACAACAATTTTATGAAGGGGATTTGCATGTTAGGGAGACTGCTGGTACTCCTGGAATTTTGCAATTCATAAAGGCGTCTAAAGCATATAAGCTGAGGAACGATTTTGGGTTAGAGAAAATAAAATCAATTAAAAAAGATTTACACGCATATTTTGTTGAAAAGTTATCCGTAATTGAAGGGGTGACAATTTACGGCAACACAAACTTGGAAAATATAGGAATTTGTTCATTCAATATAGATTGTTTTTCACCGTATGAATTATGTGAAATTTTATCAAACGAATATGAATTAGAAACTCGTGCCGGTTGTAGTTGTGCCGGACCGTATGGACATATTTTATTAGGATTAGATAACGATCCTTTAACAAGACCAGATGATGTTGGTTGGTTGAGGGTTTCAATACATTATACTCATACTAAAAATGACTTGGATTTCTTATTAATGGCTTTAAAGGAGATAGTTTCAACAAAAAATAAAAAAACAATTCAATACGGTTTAAAACATTTAAAAAAGGAGTAACTGCGAATGACAATGGGAAAATATTTGGAAGATGAGCGAAAAAAATCTGAAAGAAGAATAGCAAAAGATGTAAAATTAACAAAAGAAGGTTTAAAGTTCGCCACATTAAAATTTGATCTCGCTAATAATGCGAAAAGTATGGATATTATTAACGAATTATTTCAAGATAGAATCACGAATTATAACTTGTGGAATGGATTGGCATCAAACCCCGAATTAGATGGAGATTTATTATTAGAAATGCTACGAAAATTAAAAGAAATCGGTGACAAAGAATCGATAGAATTAAAGAAAACGAAACAAGAGTTAGATGATGCTGAAGAAAAAGTAAAGAAAACAAAAGCAGCCGGTAAAGTTAGCGCAAATAATCTACAAACGGTTGTTGAAAAAGCGAAAGAAGCTGCAAAAGAATTTTTCGCTTTTGAAAAACAGGTTAAAAAGGCAAAAACGGATAGAGATATTGTTCGTAAATTATTAGCCCAACATCCGAAAAATCATGATGACACGTTGCGAAAACTTCTTTTCGGTGGTAAAAGTGGTGGAAATATGCACACTTTTCAAAACCCAAATTTATCCACAGATATTTTGAATGAATATTTCAATATAAGGGTTCTTCCAGAAGGAGCAGATTATAATAAAAATAGTAGATATGTTTTTTTCAAACCGTTAATGAAAGCAAAGAATCTAACTTCAGTTCTCGTATCAGAATGGTATGAAAGGTTAAAACCGTTTGCCGATTGGAGTTATAGAAACAGTTGGTATGAAACTGTTACTGCTCTATTAGATTTTGACGATTTATCGGAGAATATTTTGAAAGATATTGCATCAGCCCCATACAATAAATCTCCATATGAATTTTCGGAAACATTCAGGCAAAAAGCTACAGAACATAAAAATGCTACAAATTCCGTTAAATTAGTGGCGTTTAGAACTTCACAAAATCAAAAATATTTACCAGATGAAGCAAGAAACTTTTTTTTGGATTTTTAAAAAATGGAAATTCAAACCAAACTTTCGTTTCTGGACAATAAACATCATATCGAAGATATTGACGCATTGATGAAAGAATTAGAACCAGAAATAATAAATTTTTATGAGCGATTTTCTGTTCGTGTAGATAAGTTAATCTATAACTCAACATTAAAACTTGAACAGCAAACAAAGATTTCCTGCGTTATTTCTTCTTTAAAGGAAATATATCCAGAACTAGAAATAGAAGTATCTATGTTGGGTTCTGGGTATTTGTCACCTAGTAGCAGAAAATTTTCTGGGAAGATAACGTTCAAAGGAGTATCTTCCGAAATGAGAAATTTTATTTACACCAACCTCAATATATCTACGCTTTTATTAACCGAAACATTTGAAGGAAAATCACCAACTGAAAAATTCAAAAAAATAAATAACGTCTTAAAACCACAAATTGAAAGGGTTTTTGGTGCAATAAAAGCGTATGACTATTTTTCTTTTTGAAAAATTTTTTATTCGGTCATCGAATTAATTATACTATTGACCAGTGAAAGGGTTTCTTTTGCCGACTTTGTAAAAATCTCATTTGAAAATATACCATAGATTAAATAATCCTTAATAAAAACAGTTCTATCATAGCAATCGTCCATTTCGGTTGCTAGTTGTTCAAAAATCATATTTTTAATATCTTGTGGAGTTTCTTTCAGCCAAACATCTATTCTAGTTTCACAGTCATAACGTTCTTCATTCTTCGTAATATCGGCTTTAATCCAAGAATCAATATCCGCAACTTTATATCCATTTTTTACCAAACTGTCCAATTTAGTTTTAGATTTATTATAGAACGGTTGTGAATCCATCGAAGGTTGAATTAAACCTAATTCTTGTAATCTGCTGTCAGTTTGTTTATCGATTTGAAATAAAACCGATGTAACTTGTTTTCTTTGACCTTCTTTTTTTTCTTTGATTGGTTCATAACTAACAATAATATCCGTTTTTTCATTTATTTCCGAAACGGTTTTTTTTAAAATATTTTGATTAAAATACAGCCATTTAGTTTGATTTTCCGTTGTCACATTTAGTAAATTTATCAAATTTTCCATCGATAATTCTTTCTTATGTATGCCAACATAATCCTTCAAAATTTCATATAATAATTTTGAATATTTTGAAGTTAGACTAAGCTGCAATTTCAAAAACATTTTAGCAAATAATTTTTCTCGGCATAAAAAACTATTAATCAATGTATTGGACATCGTCAATTTCACTTTCTTAGTTTCAGTTGTTTTATGCTTTGAAATTTTAATTTCTTGCAGAAAATTTGTAATGGCAAAAACATCAACATCTTTATTTTTTCCAAGAACATTAATCACCATTTTTAAATTCGCCAACGAATCCAAATGTTCTAAAATTTTTGCATATTCACCATGTTTATATTTCCCAATCATATCGGAAATCTGTTTGAATTGAAATTCAAATACTGTTGAACCATCTTCCGGAATCGCAATTTTATTTTGAATAATTCTTTTTCTGATTTCATAATAAAAACTGTTCATCAAATCGATTTCTGTTGGTGAAATATTATAAAGTTTAAATTCTTTCTTGAAAGCACCATCAACAAAAATAACTTGTGTTAATTCAGATGGTTTGTGGAACTGCATCATTTCGGTGTTTATTTTACTCATACTAATCCCAATTTCGGAAACAAATAATAATATTCGTCCACATCTAAAAATTATTTTTAACTCATATTTAGTATTTTACAAAAATTATTTTTTTCCCATCAACTTTTTTTAGTTTCTGAATCTAAAATGATTTTTAGGCAATTATTTCTGATTCTAAAATGATTTTTAGACTAAAATTACAGAATCTAAAATGATTTTTTATTTTTCAATCTTCTAAAGTCCCTTATTTTAAAGGAGGTTTAGCCACTCAAAATGTGCCTAAAGAATGATTAAAGAATAATAAAGAAGAAGCATCTTGAGGAAAAATATTGCTTCGCAACATAATGAAGAAAATGTATTAAATAAGGTATGAAAATAACTAGTAAATATTATTATTTTAGATTGAAATAATCATGGTAGGGACAAATAAGCCCCTTCAATGGGGCTTATTTTAATTTTAAGTTATACTGGTACTCCAGATACTTCGCCACCAGATTTAACACCGGTATGTTTATGCGTATCACCGATATTTACGCCATTATGAGTTACCATTCCACCGGAGATGGCTACACCTACAGGCGTAATATCTACTATTACACCACCAACTTTAAAAATAACTTGAGTTGGTGCAGTTACATCAATTTTATTACCTACTTTTGTAATTATGTCGATGCCAATTGTATTTAACATATTTTTATCAGCATTATTTTCTATATTACCGTGAGATGGTCCACCCATGAATCCCCCTATTTTTTATTTTTTATTTATTTTACAAAAAAATGTAAAATATGTGTTTTGGGTTATAAATTGGGGGTAGTTGTGTCTGACTTTATTAGAAAGGCAAATCAACAAATAGCATTAACATTAGAGCAAACGGTTGAGATGGCAAGACTGTATAAAAGACCAACAGGTGTCTTTAGATTTTTACATTATTGTCTAGTAAATACTGAAACTGGAGAGCAAAATTTTGCCAAGGTGTTTAAGCCTTATCAACGAGATATGCTTTCACTTTTTCAAAATCATGATAGAGCTATACTTCTGGCGTCACGCCAGATGAGTAAGTGTGTTTCTGGAGAAACAATTATTTCTGTTAAGAATGATAAAACAGGAGAAATTATGGATTTGACCATTGAGGAATTCCATGAACTTCAGAAAAACACAAATCAAAATTAACAAAATATTTGAAAGGAATTTAAATGGATCTATTAGTAGCATGTATGATTTGTGGACATAAAGCAAAAACTTTAACTATGCATTTGAAATATAACCATCATATTTCTAAAAAAGAATATCTGATTCAATTTCCAAATACTAGAATGGTTAGTGAAGCTTATTCAGCTGAGATGAAAAGTAAAAGTAGAAAAGGAAAGGATAATCCTAATTATGGAAAAGGTAAAAGTTGCAATAGTCCATTTTCAATAGATTTTTATAGGCAGAGGAATCCTGAGAAATCTGAAAATGATTTACAATTAATGTTGCAAGATTTTTTGAAAAGAAATAAAAAGTCAAAGAATCAAAATGTTTTCTGCATTGAGTATTGGTTAAAAAAAGGATTTAATGAAGAAGAAGCCGTAATTAAAAGAGAAAGCATGAGATTTAAGAAAACAATAGAACATATTATGAAAACAAAAAATGTTTCTAAAGAAGAAGCACGGAAAATTCAAAATCAAATAAATTTAACGTGGCAAACTTCATTAAGTGAGAATGAACGGATTATAGAAATAAACAAATCAAAAGGAAGAACTTTTAAACAATTAGAAGCAAGTTATGGTACTGATAAAGCTTCGGAAATCATTCAAAAAAGGTTAAATTCAACAAAACACGGAAAACAGTTTTATTCTGATTCAAGTAAAAAATTTTTTGATAGAGTTGTAGTCGAATTGGGATTAGTTGAAGAAACTGTAAAACGAGGGAATTCGGAAATTTGTTTAATTGATGTCGATTTGAAAAAACATTATTATTATGATTTTTGTATTACTGAGAACAAACTCATAGTTGAATTTAATGGAATTATGTTTCATCCTAAAGATAAAAATGATATTTTTTGGAAGCAACTTTACACAAATAAGGATAGTTTCACAATAGCTGAAAAAGATAAACGGAAATATGATGTTGCTGTAGAACAAGGATTCATCGTTATTGTTGTTTGGGAGGATGACGAATTTAAAACAAATCTTAATAAAATTAAAAAAGGGATTTTAGAATGCGAAACGATAAAAAATTTTTAGAACAATTATCGGTTGATGGTTGGTCTATAAAGACTGATAGTGGATATGAGAAAATATCAGGAACAAATAAAACTATAGATTATAAAGTATGGGAAATAGACACAGAAAATCATAAATTGAAATGTGCCGACAACCATATTTTATTTGATATTGATTTCAATGAATATTTTGTTAAGGATATTAAATCGGATTATGTAATAATGACGGAAAGTGGTCCTGAAAAGGTTTTGTCTGTTAAAGAAACCAATACATACGAACAAATGTATGATATTTCCATTGACAGCGAAAATCATAGGTATTATACAAATGGTATCCTCAGTCATAACACAACGATCGGCGCATTTTATCTGTTCTATGAGGCATGTTTTCCAAAAGTAAAAGGCGATTTGTTGATTGTAGCTCACAAACAAGCACATGCTCAAGAAGTTTTGAAAAGAATTAAAAATTTCTATTATAGTTGCCCAAACTGGATGAAACCGGGTATGGTTAAGAATAATGAAACTTCAGTTGAATTTGATAATGGGTGTAGGATAATAGCTGAAGCCACAACAGCAAATGCAGCTCGTGGTAAGACTTTACGGTTCGTATATTGTGTCGATGGTGAGACTAAAATTTCTGTTAGAAATAAAATTACTGGAGAAGTTCGAGAAATTGATATTCGGGATCTTTACTTAAAAGATGAATATCGATAAATGTATTTTTTTGATATAATTCTAAAAAACAACTTATGGTGATGATATGCTTAAACCGATAGATATTAAAAACATTAGCGCAATTAGAACATTTTTAGATGAAAATGAAATGGCGTATCATGAAGACGCTGCAAATAAATCATTCATACTTCATCATGGTAATCCAGATGGAAAACGTTCATATGAAATTTGTTATGTCCCTTCACATCAATATCCTGTAACATATAAACAATACGGCATAACTGGTGTTGATGCTGCTTATTTCTATGAGTTGTCACATGCTGCCGAGCATAAGAACAATTCTTTTAAATGTTGGGTTAAGGATTATGAATGGCAAGATGATAGAAAGCGAGAAGTTTTAAAATCGTATTTTATGCATGCAGCTGGAAAAACAAAGTGGAAATTTTATGCAAGAGATTGTGTTGTTAAGGAAGTACACAGTTCCGAAGCTAGACAGTTTGAAAGTATTAATTGCTTTTATGGAAAAAGAGGTGCTTCACTCAATTTGGGTTTATATCTTAAAAAAGATAAAAACGGATTGCCTGCAGGAACACTAATGATGATTTACACTTTTGGTAAAAATTTCTTTGGAAAAGATAACTCAATTGAAGTTTTGAGAGTTGGTACTCGTAGATTTTCAAATGTTGTTGGTGGAGCATCAAAATTACTGAATCATTTTATTTATAATTATCCAGTTGTGCATATGGGCGGTACATCTGTCCCAGTTGAAGTTTTGAAATTCTATAGTGATTATGACCACAATATTGGTAATAGTATGGATGCATTGGGTTTTAAGTTTGTAAGTTATTCTGGTGGTGGATTTATGAATTATTGGGTTGAAACTGGAGAAGTAAAAGGTCGTCAGCCAAATAAACATAAATGGGTTATGGAACAAATGCGAGATGGAAAAGTTTTAGCAATCCCAAATGCAGGTGTAAAAACATTTGTAATGTATGTCGATAGAGCATCAATTCCAGAGCCACAACCAAAAAAAATTGAAGAAATCAAACGTGAAGAAATTCAAGTACCATCGTTTTTACTTTTTTGAGATTGATATTGATTTTTGTTAAAGAACTGTCATCAATATATGCACCGTGAAGGTTATGATCTTTCCATGAGTTTAATTTTTTTATTTTTTAAAAAATAAATAATAAATAATTGAAAAAAAAAGGTTTTAAAATTGGAAGAAAAGTCAAAGTAAGTGATATTAGAAGTAAGTCACCTAATGTTAAACAATTATTTTCACCAGTACAAAAGAAAAACAATATCTTGTTGATACTTGTGGCAGATTTCCAGAAAAATTGAAATTTGAGTTATACAGAGATTGACAAATGATGAAAAATATTTGTCAACATATATTAAGGATATGTTTTTATTTTGATTTAGTAGTACACAGAAAAAAATAAAAAAGGAAATGTCATGAGTTATCAAGAAACTAAAAGTAAAAATTTTTCTATTTATTGTAGGGATGGTAAATCAACATTGGTGAAAAAATGGATTACCGATCCAAATGTTGATGTTAATTGGAATTATGGGAAGCCTTTAATAAACGCTGTTTCCGGAACTAAAGAACACGGTTCAAAAAATATTGAAATTATTAGGTTGATTTTAGCACATCCGAAGTTGAAAACGAATTATGAATCTAGACATGAAATCAAGGGTAGTAGTATTCCTGTTTCTAGTACAAATCTTGAAGGTGATGGCCTTGAAGGGTATATTAGCTGTGTTTTGAATCCAATAACACAGGCGATGATTTTAAAAAATTTTGAAGTTTTGGATATATTTTCAAAAGAATATCCAGAAAAATTTAATTTTAATAGAACAGAATATCTTGATGTATTGGCACAAGCAAATGATAAAGAATTAACGAACTATTTTATGAAAATACGCGGATTTTTAGATATTTTCTATTCATGCGATGAAGCTTATAAGGTTTTAATGCCTAAAGGTTTTGAATTTTTTATGTTTTGATTTTCAGGTATCAAATATGACTATTTCAAAATCATTAAAGACAAAACTAGAAACAGTTTGCTATGTGATTTTAGGTGTATCGTTGACTTTATCATTTGCGTTAATATATCCGAAGCAATCGTTTGCTGTTACTCCAAATATTTGTTTGATGAGTCCTGAAGTCAAATCAAATGAATGCTATAAAGAACCAAAAAAAGAAATTATTGTTTATACTCCATCAGATTGTAAGCAAGAAAATTGCAAAAAGGAATATGTATATTTTAATATTCCAAGTCAATTCCGACAACAGCCTAAAAAATAAATGTAAAATAAGGAATAAAGGACTATTTCTTATGACGCCTGAGACAATTAAAAATATCGTTTTGAATGATAAAAACTTTAAGAAAACTTTAAAGCCAATAGAACTGGAAATTTTAAGTTTTGTTCCTTTTGCTAAAACATTTGATGAAGCACTACATTGCATTTCCAATGGTATTATTTCACCGCCTATTTGTCAATATCTTGATTGTATGAACATTATTCCGCACCGAACACATTACGGTGTTACTGGTTATTATGCAATAGGCTGCTGTTATGGACATACTTCTAAGTTAAACAATTTAGTAAAATACGGTTTTGAGAATGTTTCACAACTGAAAGAAGTTAAAGAAAAAAAGAAAACAACAACATTCAAACATTATGGTGTAGAAAACCCTAAGCAAAATAAAGATGTTGCTGAAAAAATAGCCAAAACTATGTCAGAACGTTATGGTGGATTTGGAAAAGGTTCACCAACATTAAAAAATAAGATAGAGCGGACATTGTTGGAAAAGCATGGAGTAACAAATCCAATGCATGTCGAAGAACATAGAGACAAATTAGTAAGTACATTGTTTGACAAAAGTATTCTAAGGTTAGAACCATTTGTTAAACCTAATTTTAGTCCAGATAATTATTTAGGATCTGATATTGAGCATGAGTGGATTTGTCAAAAATGTGGAGAGCTTTTTTTAGGAATTACTAATTGCAAAACTCGAATACCTAGGTGTTATAGTTGTTATCCTATTTCTTCTTCAAAATCAAAAGCTGAAATTGATCTTTTTGAAAGTATTGAATTTAATGAAAAAATTTCATCAGATAAAGAAATTTTGAATGGGTATGAGCTTGATATTTTTATTCCCAGCAAAAAATTAGCAATAGAATTTAACGGACTTTACTGGCATTCTGAATCCAATGGAAAAGATGTAAATTACCACTTGAATAAAACGATACAATGCGAAAATAAAGGCATACAATTAATTCATGTGTTTGAAGATGAGTGGTTTGAAAAAAGAGAAGTTGTACTTTCGATTATTCACAGGAAATTGGGAATTGTTAAGAATGAATTCTTAGCAGAAAATTGTGAAATTAGAGAATTAAAACCAAATATAAAAGATGAGTTTTTAAAAACAAATTCGCTTGTTGATTTCGACGATTGTGCTTTTTCTATCGGACTTTTTACCATGTCTGAAGAACTTGTCGAAATAATCACATTTAAAAAAATTAACAATACTGAGTGGAAAATGTGCAATCATTGCTTGAAAAATGATTTTTCAATTAAGGGCGGCTTTTTTAAGCTGATGAATCATTTTTTGAAGAATATCTCCCCAACAACAATTAATATCGAATTGGACAGGAGGTTGGAAGATGGAACGGAATATTTGGAATTTGGATTTTTACTAATCGATACCATTCCACCATCAAACTATTTATTGAAATTCAATTATGAAATACACGATATAGTTTGGGATTGTGGAAAAAAAAATTTAAAATGGAGCGCAGTAAATGAGTATTTTTAAAGAAATTAGTGAATGGGAAGTTCTTACTCCAGATGGTTGGGTAGATTTTTCAGGAGTGATCGAATTGGATAAGGAAGTACAGACGATAGAATGTACGAATGGTAAAAAATTAACTGGGAGTGAATCACATAGAATTTATGCAAATGAAGGATTTAGGCAAATTAATGATTTATTTGTAGGCGATTCATTAGAAACCAATGGTAAAAAAACGTGGGTTACAAAAATTTCTGAATTACAACCGAAACAAAAGGTATATGATTTGGTGGAAGTAAAATCTGACGGTCATAAATATTATA
>Ga0265593_1000513_pt1 | contig 20971 bp, 26 predicted proteins | sample saktaG_8_FD_190136 | JGI IMG/M metagenome (GOLD analysis project Ga0265593, IMG submission 190136) | Saline water microbial communities from Sakinaw Lake, British Columbia, Canada - sak_2011_5_24_36m | ecosystem: Environmental > Aquatic > Non-marine Saline and Alkaline > Saline ...
CCGCTACAGCGTATCCCGGCTGTGCGCGGACATAGCGGCCCGGAATCACGGGATGCTCCCCATCGTGGTCTTGAATAAGAACATCAACAACCGGATGGCTTCGACGGTGCGGCACAACCGGGCGCGGGGCAAGCACTCGGTCAACGGCATGGCGAGCATGGTATTCTCCATGCTGGACAACGGATGGCCTGATGAACGAATCTGCGCGGAGTTGGGTCTGGAAGTGGATGAGCTTGTGCGATACAAGCACGTCACCGGATTCAGCAAGCTCTTTGAGAGTGTGGAGTATCGTAAGGCGTGGAAAGCGAAACAACAAATCGAACTGGAGAAAGGATACAGTGAGCAAACCAAAAAAGCAGAGTAGCAACCCCGGCGAAATCACCGGATTCAAGAACGTCAAGCTGGCCGACATCAAACCGTATTGGCGCAACCCGCGTGACAACGAGGCTGGCGTCGAGGCGGTGAAGGATTCGCTTCAGACCTTTGGCTACACGGTGCCAATCATCGTGGATGCGGAGAACGTCATCATTGCGGGTCACACCCGGTATCTGGCGCTCCGTGCGCTCTGCGGCATCGAGGACGAACTGGAAGTCCTTGTGCGGGCTGACTTGGCCCCGGACTTGGTGAAGGAGTTCCGAATCATTGATAACGCGGCGAACCAACTGTCCGCGTGGAAGCAAGAGAAGATGCTTGAGGAAATGCAGACATCCGGTTCCTCGGCTGACTTCAGGCTCTACTTCCCCAAGCTGGACTTGCCGACGCTCTTGAAAGAGGCGGTTGCTCCGCTGCCGCCGGCTACGGTAATGACGGCACCGGCCCAAGCCCCGGAGCCGCCTGAGACGATAGACCTGACGTGTCCGCATTGCAGCACGACCTTCCCGTTGGAGAAGCGGGTAATCGCGTCGCTGCCGTCGTATCAAGCGCCCGCAGAAGCTACAGCGTGAACGAAGGAGAAGGCCCGCAACGAGCATTTAACGCACCGCATATAAACGACAGATTACCAACAGGTTCCAACAATGATACCTCTACCCATCAATCGAGTTTTGGTCAAGCTGAGTGACATCAAGCCGTATGACAACAACCCCCGTGATTGCACGCCGGAAGCGATAGCGGCGATGGTTCACTCCATCCAGCGATACCGCTACACGAATCCAATCATCGTGGACGTGAACTATGTCATCATCTGCGGCCACAAGAGATACTTCGCCCTGTGCCAGTTGCACAAAGAGACGGGGGCGTATGAGACAGTCACGGTGTCCTATCGCAACGACCTGAATCCCACACAGGTCAAGCAACTCCGGCTCAAAGAGCAGGCCACCGCCGACCTGTCATCGTGGAACGAGGGCAATCTCGTATCTGAAATGCGCGAAGTGCATGACATCACCGCCCTCAAGCAGCACTTCCCCGGCGTTGACCTGTCCATCAAACTTGGCTCATTCTCCGCCCCGGCTCCCGTCACGCCATCGCAAGTATCTGGCGCTACCTCGGATGCCGAAGGACGATTCACCGCCAAGTCTCAGGAGAACGCCTCGAAGATGGTGGAAATCATTTGTCATGGTTGCGGCCAGACCTTTCTCGTTGACCGCGAGGAAGTTGCACGCCGCACAGAAATGAAGCGCGTCGAGCCGTCAGCGTAGTTTTTCAGGTCATGGTGATGAGCCTACCAGTCTCAGGCGTTCCAATTCCGGGGCCACAGCCGAATCAGAGGGCGCAAAAGCGGTATCAGATGGCGGTGCGGCGGTCGGAAGTAGCGAGGCTGTTGGACTTAGAGTGGAGCCAAGTGGCGATAGCGCACGAGCTTCACGTCAACCCGGCGACGATAAGCGAGGATGTGAAGTGGCTGAAGGCACAGTGGCATGAGCGGGCTTATGAGAGCTTCGAGTGTTTCATGGCGAAGCAGATAAGCCGGCTGGATGCGCTCTATGCCAAGTCTCAGGAATCGTTCAATGCGTCGAAGAAGGATGGTGAGGAAACGGATGTAACGCAGATGGCGATGGCGAAGAAGTCGGCGGGCGGTAAGTGGGAACCGCAGGACGCGCATGTTATCGAGCAGCGGCAGCACTTCAAGAAGAATCACGCGGGCGACCCGGTATGGATTGGCATGGGTATCTCGGTCATCCGTGAGCAGAACAGGATGCTTGGCGTAGGGGTGACAGCGAGGCGGGAGGCTGGCGGAGAGGATGCGCCTATAGGCGGGGCGGTCTTGACGGATAACGTGTATGTCTTGCTCCCTGAGAAGGACGGGACGCTCTCGTTGCCGGCGCATCTTCGACCGGGCGGGGGTGTAGGGCCGTCCACGTTGCCCGTAGCGCCCTCTGAAGAAGCGGGGGCGGGGTCTGGTGGCGGCCCCGGCGTGGAAGTCATCGAAGCGGTGACGCTGGAAGTGCCGGCGTCGCAGGATGCTGAGAAGTTGATTGTGGCAGGCCGGGTGATTGCCGGCAAGATGAAGAAGAAACTGAAACGGAGGATACGGAAGTATGCAAGACGAAAACCAAAAGCAGGAAATGGTGACGCTGGACAAGGCGGCGGCGCTGGCGCTGGCGGAGGACATGGAGCGGGTGACAGCCCGGCTGCGGATGCTGGTAACGGTGCCATCGGCGTTCAGGCCGGTGCCGAAGATACAGCCGGCGGAACTGATGCGGCCCCGGCCTGAAGTGGTTATGCCCGTGCCAATGACGAAAGCACCGGAGTCATCCGGCGAACGCTGTCCGCAGGCGTGCGGGCCGGCGACTGCATGACCATGAAGGCGAAGCGTCACAAGCACCTGAAAGCCCGCGTGCTGGCGGAGCTTGGCAAGGGGCCGGCTACGAGCAGGGACATCGAGGATGCGACGGGCATCCCGGTTCGCCAAGTCTCGACAACGCTCAACGAGTTGCGCGAGCGTGGTGACGTGACGCGCCGTGGCAAGGTTGGCTATGAGGAAGGCGGGCATTGGGGGTATATCTGGATGGTGAAAGGACACTCGAAATGAAGCGCGGAGCGAAGATGAAACTATGCCGGCGGTGCAAGAACCTGTTTCCGTCTCCACGAGTGAACAAGGGATACTATCGGCTGTGCGAGGTTTGCTACGAAGAAACTCACGGCGCGGGGCGGTTCAGTCACGCTGAAGAATTGAAATTCGCACGCTGATGCCCGCCACGTCCAAAACGAAACCGCCCGCTCCGCCGGCTACGCCTACGCCGGCCCCGGTCGAGCCGCGTGTGATTCAACCGCAAGTCGGGCCGCAGACTCGATTCCTTCAGAGCAAGGCTGACATCCTCATTTTTGGCGGGGCGGCTGGCGGTGGCAAGACGTATGCCCTGCTACTGGAGCCGCTGTTTCACCGTCGCAATCCTCTCTACGCAGCCGTCATATTCCGCCGCACGTTTGGTCAAGTCACCAACCCCGGCGGCCTGTGGGATACTGCAAGGGAAATCTACCCGTTCACGGGCGCTCGCGGCTCGTTGCACGCAGGCGGGTTCAAATGGCCGTGCGGGTCGCGTGTGAAGTTCTCTCACTTGGAACATGACAAGAACGTGCTGGACTGGCAGGGGTCAGCGTTGACGTGCATCATGTTCGACGAGTTGACGCACTTCACTGAATACGCCTTCTGGTATCTGCAATCACGCGCACGCGGTATGTCTGGAATCCCGGCCTATGTGCGGGCGACCTGCAACCCGCAGGCGAAGGGATGGGTGAAGGACTTTATCGCATGGTGGATTGACCCGGTGACGAAGAAGCCGATACCGGAGCGGAGCGGCATCGTGCGGTTCATGGCGCGTGAGAACAACAAGATAGTTTGGGCAGATACGCGGGAAGAACTGATGAAGCGGTTTGGTGAGAAGTCTGTGCGCTCAGTGACGTTCATCCCGTCGAAGCTGTCTGACAACAAGCTCTTGATGGAGAAAGACCCGTCTTACGAAGCAACGCTCCGCTCGTTGAGCCGGGCCGACCGTGAGGAACTGCTTGAGGGCAAGTGGGGTGTTGACCGTGGCGTAGGCACCTTGTTCAAGAGGGAATGGTTCAAGGTGCTGCCGGCGGTGCCGGGTGATGTGAAGCTTGTGCAACAGATTCGGTATTGGGACAGGGCCGCCACGGAAGCGACGGGCGAAGTGGGCAATGACCCTGATTGGACAGCGGGCCTGCGGCTGGCAAAGGGGAGTGATGGCAAGTTCTACATCCTTCACGTTGCCCGGTTCCGTAGCCGACCGCTTGCGGTCAAGGACTCGATTCACTCTTACGCATCACAGGACGGGTGCGCGGTCGGACTTGAACACGACCCCGGCTCGGCTGGCGTGGCGGAGATAGATGACCTAGTGCGGCACTTGGCAGGCTTCATCGTCCGCACGTTCAGACCATCCGCTGATAAGGCGACGCGGGCGAAACCGGTTTCGATTCAGGCGGAAGCTCACAACGTCATCATCATTGCAGAGCCGGGGGCGACATGGGTTGATGACTTGCTTTCTGAGTTGGAGGAATTTGACCCTGAGAAGATGTCCCACGCGCATGATGACCAAGTGGATGCGCTGTCTGGCGCGTTCAACGCATTGTCGAGCGGCGTTAAGCTGTTCTTTTCATGGGCGGGCGAAGGGGCGCGTAACGAGGAACGGCTGAAGGATAAGACTCTTAATCCTGAGAGCGTGCTATACGGGCAGAGCGACTGACGATTTCGTTGTTGACGGTGGCGGGTGCAGGTGATACACCGTTGCCATCGAAAGCAACCGTCAATCACTCAATCACAGGAGTAGCATGAACCCGCTCAATCGCCTAACCGAAATCGCCCGTGTTGGAATATCTGCAACCCTCACTCTCTGCCTCATGGCGCTCGCGCTCGCATTCACTCCGCCGCCGGTCTGCGCTGAAGGCGCGAGTCAGCCGGTGATTCAGGCGACACAAGTTCCCATTACTACGACTACGACTGTTGCCCCGGCGTGGCAGTTGTTTCCGTCGCGTCAGCAACGCTTCTACGGCCGCATCGAGCAGTTGAGCGGCACTACCAACGGCGGCCTCGTATCCTTCACAAGCAACAACTTTACTTTCCTCACGTCCGCGTCCGGTGCGATTGTGACCAACACGGCGGCGGTGCCAGGCTCCTACTCGACCGCTACGAACATGGTTGTTGCCGGCACGCTGACGCCATACGCGATTACGGTTACGGGGGTGACTTACACGGTGACGCCGTGGCTGTTCCGCACTACGAACACGCCCGCCGCGTCGCAGACCTTCACCATCACCAATCTCGCCAATAGCGCGACGATGCTGACGAACGGCCTTGCCATCGTGCCGCTCATCACTACGAACACGTTCACCAAGACGAATACGAGTTGGCAGGTTACAACCAACCTGACTACGGTGCTGACGACCAACGGCGTCTTGTATTCCGGCTGGCTTGTGCAGCCCGGTCAACCGTTGGTTCTACCGAGATATGCCAGTGACCCGGCCAAGCCTGACGTGTTGAACAAGGTCTGGCCCGGATCCATCTTCGTGACGCCGCTCGGATGGGATGTGACTACGAATCTTCCCGCAGTCTCAATCACGAACGTCTTTACCGGCACCGACATCTTCCAACAGTAGAGTGCCGTAATCCTCAACCTCTCTTTGGAGAACGGTAATGACAACCCTACTTTCAAAACTCAATGCGGCGCTGGTAGCCGCTGTGATTCTCGGCTGTGCGGTTGTCGCGCTCTCGCGGCCCGCCACGGTAGAACAGCGAGTGGCAGTGTCTCAGTCGAAGATGACGCCCGACACCGACCACTATGTTTGGCCGGTGTTCAGCACCAACAACGAAGTGGATACCAACGTCATTCTCTCAATGACGCAACGAGTGATTCTGTCGCAGTGGTTTACCAACGACCTCGCCTTCCGAACCATCGTCCCTTATGTGACCACGAACACGTTGCACTACACCAATGCGGACTACGGTTTCCTCTACACGACCAACGCGCTGCCAGATGAAACGAAGTTTTGGACGGCTACCAACATCCTCGACACACTGCTTACTTACACGAACGCTCTCGACATCACCACCAACTTCATCGGGCCGTATCTCAGCACGAATCTGAATGTGATGACCAACGTGGTGTTTGTCCAGACGCAGCTTGTCGTTACCGCCTTGTGGTTTACGAACGGCGCGGAGGTCTGGCCGTTTGTGACCACCAACAAAGTCACGAAGACCAACACGGACTACGGATTTACCAACGCCATTACGCAGGCGGGGCCGAATCCAAACACCTACTGGCATCACACCAATATCGTTGACTCTCTGGTAAGGACAACGAACTCCATCTTCTACCTCGAAAGGACGCGCTCGCTTTTCACGCAGGTCTTGCCTCGCCGGGATAGGCCGAGGACTTCAGCGCGTATCTGGAACGTGTCTGGCACCAACGTAGTGTTGCTCTGCCGAACGACTGATAGCATCGTGTGGGATACCGCGCCTACCGGAGAGATTCAGACGAACGTGATGCGTCTGGTTGTTACCAATGCCTTTTCTGGTATCGTGTCCACGAACCGTATCTGGACGAATCTGGTTGGCGTGCTGACGACCAACGGCGTTGCAAGTTACCTCGGCGTGCCGCTGGCTCCCGGCGCGGACTATCCGCTGCCGTCCACAGGCAACGGGCTGGTTTCATCGGCGGAACTGTTTGGCGTGATACCCGGCAACACCAACGCGACTATGGGAACAAACGTCATTCTCGTCATCGAGGATTACGACTCCAACGACTAACCGCCGCCGTTCACTCAGGCGCGGAGAAAACTTATGGGACTGTTGCGCGACATCAGAACGGCGGTGTTCGGGCGTAAGATAACCCGCATCGAAGACATCTTCGGCGGTGTCTTGTCCGGGCTGACGGTTGACCAACTGCGCGACTACGAGAGTTACCTTCGCGCATCCAGCAAGAAGGTTTGGGCCAGCTGGAAGTCCATTGACCTGAAAGCGCAGGCGTGCGCTGAAACGAAGATAGCCTTCATGTCAGGCAAGACGGAGGCAGCGCAGAAGCCGGTTGAAGCTCCAAAGGAACTTGCGGCCCTCATGGACAGGCCAAATGACCATGAGACGTTCCATGACATCATCTACAAGACCGTGTTCCACATCGCGGCGACGGGTAACGCCTACTGGTATAAGAACGAGGCGACGGTAACGGGAGAGCGGCCCCGTAGCATTATGCTTCTCAACCCGAAGCGCGTGAAGATTGTCTGCGATGATCGCCGGGGTCTGACGGGCTACATCTACAAGACGAACGGCAAGGACGTGCCGCTCCAGCCGCAGGAAATCATCCACTTCAAGAAGCCGCACCCAAACAATGACTGGTATGGGCTGGGTGAGTTGGAGGCGGCGGAAACCTTGTTCCAAGAGAACCTTGACCGTCAGGCGTGGAGCCGGAACTTCTGGAAGCACGGCGCGTCGCCATCTGGCGTGCTTGTGATGAAAGAGCGAGTTGAGAGCCAGACGGAGTTCGACAAGCTGAAGGCACGGTGGGATGAGCAATACTCTGGCGTGAACAACGCGGGCAAGACGGCGATTCTGACGGGCGACTGGAGCTACCAGCAACTCGGCTTGACCGCTCAGGAAATGCAGGACATTGAGCGGAGCAAGTTCAACGTCGAGAGCATCGCGTGTGTGCATGGCGTGCCGCTGTCTGTGCTTGGAGTGAAGGACGCGGCGAATTACGCGACGGCTGAGATTGATGGCGTTCGGTTCCGCACGACGGCGGTGAGGCCAATACTGAAGTTGCTCGAAGCGGTTCTCAACAGCAAGTTCATGCCCGGCTACGGCCAGAACATCCGGTTGCAGTTTTGCCTGTCAGGTCTGGTCAACACGGGCGCGATGATGGAGCTTATCAAGGCCGGGTTTGACCGTGGCATCTTCACGCCGAACCAATGCCTTGCCATGCTTGGCGAGCCAACAGTGGATGAAGACCCGCTGATGGATAGCCGATTCATTTCTTCGATGTATGTCCCGATGGAGATTGCGGGCGCGGCCTCTCTGGACAAGGCAGAGGCGGCGGGCCGGGCGCTCGTTGAGAAACAGCTTCACTCTCTGATTCACGGCGACAAGCCAAAGGGGGATTAACCTCATGCCTACGGCGTGCGCGTGCCGGCATCATCGTCCTACGGCGGCCTCTACTCTGGCGGCGCTTGGAGGCAAGGCGCTGTTCATCCCGAAGGACGGCTGGACGAAGCAACGCTTCGCGGTCTATGGCGCGGCGATGCTGAAGGCGCTTGTGCGACAGGCATACATTGCGAAGGCTCAGGCCATGAAACCGCTGGCGCTGGCGGCTCGCAATCAAATGCTTGCCCGCGTCGAGCAGGTCATAGCTAAAGTGCAACGTCTGGCGGAAAACCCCATGCACCATCGGGGGGCCGTCTCTTTCCCTTGCCCGCCCTCGAATCGTTCCGCATTCGGGCGTATAGGGGCCAAGCTGACAGTAAATCTCGACCTTCCGGGCGGTGACGTGTGGAATGAGGCTCTAAACCAAGTGTTTGAAGATGCCGGAATCGAAGCCGTGGCGTCCTATATGCCGCCGATTCAGAGCGTCATGGCACAAGGGTATGGCCGAACGACGGTGCTGCTTGGCGGTGAACCGGCGCGTGATGCGGCGGCGCGGATGGCGCGGATGGCGCGGCAAGTGGCGGAGAAGATAACCTCCGTGGATGAGACAACCCGTGATGGCATTGCGGCTATCGTGAGGGAAGGGATTGAGGAAGGTTCGACGCTTGGCGAACTGATTGCCGAACTGCGAGACGGCTATGAGGACATCGCGGCGTGGCGTTCGGCCCGGATAGCGCGGACGGAGTTGAGCAACGCATGGACACGCGGCAGCGCGGAAGCCTACAAGGAATGCGACATGCTGGAAACGGTAAGCGTCATCGGTTGCACCGCCGAGGAACCGGAGTGGGAATACAACGGTGAGCCGACCTGTAACTACGCGGGGTTGCCCGTGGCGGAACTTGATGCGTTCCTTGAAGCCGGCTTCCATCCAAACCACACGGGAACGCTTGTGCCGGATGAGTTCAAGAGCGAGTGGTGATTTATTCGTTGACGCCAACGGGTGTGAGTGATAGAAACGCAACATCGAAGGACGACACAATGCCACTTCAACCGCTCAACCGAAAGTTCACAGTCCTGCGGCAAGCACCCGTTGCTCCCCCTGTCGCCAAAGGTGATACTACCGACCATCACGCCGACGATGATGCCGCTACCCGTGCGGCGCGTGAAGCGTGTGCCAAGTCGCTTCACAAGGCGGCGGCGTGCGCTGAGAAGTGTGACTCGAAGGATGCGGGTCACAAGTGCATCACAAAGGCCACCGCGTCCATGTGCCGTCAGGTGGCAGCGATGGTGATGCCTGACTTGGAGTTGAACCTTGCGGCGGATGAGGAACTGAAGTGCGGGCCGGGCTGCCGTTGCTCTGCGGATGTGTGTTGCGAAAACGGCCCCAAGTGCGGTGACGTGTCTGCATTGCTTGGCAGCGTCGTGAAGATGATGCGGGATTGCGCCGACCACCATGACTCGACGGCGGCAGGCTCCGCCGGGGCCGGGGCGGTGCCGTCTGATGACCAATCCGCTACGGATGCGGAAGTGCGCTCCGCCCTCGGTCACACCGCCAAGCGGTTTGACGTGTCGCTGGCGTTCAAGGACGCGGATAGCATCCAGTCAACGGCCTTGAAGGGGCCGGATGGTCACGTCCTTGACTACCGTGATGTGAAGTTCACGGGCTACCTCTCGACGTTCACGAACATGACGCCGGCTGACCGTCAAGGGGATACCGTTGTCAACGGCGCGTTCGCTGAAACCATCGCACGGTTCAAGCTCAACCCGATGATGCTGCGCGACCACTACAACAGCACGGAGAATGTCGCCGGCTCGTTCGATTCAATCTCAGAGGATGCCGCCGGCCTGAAGGTCATTGGCCGGGTGTCCAACTCCCCGCAGATGATAAACGCCCGGTTTGACATCGTGGAAAAACATCTTCGCACGATGAGCATGGGCGGCATCTTCCACTACAACGATGATGGCCGAACCATCTTCAAGGTGGACTTGTGGGAAGGCTCGTTGACGCCTATCCCGGCCAACCCGGATGCGCGAATCAACACTCGCGCCCTGACCCGGAGCGAAGTAAAGCGGGCGAAATCTTTCATGCAGGTCGCGGCGCAAGCCGGCGGCGGTCGCGGTGAAACCAACGGGAGTAACGGTGGCGGCTCCGGTGCAACAAAGTGACTTGCGAAAACGGAATGCCTCACCGTCTTGAGGCGCTAACTGAACAGAAGGAAACATCGTGAAAACATTCAAAGACGCCAAGGCCGCTTATGAAGCGGCTGTGGCAGCCAAGAAAGACGCGGCGGAACTCGCCACGTTGAAACAGACGATGGACGATGCCTTCACCGCTCTGAGCGCCGAAGACAAAAAGACGCTGGAAGGTGAGAGCAACATCGTGACGCTTGCGGACATCCGCGCCGCCATCGTTGACGCCGTGAAAACGCAGATTGAAGCCTCCATGCCGAAGGGCGCGACCGCCCCGACGCTGGACGACATCAAGGCTGCGGTCGAAGCCGCGTTCAAGACCCACACCGAAGCGAAGAAAGTTCCGACCACGGATGAAATCAAGTCCATCGTCGGCGCTATCGTGACGGAGCAGGTCAAGAACATCCGCGTGCCGGGCAAGCAGCTTGGCAATGCGAATGACCCCGACCCGAATGCGAACCCGGAAGGCCGTATCTCCATTCCGACCACGCTCCGAAAGGACAATCTGCCGCTTCACCTGAAGCAGCTTTTCAACTTGATGACGTGGGGCAAGACCAACACGGGCGTTCCGCACAAGAGCATCCTGAATGATGGCATTCGGGACAGCGACTTGCAGGCGGCCTGTCAGAAGGGTGAGCGTGAGCTTGACCGCGTGCGCGGTAAGGCCATGAGCATGACTCCGGTGGAGTTCGTCGCTCACGGGCGCAAGACGTTGGCGACCGCCGACAACGGCGATTTCGTGCCTGTGGACTTGTCGAGCGAGTTGCAGCGCCGGCTCTACCTTGAGTCGGTGCTTGCGGGCTTGCTCGCCAGCCGCGAGTTGGAAATGCCGTCGCCCGATTATCGTCTGCCGCTGACGACCACGTTGCCCTCGTTTGGCTTGTTCTCCACGGAGAACACGCTGGCGATTGGCAGCGACCCCGGCACGGACGGTATCCACCTCATCGCCAAGAAGGTGATGGGCCGTTGCGACTACTCATACGAGATTGACGAGGACAGCATCATCCCGATTCTGCCGCTCATCACATCCTCGCTGGCGCAGTCAGCGGGCCTTGCCCTCGACAGCATGATTATCAATGGTGACACCACCGCGACCCACATGGACAGCGACATCGCCGCGAATGCCGGCCTGCCGACGAACATGGTGGCTGCGGAGAAGGCGTGGAAGGGATTTCGCAAGTTCGCGCTTGCGGCCAGTCTCGTCAGCGACTTCTCGACCGGTGGCATCAGCGATGCCAACCTGCGGACGCTTCGCAAGAAGCTCGGCAAGTATGGTCTGAGGCTGAATGGCTCAACCATCTGGCTCGTTGGCCCCAACGGTTACAGCGACATGCTCGGCATCCCGCTCGTTCAGACGCTCTACAGCTACGGCCCGCAAGCGACGGTGCTTACCGGTGAACTCTCGCAGTTCAGCGGTATGCCCATCATCGCTTCGGAGCGTTGCCGTGAGGACTTGAATGCCTCTGGCGTCTATGACGGCTCGACCGTCACGAAGGGTTCCGTGCTGGCGGTGAACCTCGACCGGTTCCTGATGGGCCGGCGTCGGGAGTTCACGGTGGAAGCGTTCCGCGACCCCCGCCTCCAGCAGACCAACATCATCGCGGCGTTCCGTCGGGCGTTCAGCCCCATCGAGACGCCATCCGCGACTGTGCCGACCGTTGCGCTCGGCTACAACTACGCGGCTTAACCTCAATCCCGGTGAGGCCGGTGCGGGTTCATCCCCGTGCCGGCCAAAGCCGGGCGCAGTTTCGTTGCCCGCCCACCGTCGGGCCGTCTCACGCTCTCCGTTGGAGCGGCCCGGTGAGTGGCGGGAAACCTGAAAGGAAAAGTAACATGGCCGTGAAAGTGAAGTATAAAGGCGAACGCCGGGTGTTTGGGGACTTGACCCTTAATCCCGGCGTCGAAGTTACGCTCTCGGATGCACAGGTCAAGCAGGTGAACGCGGACGCGAAGTTCGCCGCCGGCTTTGACTTTGAGACTGCCGAGAAAATCAGCGAAGCGCCCGTTGTCGCACCGAAGCCGAGGCCGGTTTCTAAAGTGGCACCGTAGCGCACACAAGAAAGGAGTAAGAGCAAGGCACAATGCCAATCAACGCGAAATACAAAGGGCCGGCACGAGACGTAGGGCGGTTCGGACATCTGAGAATGGGCGACATGGTAGCCCTGACGGACAAGGAAGCCGCCTGTATCCGGGCAACTCCAGACATCCTGAAATGGTGGGAGTTCCAGAAGGACGGTAAGGGCGCTGCGGTGAATACCTTTGTCGAGACGGTTGCTCCAGAGAAGGAAGTTCCAGAGCAGGTCAAGGCGCGGCTGGACAAGGACAGCAAGGAGAAACAGCGGGTGGAGCGGTTGAACTCCGTGAATGACCCGCGCAACGCGGAACTGCAAAACCTGAGTGAGAAATCATTCGCTCAGTTGATGATTATGGTGCAGACGCTCGCCACGCAAGGCATCGAAGTTGTGGTGACGCCGACAATGGGACACCGCGACCTTGTGGCGGCCATCCTTGCGGCGAAGTATCCACGAGCGTAGGAGGCCACAATGCCCGAAGCTGAAATCATATTCGAGGACATGGTAGCACAGGAGGCGGCGGGTCTGGTCAACCCGTATTGCACTCTTGGCGAGTTGATGCAGGAATTGAAGAATGATGGCAGCAACGTCGCGTCTGAAAAGAGACAGGCTTTCCTCGGTGAGCTTCGCGCCGCAGTCAATAACGCGAGCAGGTGGATTGACCGCCACCTGTCCCGCGACTTTTTCTATCACGTCCACACCGACGAACCTACTGCCGCCGGCTATCTGGAATCCCGCCCGGTTGAGCCGTATGCGCTCTTGTTCGATGACCACAGCCGGGCTATCTACAGGGAGAAGCTGTTCCTGAACTACCGGCCCGTCGTGAGGATGGATGAGATAGCGGTGATGAGTGTGAACAGTGAGGGTGCTATCCAGAAATGGCAGGTGCTTCAGCAGTCCTATGACTTCACGGTTGCTTACGACATGAGTAGCGTGAATGAGGATTACTGTGTAGTGAAGCGGCTTGCTGGCCCGTGGTATTACTACTGGCCGCAGGCGTATCCGATGGGAACGCGGACATGGGCCGTGTCGCGCCCGGCAGCCATCCTTCAGGTGCGGGGGCTGTTCGGATACCCGCAGCCTACTTTGCGGCCCGCTACGGCGTCCGCAGGCGGCTCTACGCAGGCTTCTGGCTGGCGTCTGGATTCTGCAAAGGCGCTCCCGACCGGGTTGCAGCTATGGTGGACGATTGAGGCGGATGAAGGTGTTGAAACTTGCACAGTGAGTGTCTATTTGGACGCGGCGCACTCTACGCTTGTGGCGCAAGGCTCAGGAGGCCAAGGCGCTGAGAATGCGCCCGCGTCCTTAACTCTGAAGTCGCAATCGGTTCATGGCATTTGCGGCACGGTCAACGTCATCTACACGGAGGATGATGATGAGACGACGAACATCATCATCATCGGCCCGGTCATCGTTGACCGGACGCAGGTGCCGGCTGGAATCCCCGGTCACATCACACTGGCGACCCGGCTTGTGGCGGCGGCGCTCTCAGGCCACAACCGAAAAGAGGTTGCCGGGATGGACGGCCAGAAGCAGAGCATCCTGTCCAACGAGATTCCCAAGACGGTCTATAAGTTGCTTGGCAACAAGCAAACGCCCGTGGTTATCTGACGGCGGAAAGGCGCTCAGCCTTGAACACCATCACCTACACAGATAACGCTTCGCCGGCTATCCGAAGGCTCCTAGCCGGGCTTCAGCCTCACAGGGTCAACCGCGTGGCGATGACTACGGCGCTTCAAGGTAAGACGCACATCGTCATGCTCACACCGAAGCGTTACACGGGCCATGCCCGGCAAGCGTGGCAGGTCTATAACCCGACATGGGGTATCGCGGAGATTTCGCCGGGTCGCGGCGAGGACGAAACGGGCAACAAGGTAAAGATGAGGAACATCCTGTCTTGGCTCAACTTTGGCACGGCGGCTCATGGCCCGGTCACAGCGAAGGCGCTCTTTGTGCCGATTTCTCAGCGGGCTGTGATGATGACGTTGCAGGGCTTCAGGGATACGGGGACATTTTCATTTTGGGCTGGCACGAAACTCATCCGGGTCAAGGGAACACGCGGCGGCCAGATGCTTCAATACGGCATTGATTACCTATGGTGCAAGCGGGTGCGCGGTATCACGGCCATGCACTTCGTTGAGGCAACGCGGGAGTTCTGCCGCATACGCGGGTTTATGAATGCCGTTGGCTACCTGAAATCTTTGATTGCGTCCACAGGCGCGGCGGGAGTATAAGGAACACATGGGCAGTTACTCTGATTCGCTGGCGGCGCTGGTAACGAGGCTGAAAGGCCATCGCGCAAAAGACTGTATGCTGTCAGAGTTCAACTTCGCGGAGTATCCTCAACTCGAAGGCGAAGGTCAGGACACGTTGCCGGAAATCCGGTTGCTCTGTCCATTGCTTGATGAGCAGTTTCGTGAGCGGGACACGCTGAAAACCTCGACCTCTCTGAAGTTGCTGGTTTCAACGCCGCGAACGCTTGGCGTCGCCAATCTTGTGCAGGCCGTCGAGAAGGTGATGGATGCAGTTGAGCGGGTGCCAGTGACGAACGCGCTTGACCCGCACCTGTCGGCAACGTTGAGGAAACCTGTCTCAATGAAGCTGGAAGCGTGTGTGCCAAGTGACCTCGGATTGAATGCCGTAGTGGAGTTGACCTTGTATCCGGTGAAGATACCGCTGCGCGGTCGAAGGAGCGTATGAGAACGAAAGAACAACTGTCGCAGGAATATCATCGCGCCATCGGGCTTGGCGGTAATGTAGTCGCGTCATTCAATCGCGGCCTCTCGCCGGCTGAACAGCAAACGATGGATGCAATCCTTCATCGCCGGGTGGCCGGGCCGCGTGACTCGCGGAACAACAAGGTGCTCGGCTCCGTGGATGTGAGGTAACATGCCGAACACCGTTCAATCTGGAGTGTTGGACTTGCTGGCGCAGGACATCGCGGATGCGTTGCTGGCCGACCTATTCTTTGCTGACATCCCCGTAGTGCGCGAGAAGTCGGCTTACGAGCCGGGCGATGAACACTACGAGGACTTGCTGGCGCAGGGGATGAATGATGCGGGGCGGGTTGTGGGCGTTCAGGTGCCAATGCCTGAGTTCAAGTATCCAGACCAACTCGGCGTGTTCGCTGACATCCCGTTGAGCGGTATCGTGAAGGCGTTTCCACATCATCCATCCGGCGGCCCGTCCGCGCACCTGATTCTGGCAGCACTCTACGCAACCCTTCACACCTACAAGTCCAGCATCGTCTCGAAGGTTGTTGTTGTGGAGAAGGGCGGCGGTGACTCGAAAGGCATGGTGGAGGATGATGGCTTCTACAATCTTCGATGGCACTTGAAGGTGGGGGGGGCGCTTACAAAGGAAGTGTTGGTGTTGCCTGACCTTGACATCGAGGTAGTCGGGTCTGGATTCCCGTTGACGATAACGCTGTCATGTGATACACCGGGGGCTGTGATATTCTTTACCACCAACGGAAAGCATCCCTCTCCGCCAGTCGGCACGCTCTACACCGCGCCGTTTCAAATCACTTCCGCAGCCACGCTGAAAGCTCGCGCATGGCTGCCGGGATATGTCGCAAGCGAGCTACTGAAGCAGACCTATCCCTAAAAGGAGAACGCCCATGCCCGACATCATCATCCCTGACATCATTCAAGGCCCGACAATCGTGCGTCAGTCCGGGCCGGCAGGCCGGCTCTACTGGCTCCCCAAGACCGCCGTATCCCATAACCTGAAGCGCGAGGTTATGGAACTCAACTCCATGCTCTACGGTAACAAGCTTCAACAGCGGCTCAAGTCGCAGACCCGCACTATCGGCTTTACGCCGTCATCCGTGCGCTCGTTGTTTCTGCCATCGAGCGTTGCCACCTACGTCACCGCGATTGCGGTAGCAGGGACGGGTTATTCCGTTGGCGACGTGTTGACGCTTGGCGGTGGGACACTCGCCACGGGCGGCACGGCTACTCAGGTCAAGGTCTTGACCGTGAGCGAGGCCGGCGCTGTCCTTACGGCCAAGATTCTGACCCCGGCAACCCGTGGACTCTACTCTGCCGCGCCTACGAATCCATGCGCCACGACGGTTGCCCCGTCTGGCGGCACGAACTGCACGCTGACGATGCGCTTTGAGACTGTCAGCCAGTGGATGCCATACTGCGCGAGCGACATCGGAGTTGACATCCTGAAGCTGTCGTCCAGCACGCTCATTGAAATCTTCGCCAAGAACGAAGGGATGGTCTATTCCTACCCGCAGTCCGCTCTTACGAAAATTGCCAGCCCGCTCCACCTGAAGGCCTCGGATGAAATGCTCGGCGGCGGCGTCGAGTTCATTTGCCTTGGAAGCGCGGATGGACAGCCAGTGGATGAGGATGAGTGGATGAACATTGCCGAAGCGCAGTTCCCGCAGCCCGACTTCGACATCAACGACATCCTCACCGACCAATACGAGGCCGACTTCGCCAGCGGAACGGCTATTGGCTCCGCCACGGGCTTTGAGGTGGACTTTGCGGCAGAGGTCAAGCCGTTGCCGCCGGATATGAACACGGGCGTTCGCGCCGTCACGCTGGATGGCTTCACGGCAACGGTAAAGTGCGCTCCGAACAACATGACGGATGCGGAACTGGAAGCGTTGCTCCGGTCTGCTGGCGCGGAAGCGTTGCTCATCGGCCAGCCCGTATCAGATCCGACGGCGAATCTCGTCATCACCGGGCGCAACAGCGGTGCGGTGTTCACACTCTACGGGTGTGGCCCGAAGGACGCGCAGCGCACGCACGAGTCCGGTCAACACCGCTTCAAGGAAGTGGATTTCGTAAGCGAGCGTCGCTACACGGCTGGAGTGCCGCAGCCGTTGTTCGCGTTCGATGCTGAGTAAGGTGTCATTCCGAATGAGCCGGCCCGGTTGAACTCCTGAGAGGGTTCTCCGGGCCGGCATACGAAAGGTAGGCCGTGAGGATAATCTTCGCAGGTCAGTTGATAGCCGACCACGGGCATACCATCACGGGGCTTTCCACTCCGATTGAGTTTGCAACGGAAGTCTCACGGCCCTACGAGGCGCTTGAGGCGTCACCAATCCAGAAGAATCAGAGGCTCACGTCGCCCTCTGTGACCGTCATCAGACTTCACACGTCAATGGAGGCGTGCCGTTACTTCATTGGCTCGCTTAAGAACATGGCGACGGCGGGGCCGATGCGGATTGAACCGCATGACAATGCGCCAAGTGATGCGTGGGAATGGGCGGCGCTGAAGCGTATTGAGCCTGTCCAAATGGGGGCAACCTCAACTATCACGTTCACATTTGACGCTGGCGTGCAAGCCCCGGCTGACGTGGATTTCGTCGAAAACTATGACGGCGGCGACAAATACGCTGGCGGTGAAGGAAATCCGCTCGACATCGTAGTTGACGGCGGAGACGGACAAGAGCAAGATGTGAACTGGCTAATGCGTAACGTCGAAGGCGGCGCTGGAGCCTAAAGGAAACCATGCCAACTCCAACCTATCTGGCGAAGATTCAAGTGCGGCGCGATACGGATGCCGTGCGCCAAACACTTACGCTCTCATCGGGCGAAATGTTTTTTACCACTGACACGAAGCTCCTATACGTTGGTGATGGCACTACGGTAGGCGGTATCCCGGCTGCTGGCGGGGCGATGCCGGAGAATCCGCTGGCCGTGACACACGGCGGCACGGGGTCAACAAGTCAAGGTGATGCGCGAACAGCCCTCGGACTCGGCACGGCTGCCACGAAGGATACCGGCACGGATGCCGGGGATGTCCCTATTCTTGGAGACGGTGGCAAGCTCCCCGCCGTGGACGGGTCATTGCTCACGAATCTGCCAAGCGGTAGCGGTGATGTTGTCGGACCGGCCAGCGCAACGGATGGAGCCGTGGCGGTGTTCAACGGAACGGGCGGCAAGACACTCAAGAACGGCGTCGTGCTTGGCGGCGCTGCCACGAAGGATGTAGGCACGTCCACCGGCACAGTCTGCGCTGGCGATGATGGCCGGCTATCGGATGCTCGCACTCCAAGCTCTACGCTGGCACATAAAGCCAGCCACGCCACCGGCCAAGGTGATGCGTTGTCGCCGTCTGATATTGGCGCGGCCACCAGCGGCCACAACCACGACAGCGCCTATGAGCCGAAGACGTTGACCACCAAGGGCGACCTACTCACGTTCAGCACAGCCGCCGCCCGCTTGGCGGCTGGAGATAACGGGCAGGTGTTGACTGCGGACAGCGCGCAGACGCTCGGCGTCAAGTGGGCGACTCCAAGCGGGGGCGCAAACGCTCAGGATGTAGCGGACGAAGCCGCCATGCTCGCGCTCACGTCAAAGCCGCTCGGCTATCTGGCTCTGCGCGCCGATGACCACAGCATCTACATGCTCGCCATCGTTGCGCTCATTGCGGATGCGGCTGGATGGGTAAAGGTTGCCAACGACGTGCTACCGTTCATCGCAGCGTTCTCAGCGGTTCCGACAGAGAGTGGAACAGAACAAGTTGGCGAAACTCTCACCGCCGCCAGCGGCACCTACGCGGGCCATCCCACGCCGTCGCACTCGGCGTGGAAGTGGCAGGTGTCCGACACCGGAACAGGCGGATGGTCTGACATCGAGGGCGCGACGAGCGGAACCTACGTTCCTGTCACCGGCGACGTGGACAAGTATCTTCGCGTCGGCGAGAAATGCAGCAACGGTGTCGGTGAATCTGGATGGAGCTACAGCGCCGCCACCGGCGCGATTGCGGCAGCCGGCGAAGTGGATGTCTATGTCCCCAATGTTTCACTCGTTAGCGGCGGCGTCCTTTACGCAGAGAACGAAGTTGTCAGCGGGACAACTGGCACACTGGCGACCGTGGATGGTCGCCATTGGAGCGGTCACGTCACTTCTGTTGGTGAAGGCGGCGTCATTACCGGCTTCAACCTCGACGATACCGGCTATTATCAGAGCACGGGCAAGCCGTCGAATCAGGAAGAAACCGCGAGCAACGGTAGCGGCGTTGGTGCCACGTTTGACCTGACGTGGAATGCCTAACCTATAACCAAAGTCGTTCAAGTTGAAAGTCCATGATGAGTCACAGACAAATCCAGAAGGCAAAGAGGCGGGCGGTAGTGCTGACGCTCTTTTTCACCGCTGGCGCGTTCGCAAGCGCGGCGATACCACAAGGTGTAATCGTGGCCGCGACAGGCGACGGCGGAGAGACGGTATTTACCGTGCCTATGACGTGGATGATGACAGGCTTGTGCGGAATCGTCGCTACGTTTGGGGTCTATCTGATAAACCGGCTCGATAAGCTGGACACGTCCGTAGCGGCACACGCCGTCCGCTTGGCGCATGGTGATGAACAACTGAAAATCATGCGCGAGGTCAAGGATGACGTGAGGCACATTAAGGAACACGGATGCACGCGCTTCGCTGACGTTCATCTGCCGAAGTCACCGCCGCCGCAGTATTGAGGCACCATGAAATGCGAGTGCCGTCCACCGCACGGAACACCGCCTATGCTGTTCGTGAAGTCGCTGAAGGTTGTAAAATGGTGGCCGTTGATTGTGAGGGCGACGATGTTTTGCGGAGTCAGGTTTGACTTCGTGTTTGGAAAGAAAGGAACTACATGAAACGAATACTGATTGCGGTAGCGGTGTTTGCTCTGGCCTGCGCGTGCAACACGCCACGGCCAGCGGGAAACTTCAACACGTCCACCATCTTCGGCGTGGACATCACGGCATGGGATGCGGCGGCCAACAGTCCGAAGGTAATGTTTGGACTTGTGCGGCATGAGAGCGTGCAGTTGGACACGAACGCCATTCAAGGCACGACGTTCACGAAGGCCACTGACTTTGAGGACGATGGCTGGTTTGAAGGCAACCGCGCCCACACAGTCCTATCCTTTGGGAAGGATGCAGTTCACCAGCCGAGCGCAGCACAACAGATGCCAAGCGCGAAGGGTAGTAATGTCGTCTGGCAGACCGCTCAACCCCTGCCATGAAAACGGATGACTTTCGTCCTTTCTGCGCCAGCGAGCCGCACTTTGATGGCACGGCAAAGCTGTCACAGATGACGGATGGCCGGCGCTGGATTGTGGATGAGACGTTCACCTATCACAACGGCCCGGAACTGTCCATCGTTGTGCCGGCTGGATTTGAGACTGACCTTGCGAGTGTGCCTCGCGTCCTATGGGCCATCTTCCCACCGTTTGGAACCTACACGGATGCGGCAATCGTCCATGACGTTCTCTACCAGAAGCACACGCTGGGCCGGGCAATCTGTGACGGCATCTTTTTGGAGGCGATGCGGGTCAAGCTCACGCCGGCATGGAAGCGATACATCCTATGGACTGCGGTGCGGCTGTTTGGATGGGCGGTGTTCAACAGAAAGCGAAACCATGAATCCTGAATCACTGAAGACAGTCGTGGATGCGCTGCCGCCGAAGTGGGTCACATACCTGATGCTGGTTGTTGTCTCGGCTCACGCGCTGGTATATGTCGGGACTTGGATTGCGAATCATGGCGGCCTGAGAGGCATCCGTCGCGCCCTGATGGATGGCGTGCCGCCAAAGCCATGATGTAGCGCGGGCCGGTGGATGCCGTGTTTCCTCATACGGCGCGGCGGCGTTATCAGCGGCGCACGCCGGTTCCTTGCCGCCGGCCCGCCTCTATTTTGAGACTGACAATGCGGCGCGGGTGATGTAGAACGGA
>Ga0265593_1000514_pt1 | contig 20913 bp, 14 predicted proteins | sample saktaG_8_FD_190136 | JGI IMG/M metagenome (GOLD analysis project Ga0265593, IMG submission 190136) | Saline water microbial communities from Sakinaw Lake, British Columbia, Canada - sak_2011_5_24_36m | ecosystem: Environmental > Aquatic > Non-marine Saline and Alkaline > Saline ...
ACGTGCATTGTATCATGCGTGCAATTTAAAAATATATCAAAGATGCTGATCTGGCGTCATCCGCTTTTCCCGTGAGGAGTCTCGCCTGACATATAAAACAGGCAACGCGGGTTGCGTTCGTTACCCCACTGAAGGGAACAACTCAAGCCACGAACTGACGACGACCATGCATCACCTGCCCAACCGTCTTGCGAGGGATCTAGTTTCCTAGACCTTACGTTTGGGTTTCAAACCCTGGTGAGGTTCTTCGTTTACCATCGAATTAAGCCGCATGATCCACCGCTTGTGCAAGTCCCCGTCTATTCCTTTGAGTTTTAGTCTTGCGACCGTACAAAAAGAACGACCCGAGTTTCCTCGGGTCGCATTATTTTTGTTACGGGTTCAAACGATTTGGACCACGATACAGATAGGTTACCTCGCGAACATTTTGTCTCCCAAGCAATATCATAAGCAGGCGTGTAAGACCTACACCCATACCACCGTGTGGCGGACAACCATATTTGAAGAACGATAAATAATCACGCAGCGGCTCAAGAGAAAGTCCTTTTGCTAAAGCCTGTGCCTCTAAACGATCCGGGCGATGCTCGCGTTGCGCGCCAGTGGTCACTTCAAGTCCCCTCCATACAAGGTCAAAACTCTTGGTGATTTCCGGTTCGTTGTCATAACGCATGTGGTAAAAAGCACGCACTTCTGCCGGATAGTCGGTAACAAAAACGAATTCGTGCCCCATCGTTTCCGCAATATATTGAGCAATGCGTCGCTCACCCTCTGGATCCAAATCCGTTTTGTGCGGAATATGGTGCCCTCCATTGGCAAGTACGGTTCGTGCCTCTGCAAGCGTGATACGCGGGAACGGCGTAGTCGGGACTGTTACTTCAATACCGAACATTTGCCGAATAGCATCACCGTACGTTTCCGATACACGACGAAGCACATATGCTAACCACTCCTCTTCCAACTCCATCAATTCTTCATGGCCTGTAATCCATGATATCTCCATATCTACCGAAGTAAACTCAGTATCATGGCGCGATGTGAATGACGGGTTGGCGCGGAATACCGGTCCGATCTCAAAAATACGATCAAAGCCGGCAGCCATCGCCATTTGCTTATAGAATTGTGGGGACTGCGCAAGATACGCAGTACCACCAAAATAAGGCAGGTGGAATAGTTCCCCACCAGACTCGCTGGCGGCGCCCATTAATTTCGGGGAGTGTATCTCCATAAAATCATGGGTCGACCAGAATTCACGCATTGCTTGCTCCATAACAGTCTGCACCTGAAATATCAACCGGTTTTGCGGAAGCCGCAAACTAAGCCACCGCCAGTCCATCTGAAGATCCTGCGACGAGGTGTGGTTTATTGGAAGTGGTGTATTTGCAACACTCAAAACCGTAATATAACCAATGCGAAGTTCCACACCACCAAGTTTTACTTGCGGGTTTTGAACGACCATACCGGAAATACTAACTGCCGTACCTGTGGTAAGGTTTGAGATCGTTGGAGAAATAATTGCCACACCCCCAATCTTATCGTTCACTGCTTGAATAGCACCCGTACCATCACGAACAACGACAAACTGCATGCGTTTTTGGTCGCGAACTGTTTCAATGAAGCCATTAATGGTAACCTGCCTGCCAACCAACGACGGTAGTTCTTTCATTAGTGTTCTTTTCATGACACGACCTCTTTTTTACGAAGTAGATCTATTGGTTGTGTCATTATGTTACGCGACACAACCAATAGATATGATTTGTAACTATGGCGTAACTGCTCGGCGAAATATTCGCGGAAACGGTATTGCATCACGGACATGCGGAATGTTTAATAGCCAACGAATAAGCCGTTCAACACCCATACCAAACGCCGCATGCGGTACACAACCCATCATATGAACTTCCCTAATCCAGTTGTACCTACTGTCTCCAGACTTTCCTTTTTCAGCAAGACGCGTATCTAACATTTCAAGGTTGTGAATCTTCTCGGCAACACCCAGAAGCTCTCCAAAACCATTGCTTGCAATAAGATCCGCTACGCGCGCGAGTTGTGGATTTTTCTGGTCAATACTGTACGGGAACGGCTCAACAACTCTCGGTATTCCAGTCACCCAAAAGGGTCCACTGAACAAAGTTGATAGCTCAGCCTCTTCAGACGAGCCGAGCCCTTTCCCAAACACCATGTCAAACCCCTTACTTTGAAGATATACCACAGCGTCTTCATAACTGATACGCTCGAATGGTATCTTTGCACCATCAACACACATTTGTGTGCCAAGGGTTTTTAGAATGTCTCCACACTCATCCTTACAAGTGTTGGTAACATAAGCAATAAGGCTTTCTACGATTCCAATAATGTCTTCTAGATCTGCAAAAGCAATTTCCGCCTTTATGTGGTGATACTCCATAAGATGCCTTTTGCTTCGTGATTCCTCACCACGGAAACTTGGCCCCATATTGTACACGCGCTCAAACGCATGCACCGCAGCCTCAAGGTAAAATCCAACACACTGCGTTAAAAACGCATGTCTGCCATGTATATCAATTCCCATAGCACTGTCATTGTCGTACAATGGAATAGTGGTCAGAATCGGCGCATCAAATTCCATGAAGTGCTCTTTCTCAAACCACGTACGAGTACGAGACATTAGTACGCCACGAAACCGCAAGATAGCCATAACCTTTGGATTACGTAAGTACAGATGACGGTTAGTAAGCAGGTGTTCTGCAAGCAACGGATCAAATATGTCAAAAGCACTGCGAGGTTGCGGTGAAATATGCAACACAGCTTCATCAATAACACGCAGAGATTTGACTATTATTTCTCGGGGTCTACTGGCGGTCGAAATGACCGTTCCGGTTATTTCTATTGCAGATTCTACAGCAACATGACGGGCAGTATTGAACAACTCGCCATTAGACACAGAACCGCGTTCAACAACACACTGAACCATTCCAGTTGAATCGGCTACATCCAAAAACAGCACACCGCCACATTTTCTACGAGCACGAAGCCAGCAGGACAACGACACATCAACCAGATCCATATTAGTCAGAATGTCAGAAACATAAATTGTCTTCACGGGGATCTCTCCTAACGGTTACATTTCATGGAACAAAACACTAGACTTCCTATATATATTCGTGGTGTCAAAGAACTATTGCAGCTAGTGAGAGTAAACAATAGTTTGTGTAAAAACGCAAGTGCTTGTCATTTTTATTTACACATTACGGAGTGAGTCTCTTTACTCCACGATATAGATAGGTTACCTCTCTCACATTTGCCACATTAAGCAATTTCATCAACATTCTGGTTGGTCCGGGCGCAAATCCGCCATGGGGAGGACACCCGTACCGAAAGAAATTTAGATAGGATTCAAAGCCGGACAAATCCAAACCCTGTTCTTTTATCTGCGCACCCAATTGCGCCACCCGATGCTCGCGCTGGGCACCGCTGGTAATTTCTAAACCGTTCCATAGTAGATCAAAACTCTTGGTAACTGATGGGTCGTCCTCTTTTCTCATGCTATAGAATGCGCGTACCGCGGTCGGAAATTCATGAATAAATAAAAATTCGCACCCGGTTTCCTTCAGCATATGTTCAGAAATCGCGCGCTCTTCTTCCGGACTCATGTCCCCACCGCGCTCGTCGGGTATGCCCATCTTGCCAGTAATTTCCTTTACCTCTTTCACCGTCAGCCGCGGAAACGGGATTTTTGGAATCGGTATGGTCCTTTGGTAAGACTTTTCTATATCCTCCCCATATTTTTCTTTTACTGCTTTAAGCATTGCCACAACCATTTTTTCTTCTTCATCCATCAAATCATGATGCGAAGTAATATATGACATCTCAACATCGTACATAGTAAACTCGGTATCGTGGCGGGACGTAAACGACGGATTGGCACGAAACACCGGACCAACCTCAAATACTCGTTCAAAACCAGCAGCCATTGCCATCTGTTTATAGAGTTGCGGACTTTGTGCTAAACGTGCCTCGCGATCAAAATACTTTACTGCGAATAGTTCCGCGCCAGATTCTGTCGCCGTGGCGGTTAATTTCGGTGAATGTATCTCAATAAAGTTGTTTTGTATACAATAATTCCGAAATGCTTGCTCCATGGTCGTCCAAACCTTAAATATCAATGCTTTATCAGGCTTTCGCAAATCGATCCATCGCCAATCAAGACGAATTGATTGATCAGTTTCCTCTTGCGAACCCTTTTCCACCACCGGTATTGGCAATTCCGGATCGGCAAGCGAAAGGATAGTAATTTCTTTTGCTTCAATTTCAAATCCGCCCTGAGCTTGTTTCTCCTCTTTTGCAATACCAGTAATCTCGACGACGGATTCATGACTAAGTGTCTTCGCGATTGCTAGAGCTGTTGGCGCATGTTTGGTTATCACTATCTGTATGATGCCCGTAATGTCGCGTAGCATAAGAAACTTTATACTGCCTTGATCCCTTATAATCTGTACAAAACCCGCAACTTTAACTTCAGAACCTACAAATTCTTTTATTTTATCAATATGGATTCTTTGCATATAATTTATATTATCATCAGTCGTAGCTCTACGCTACTCTTATATTAAAAACCCACGCCAAACCACCGCTCCTCACCCATATAACATGAGCCGTCGGTTTCTTTTTTTATGATCAAAATACCAAAAATGTTGAAAGCTTTTTAGAAAAGATTCCCCCTTTCTTCTGCTTCGTTGCAATCTGTCCCGTATCGCGTGTCGGGCATAGCGAGCGCATCTATATGATGTAGCGCCATTATCACTATCCGCTTTTACACAGATACATCGCCATTCAGTCCTCTCGTATGAGCTATCCCATGCGAAAAGACGCAATTTCAATTGAATCATTCCACGAGCAGCTTCCGCTACCCGTGCCTTGTTACGACTTACTCCCTGTCACCGAACTTACCGTGAACCTCTTGCGAGGTCTTCGGGTATTCCCGGCTCCCTTGAGTTGACGGGCGGTGAGTACAAGACTTGAGAACGTATTCACCGCAGTATAGCTGACCTGCGATTACTAGCGATTCCAGCTTCATGAGGTCGAGTTGCAGACCTCAATCCGAACTGAGCACGTCTTTGGGGATTTGCTCCGTGTTACCACATTGCGTCCCATTGAGACGTGCATTGTATCATGCGTGCAGCCCAGGATATCAAAGGGACATGCTGATCTGGCGTCATCCGCACCTTCCTCCCCCGTGAGGGGGCAGTCTCGCCTGACATATAAAACAGGCAACGCGGGTTGCGTTCGTTACCCCACTGAAGGGAACAACTCAAGCCACGAACTGACGACGACCATGCATCACCTGCCCAACCGCCTTGCGGGGTCCAAAGTTTCCTAAGGATTACGTTTGGGTTTCAAACCCTGGTGAGGTTCTTCGTTTACCATCGAATTAAGCCGCATGATCCACCGCTTGTGCAAGTCCCCGTCTATTCCTTTGAGTTTTAGTCTTGCGACCGTACTACCCAGGCGCCGAACTTAACGCGTTAGCTTCGCCACAGAGAGGGTCGATACTCTCTATAGCCAGTTCGGATCGTTTAGGGCGTAGACTACTGGGGTATCTAATCCCATTCGCTACCTACGCTTTCGTGTTTCAGTGTCAGAAATGTGCCAGTGCACTGCCTTCGCATTTGGTGTTCCCCATGATATCAACGGATTTCACCCCTACACCATGAGTTCCGTGCACCTCTCACACCCTCGAAGCGATGCCGTTTCCTTCGCGGTTTCTGGGTTAAGCCCAGAAGCTTTCACAAAAGACTAACATCACCACCTACACACCCTTTACGCCCAGTGAATCCGGGTAACGCTTGAGGCCTCTGTATTACCGCTCCTGCTGGCACAGAGTTAGGAGCCTCTTATTCATGCGCTGATCAATTACTTTCTCGCGCATAAAAGGTCTTTACGTCCCGAAGGACTTCATCAACCACGCGGCGTCGCTCCATCAGACTTTCGTCCATTGTGGAAGATTCTCGACTGCAGCCACCCGTAGGTGTATGGACCGTGTCTCAGTTCCATCGGTGGGGGTCAGCCTCTCAGCTCCCCTACGCGTCGTAGCCTTGGTAAGCCATTACCTTACCAACTAGCTGATGCGACGCAGGCCGCTCAAAAAGCGGATTGCTCCTTTACCCAAAGAAATTAATCAGTGGGACTATCCGGAATTACCTAATCTTTCGACTAGCTATGCCAGACTTTTCGGTGCGTACCTGCGCATTACTACCTCGTTCGCCGGTTGCCCTTGCGGGCCCCCTTGACTTGCATGCCTTATCCACGCCGCCAGCGTTCACCCTGAGCTAGGATCAAACTCTACTTATAAGACAACGGGAACGTTATCTACGGCACTTGCCATTGCTGGGTCGTGCCGATTTCTCAGATTGAACGAAGCAGGAGAAAATTTAAATCCCTCCCGCTTCTTTCGCTTGCATACGGACTTGTTTCTAAATAACAGATTCGGTTCATTTCGCATATTTTTGGCTGCGACTTGTTGAAAAATACTCAACATAACTATGGCTATGTTTGCGCTTTTTCAACTGCGTCTCGCTCAAAAATATGCGAAATGCACACGAAAGCTTATTTAGAAACAAGTCCTTTTTGGTGATCATTATTAAAGAATACCTCGCTGGGCATTCTCTAATTTTTATTAAGTTGTCAAAGTACACTCATCGCTTTCAGTTTCGGTCAAATACCGAACACGCAGACAAAAAACTCACAGACGAGTACTAGCAGTGTACCTGAAGCGAAACCAGTGTCAAGCAATTGTACGCGTTGCTTTTAACTGAATAGTGTAGCATTATAATAATGACACTAATATGGACAAAGCAAAATTAGCAGAACACTGGATGTTATGGCTTATGGGTGCCGGAATCGTGGCATTTGTGATATTCGCTGCTTTGAATATACAGCGAACGATTCCATCAATAGGGCGGGCGGTTTTGGTGCCATTTGATAATTTACTCACAAAGGATGGGGTCAATCTTATTTCCACAACGACAGAACCAGTCGCCACTTCCACTACAAAAAGTGCAACAACCACAGCGGTAGTAAATACGCAAAACATAACAAAAACGACAACTCCAGAAACAAAGCCTGTTCACATCGCAAAAACAATTCCCGTCGGACAAGATTTATTTGTAAGTATTCTAGTTGCAAGCCCAACCTCCGTACGGTTTAACATAATAAACAACGGCGGAACAACAGTACCCTACGGCTGGACATTTACAGCAACACTCCCGTCTTCGTACCAATACGTCTCTCCTGCGCAACCAGCACTTGCTTCTGGTCAAGGATTTATTTATACACTTAATATAAACAATCAATCACAGACTCAAAACGGTGGTGCCACTTATCCAATAACCCACGGTACTTTTACAGTTTTAGTTGACCAACAGGGAGCAACCGCAGATATAAATCGCTCAAACAATAGCGCAAGTGCGGGGATATAAATCCTAACGGCAAAATTATCTTACAGAACGATAGTCTTATTGTGTGTAAAGTTAGTGTTACAAATCTAAACTTGCCATTCTTGCATTGCTTTGAATAAAAGATTTTCGGGACGGGACATCCTCACCCATTAGGATATCGAAAATTCGATCAGCATCTTGAGCATCATCTACAGTGACTTGCTTTAGTTGGCGACGAGCAGGATCCATTGTGGTCTCCCACAACTCCTCAGGATTCATTTCTCCAAGACCTTTATAACGCTGTATTATAACCTTTGGAGGTTTCTTTGCTTTTGTTGATACTGTGTCTTCCGTAGCTTCATCATCTTCAACAACGTCTTCTTCCAATTCACCCACCTCATCGGTCTCCAACGCAAGAGCCGCATCTTTACCTAGGAATTTGAATTTGTCAGCGTCTGAATACGCGTACATTACTTCCTTACCGCGCTTTATTTTATACAGTGGAGGTTGTGCGATATAGAGAAAACCACCGTCGACAACTGGTCTGAAATGACGGAAGAAAAGAGTTAGTAGAAGCGTGCGAATGTGCGCACCATCAACGTCGGCGTCTGTAGCTATGATTATTTTATGATACCGCAATTTAGAAATATCGAATATATCACCTATCGCTGTACCAAGCGCCATAATTAGATTTTTAATCTCTTGACTAGCGAGCATTTTATCAAGACGCGCGCGTTCTACGTTTAGAATTTTTCCACGCAAAGGCAAGATCGCTTGTGTGCGACGATCGCGACCTTGTTTACTTGAACCGCCTGCGGAATCTCCCTCTACAATGAACACTTCCGACTCCGACGCTTCTTTACTTTGACAGTCGGCTAGCTTACCTGGCAAACCAAAACCTTCAAGCGCACCTTTACGAAGCACTGAATCCTTCGCCGCTTTCGCAGCCTTTCGCGCCTTAAGTGCGAGAATTGATTTTGAAATAATCGCGCGCGCATCCTCAGGATTTTCTTCTAAAAAGAAGTTAAAGGCTTCACTGAAAACACCTTCAACAGCACCCCGCGCTTCCATACTACCCAACTTAGCTTTGGTCTGACCTTCAAACTGCACCTCTGCTAACTTTACGGACACAACAGCAGTGAGTCCTTCAAGAACATCATCGCCAGTTAGGTTATCTTCACTTTCTTTTAGAAGATTGCTTTTGCGCGCATAGCCGTTTATGGCGCGCGTCAAAGCCGTTTTAAAACCTGTAATATGTGTACCGCCCTCGCTTGTGTAGATATTATTAGCAAATGGCAAAATACGCGACGTGATGTCGTCCACGTACTGCAAAGCAACTTCCACTTCTACATTATCTTGACTCTTGTCTACTGTAAAAATATTTTTATGCACCAACTTTTGGTGACGGTTTTGAAATGAAACAAGCGACGCAAGACCACCTTCGAAATAAAATGTTTGGGATGGGCATTCTGTAAGATGTTCGCGAATATAAAACTCATCGCCAGCTTTTGGTAATTTATAAGAACCTAGGCGTGCGTCAATAATAGTTATGCGCAGACCTTTTACAAGGTACGCTTGCTCGCGCAGATGTGAGACGACTTTACTAAAATCATAATCAGTTGAGCTAAAAATTGTATCATCAGCGATGTATGAGATGATTGTACCGTGAAGTTTTGTTGCGCCAATGCGTTTTACTGGTAGTTTTTTCTTGCCCTGCGAATACTCTTGGACAAACACGCCCCCATCGCAATGAACTTCAGCGCGAGCAAACGAAGAAAGCGCGTTTACAACCGATGCGCCTACGCCGTGCAAACCGCCAGATATTTTGTACCCCTCTCCGCCGAATTTTCCGCCTGCATGAAGCACGGTCATTACAGTCTCCAGCGCGGATACTTTAGTTTTGGGGTGTATGCCAACTGGAATACCGCGGCCATTGTCCACAACACGAATAACTCCATCAGGAAGAAGCACCGCCTCAATATCATCACAAAAACCACCCATGGCTTCATCGCGACTGTTGTCAAAAATTTCCCAAATAAGGTGATGAAGACCGTCTGGGCCTGTGGTTCCGATATACATTCCCGGACGTCGGCGCACAGCCTCAAGACCCTCAAGCACTGTGATGGATTCAGCACTATAATTGGATTTCTTTGGTTTTATCTCTTCGTCTTTTGACATATCTTTATGCATTAACTTACACCAATTTATACCAATAGTATAGCATAAAATTGACGATTTTGTCAGAACAAATGGCGCCAAACACATTTGGACTTTTGGTGGCAACGCTGTCAAACATGCTTCCATAAAACTGACACAAACAGCACAAGAGTCGGATAAAATCCGACTCTTGTGCTGTTTGTGTCTATACACTTGCGTTCGTCTCTATTCTGCGGGAACCAATCCCTGATTAAGCAACATAGCATATGCTTTCTTCATGATTATATCCAAGCGTTCTAAGGACATCCTGAAGCGCTGTTACCTCAGACCCTGTCCACCCGACTGACATTGCGTGAGTAAAGTTATACGGCATATGCGCCTTGTACAGCTTGTCCTGACGCTCCTTCATTAGGCATAAGTTCTGATAATTCTACATTAGTAAGAATAACTGGCGAGGATGTTAAATCTTCCTAAAGGATATCTACTACTCTATGTTGTGGTTCTTCATCCTGAGCTACCAAAGTTGTGAAACCACCTCTTGATGGGGCTACGACTGTAGCCACAGCACTTTGCACCACACTTCCAGAAACAGAGGTTGTGACTTTCAACACAGCACTTTCGCTGACACTTTCGGGTCCTGTAAATAAATCGCCAGCCGAATTCTTTTTAACTTTAACTTTAACAATGACTGCATGCGTACCAACTACGGTTGTTTGAGGTACCTTAACTTCTACGTGCATATCACCACTATTATTAGAACTATATGTTCCAGTGACAGTGTCAAGAATCTCTGTACCATCAAGCAATACCTGCATCTTATCAACAGTACCGAATACATATGATGCATCAATAGCAAGAACACCACCCCGCACAACCGTAAGTTTTGTGCTTCTTATAACAGGCTTAGTAATAGAGTAAAACGACACCTTATTACTCCAACCACTACCCAGTAAATCCAGAACGCTCATTTTATTGGAACCACTGCGCTGGTTAAGCGGTAGCTGAAACTCTACAGCACCAGTAGAAAGAGTCGGCTTAATCTTTATCGCAGCACTGGAGTAGATGCAGGAGTTCTCATCGAGATTGGTACCAGCAAGACTAATTTCAGTGACTTGAGTAATTGCTGATATGTTTTGCCCCGTAGTTACACTAGGCGCTTCATGCGCTGCGACAACTTTGATTTCCTTTGTGACTCCATTTTTACTAAAGCTAATATTGTGTGTTCCAGTGCTTGTGTTATTTTGCAAAACAAACTTAAGCATTGTTCCTGCATGAGCGCCTACGTCTAGCTTTGCAGTATAAGCATTTCCGTCAAGATAAATTGTATTGCCTGTCAGATTGCGTCCAAAGACAGAGACGGTGCGCGCAGACTCTGGGACATCTATTCCACCCCTACTTCCAACCGCAATAACAGTAGGCGCTATTGATGTTATTGCAGGCGCGGTTTTTGTCGAATCAGATAAGAACGTCTGCGTTGCTCCCAACCAAACTTTATTATCCGTACTTACTGTAGATGCCGAACCTGTAATTCCTTGGCCTCCTGATACCCAAACACCAACTCCGTCTGCGTAAGCGCGGGCTATGTCTAGTTGTAATCGCCAATCCACAGCCGTAAGGGTTATTAATGGCGAACCGTTGTTGTAGTAAATAGGCCAATACAACGGATAGACAGGCTTGCCGTACTCTTGAGCTCTCGTCAAAGTTTTTGCTGCAAAATCATACCAAGCCAACACACCACATGAAGGCATGTACAGATTTGGGAATAAGTAGTCAACATAAGGGAGTATGACTTCCATCGCTTTACTGTGGTCAATAAGTTTCTGGTGAGCAGAGGCATCAGCGTTATTATCTAAACCATGTTTTTCGTTGTAGACATATACTGGCTCGCTTGGACCTATTTCAGGCAATGTTCCATAAAAGCCGATTTTTATATTTTTACTGTTTGCAGAACTGTACGCCTTTATTGATTTTGCAACGCAGAGCTTGTGGTCTATATCTTTCTCAAAAGTACCTAGACTTTGTTCCAAATCTAACACAACAACAGATCCGTCTGGGATTGAAGCAATGTATTTATTAAAGTCGGCATTAGTTATCGCATTACCACCAGTATTATTACATGCATTATCCCATTCCTCTCCGCCTGTATATTGCAGAAGATTGAGTCCGTAAACGTTATAAACCGCGTCCGTTAGATGACGATTTGAATCATTGGCCGTTATTGCAGTTTTTCCTGCAAACACGGGGAAGGGTTTTGCGGCTTCGACTTTTATACTCTTAGCGCCTGAACTGACACCACCTTGCACCACATTAACATCGTATTCACCCACAACAACACTCGAAGGTATTACGAAATCGAGTCTGGTTGTTGAAGCAACAAGATGTGTAGTCGGTTTAATTGTAATAGCAGAACCACCCTTAACAGGCGTAAAGGTTATGACCGCATCTGGTATGAAGTTTTTTCCTGTTATATATGATAGCCCACCGGCAGTATGCACACTTGTCTGATGATTCAAGGTTACCGATGTTTTAGGTACCACAGTTGTAGTAAAGGTATTTGGACTAGAAGGTTGGACAGAAGTGCCTGAATTAGGAGGTTGTGTAGGAGTAACAGCTGGTGTTGTGGGTTTGCTTACACTAGTCGTAATTGGAACTTCAACTCTCAAAACAGCAGAGATTGTAGTCTCCGCTGGAGCAGTGTCAGAAACTGATGTGGTCCCTATCAAAGAAGCTTCTGGTACATTGTATACTTCTTCTGATTGTGTCGGCATCGGCCCAACAATATCAGATGAAACTGGAGCATACAAACTACGCGTATAAAACATAAAAAGGAGTAATGCTACAACTATTACGAATATACTATTTTTAATTACAGAAAATACCTGTGATTTTTCCATACAAAAGATTTATAAAAATCAATTAACAAAAATAAATAAAAACTCTCCCTATTTAACATGGTACACCAAATTACCACAAAACATTGCGTCTCCCATCAACACAATTACTGGTTGTTATGTTTGTTGAACGGAAAAATCTTTACTCTACATTATTGCGTAGGACATGCCGATAATTGCGGCTACGATGCCGATAATCCAATAACGCATGGTTACTTTATATGCAGGCCAGCCGATTGCTTCAAAATGATGGTGCAGTGGTGCTATACGAAAAAGTTTGTGTCCCAGAAATTTCTTACTAGTTATTTGTGCCACGTCTGAAAACACAGTTGCGACCAAAAGTATTGCAACAATCGGTAAAGCAGAGAGACCACGTCCGCCTCCTAATACATCGGTTAGAAATGCCACGTTTGTTAGCGCGATAGTGAGTCCCATGGTACCTGTTTCTGATAGATAAAAGCGCGCGGGTGGAATATTAAACCACAAAAAAGCAAGCAGACCACCTGATATTGCAGCGCACAATGCAGCGAGGTCAAGTTGGTGTTCAAAAAAAGCGATGCCTGCGTACGCCATAAATATAGCCGCAAATACGCCGCCAGCCAGTCCGTCTATGCCGTCTATCACGCCACCAGCGTAAACGGAAAGTGCGACTAATACGAAGACTGGTATGAATAATATACCAAGTGCTACTGGACCAACAACAAACGGAATAGTAATTGCAGTCACACCGAGTTTTACATAAAACCACAACGCGCAACAAGTAGCGACACTGGCTATAAAAATAAGACGTGTACGCAAACGAAGACCTTTGCTGCCAAAAATTTCAAAAAAGTCGTCAATTGCTCCAACGAGAGAACCAGCAATAAGTGCAGCGAGTGGCACCCACGTCTGCGAACGACTCACAAATGCGATGCCACGCAGGAATTGACTGCTAGAAAAATGCGCTAGCAGAGCTAAGATTGCCGCGGATGCAAGCACACTTCCCCACACCAATACTCCACCTAACCTCGGTGTACCAACCTCTTTTTCCGTATGAAGCGCATTGAATGTTTTTGCCACAGTACCGTCCAAAGCAATCTTTCCACCCTTCTTTTTCCACAAGCGATGTTTATATAAAAAATGCGCAAACATTGGCTCGCATAAAATACCAACTGCAAAAGCAGTCGCTGCTGGAATAAATATTTTTAGTGCATTGAAATCCATAAATTAAGTATAGCGCTAAACAATACCGTTATTTATGCGCTGCGCGCGCTTCTGAAATAAGGTTGCGAACGTCCTCGAAACGACCATCTTGTGTTGAATGTAAAACAACAACAACAACAGGATGACCGATAGAAATATCAAACACAACAACAAGATTTCCGCCTGCCAAATTAGTATAACCTGTTTTAGCACCTATTAACCCCGGAATATCCAAAATTGGCGCGGCTGTTGGATCGCCATGCACAACATTATCAGTACCAGAATAAGTGGCGCCGTCTTGCACAGTACTCTCAAAAATATCAGGGTGTTGCATGTAAATATCACCCGCCAACTTTGCAACATCAAGAGCTGAACCATATCCACCAGACACACTGTTGGTCGAGTCGAGTCCAGTCGGATCTAGAAAATATGATTGCGCTAGTCCGAGGGAATTCGCTTTATCATTCATTTGCGTGATAAACAATGCGTCTCCGCCACTTTCGGCAACAGCCGCCATGGCGTCGTTAGAAGAAACAGTTAGCGCGTATTTTAGCAAATCACCGAGTCTCCAGATACTTCCACGCTTTATACCTGACTCTCCTTCTGTGGACACTGCTTTTACGCTTACTGCTACGGTGTTTGATGCACTATTCATGTCTAGCGCAACATCAGCAGTCATGAGTTTCGTAAGCGACGCGAGCGGGAGTTGTATTTCAGAATTTTTTGCAAACAGCACGCGTCCATCGGTCAAATCATATATAATCGCAGATTGCGCCTGCAGTGCGCCATCCGCTAATACAACATCGTATGGAAATGATTTTACGAGTTGCACCTCTTCGCGCGGAGATACAATCTTATTTTCTATCCACAGCGCCAACATACACAAACACGCCAACAATACGCCAGCTACTAATTCGCCGACAGTAAACGAAAGAAATGTTTTTTTATGTATGCTTGTATTTTCCATAACTTATTACTGTGTCGCACCACCATCTTTATTTTGGGCTTCTACCAAAATAGCTCCCAATTGAGCGCGAACCGACTCATATTCAGGCACTAAAGATACGTGCGAAACTCCGAGATGCGCTAGTAATTCAGTGGTCGGTTCATAGAGAAATTGGCGCTCGTCATTTGGATTAGCAATCTTGCGTACCAGACCGCGCATAGCAAGCGTGCGAAGTATTTGTGCAGAATTAACACCGCGGATAAAGTCTATTTGGGCACGAGACTGAGCTCCTTGGTATAGCACCGCCGCTAACACTTCCATACCAGCTCGTCCTATATCACGATTGTACGCTTCTTTACGCGCATTCTCAATGATGGCGGCCGCTTCTGGTGCAGCACGCAATTCCACCATATCACCACTTTCAACCAATACAACACCAAAGCCTATGACACTAAGCGACGCCAGATATGCAAGTGCGCGGTCAATTCCTGTCGCAGGCGCACCTGTATAATCAGCGAGATCAGCGCGCGAAAGAGCGCCGAGCGAAAAAAGTAAAGCGCCAAGTACAGTCGCTAACTGAATACATTCCGCATCAGAGCTCGTCGTTTCATCTATTAAAACTTCTTCAGTATCCATATAGTCAATCAATATGACGGCGTTAAAACAGCGTCCTGCTCGATAACGATATCGCCATGGTATTCATTCTGTGTGGCTTTTATTATACCGCGCTTTACCAACTCAAGTAACGCTAGAAAACTCACAACAATTTCATATTTTCGCGAGTTACCAGAAGACGTATTATTGTTTCCACCTTCGCTCTTCGCAGACTCACTGTCTGACGTATCAGAAAAATCACGAAACGATACGTTAGGATTTGCGGAAATGAGCTGCGCTAGGCGGTCAATCGTTGCTTCAAGCGACACGGCTTTTCGCACTGATACGCTTGGTAACCCAGGCTGTTTTGGAAACTCAACAGTCAAACGGCGCGACGCTTCAAACAACGCGCCAAGCGCGACGCCATTACCGGGTACAAAAATAGGCTCAAACTCTGGCAAAACACCTTCCCATAATGCGGGCATATTATCGAGCGATGAGTAAAGATGCCGCGCTCCCTCGCGTATAATCTGATACAAAGCAAGGCGATATTCCAACTCAGCTATGTCGGAAGTTTCTTCTTCTGTAAGAGATAGTGAGGGCAAAAGCGACCGCGATTTTATCAACAAAAGCGTCGCCGCGAGCGCAACAAATTCAGATGCCTCGTTTAACGGCAACTCCCCCATCGCAGATATTTTTGCGACATATTCATCGGTTACCGCCGCCAAAGAAATATCATTAATCAGCAATTTACGCTCCTCCACCAAGCCAATCAACAAATCCAATGGCCCCTCAAAAACCGAAGTCTTAACAATAGGCGCAGTTGATGCTCTCATTAAATCAATTATAACCCAGAAAACTCCACCAAATTAAACCAAATCTTTTAAGTCATTGCTTTCCGCGACTTTAAAGTCATCAAATCCTATTGCCTTAAAATGCTTTTTGCCACAAGCAATTTTCTTTTCCTCCAGCGGGCGCAGATTATTCAAATCATCTATAAACTTTGTCTCGCGAACAAGATACAATTTCTTACCGTCGCCATCGTCCATCACTATCGCCCAGTCTGGGTTATATCCGCCGAGAGGCGTGTCGATCACAAACCAATTCGGCAATTTTGCAAAAAGTTTTACTGTATCAAGAGCCTCCAAATTAGATGCAAAAAGCCTCTCTCCTTCGCTATCAAAAAGCACATGATCATAAACCGACTTGTCTGAATTGGAGAAATCAACAAGGCTGGTTTTATATCCTTCAAAATCCTCAAACATTTCAACCTTCCACGCGTCCTTAATCGGCAAATACTGCAAACCTTCATTTACCAACATATCGCTTTTACAGCCGTCAATAATCAAAATGACACTTCGTATATACTCTTCAGTATTTTTGAATACCAAATCAAAATTAGAAACTCCTGAAAAAATATCCACGACACTCTTTTTTGTAAGTTGTGTTTCTTCCGCCACTCTCTCAACAATATCTCCTATACCCGCATCATTATTTACGAATTCACCCACACTCTTATTCTGGTACACAGTCCTTACTCGCCCGTCCGCGTCAATAACTATCTGCGCTTTATTTACAGTAACAGCAACCCTTCCAAGCGATATTTCTTCATCTATTTTGGAAATAATCTTGCCAACAAGCTGTGCCGTATCAACAGCTATGTGATAGATTGTCTTTTGATTTATTTTATCCCAAAGAGTTTTGAAATCCTCGTTATCGGTTGCAAATATCTTCTTAAACTTAACAGTAATACGGTCACGAGCGTTCGGAGGTTTCTGCACACCGACATAACCCGCCTGCGAATATTCATCTTGCAGACCTCTCGCAAAATCCTCATAGCTTTCATTTGCAATGACAGTAAGAACATTTACTTTTGCATCGTGTATTCTGTCGCCATTTACATCTACAGGCAACCGAAGTCCGCGACCTATTTTCTGTCGTTTTGTAAACTCATCATTTGTCTGAACAAGTGTGCAAATCTGAAAAATGTTCGGGTTGTCCCAACCTTCTTTAAGAGCCGAGTGGGAAAAAATAAAAGATACAGGCTCATCAAACGATAAAAGCTTTTCCTTATTCTTCATTATTAAGTCATAAGTAAGCTTTTCTTTTTTTCCAGCCGTACTTACTTCTTGCGACTTGCGCCCCTCGCTTTCTCTATCCTGCGAAAAGTATCCCGCTTGCACAGCATCACTATCTTTACCTGCAAACACCGAAGAACCAGATTTAAGCAACTCAAACTCTTCTTCAAAAAGACGCTTAATTAACGGATTTTCTCCTCTATAATTCTTCACTTCATCGATAAAGAAAAGAGACAGGACCTTTATTCTATCCCCTAAATCTTTTTGCTTTCGGAAATGCACTTTTATCGTTTCTCTTATCTGCGTACGGAAAATCGCCTCTTTGTTTTCCAAAGTTTCAGGAACAACGCTATAGCTTTTGTGGTTTGATAATTCCACTCGCCCGTCTCGCGCGTCTATTTCAGAAACCATCAAATCTTTATACTTAACATTCTTTTTTGATTTACTTTCCAAGTCGTCGCCAGCCTTAACGATAACCTCTTTTTTAGAATACTTTCCGTCCGCATTTTTAATTTCCAATACGACTTTTGCTTTAGGCGATTCACCCTTTCTCGTCGTTATTTCTTTTACAGTAAAAACAAAATCACCCGCAGAGTCCGCTTCTGTTCCATACACTTCTACTTTTTTAACCAAGCCATTTCTGTACGCGTCCACCGGCCCAAGACGATACGCAAGATTGTGAATATGTTTATGGGTTGCACTGTATCGCAATTTCATCAACGGCTTAAGCTCGCTGATTGCCGACTTTGATAACTCTGTCTCCATGTTTTGCGGTTCGTCCATAATCACGACAGGGCGAGTTTCAGCGACACCGTCAATCGGGCGCTCTCCATAAAAACGGTCTGGCTTTTGCTTCATCACCGTCGTATCATCATTAAACGACTGAATCGTCATAATCATAATCTGCAAATCCAAGCCCATTGCAAACTCCTGCACTTGCGACAACTTTCCGGAATCATAAGCAAAAGAATTAAAGCGCGCGTCATACAACCCGTTAAAATGCTCTTTTGTCTGCTCTATCGTTTTCAGTACCCCTTCGCGAATAGCAACACTCGGAACAAGTATTATAAATTTTTTGAGTCCGTATTTTTTATTGAGGTCAAAAATTGTTCGTAAATATACATAAGTTTTTCCTGTACCTGTCTCCATTTCAATCGAAAAATCCATCGAGAAAATACCGTCAACATTTTCAGTAACAGCATCTATCTTGTTCTGGCGTTGAATTATCTGCAAATTTTCCAGCATGCTTTTTGCATCTATCTCAAGTTCATTTGCAATGATTTTTGATGCTACATTTCTAAAAACAGGCTCATTCTCTCTCGCAAGATTTTTCCCTGTATCAAAAATACCCACAATCGCATTAATTGCGTCCGTCTGATGCTCTAAATCTTTTGTAAATTTGAATTTCATAGCTTTTTTCTGTTTATATCTATATGTGCATAACTGGCTTGCGTATACGCATGCGCATGCGTATACTCTTTCGTAGGGGTATGCATTAACAACTTATGAAGTGCCTCGGTGTTCCCCTGGAGGATCTTGGGTTTAAGCTGAGGGATACCACTTCGTAAGACGCTACTCCTACCAAAGACAGTCTGCTTTTGCAGGCTTTTTTTGTTTTTAGGTGAAATGTTAATCATATAGAATGCAAGTTAAACAACTCCTTACCTTCACCAATAATGTTTCCTTTTAATGCTATTTGGCACTCTTTTCCTAAAGCACCATCCTCCAGAAATCGCGCTAGAGCTCCTGCAATCCAATCCGCAATTTGTATATTAACATTCGTTACAGAATCAATCATATCAACCTGAATAATCGAACCTTTTGGCAACTTAGGTAATACTCTTGCTTTTATACTTTCTTTGAATTTTCCGCTTGTCATTCCTGAAAGCTTTCTCCTATCACAAAAAACTCTAAAATCAGAGTCGCCTGTCGGCAAATACATATCCAACAACTCACCGACAATGTTTGTATACAATAGACCTTCTTTTATTTTATTTTCATTCAAATATTCCGATGGTATATTTTTTCTCAGAATATAGATATACCGAATACGAACATCAAGCTGTGAAATATATTTCAATGTCTTCAAACGCAGACTGTCTGATATTCCTGTTGCAGACCATTTTATCTCACTTTGTGTGCGCATCTTTTTTGGGAAATGCTTTCTATAAAAAGCACGAAAATCTTTTGAAGTCCTTTTCGGCTCACCCACAGTAAAAGAGCCAATAACGAAATAATGTTCATTATTGCACTTTGTAAACTGTCCGCTTTCGTCCAAAAAAATATACATAATCTGTTTTTGATAATTACTATATCGTCTTTATCATCAGGTTTCGGGAGAGGTTTATTTTTTCGGTTTCTGTGAGGGCGCTGTCAAAACAGACGAATATTGAGTCTTCGCGCAGATGCAGTGATTCAATTTGTTTAAGTATGAGTTTCTTGGCGAAAGTTATTGTTATGAGTCTGTAGTCGTCGGTAAACTGCTGATATACGACGCCGTCTTTTTCTATTTGCACTGGTTTGGAATTGAGGTCAAAACCTCCTTTCAAAAGAACTTCGTACAGAACGGATTGTTCGTCGTAATTATCAACCAACGGTTTTTCAACGAAGAGCTTCATTTGTTTCATCAATGTTTCCATATCGTCTTTTGATGTTACAACATTCCAACGGCGATAATTTGACGGAGATAGAGCGAACGACTTAAAGCCGATGTCCAACTTTTCTATTCCCTCCTTGTCCTTATTTTCTGCTTTTATTTTTTCACCAGCACGACGAATACGCTCGCGCGAAATCTGCGCAATGTTTTTGTATCCAGCCTTAAACGCTTCACTTTTCTCGTCCGTCGCTTCAGGCAACTGCACACAAACATATTTCCTATTTCCGCCATCTTCCGCATTCAACTGCATTACAGCATGTGCTGTCGTGCCAGAACCTGCAAAGAAGTCTAGGACGGACGAATCCTTTTTAGTCCCGACTTTTAAAAATTTCTTAATGAATTCTACTGGCTTTGGATACGAAAAAATACGAGCATCTCCAAAAATATCAATCGTTTCATTCGTACCATGCTGTGTAAATATATCATCTATCAGCGAAAATACTTTTGCTTTTCTTACAATACCCTCTCTGTCTCTTAAATATTGTTTAGTGCTAACGACCCAACCTTCATCACTTTTTGAAAACTCCAATTCATCAAAAGAAAGAGCATCTTCAACTCTTTCTTTGCTCCACAACCACTGTCTTTTTGGAAAAATATCCGTTCCATCAGGAGCCTTAATTGAAAAAACAAGATTCAATCGGTCGTCCATCGCCCGCCCAGCTTCTAGTGGGTGAGTTCTATACGGTCCTCTTATCTCTAAATTTTTATCTTTTTTTAGATAATATCGTCTAACAGATTCTTCAGTTAATGATATTTCGATTTCTTCAATTGATTCAATATTTCGTGCGTAAAATAAAGCATATTCATGCACAGTAACTAAATATTTTTCCTTCGAACCTCCACCATATCTTTTTTTCCAAATAACACAATCTACAAAATTCTCCTCTCCGAAAATTTCGTCCATGAGCATGCGGAGGTTTGCGACTTCGTGGTCGTCTATGGAGACAAAAATTACGCCGTCGTCGCGCAACATGTTTCGCGCGAGAAAAAGTCTGGA